>LKMJ01004918.1_pt1 | contig 12601 bp, 12 predicted proteins | sample 643391 | NCBI WGS metagenome assembly LKMJ01 (sample SAMN04112250, study PRJNA286221) | soda lake metagenome | biome: soda lake; feature: Kulunda Steppe; material: water; isolation source: sample PL-Br10 brine of Picturesque Lake | place: Russia: Kulunda steppe | collected 2010-07
CCTGTGGGTACATCTATGTGTCTGCATATTTCAGTCATTTATATGATTCTGTATAACTCTCGAACAGCCGCTCGTCTTGGACAGGCATAAAAAGGAATGTAATATACAGGCCAACCCAGACCCGTGAACAGCAGCTATCCTTGAGTGTATGTCACAGCACTCTGAGCCCCACCACGAGCACGCCGGTGACGACGATTGCCCGAACCGACGTCGCGTACGACCCGATCCCGAACGCCGACGCCTGCTAGTTGCGATGGGCGGTGCCGGAACCATCGCGATTTCGGGCTGTCTCGGTCTGTTCGACGAGGAAGAGGACGAACCGGAAGAGGACGAAAACGGCGACGAGGACGACCCCGACGAGGAAGAAGAGAACGGCGAAGAGGAAGCCGCCGAAATGTACGAAGTCGAGTTCCTGGAGTTCGACGAGACCATCGAGGTCGACGAAGAGCAGGCTCTGCTTTACGCCGGGCTGGACGAGGGGTGGGATCTTCCCTACGCCTGTGAGTCGGGGACCTGTGGGCAGTGTACCGCCCGGTACGACGGCGACGCAAACGAGGTTATCAGCCACGACGGCAACGAGTACCTCGACGACGAGCAGATCGAGGACGGCTGGTTCCTGACCTGTGTCGGCTACGCCGAAGACGACTTCGCGATGGAGACCAACGTCCATCCCGACGACGAGGAGGCGGAGGCGTTCGAGATCGAGTTCCTGGAGTTCGACGAGACGATCGAGGTCGACGAAGAGGAAGCATTGCTGTACGCCGGGCTGGACGAGGGGGGGGATCTTCCCTACGCCTGTGAGTCAGGGAGCTGTGGCCAGTGTACGGCCCGGTACGACGGTGATGCCAACGAGGTCATCAACCACGACGGCAACGAGTACCTCGACGACGAGCAGATCGAGGACGGCTGGTTCCTCACCTGTGTCGGCTACGCCGAGGACGACTTCGCGATGGAGACCAACGTCCATCCCGACGACGACTGAGCGTTCTCCGATTTACTCGCGTTCTACTTTCTTCGGGTACGGTCCCACACGACGAGCAGACTCGGTAACACCAGTACACTCGCGAGGAACGCGTAGGTAACCACGATTGCAGTGACGATGCCAAAACGCTGGAGCGATGGCACCAGGGTCAGCGCGAGTAGTCCGAACCCGGCAGCGGTCGTGATCGCGCTGGCGAGGACCGCGCCACCCGTCTCACGGAGTGTTACCCCCAGCGCGTCGCGCAGTCCCGCCCGCTCGCGTTCGGTGACGAACCGCTCGGTCAGGTGAACGGTGTAGTCCGTGCCGAGTCCAACGGCGATCGCGGTGATCAGTGCCGTTTCGGCGTTGTACGGCAGCGAGAGCGCCGCCATCGTCCCGATCAACCACGCGATCGCAGCGACCACTGGTGCGACCGTTATCGCCCCGAGCAGCCACGACCGGTGTCGGAACCGGAAGATGACCGTCAACAACGCGCCGATGACAGCAAGTGCGAGCAGAAAAGTAAGCAAGACAGTCTCGAGCACCGCCCGCTCCTGAACATCTTCTAGTATCGGTTCACCGGTCGCTACGGCGGTCAGTTCCGGATGCGTCTCGACCGCATCCGTGATCGCCACCGCATCGGTACGGATAGCCGAGTCATCGGCCGACTCGTCGACGACGACCGAGAGTCTGACCGCCTCGTAGGCACCGCCGTCGGTCCGGTTAATCGTCGCCGCCGCGGCATCGCGATCGGCCGCGTAGACCGCGTCGAAGACGGTCGCGAGGTCCTCATCGGGGACGCCATCACCGGTCGTGTCGTGCTCGTCGACGATCTCCGCGACCGTTTCGTTCTCTGCCGCCACGTCTTCGATCGTCCCGAGCGGGCTCTCGACCGGGTTCCCACCGTCGACCGGCGTTCCCGTGGTCTCCATCGCCGACGCGTTCGTCTCTGCTGCCTGGAGCACCTGAGTGACGGAGTCGTCCGTCACATCCCCCTCGATCCACACCTCGACGGTCCGGTCAGTGTGGCGTGGAAACGTCTCCTCGAGGAACGTCGCTTGCTCTCTGAGACCGTACGAATCCGGGCGGATCTCTGCCGGTAACTGATCCATCCACCCGGACCGTTCCTCTGGGAAGAAGTCGCTTCGCTCGGTGGAGGTATCAACTGCCGTTGCACCCATCGCCCCGCCAACGGTGAGCAAGAACGCCAGCGCGAGGATCCCGACTGGCGCGGTCGTGACCAGTCGAGTAAGCCGGTTCAGTGGCCTCTCGACGATGTCGAGCGAGCCGACTGTACTGGGGGTGTCACCGGCTCCGCCCCCACGCTGGTGACGCAACTCGTCGATCTCGGCTCTGAGCGCCGGGATCAGGTAGCCGAAGACGACGAACGCCGACACGATGCCCAGGCTGGCGACCAACCCGAACTCCCGCAGGATCTCGATCGGGCTCACGAGTCCAGTGAGAAAGCCGGCTGCAGTCGTGACCGTCGTCGTCCCGATCGCAACGAGCACCCCGGCGAGTGCGATCGCCATGGCTGGGGCTGGCCGGGATGATGGATTGGCCTCCCGAGTTTCGCGGTACCGCATCACGACGTGGAGGTAGTAATCGATGCCAAGACCGACCAGTAGACATGGCACAGCGATGAGCAACTGGTTGAAGGGCAAGCCGAGCCAGCCCAGCACTCCCGCGAGCCAGACGAGGACGATTCCGATCCCGACGGATGCCAGTAACACGTCCAGTGGATCACGGTAAGCGACAACCAGCATCGTCAGGACGACCAGCACGATCAGTGGGCCGACCACAGCGAAACTTTCGGCCGTCGCCTGTCCACCGCGCTCGAAGAGTAACGCTTCGCCGAAGACAAACGAGTCCGTCCGCTCCAGCCGATCGTCGGCGAGCGACTCGATCCGCTGTTGAGCGTCCAGTAGCTCGTCGTCGGTGGCGTCCTCGTCGTGGACGACGATCAGCAACTGTGCGGACGCCGGTTCCTCACCGTGAGCGTAGTTCTCCGGCAGCAGTGCGGACACCGGCGGTTGTCCCTCGGGAGTTACCTCATCGTCACGAAGCGCAACCGAGAGCGCTGCCGCCGTCTGTTCGTCGGTTCGTCCGTCCAGTGCCCTTGCTTTGTCCGCTATTGTAATCTCGTCGGCGAAGGCGATCCGCGGATCGGACGCAACTGCGACGGCGTTTGCGACACCGACCGTCGGTTGTGGCCCGTCGAGCGTCCCGTTGATTGTCTCGTCATCCCTGATCGCTTGCTGCAGTGTGAGCGTTTCTTCGAGCGCTGCCGTCGAGGCAGTGTCGTTCTGGTCGGATGTAATGACGACCTGTGTGGTCTGTTGTTCTCCGGTGTCGAAGGATGCAGACAGCTGGTCAGCGGCCGTACGCTCATCGGATTCGACCGCGAAGGTTGTGATTTCGACCCCACCACCGACAAAGAGGATGCCGCTCCCCAGAGCGACTGTCAGGGCACACAGGAGGATGATTCGTACTCTTCGTCGTCTGGTGGTGTCCACAGTGAACCTTGCTTCCACGAAAGAATATATATTACCAAATCCAGGGCCGATCTCTCCGATTGCGTCGGTCTTCCGCACCGGAACTCACGATTCGACACGCCACGACTTGATCAAAAAGTCAGGCTATAAGATCCCCGTGACCAGCAAAACGCTGGTCACGGAGGCGTACCCGCAGCCGTGCGCTTGAACAGAGAGATAATAAACGTGAACGGTGAGTATTCGCACGGGACCCCACGTGAATGCTACGTCCCTCGTGGTGTGGTAGCGTACATAAACCTGTGTATATTACAGCGCCACGTAGTTGGGCAAATAGGTAGTATACATAGCTATGAGCCGGACCTATCAGCACTACCCTGACGGAGGGATCAACGAACGCGAGCTCGGAGAGTGCTTCGATTCCGAGTTGGTCGTCGAGCTGCTGGACGACGACGAAGCAGTCGACTTGTTTCAGACGGCAAGCGAATCGATGACGATCCAGCAACTGGCAGCGGAATGTGATGTCTCTCAGTCGACCGCATACCGGAAAGTCGATAAACTCACCGAGGCAGGACTGTTGGTCGAAACGACGGCGAAACGCCCCGATGGCGATCCACCAGCACGGTACAAACGGAGAGCACCGGCTGTCACTGTAACAGTTGGTGAGGACGTCGAAGTCGTCTGTGCCGACCTGCTCCCGAACCGGCTATCGGAGAATACCGTCGACGAATAGCAATGCCGGTCAATCGTCCGCCGAAACGCCCACAGGGGACGGTGCGCCAGAACCGGTAGCATCCTCCGTCTGTAGTAGCTCGACGACCAGTTTCGATGCGACCGTGTTGAGTCGCTGGGATGCCGCGGACTTCGAGATGCCGAGTTCGTCCGCAACGTCGCCGAGATCAGACTCGCGGGGCGTCTCGTAGTAGCCGAGTTCGTAGGCGGTACGAATCGCCTCGCGCTGTTTGTCGGTGACCGGCGTATCTTCGATTTGGGAGGCGTCACAGCCAGCGGAGTTGAGATCGACGAGCCGCTGGAGACGGACTGTGGCTCCGGTCTCACGGAGATCGGTGACGATAGCACGTAACTCGTCCCGTCCATGGATTGTGACCGAAAAGACGAGTTCACCGTTCTGGACGCTATCAATTTCCGACACGCATGCGTGATTGCGGAACGTTCGGCAAACACAGGAGCCCGTGACTTCTCTGCTGAGCAACTTGGGACGTGCGGACCCGTCGCTCGAAGTCACTTCAGCATGGCACTCACAGGACTGATCGGGACATTCGTTGTCTGGACAGGACAGGGATTGACGAACGGAGTCGATCTCCGACGCTGCCGAGAGCAATTCACAGCCCGCAGTCGAAGGAGGCTCGACGCGGAGACGTGCGCGGAGGGTGTCGACCTCTCCAAGGTCGGTATCCGCGCTGTGGGCTGCGGTCATACTCAGTATTACGTGATCACCTTTTGAATGACCCAGTGGTCGTTCTCACTGTGTGGGAAACCACGGGAAATCTCGTGGATTTTCACGAAGGTACAAAACGAAGTGGACCGCTTACCCGAAGCTATAGGTCACGCCGGAGCCGTTCTCGGGGTAGGTCCAGACGACGTTGTTGTGCGGGCAGGCGAACCGACAGCTACTGCACTCCAGACAGTTCTCGTAGGCGATATGCGGGACGCCATCCTCGCCTTCCCGCCAGACATCTGCCGGGCAGACATCGACGCAGTCGTCGGTTCGACAGCGTTCTTCACAGATACCCGGTACCTTGACGTCGAGGTGCGAGGAACCGGGGTCCTCGTACTTGACGGTGTACAGCCGGTCTTCGAGCGATGCGTTGTCCACGGAGTTCTGTGTCGTGCTCATGAGGTCATCACCTTGCGGTAGCGCCAGGCCAGTTTCGCCGCGCCGCTCCAGCCGCCGATGGTCTGGAGGATCCGGTCTTTCGCGTCGTCTGCGTGCTCTGCCTTCGGGTCACGGTCGATGCTGAAGTACTCCTCGCTGGCGTCGGCGATCGCCCGCGGCAGATCACGGAAGAGGAGGTCTTTGTCTTCGACTGCAGTCTCCATCAGCCACTCGTAGCGTTCGAGATTCTGAACGACAAAGGAGTCTTCCAGGTTCCGTGGATACTCCAGCAGTGCGTTCGCGTCGGTGCGTCCGTTTGCGGTCGCCGAGATAATCGCATTCCCGGCGTGGTAGCCGCTTTCGACGGCCATGTTGGTGCCCTCGAGATGGACACCGTTGTTCAACACGAGTCCCGCAGTGTCCCCGACCAGCACTGCGCCGTCGTGGACGAGCTCCGGTATGGCGTCGGCACCACCCTCCGGGATCGTCTTCGCGGAGTACTCCACAGTGCGACCGCCGCGTACCAGTGGTGCGACCGCCGGATGGGACTTGAATTCGTTGAGCGTCTGCTCGGGCTTTGGCTGGCTTGTCACCGCGTCCTCGATGCGGTAGGCAAGCCCGATGCTCACCGTGTCGTCGTTGGTGTAGATGAACGCGCCGCCGAAGGCGTCGCCGACGGCACCCTCGCCGAAGTAGTGATACGATGCGCCCGAGTCCTCGGTCAGTCGGAACCGGTCCTCGATCTCGTTGCCATCGCCGGGGAACTCGATGACCTCCTTGACCGCCACGGCGACATCTTCGCGTGGCGATGGATCCTTGAGGTCGGCCCCCTCTGCGACGAGGGAGTTGCCACCTTCAGCGAGTACGACGACCGGGGCGCGGAGTTCGCCCTCCGGGCGATCGGTGTCGACGCCGACGATCCGTCCGTCGTCCTCGCGGATGAGGTCGGTCACCGTCGTCTCGGTGATCAGGGTTGCACCCGCTTCGACTGCCTGCTCGGCGAACCACTCGTCGAAGTCCCCGCGCAGGACCGTGTAGGAGTCGTTGTGGGGCTCCTGGTGCCACTGGTTGGGCTTGACCGAGACGGCGGTCTCGTCCTCGGGCGAGAGCATGCCAAAGCGTTTCTCCCCGACGTACCGTTCCAGTGGCGCGTCGTCGATGTCGGTCAGCTCCCGGATGGTCGGCGTGTACAGTACGCCACCGAAGACGTTCTTCGCGCCGGGATAGGCACCGCGCTCGATCATGATAACGTCGAGCCCGGCGTCGGCCATCGTCAGCGCCGATGCGCTCCCGGCGGGGCCTGCGCCGACGACGATAGCGTCGAACTCGCCGTCGTAGTTCGGGTCGGCTGGTGGTTTCGCTCGCTCGCTTTCCTCGCTCATGCTAGTACCTCCGCTGGGTCGTCAACGTCCTCTAGCTGTTCGACCAGCTCGGGACAGATCTCGAAGAGGTCGCCGACGATGCCGTAGTCGGCGTGTTCGAAGATCGGCGCGTTGGGGTCGTTGTTGATCGCGACCACGATGTCGCTATCGTTCATCCCTTCGATGTGCTGGATTGCACCGCTGATACCGACTGCGACATAGAGATCCGGCCGGACGTTTTTGCCGGTCTGGCCGACCTGTCGCGCACCGTCGATCCAGCCCTCATCGACCGCCGCTCGGCTGGCGGCGAGTTCAGCGTCAAGCGCCTCCGCGAGTTCCGCGACCGGCTCGACGTTGCCCTCGACGCCGCGACCGGCAGCGACCACGCGGTCGGCATCCGTGATATCCGCGGTGTCGCCGACGTTCCGCTCGACGACTTCGGAGATCGTGTCCGCCTCCTCGACGATGACCTCGACCTCCTCGATCTCGCCCTCGTGGTCGGGCTCGGGATCGGCCGTTGCGAAGACGCCGGGGCGAATCGTCGCCATCTGCGGGCGGTGGCGTTCACACTTGATCGTCGCCAGCACGTTGCCGCCGAAGGCCGGGCGGCGGGCTTCGAGGTGGCCGTCCTCGTCGATCCCAAGCTCCGTGCAGTCGGCGGTGAGCCCCGCGTACGCTGGGACTGCGACGCGGCCCGCGAAGTCCCGGCCCGTGTGGGTCCCGCCGATCAGGACGACATCGGGTTCGCGCTCCTCGACGAGATGGCGGAACTGCTCGCCGTAGGGGTCCGCACGATATGGCTCGAAAACCGGATCGTCAGCGACCAGCACTTTGTCCGCGCCACGCTCAACGGCTTCTTCGGCCACGTCGTCCAGATCTTCGCCGATCGCGAGTGCCACGAGATCTTCGTCCAGTTCTTCTGCCAGCCCTTTGGCTTCCGAGAGTAGCTCCCAGGAGACCGGCGCGACCTCTCCGGCGTGTTCCTCTATGAACACCCAGACGTCGGAATGGTCGTCGATGTCGATGTCTGGCATTCAGACCACCCCCTCCTCGGCGAGCGTTTCGAGCAGCTCTGCAGGTGATTCGAGGCGCTCTTGCTCGCGCTCGACTGGATCGACCGTCTCCATCCCGCCGACCTGTGTGGGCGAAGCGGCAAGTCCGACCCTGTCAGTGTCTATCGGCAGCTCCTCGGCAGTGACCTGCTCTGGCTCGAACTCGGTCTCGGCGTAGATCTTTCGGTGAAGTCCGGCCGGTCGGGGTTCGTTCTCGCCGTAGGCGAAGGCGATGACGACTGGCAGGTCGGCAGCGACGTACTCGTGGCCGCCTTCCACGTCGCGTTTGGCGACGATCTGATCCTCGTCGGGCTTCGGTTCGAGTTCTTCGGCGTAGGTGAGCTGTGCCCAGCCGTTGTGTGCAGCGATCCCCGGCGGAACCTGACCGGTCGAGGAGTCGGTCGTCTCCTCACCACAGAGTACGACATCCGCGTCGAGATAGTCCGCAGCCGATGCGAGTACAAGGCTTGTTGGCCAGGTATCGCTACCAGCGAACGCCCGATCGGTCACGAGCACGGCGTCGTCACAGCCCATCGCAACCGCTTCTTCAAGGACGGGTGTGGCCTGTGGTGGGCCCATCGTCACGGCAATGACGTTCGCATCCACCTGGTCTTTGATTTCTAACGCTGCTTCCAGCGCGTTTCTGTCCGGCCGGTTCAGGATCGAATCGGCGCCCGATCGATTGAGCGTCCCCGTGTCGGGATCGATCGTGACGTCGTCCTCGTCGGGTACCTGCTTGATCCCTACTACGACGGTCCATTGATCAGTCATAGTGGCTGTTCACGGTGGAGCTACGATACAGCCAACAATGAGGGATCCAGACGCTTCCCAGCATCTGAGAAAGCACCGCTCGAACACCCACATACGCTGGTGGTTTATATTCGAGAGGATACCGGAGACGTACTGCGACGGGGAGCGCCAGGAGATGGACCGGGTCCCCGGCGAGTGCTCAGAGGCGCGGAGCCCACTACTCTACAATGACAGCGCCGTCCGAGGGAGCAGTCGTGCCCTCCTGGGCCGCAAACGCGTCGTACACTCGTCCGTAGGTGTCTTCAAGCGCCTCAACGATCACCTGCGTATCACTCACCGTTGCCATGAAGTTCGTATCGCCCTCCCAGCGCGGGACGACGTGCGTGTGGAGATGGTCGTCGATCGATCCGCCTGCCCCCTTGCCGAGGTTCAGGCCGGTATTGAACCCATCCGGGTTCATCGCGCTTTCCAGCGCGTCGAACGTCCGCTGTTTGAGTCTCGCGTGATCTGTCAACACGGCCTCGTCAAGGTCACGGTAGTCCCCCGTATGACGGTGGGGGATCACCATCATATGTCCGGGATTGTACGGGTAGTTGTTGAGGAGCACGAAGGCGTGATCGCTACGGGCGACGATCATATTCCGTCGGTCGGCGTCCTGTTCCGGTAGCTCACAGAAAACACAGTCGTCGATATCGGTGCGAGAGCTATCTCGTTCAACCCATTCGATGCGCCACGGCGCGAACACCTGGTCCATACGGACAGTGTGACCGTTCCAGGAATATATACTGTCGCCCACGGCACAGGGTGGGTGCCGCCGCCGGTCGGACGCACCGACGGTTCGATCGGTGGCCACAAAGGATATAAATGAACGCTTACATCCGATTTTAAACGCTTTTGGCCGATCTTACCGCGTCAGATCGGGAACCCAGAGACACGGAGGCGCTCTCCAGTAAACAGTTCCTAACGGAGTCTCCGTTTTATAGCTATCCCCGAGCAGACGAAAAGCAATGGCAACTACTGAGGGATCGTTTGACGGAGTGCGTGAACGCTGTGACAGCTGTGACGTGGAGACGACCCACCGAGTATCGGTCCAGCTCAAGACCGAAAGCAGAAAAGAGGAGAACGCACAGTTCTCGCGGGAGCCGTACCGGATCGCGGAGTGTCAGGAGTGTGGTACCCGAACGAGCCAGCGGATGAACAACGCCTAGCGGGTCGTCACCTCACAGCCATCAGGCGTGACGATGACGGTGTGTTCTTTCTGACTGACCAGACAGCCGTCGTCCTCTTTGAGTACTGGATAGCCGTGAACGATGTCCTGCGATTTGAGCCGTCTGAGAGCCATCTTTGGGCGGGAACTCTCCAGCCAGCGTGTCGCGAAGGGAAGCGTACGGAACTCCTCGGTGATCTGTTCTAGAACCTGTCGTGTCTGTCGATTTCGGACGGACCCCTCCCGTTCGAGCGCGAAGATCTCCTCGGCGCTTCCCTCGCTCACCTTGCCGGAGCCATCCGTTGCGAACGGCTCGATCGCGACGACGTCGCCGACCTCGAGTTCGGTACCCTGTGGGACGGCCCGATTCGGAATCGACGGGTCGGTGTGTTGTTCCCAGTGGCCCAGTCCGTGGCCGGTGAGATTGACGACGGGGTTGAAACCGTAGCCGTCGATCGCCTCTTCGATCGCCGCCCCGATCTCTGCGGTGTCGACACCGGGTTCAATCAGCTCGATCGCGGCGTCGAGCGCGGCTCCGGGTGCCTCGGCCAGATCCGGGTTGCCCGACAGGTCGATCGTGATCGCCGAATCCGCGAGCCAGCCGTCGACGGCGACGCCGATGTCGATATTGATCATCTCCTCACCGAAGGTCGAATCGTCTTCGATGCCCGGTGTCGCATGAGCGGCCTCCTCGTCGATACTGACGTTGACCGGGAAGGCTGGCTGGCCGCCGAGCTCCCGGATCCGGTCTTCGGCGTACTCGGCAACTTCGAGATGACTCGCGCCGACCTCGATACGCTCGACCGTCTCTTCGCGAACCTGTGCGAGTATCTCGCCAGCCTCACGGTGTTTCTCGTACTGCTCGGATTCGAGATCGACCTCGGTATCTACCATACTCCTACTCGACACAGCGACACAAAAGGCGTTACGGGCTATCGCCGCCGGAGCTAGCGACGCTCGTCTGCATCGCTGCGCTGTTGTACGCGCTCCCAACCCTCCCACTGATATCGGAGACGATCACGCCAGCCGATTCGCCAGTTTTCTCCCCGAGTTCCTCGATCGAGCGCCTCGCCGCGGTTTCAGGACTCTCTCCGGCGTCAAGCAGATCGACGGCCCGCCGTGCCACGCCGGTCCGGGCGATCGCCTCACCCGCACCCGTGGCACTCGCTCCGCCGGCGTCCGATGCGAAAAATCCGGCACCGATCTGTGGAACGTCACCGACCCGGCCTGCGAGTGCGTACCAGCGCCCGCCGGTCGATGTCGCCGCGGCGACCTGCCCGTCAGCGACCGCGACTGCGCCGACGGTATCGTGGTCGTCGACCCGGCGCGAGGACGTGTCGCCGAAGTGCTCGGCGATCCAGTCGAGTTGGTCCCGGGCACTACCCTCAGGGGGCGACTGCTCGGCCCACCGGTCCCGCGAGCGATCCGACCACAGGTCGACGTCAGTCTCGATTCCGTACTCGGCAGCAAGCGCACGGGCGTGCTCGCCGGATACGAACACGTGTGGCGTCTCTTCGAGGACGACACGGGCGGCCCCAAGAGCGTGTTCGACGCCCGGCATCGAACAGGCCGCCCCCGCTTCGCCCGCCCCAGTCATCACGCCCGCATCCGTCCGGATCACGCCGTCGCTCTGGACTGCGCTCCCGGTCCCGGCGTTGAACCGCGGCGATGATTCGAGGAGTTCGACGGCACGCACGACGGCATCGAGCGGGTCGGATTCAGTAGCGCCCGACTCCGCCGCATCGTCGAGTACAGCCTGTCTCGGCTCCGGTTCGTCGGGGCTCCCGCCTGCACCGCCGTGAACGATTACGCGCATGTGATACCAGTAGCAGCGGACCTCCTTCAGTACTTTCCACCGAGTTCCACTGCCATCGTTGGCGACGCTACTGCTACCAATAATTGCGCCACCGGACGCAAAAGACAGGGCTTTTACCCCCATCATGATTCGTTAGAAATGACCATGAGCTACGACAAGGTCGAAGTCCCCGAGGAGGGGGAACCGATCACTCTTGCTGACGAAGACACCGGCGAACTCGATGTGCCGGAGAACCCGATCATCCCCATTATTCACGGGGACGGAATCGGTACGGACGTCGGTCCCGCGGCACAGAAAGTTCTCGATGCTGCCGCGGAAGCAACTGGCCGTTCGATCTCCTGGATGCGCGTGTACGCAGGCTCGTCCGCCCGCGAAAAGTACGACGAGAACCTGCCCGAGGATACGGTCTCCGCGATCCGCGACCACCGCGTCGCGATCAAGGGTCCGCTGACGACGCCCGTCGGCGCTGGCTTCCGCTCGCTCAACGTCGCGCTTCGGCAGACGCTGGATATGTACGCCAACGTCCGCCCGACCTACCACATCGACGGCGTCCCCTCGCCTGTCAAATCCCCCGAGAAGATGGACATGGTGACGTTCCGGGAAAACACCGAGGACGTCTACTCGGGCGTCGAATGGGAAGCCGGAACTGACGAGGTCGAGCAGGTTCGTGACTTCCTCGAAGACGATATGGACATCAAAGACGTCATCCACGACGGCCCGGTCGGCATCGGCGTCAAGCCGATCTCCGAGTTCGGCTCCAAGCGCCTCATCCGCGAGGCGATCGACTACGCCGCCGCCAACGACCGCGACTCCGTTACCCTCGTCCACAAGGGTAACATCATGAAGTTCACCGAAGGAGCCTTCCGCGACTGGGGCTACGAGGTCGCAGAAGAAGAGTACGGCGAGGACGTCATTACCGAGGACGAACTATGGGAGGAGTACGACGGCGAACAGCCCGAGGGCACGGTTGTCGTGCAGGACCGCATCGCCGACAACATGCTCCAGCAGATCCTCACCCGAACGGACGAGTATTCCGTCATCGCGACGATGAACCTCAACGGCGACTACATGTCCGATGCTGCGGGCGCACAGATCGGCGGACTCGGCATCGCACCCGGTGCCAAC
>LKMJ01004919.1_pt1 | contig 12599 bp, 10 predicted proteins | sample 643391 | NCBI WGS metagenome assembly LKMJ01 (sample SAMN04112250, study PRJNA286221) | soda lake metagenome | biome: soda lake; feature: Kulunda Steppe; material: water; isolation source: sample PL-Br10 brine of Picturesque Lake | place: Russia: Kulunda steppe | collected 2010-07
CGCTCGCCGAGATAGCCCACGTTGTCGAGATACTCGATACTCGATTGGGCACGGCGTGCCTCGTCGTCGACGCTTTCGGCGGTGTGTGTCGTCGTCATCACGTCGTACTTCTCGGCGAGTTCGTACGCGCCGAGCAGGGCCTCAGGCGTGACAATCTCCGTCCAGTAGGGAGCCGGCCAGACGCTCTGTCGGCCGTCGGCCGAGCCATGATACGTTTGAATGAGCGATTCGATGTCGGCCAGGATCTCGTCGGTATCCGTCAGCGTCTCCGAGGGCGAAACGTGGTTCACCTCAGGTTCTTTCCGCCGGAAATGCTCCATGAACGTCGCGTGTTCAGGGCCTGGTTCGGTGTCGGCAAAGGCGTAGGCGTAGACGTTTCGCATGCCCGCGGCCTCATACGCCGCGAACTTCCGTTCGATCACGGATTCGGGATAGCCGTCGGCTGCACCCGAGGCGTTCTCGACAAAGGTAGTGATCCCCGACTGAATCGCCTCCTGGGAGAAGAGCGCAGCGGCAATTTCGTGGTCGGTGTCGGTCATCTCGTTGACCGCTGGTCGTTTGACGTTCTGAATCCAGTCGTACAGCTCGCGGCTCGTGCCGGTTCCGCGAACGAGGATATCCGAGACGTGGACGTGTGCATCAATGAATCCCGGAAGTACGGCGTGTCCCGACGCATCGACTGTTCGGTCGGCGTCGTACTCGGCTTCAAGCTGGTCGGTTGGGCCAACCGCCTCGATCTCGTTGTCCGTGACGACGACCCCGCCGTCGTCGAGTATCTCTCGGCTCTCGTTCAGTGTGAGGACGGTTCCGTTTTTGATGAATAGATCAGCCATTAGTTAGCTTGACTCCGTGTTTTTGTTCGTTTTGACGACACAGTCTGCTGTTTGTTTCATTCTCTGCCGTACTCTCTGACACTCGAATACATAATTCTTGGGTGTCGCCCATATTCGTCCGAATCGGAACGGTTAGAACTGCCGGCTGGTATCACAACACATGGTAAGGCAGCTACAGAGCGACGCAGTTTACGATGACCCAGCACCGTACTCACAGGGAATCATCCACGGCGACACAGTCCGCCTGGCCGGCCAGGTCCCCGACAACAGCGACGGCGAGATTGTCGGCGACGACATCGAGACACAGACCAGACAGGCCGTCAGCAACGTCGAGGCCCTCCTTGAAGAAGCCGGCTCTTCGCTTAATTCGGTTGTCTCCGTGACAGCCTACCTTACTGAGATGGATGATTTCGAGACATTCAACCGTGTCTATGCAGAGCTGTTTCCGGACCCCAAACCCGCCCGGGCGACCGTCGGCGTCACGGGGTTGGCCGTCGACGCGCGGGTCGAACTCCAGGTGACCGCAGTCGTCGAATGACGAATAAAAGGGGGTGCCTCAGGCCTGTCGCCAGGCGAACGCCCGGTTTTGAATCGGACTCAGGATGAGGTACTCGATAACAAGAACAACCCCGATGAACAGCACCGAGTAAGCCAGTACCTCCGCGATGTTGCCCTGCAGGAACCAGAATCGAACCCGCGAGCCAACGCCGTTGCTGATTCCAAAGACCTCGGCGATCACTGCGACTTTCCAAGTCATCCCGAATAGATGCCGGAGCGAGGCAAAGACATACGAAAGCAGATGTGGCAGGACGATTGCCTGCCAAATCTGTCGCTGGCTGGCTCCGAAGGAATCTGCCATTTCAACGAGTTCGGTGTCGATATCCTGCAACCCCTGCCAGATCGTCACCAGCGCGAACGGGGTGTAGACGAACGCGACCGACAGCACGACCGCTTCAGTGTTGAATCCAACCATCACCATAACGATGAGAATAACGACGACGTCCGGCGGCGTCATCCACACCGGTAGCCAGGCCTCGAAGACTCTGGCAACGCCGTCGTTGAGCTTCATTGCCACGCCAATCACGAGCGCGAGACCGAGTGCGAGCGCAGTCGCCATCAGCACCCGCCCGAACGTGATCCACAAATGGTAGAGTGCCGACCGACCGTCGATATCGCCGTCGACGATGAATTCGATCATGAGGCTACCGACGAGTGCCGGCGACGGGAACATGCTATTGTCGTAGATCGACAGGGCGGCCCAAAACACGAGAAACGCACCGACCGAAATCGCAATTCGGCCTAGCCGTGTCGGTTTCATTGTTCGTCGTCGACCGGCGTTGCTTCGAGATGCGCGAAAAAGCGTTCCATCATCGCCGATTCGGTTTCGATGAGCGCCTCGTCGCCGATCTGTCGCGGTCGCGGAACGTTAACGCTCACCTGATCGAATAGCTTCCCGTTGCCGTCGAGAATCAGGATCGAATCCGACAGAAAGACCGCTTCGCTGCTGTTGTGTGTGACGAAAATGATCGTCTTGCCCGTCTCCTGCCAGATTTCGAGGAGATCCTGCCGCAGTTCCTTGGCGGTAAACTCATCGAGACTGCTGAATGGTTCGTCCATAAACAGGATATCGGGGTCTATCGCGAGTGCCCGTGCGATGCCGACTCGCTGTCGCATCCCACCCGAGAGCTGTTGTGGATAGCTGTCGATTTTGTCTTCGAGACCGACGAGTTCGAGATAGCGGTAGATTCGCCCGGACTGATCTTCAGGGGGTACCTCTTGGGCCCGGAGGGCGAACCGAATGTTCTCGCCAATCGTCAGCCAATCGAGCAGTCGCGGCTCCTGAAAGACGTAGCCGTAGAAGAACGATCCCGGCTCGACACGCTCGCCGTTGCGTCGAATCTCGCCGCCATCCGGCGGAATCAGCCCGGAAATCACGTTGAGAAGGGTCGACTTCCCGCAGCCCGAAGGCCCCATAATCGAGGTAAAGCCGCCCTCGGTGATCTCGAAGTTGAGATCCTCGAAGACGGTAAACGTCTCGTTGCCGTTCGGAAACGACTTCCGAAGGTTCGAAAACTCGATCACGGTCTCGGTCATAGACGTAGTATCCTGGCTCATAGCTGTCGGTGCAGAGTTGCTCATTGGATAGGTAACCTGTAGTGCTCAGGACCCGTCATTACTCCTCGGCCAGTGCGCGGAGATCACCAATCGAGATGATGTGGTCTTCACGTGGCGGGACCGCCTCAATCGAACCGAGGTCGGCCATCGCTTCGACGAGTTGCCACTGTGAGTCGATGAGCTCCTCGGTGTAGTCGTCGACGGGAAGATGGAGTGCGCCGGATTCAGCGAGCTCTATGACAGCACTCTCTTCACCTTCGGAGACGCCGGCGAGTTGGCCGTATTCGCTGACGACCGACTCGGCGTTTTGTTCGATGTGCTGTTGGGCACTGCTCCAGCCTGCTAGCAGCGACAGGGCCGTGTCGGGATTCTCTTCGAGCCAACTTCGCTGGGCACACCACGGCGTAATAAGCGGCGGGAAGCCGGTTTCTGCCTCCCATTCCTCCCAGGCGTTGTACACCGGACGGACCTCGTCGTCGTTAGCGAGCCCGCGGACCGTCTGTCCCGTGAACTGTAACATTGCGTCGACTTCATCTTGGTCAACCATCAGGCTGTAAAGCGTCGATGGGTCGGATTCGACATCGTCGTTTTCCTCTCGGATGTCGAAGCCGTGTTGCTCCCAGATCATAGCCTGTGTATAGGTACCCGTGCCTGTCGACCAGCCCGGATGGCCGAAGGTGATATCCTGCAGATCCTCGACGGTCTCGATATCGGAGTCAACCGGCACGAAAATCGAATTGATCTGTGTCATACAGGGCCCAAACTGGACGAGTTCTTCGCCCGCCTGGGTGTACTGGGCGAGATTGTTGTACTCGAGAAGCCCCACGTCGTTGCCGCCGTCTGGCAGTGCGTTGACAAACCGGCCGTAGGCGGCGACTTCGGGGTTGAAATTCAGGCCCTCGTCTGCCCAAAACCCCTCGTCTGTTCCCGACAGCAAATGCATGATGTTGAGATTCCCTTCCGGCGTCAGAAGCTCGATCCCGTCACCATCACTGTCATCGCCTCCCAGACAGCCGGCGAGACCGACTGCTGTGGCAGTTCCAACGGATGCGGCTAATTTCGAAAACGTACGTCTACTTAATCGGCTGCTTACCATTACATCTGAGTCGATGAGTCGTGTATTGTTATACTTTTGGTCGGGTTTGGTCACAATATATTGTGCGGACGACCACTATACAATGCATATTGTATATGCTGTATGAATATCCTTATATTCTGTTTGGCGTCGAGGAAATCGGTCCCCTGTGAGCATTTATCGGCCGATTCAGCATCCGCTAGTTGAGTTGTCATCCACCAGTCGATTCAGCGTAGTCGACTGCCCATAGACAGGCCCAAATCGGTGAGTCACTGAGCGACACCAGACTACTCCGCGCTAGGCAAAGAACAGATTGACATTAGTGATCTCTACGGGGTGTTTAGGCGGCGTTCGGCTGCTCGCGGTCACTGCCCCACGAGTAGCGTTCGGTCTCGATACGGTGGAGCCCGCGGTCGACGACAAACATGAGCACCATCATCGGCAGGGCCCACGCGATGATCATGTGGTTCTGGTTGGCCTGAAAATAGAAGTTGATGATCTCGCCCAGTCCGACGCGTGTACCGAAAATCTCGGCGATAAGCGTAATTTTCCAGGCGAGCGTAATCGTCAGACGCGCACTCGAAAAGATGTGTGGGTACAGATGTGGGATGTAGATCTTCTGCCAGATCAAAAACGGCGAGGCATCGAACGCCTCGGCCATCTCCGGCAGCGTTCGATCGAGTTCTTCGATTCCCTCTTTGATCGAGATCGCCACGTACGGAGTAACAATCATGAAGACGGTAAAGACGGCAACGAACCACGTCGTCAGCCCGAACCAGATCACTGCCAGAAACGCCCAGATCACCGACGGAAACGCGAACGTCCCCAGCACGTAGACGAACAAATAGTCGTCTGCTCGCTCGCTTGTTCCCATCAAAATCCCTGCGGCAACCCCAACCGTGAGACAACACACCGATGCCACACCGACTCGGAGCAGTGTCATGCCGTAGTTGTCGATGGCCGAAAACTCCGCCTCGGGGCCGAAGGCCGTCTGGAAGGCTGCCAGCAACTCGGGCAACGTCGGGAAGATGTACGAGGGCGTCGTTGCCGCCGCAAGGTTCCAGCCGATGAAGACGACGATCACCGACACCACGATAGGAACGTTTCCGGTGAGTCGATCGCGGACAGTCCCCGAGAGCGTCGACGATTGCTGTGTGTTACTCATACGCTGTTTCACCCGCTATGTTTGACGTACATCCAGCTTTTCGAGCAGTTGCTTGGTATACCATTGCGTACATAGCGCTGGCAACCACGAAAACATAAATCTATGTTTCGACGCCAGACGTGCCAGCCTCCGGTGGCCGCAACAGGAATCCAACTGCCCCAGCAGCCAACGCCAACACGCCGCCAACAACGAACGTTGCATCCCAGCCGATAACAACGACTAGCCAGCCGACGACACCGCCGCCGAAAACGCCGCCCCACATCTTCCCCGAGTAGACCAGCGAGTAGTTCGCAGAGGAGTGTTTGCTTCCGTAGTAGTCGCCGACAAGACTGGGGAACAGTGAGAACTGTGAACTCCAGAAGAACACGGCAATAGCGACCGCGATAATGTAGCCAGCGCCACTGCCGAGGCTCCCGAAGGCAACGACTGCAAGGGTTCCAACCCCACACAGGAGGAACGAGACGGCCGTAATCAACTCGCGGTCGAACCGATCGGAGAGCCCGCCGACGATGAGCCGACCACCCGCCGAGCCAACAGGGAGCAGCGTTGCCGCAATCGTCGCTGTCGCCGCCGTGAGCCCGACAGCCTCAGCATACAGAATCGTCCGGGCGGTGATCATCAATCCGGCTGCACTCACCGCGAAGAACATGAAGTACATCACCCAGAACTGCCAGGTCCGAACCATCTCCCGCCAGGTGTAGTGTCGGCGGCCGCCGCTGCCGTCGGTAGCGGCCTCGGCGTCGGACCCCGACGTTTCGGCTGCCGACGTTCCGTTAGCAACCCAGTCATGCGGCGGATCTTTGAGCACGACTGTCCCGACGACAATACCGACTGCGATGAGCAGCCCCATACTCCAGAGACCAGTCACGAGCGCGTCGCCAGCGATCATGTACCGAATAAACGGGACGAACGCCGCGCTACCGGCCGCAAACGCCATGGTTCCGATACCGGTGGTCAGCCCGCGTTTGTCGGGGAACCATTTGACAGCGGTGTTGACCGCAACCGTATACACCATGCCGACGCCGGCTGCACCGACACCGTAGGCGAGATACACCTGCCAGAGCTCGGTTGCAAACGCCAATCCGACGTAGCCACCGCCGGCGAGCACACCTGCAATGAGCGTGACGGCGCTTGGCCCGTGTCGATCACGCCACCAGCCGGCCGGAAACTGTACGAGTGCCATAATGACTACGTAGGCGGTAAAGACGAACCCCAATGCAGACAGCGAGGCGTCGAGTTCGGCCGCCAGTGGCCCTTCGAGCGACGACCAGACATACTGGTAAGGACTCACCAGCGCCATCATAATCGCGGCGGCCGCGACCTGCCACCACCGTGAGTAGCCCAAAATGTCGCGTGCAATCGCACTGATGTTGTCCGGATACACACTACTCATTGCTACTGAGAGACCGGTTGTCGATGATGCTATTCATATGCTGGTTGATTGCTACCGTATCTGTTGTATACATTCTGGTTTTCCTCAGTAGCCGAGTGCGGCTCCGTCGCCGCGAGGGTCTGCTCCGCCTTCGAGCGTGCCGTTGCTGTGGATTCTGATTGCTGCCGCATGGCCCATCGTGTCGTCAAAGTCACGAGCCATCGCCACTGGCTGGCCCCGCCGTTGGAGTTCGGCGACGACACCATCCGGCACCCGCCCCTCCAGCGAGAGCGACCGCGATTCAGCCCCCCATGTTCGGCCAAACAGCCACCGCGGAGCCTCGATTGCGGTCTGGACGTCGTAGCCGAAATCAACGAGCCGCGAGACGAGTGCGGCCTGTGTCTGTGGCTGGCCTTCACCGCCCATCGTCCCATACAGCAGCCACGGCTCGCCGTTCTTTGTAATCAGTCCCGGAATTAGGGTGTGGAACGTCCGTTTGTCGGGTTCAAGGCTGTTGACGTGCGTCGGATCGAGCGAGAAGAACGAGCCACGGTTCTGTGGAATAATGCCAGTATCACCGGCGACAATGCCGCTGCCGAAATCGAAATAAATCGACTGGATTAGCGAAACAGCCAGTCCATCGTCGTCAACAACCGATAGATAGCAGGTGTCGCCGCCAGGGTCCTGTGGCTGCGGGTCGATGCCCTCGGGCGTAATGCCCGGCTCGACGTTGGCCGGCAGTGAGGTTGACGAGTCGATGAGGCTCCGCCGCTCACCGAGGTAGGTAGACGACAGCAGCTGTTCGGCCGGCAGGTCGATGGCCTCGGGATCGGTGACCCATGCGTCGCGGTCGCCGAAGGCGACCTTCGTGACCTCGGCCATATGGTGATAGTAGTCGGCAGTGCCGTCGCCCCATGTCGACAAATCGAAGCCGTCCAACAGCCCCAAAATCTGGAGGGCAGCAATCCCCTGGGTGTTCGGCGGCAACGAGTGGGCCGTATAGCCACGGTACTCCGTGCTGAGCGGGGTGACCCATTCGGCGGTGTACTCGCTGAAATCAGTCGGTCGGAGGGGTGATTCATCGCCCAGTCCCTCGCAGAAGTTCGTTGCTATAGGACCCTCGTAGAAGCCAGTGCGCGGACCGTGATCGGCCAGCGTTTTGAACGATGTGGCGAGTCCCGGCTGTCGGATGACTGTGCCGGCCGAGGGGGCCTCGCCGTTCGGGAGGAAGGTTTCGGCCGCAGTCGACTGTTTGGCGAGCACATCCGCGTCTTCGGCGATCCAGCGAGCGAACTCTGCTGTGATGGCGACACCCTCGCTTGCGTGGGTTATCGCATCCTCGAACAGTCGCTCCCACGGTAATCGGCCGTGTACTTCGTGGGCGAGCCGCCAGCCGTCGACCGCGCCTGGCACCGTCAACGCCGACGCGCTACCGCGTTCAGGAATCTCCTCGTAGTCCAGTTCGTCGTAGTAGCTTCTGGTTGCCTTGCTTGCGGCGGGCCCGCTGGCGTTGATCGCGCTGACTTCGCCGTCCGCACAGATTTGCCAGAAGCCGTCACCACCCAATCCCGCCATGTGTGGGTAGACCACACAGAGCGTCGCATTGGCGGCAATGGCGGCGTCGACGGCCGAGCCACCATCACGGAGGATGTCCAGTCCGGTGCTGCTGGCAAGGTAATGTGGACTGCAGATCAGTCCGCGCTGTGCACGTGTCGGCGGGCGGCCGGGTCGATGATGTGTGTACATGACGTGTATAATCAGGTTCTGTGGTGATCGGTGAGTGGGTAGGGTGTGTTTTTGTCGGACGGAGGCTGCTTGCTTTGGTTTTTTTGGTGCTTGTACGCTGTCCTGCGACTGTGTGTATGTCTCTCGTGGATCGTGCGGCTAAATAAAAGGGTGTGATTGACGCGTCTGGTGTCCTCAGACCGTCGCAGGGTCTTCGAGATATCGTACGACAAGCGGGATGATACCGGCGACGACAATCGCCGCAAAGCCAGCTGTCGAGAGCACTTCGGCACCGCTTGTCGAGCCGTAACTTATCAGTGGCAACGCAAGTCCAATCAGGACGAACGCCGCGGTGTACGCGTTGATTGCGTTCATTTAGATCGCCCCCAGGAAGCCGACCGCAGTGGCGACGACGATCACGACGCCGACGATGGCACAGACCGCCGCAACCCATGGAATGACTTTGCGGAGCACGTCGCCCTCCTTGCCGACGATGCCGACCGCCGTCGTCCCGAGGATCACGTTCGCTGGCGACATAGCGTTTCCAATGGCTCCGCCGGCAGTCTGGCCGGCGAGAATCCACGACTCGGAGGTTCCAAGTGCAATAGCTGTCTCAAGCTGGAGGCCACCGAACAGAATGTTCGAAGCCGTGTTACTCGAGGTCATGAACGCCCCGAGTGCACCAATAATCGGCGAGAGGAAACCGTAGGTCTCGGATGTTGCAACCGTTGCCAGTCCCTGTGCGAGGACGCTCGTCTGGCCGCTGTAATCCATAACCAGGGCCATCACGAGAAAGCCGACAACTGCAATCGAAGCGGGGATGGCCGTCCGGAGTACGACCGCGAAAAAGCCCTCCTGGTCATCATCGGTGAGCTGTTGGGTTTTCTCATAATGGCCGGTGTAGCTGTAGGCGAGGTAGGCGACGAGCGCACTCACCAACAGGAACATCCCAGGGTAGTTGAGTAATGCGAGACCGTCGCCGGCTCCCAATGCACCGGTTTCAACGCCAAAACCGGTCTCGACACCGGGGAACGGGACCGCGAGTTCGACAGTACCTAACGCTTCGCCAATCGGTTCGATGACCGCCGTGACGAACGCCAACACCGCGAGCACACCAAACGGAAGTGCCGCAAGTTTGAGGCTCATCAGGTCGCTGTCGACACCGCGGGAAGCAGTGGCCATTCCGCCATCAGTTCGCGGCTCAGTCGACGAGTCGTCAACTGCCGTCCCGCCGTCGGCAACCGCTGGAGCTGGACTCTCACCGCGTAGGCCCGAAAAGTCGTCTTTCATTGCTGGACGGGTCTCGATTCCATCTGCCGGCGATGCGTATATCGAGAGCTTCGAGAGCGGTGCGAGTGTGAGCAACGCGAGGGTAGCCGCGAAGAAGTTGGCGAACGCTGGCTCCCAGAAGTAGATCCCAATAAGCTGTCCCCCACCGTGAACCAACGAAATCACTGCAACCATCGGCAACGCGTAGCTGACTGCTTTCCGTCGGCCGTATATGTACGCGATTGTCAGTCCGGCGATGACGTTCGCGATCCAGAGCAAGACGCCAGCACTGAGTGCCGTAAGCAGTACCTCCTGCATATCCACGACGCCTTCGAGGGTTACCCACGCAACGCCGAGTGTTCCGAACGTATTGGCCCATGCGTGTCCGATAAGTGGAATTGCGACCGCATACACCGGCTTGACACCCAGTGCAAGCAAGATGGGGGCGACGACGACGATCGGTGTCCCGAATCCGGAGATTGACTGCATGAACGAGACGAACACCCATCCAGCGGCCAACACGAGAAAGAGCTCATTGCTCGTGAACGACTTGATTTGCTCACGCAGCGCATCGAAGCCACGAGCCCGATCGATAATGTGGTAAAATATCAGTGCCGGAATAATGATATAGAGGATTGCCACTGCCTCCCAGACACCGACCGCACTTGCAATGGCGATGTCTGTAATATCCATACGGTACATTCCAAAGGCAATCAAAATCGCAGCAAACATGCCAACTGAGGCTGCTTCGTGTGCTTTCCAGCGGAACACAACCAGCGTCACCATCAGCAAGACGAGCGGGATGATTGCGAGGCTCCAGTAGAGTGGGTCAACAGGAGGCACTGTTGGTCACCTCTACATTGTGTTTCTTGCGAGAGATGCCGTTTTTGGAGGTAGCTATTCTACTTTTATGAGTACCTGCGTGACGTATGTTTGGCTTTCTACTCATACAACACTCAAATGTAACTGCAAACCGATACTTAAAGATTTCCTAATACGTAGGTGGTACAATAATACACATGCAATGAATTTATATTTACGATCAGAATAGAATCTGTGCTATTTGTATATAAATACAAATAACCGGTGATCAGGGTGAAAATAGCCCTCAGCCGTCGATCCACGAGTGTTTCTCAGTAGTGAAGGATCGCTCCACTGTGTCGTCCTGTGTAAGTCGCGTTTCGATCCGCGCGCGAAGCGACCTCACTGTCTCATCCAGCTGGGTTCGCTGGTCGTCGTGGTCGGCTGCTGGGTGGATGATACCGACGCTCCCATGGCAGTTAGACGCGTTGTCAGTAATCGGAAACGCAATACATTGCGTCGCGCTGTCTGCCATAAGTTCGCCACGGACAACTCCTTGGGCAGTGAGGCTCTCAGTGACTGCATCAGTATCATACGTTGAGACTGCAGCTGTTGACTCGCCGGCTTCGATGAGGAGGACGACACCGGGTAAGGACCGCGACAACGGGAGTGCGGTGCCAACAGCAAGGCCGTGAGTTGCAGACAGTCGGTGGCTGCTAGTGACAACCCCCATGTCGCCGGCTTGCTGAAGACAAACCACGCCCGTCTCCATTCGCTCGGCATATGTGTCGAGGAGGCTACTGGCTGCCTGATAAACCGCTGATTCCGTCTGTACGTGCCGCCCGATTTGGACGAACTTCGCTGAGAGCTGGTACTGCGCTCCACGCTTTGTCACGTATCCCAGTTCGCGAAGCGTGCTTACGTGATTGTGAACAATTCCCTTACTCATATCGAGTTCACGGGCAATCGCGGAAATGCCGTTTGGGCCGTGCGCGTCGAGGTGTTCTACGACCGCAAACGTCCGAACACTCGATTCAACCCGTCTTGTTGCTTTGTACGTCATTGTCTCTCATTCGACTGTCCGATTATATAAACGGTTTGTCTGTGTGAACGAGAACAGCGTTCTACAATGTAGAAAACGATAGACTGCGCGGTGGTTACTCCGTCTTTTTAGTGCTACTCAGACAAACATTACACACATATGCTTGTAACGCCTTTTGTGACACCTTGAAATAAGGGGGAATAAAAATAGACATTTCCATATAGATACAGATGTGTTCTCTATTGTAGAACAGGTGTTGAGAACCCTGTCGACAATGCACCGGATCGGTCAGATGACGCCGGCTTCTTCGGCCTTCGAAAGAATCCGTTGGGCCATCCGATAGGTTTCTTTATCGATGACGCGTCCGTCAATGGAAATAACGTCATCCGGATCGGTCGTCTGGTACTGTTGAACGATCTGTTTGGCCCGTTGGGCTTCAGTCTTGGTTGGCGAAAACACGTCATTTGCTGTTTCTACCTGCTGTGGATGAATGACCATTTTTCCATCATAGCCAAGCGCCCGTTCGTACGTACACGCCTCACGGAATCCCTGTGGATCATTGGCTGTTGGGTACGGGCCACCAATTGCAAGCAGGTCTGGCCCAGCAGCAGCATGGGCAACCCGAGAGAGCGGATAATGCCAGTAGTGACCGGGATATTCGGCTGCGCCTTTAATCGCACCAACTGACGCAGCGTAATCGGCCGGTCCAAAAATTAGCGCGGTCAGCCGATCGCTGGCTGTTGCGATTTCGATTGCGGCATTCATTCCGGCAGCGGTCTCTATCTGGACCGAGAGATCGATCGAGTTCTGTTCGAGTCCAGCGTTGGTCTCGATACTGTCCACCAAGGTCGCCACCGCATGGACATCCTCTTCGTTACGAACCTTGGGTACGACAACCTGGCTGAGGTCGCTCCCGACCGACGTAAGCGGCTCGATAAGGTCTTCATACCACCATCGGGTATGTGTCGCGTTGATACGGTAGCTGAGGTTGGTTTCGCCCCAGTCATGGTCTCGGACGGCGGCAATGAGGTCCCCACGAGCAGCCTGTTTTTCACCCGGTGCGAGGGAATCTTCCAGGTCGAAAATAACTTCATCAGCGGCGCTTTCGGCGGCCTGTTTCAGTAACCGACGCTCGTTGGCTGGAAGGGCCAAAAGCGAGCGTCGGAGCATCCCAACAGTGGTCATACGGTGGAATCGAGACC
>LKMJ01004920.1_pt1 | contig 12596 bp, 15 predicted proteins | sample 643391 | NCBI WGS metagenome assembly LKMJ01 (sample SAMN04112250, study PRJNA286221) | soda lake metagenome | biome: soda lake; feature: Kulunda Steppe; material: water; isolation source: sample PL-Br10 brine of Picturesque Lake | place: Russia: Kulunda steppe | collected 2010-07
AATGATTCCTATCGTTTTATTTCTAAGCTTATGGATGTTTATATGATGGCTGGTGTTCACCAGCAACCTGATCAGTCAAACTACCTGGCTGAAGGTCAAACTTAAACTTGTAAACTTGTAAACTTAATTGATGTGAGGAGCTGTTTTGCTGCTTACGCTGTTTTTTTCTTTTTTCTTTTTCTTCTTCTTTCTTGTCACCTAGTGAAAAGGCCATTGACTTAACATAGACATACTTCAAGGATTATAATTTACAAAGTTTATGACCAAGCCATTCTAACCAACTAGTGGTTAAATTTTGATGCTTCAAATTCAATTTGCAAGTTTTCGATCCAAGTTGGATGGTGCATGCAAGGCTGTCTTTTGGCGCATCTATTGAATTTAAACATATAAAACCTACGTACTACGTAACTATGCTCTATAAGTAGACATAATAACTCCATACATCAATGAAGGAAAGGGGCCCGCATAAACAAAAAAAGTCAATGGGGATCAGGAGGTCACAAGCAGTACCCCATTTTTTGTCTTGATGAAGAGATCACACAAGCTCCCTCAAGAGCACGTCTGGTACCAAAAAGCATACTGAACCGAATGCGCATGGAGCTTGATAGCAAGCCTGGTCGCTTTCGAGGATTAAAACAGGTTATTAAGAGGCTTCATGCTGCAAGGGCTGTAAAAAGCCCAGTTGATCTGATTGGGGCTGGATAGGCCCTCATTCACGCTTTGGAAAGTAGTGGGGCAAATTGACCAGTGAATTCTGCTGTTGAGCTGCAATTGAATCAAGCTCCGTTCAGTAAAATCATCCTACAGCTTACGTCTTGAGCATGCCACGGTCCAGCGAATTGTACCTAGAGCACACTGACAGACGTATCGTCCAGGACCTTTGCAATCAGGCGCGCGCGTCTGTACCCCTTACAAGCCGCTGACCAAGAAGTACCAAGGTTGAATATGTGCTCTTGTGAAAAGTCAATTTTACAGAGGTATGTTATCAGAGCATCACACAAAGCACAGGCAACCTGCGTCAGGTCACCAAGGCTTGCTAGCTTGCTGCAAGAAAGGCAGGCAGCCTTGTTGGTAAAAACTTTGCAAGACAATTTGAAGCTCTGTTGTGCAAAACCCTGAAATGAATACAGTCCTTGGTTCAAAAGTCTTGAAGTTTGTGCATGAGCTGTTAAGTGAAAAAAACATGAGAAAGACTACACCAGCACGAGCAGCTGTGGTGGCACAGCTGGCATGGGGATGTACCTAAAAGAACTGAGAAGCCCAACCCAGAAAAATACCAATTCCTGCCCCGGTGGCTGCATATGTACCAGTTTTGTCTTCAATAGGTGCCTCTGCTCGAGGATCAACAAAACCTGACTCTGGACCACCACCACCACTCTGATTGGATGACCGGCCTCCACCACTATGCTGCCAGCCACGCGGTCGTGGGTCATTTAAAGCTGTGGTTTGACCTGCATAGCATGCAGTGCACACTGTTCCTCAATCTCAATCAAGCCCTTGGCCCCCATGCCTGGCTTACCATGTTCCATGCCTGGCTTACCATGTTCCATGCCTGGCTTACCATGTAGCGGCTTGTCTTTGCTCCTGTCTTTGGTTCAGTTAGACATCCTTCTCTCTAGTTGCCATCATCGTTCATGCCATTTTTCCTCTTAATGCCTGGCCCACAGCCTGTTTGCCTTCCCAAAGCTGGTCTGTCTGTCTACCTGTCTGCCTCATTCTTCCCCCTCCTGCCCGTTTGTTAGCCTGTCTGTGTGTCATTCAATTATTGGGACCCCGGGTGCCGCATTTCCTCGACGTGTCTCTAGTGTCCTGGGTGTGTAACATTTTTGTCTTTCATTACTGTTCATCCTTAGCATGTGCTCTATTCCAGCCAACTTCAAACCACCCATTTCACAAGTGACAACCTAAGTTCTTGCCAGTGCGCCTTTTCCTTGAAGGTCGCTTGCAATTGCTTGCCTCTTCTACCTTCCTGCTCAGAGCACACTCGTCACGCCTCATCCAAGCCCAAAGGGTAGTAATGTTGCCAGGATTCTTTTGGATTTGTTGATTCCCTCTGCCATGCACAACCCGCCCTCATGGGCTCACCTGTTTGACTGTACCAAGCTCGTAATTATATCCCTCATAGATCATAACAGATCAATATACAACTATCCCGTTAGTATTGAATAAGCTCCTAAGCACCTCGCAGACGGAAGCCCCACCTGTTTTTTGATTCCAGTAGTATGTCTGCCCTGCAACCAAAAAGTTCACAGATAGACCTGGTAAGCTGTTTGTGGCCTCTGGGTGACGCGGTCACACTCAGGAGCAACAAACTAATGCCGGACCATCACGAATTTGGCCCCGCACAAATTTCCTTGACTTGTATTACGCTGACCCCATGAGATAGAAAGCCTCAAGTTGGACGTCTGAATCAATGTCTGTCTCCGTCTTCAGAGAATCCTGTGATCCATGGTCATGCGGTGCTTCACAGTGCATGCCAGATGTAGACGGTCTCGTTGCCCTGGTCCTAGTCAAATGCCGAACATATGGTCTTCACACAAGAAGAGCCCGTACACAATCCGATGGCCATACATGGCAAACCCCAACACCACCTTTTAGGCATCAAGGTATGCCCAGGCACCCACCTGTTTCTTCATGCACCACTTCTGTCCATGCGGGCCCCTCTTGGCTCGGTTGCTGCGGGCTGGGTGCAAGCTCATGCCGCTGCTGCTGCTCCTGCTGCGGTCCGCTGCTACTCTCTTTTGTTGACTTACCATCAGATGAAAAGGACCTGAAGAAATTCCAGCAAGAAGTCTGGACAGAGTGCTGCATGTTCCAGCCACATGGAAGGGAGGTGTACAGTGAGGGTCTCATGATGAATATACCAATAAAAATACAAATTCATTTTCAACGGCAAATCTTAACGGCCACATCACAAACGAAGCAGTACCTTGCATCGACCATAGAATATCATCAAATTTAATTCTTTACGCATAGGATTGCAGAGTCGTCGTGGAGAGTCGTGGTAGCTTTTTCCATCTTTGGCGCCCTGGCCCGTCCCTTCCGTGCCCTGTATGCATGTGGTGAGATCGCATTTTTCAGAGCCAATGACCGTATGGCAGCTGGTTTGCTTGCATCGCTGCACCACAACCCCTCGTCTGCAAAATGTTGGGAACTGGGAAAGCCCCGCACCTGTGTGTTCGCTTGCCCGCAGCGCTGCATACACCAGTCGTCTCACAGCGGAGGCAGCTTGTGCGGCCCTGCGGCGGGTCTCTCTCGAGCGCACGGTGGCCTCTTGCCTTCAAGGGAGCAGGTATGATTGTCAGCCAGCCAATGCCTTGCTGGTGTTTGTGTGGCAGATGTCACTGTCAAACCTGATGCCTGGCCACTGCCATCCAGACGAGTTCTCAGTCAGGCAAGCATCGGTTCTGCAGCAGCTGGGCAGCAGTGTCACGCATCGGAGCCAGGGCCAAAATATCTGTGTCACCTGCACGGGCCATCAACGCACACGCACACGCACACGCACACGCACACCAGCGTTGCCTGCTTGCCTGCAACGTGCTTGCAGAGGCTGCCCATATGTGAGGCTGCCCGTATAGCTGCGTATCGCCATGACCCTGAGAGGGACTACGAGGATGCGCTGGACAGCAGCGGGGGGAGTGCCACCATCAGCACCAGCAGGCCAGTCCTGCACCCACCCTCCAGGCTGGTGCCCCGCTCCTCCATTGTCCCCATCCAGCAGATCCCAGGCAGTGCTGCCTCCCACAGTGGTAGCACAGCAGGCAAAGCTGTGCACCCGAGTCAGCAGGACACTGCCCTTGCCACCTCAGCTGCTTCGGCCGAAGCCCTTGGCCAGGTTCAGCAACCGCTCCTACAAGAGCGGCAGCCTGCTCAGACCCTGGAGACTGACCATGACCAGCACTCTCACTCCCTAGTCCCCCCATCCCTGCCATCAAACGGCACTAAGCACTCTCCTGGTGCGGAGGGTGGCGTTGTGCAGCATGCCCCATCTCCATCAACTATTCACTCCCACAAATCGCCTGGACTGCCTCCTCCTCCTCTGCCCCCGCACGCCTCAGAGGTTAAACTTGAGCAAGAAGCAGCACAGGCGACTGTCGCGCACCAGGCACCTGCGGCGCACCAGCAAGGCCACGCAGAGGCGAGGTCCAGCACTCAGCCTGCAAGCAGAGGTGACCATTCCGCCACCCTGTGCCGTATTCTGGATGAGGTTGATGGGCTGCTGTCATCTCCAGAGAGCAGCATCATAGAGGGGGACTTCGCTCAAGGCAGAGAGCTAGAGGCGCAGGTGCTGAGGTGCAGCAGCAGCCTTGGCGACGGCGGCGGCAGCAGCAGTAGCAGCAGCAGCAGCAGCAGCAGCAGCAGCAGCAGAGCAGAACAAGCAAAGCTTGAGGACGACCTCCTGGCCGGCCCAGGGTCCCAGCTCCTGTCTGAGCTGCAGCACGAGGAGCGGGAGAAGCGTCAGGTCCGGCAAATGCGCGCCATCAAGCGCCAGCAAAGCGTGCAGGGGCTGCAGCGGCTGCTTGACCGCGAGGGCGAGACGCTGGGGGCCAGGCACCTAGTCGCCATAGCCAGGCGGCTTGCGAGGATGCACACGGACGGCGGCCTTGGTGGCTTGCCTGGGGGCGAGCTGCGCGAACCAAGGCCTGAGCAGCTGGCAGATCAAGCAGGAAGTGCGGCAGTGGCCAGCACCAGCGGCGGTGCCCCCGGCCCTGCAATGCTTGCTTCAAACTCGGCCTTGCAGACCCCGGCTCCCTGCAACACCCGGCAGGCGCCTAGTGTGCGTGCTGCCTCACACCAGCCGCCACCTCAGCCGCCACCCCAGGATGCCGGCGCAGCTACGGGCTCCGCAGCGCAGCCGCCGCAGGCAAGCTCGGGGCCTAGGGATGTCTTGCGGCAGGCCAGCCCCGCCGTGCTGCACCTGTGGAGTGTGTTGCTGGACAGGCTGAGGTTCCTGACGCCGCTCATGTCCGTGAAGCAGGCCGCAGACCTGATGGAGGTGAGGCTCTACGCATGCGCTCCAGCGGAGCCTGCACACTAGCTGAGACTGAACCTCAGGAGCTGTCCCTCTGTGCCGCCCTGCGCAACATACCACACCGCACAAGCGCGGACCCAGGGCCTGCTGCTGCCAGCACAACGACCCACCCGCTGTACAGGAGGGCACACCACAAGAGCTTCTTCGCTGCGCCACACCAACCTGCCTTACACCTCTAACGCACACCACAAGAGCTTCTTCGCTGCGCCACACCAACCTGCCTTACACCTCTGCCGCACACCACTGTATCATCCCCCACTGCTCAGCAAGTCACTGCCTCAAGTTGCTCACGCGCCTGCCTGCTGTGCATCGCTGCCCCCAGGCGCTGGCTGTGGTGCGCCAGCTGGTGGACACGGTGATGGAAATGGAGACGGCGCGCAACCGCGTGCACGCGCTGGCCACCAGACGCAGGCAGCGGCAGCAGGAGCAGGAACAGGGGGAGGAGGAGGAGGTGGAGCGCATGCCGGATGCGATGGACGGCCCTGCGCAGTCAGGGCCTGTAGGCCCAGGGGAGCCTCAGGGCTTAGCTGAAGACGAGGCGACTGCTGTGGTGGCGGCGGCGGCGGCGGGTGAGCCAGGGCAAGCAGGGATCCCAGCCTCTACCGCGCACGCGGCAGACGCCGCAGCAAGAGCAGCCGCAGCAGCGGCAGTGCCAAGCAGGGGCGTAGGTGCTGGTGTAGGGCAAGGGCGTGGTGAGGGGCAGACAAAAAGCACGCACCCCCTGGGCGCACCCCGGACGCTACCGAGGCCCCTTTGGGCGCTGCGCAGGCAGCATCTGGTGGAGGAGCTGCTGCTGCACACGCAGGTAAGCAAGGCGGGGGCGGCGGTTGGTGCGTGGGCGCGTGTGTGCGTGAGGGGCCTCTGGGTGCCTCCTAGATGCAGGGGCTGCTGTGTGGTCCTGCTACAGGCAAGCACTCGGTTCAATGGGGCGTGACCCCCCCCCTGTGTTGCTTGCCCTACCTGCTGAATGACCTGCGTGCTGTGTGTCCCTGCCTGGTGGATCTGGTGCCTTTTGTTCACCTACCCCTTATCATGGCTTGCCCAGGAAAGGGGGAGGGCACGTGGTGTGCAGCGTCATCCACCAGAGGTCACTTGAAGCAGCCTGTATGGTCCGCGACCATTCGTGTTTGACCATTTTGTGGCTTGCGTGTGGTGCGCGCCATATGGTCCCAGTCGAAGCGATGCGCATCGGCCACACAAGCCACGTGTGTGCAACCCACCTCCACTCTGTGTGCACGCTTGGGCGCGCCTGTCATTCCATGGTGCATGTCACATGCCCACGGCCATGCATGCCCTTGCCACACAAGCACCATGGTGCGGGCCATTGGATGGTGCGGGCCATTCGTGCACCCGCGCGCGCTCACGCGTTGACTTGCCCGACTGCAACATTGCGTGTGTTTGCTGTGTTTGCCTGCGAGACCTTGATCCATGCTGCGTGTCTGCCAGGCCATGGCCTGGTCGCGACAGCAGCAGTCCGCGTCTGTGCAGCCGGTGCAGCGTTCGTGTGCCCCTCGTCAGGCAGGATGCGCTGAGGACGCCTGCAGGCTCCTGCAGCACGCACGACCCTTTGCTTCTGCAGGCGACCACCTTCGCTCCTGTGGAGGCACTGCAAGCCTGCCAGCGCTTGACGTGTGCACAGCACAGGCCGTGCCACGCCTACCCTACGCGATCCAACATGCATGCCTGCGCGTGGTGTGCCCACGCAGCACAAGCTTGTGGAGGCGTCGCCCAAGGAGCTGACCCGGATGCTGAAAGCCATGTCGGCCATGGGTGTGAAGCCGCCGGCCTCCTGGCTGGCCGCGTACTGGGAGACCAGTGGACCCCGTCTGTCCCAGCACAACACCGCCCAGGTGCGCGGCGCCTGCGCGTGCCAGCAGCACACATCGCCGCTCGGATGTGCGGTGCTGGCACACAGCGCTCCTCAAGTGCGCAGCGCTCGCGCGTGCATGCAGCACACCGCTGCTCGGGTGCACGGGGGGTGCATGTGTGAGCTCCTTGCAGGTGTGCGCAGGTGTGCATGGTGCACCAAGCAGGCGCGCGACTGTGTGCAAACGCTCGCAGGTGCATGGCCATATGCACATGCACACAGCTGCACTTGAGTGCGCGTGCATGCCAGCCTAACTTCAGCTCTTCACCTCCCAAGCATGCGTGCATCGCACTAGTGCTGTTAGAGCCCTGTCGCTGCATGGTGCAGCAGGGGGCTGTATGTGTGCCTGCTCCCTGCAGGGCACGCGCACACGTGCACACACATGCACAATTACACGTGCACACTCACAAACTGTGCCTACCCCATTCACGCGCTAGCCGCCCGCTCCGCAGCTGCTGTGCGTGCGCCAAGCGCTGGGCCACCTGGGTGTGTGCCAACCTAGCTGTGCGTGTGCCAAGCGCTGGGCCACCTGGGCGTGTGCCATTCGTGCTGTGCGTGTGCCAACCGCAGCTGCTGTGCGTGTGCCAACCGCAGCTGCTGTGCGTGTGCCAAGCGCTGGGCCACCTGGGCGCGTCCCCGCCCTCGCCCTGGCTCCAAAACTTCTACGCGGCCACCCGCCCCTGTCTGCGCGGCCTGGACGTCAAGGGCATCAGCAAGCTCGTGCACGGCGCCGCGCGAATGCCGCTGCGGCCGGGCCAGGGCTGGCTGGCAGAGCTGCTGCTGGGTGGGTAGGCGGGCGCAGCGCGTGCGTGCGTGCGTGTGTGCGCATGTGTGCGTGTGATGTGGAAGGCCAGTGTAGCTTTGGGACTGGGCGTACGAGTGTGCTGGGGTGTGTGTGTCCTCTGGGTGTCTATCTTCTGTGTCTGTCCTTATGGTCCTTTGTGAGTGCTCTCTGTGTGTGCCCTCTGGATGCCTGTGTGTGCCCTTTGTGTGTGTCCTCTGTGTGTGTCCCTCTGTCGGCGCTGCAGTCATGCATGCATGCATGAATTTGTGCCACACCCGTAGTGAGGCACACATCCTGACACGCTGTGCACCCACCCACTTGCTGCCGTGCTGCTCAAGTCACCCTTCGGAGTGGCAGGCTTGTTCACTATCCTGCACCAGGGGCCTCCTGCTTGTGCGCTGGGCCTTGGGTTGCGCAGCAGGCAGGCGGAGCTGGTGCACAGCATGGTGCACTGAAGGCCGGAGCTGGCGCACTGCGTGGTGCACGGAACCTGTGGCAGGGCCTGTCTGGTGTCCTAGCTCCTGCGTGTGCACTCGCGTGCACGCATTCAGGTGCACCCACAGGTGCATAACACACGCACGCACACGCGCACAAACACGCATATGTCACACGCCACACGCCATGCGCGCAGCGTGTGAGGGCCAGCTGGACGAGCTGGACGCGCCCACATACGCGCTGCTGGTGCACAGCCTGGGCTGCATGGGCCACGTGCCTCCGCGCGCGTGGCTGGACGAGCTGCTGGAGAGCGCGGCCTCCCTCATGCACGACTTCTCACCTGAGGTGCGTGCGGTGAAGCCCCCCCGCGCGCGCGCTGCTTGTGGTGGAGCCCGGTCCTGAGTCTCTTACGTCTGTTGGCGTATGCCAAGTCTGCCTTCAAGCTAGCAGCCTGTGGCTGCTCATGCCCACCCCGTGCCTCCCACACGCACACGCTGCGTGCTGGCACTCGTGAGCTGAGGCGACAACCATGGGCTGGCCATGGCAAGGTGGCCACCACGCATGGAGTCAGCGGCTTGGAGTGTGGCAGGGGTGGACCGATGTGCGAGTGTGGCAGGAGTGGATCGATGTGTGAGTGTGGCAGGAGTGGATCGATGTGCAAGTGTGGCAGGAGTGGATCAATGTGCAAGTGTGGCTGGAGTCGATGGATGTGAGTGTGGCATGATTCGATTGAAGTGCGAGTGCGAGGCAAAGCCATGGGCCAGCCATGCGCGTAGGTGCTGGGGGGTGTGGGGCTTCCATCAAGTCTGCAAAACACATGTGCACATGCAAGCTCCCTGCTAACGCGACTGCATGCATGTCCACGGACCATGAGAAGGCATTTGCGGGCATGCCCCCTGGGGAATTATCATCTGTATGTTGCCGCAGTTCCACGCGCTGCACGTGCATGCGCGCACACACACACGCACGCACACACACAAGCACGCACGCATGCACACGCACACACACGCCACAATCGCGCTCGCATGCACGTAGGAGGTGTCGCTGCTGCTGCGTGGCCTGGCGTACCTGGAGGTCCGCCCCCCCCCCTCTTTCGCGTCCCAACTGTGGGCAGCCACCGAGCCCAAGCTGCAGACCGCCACCGGGCCCCAGCTGGCCAACATTGGCTGGGCAGCCCTGGCCTGCCTGCGCCTGCACCCCCCGCGCAGCTGGGTGTCGTCCTGGATGAATGCCCTGGCGCGTGCGTCCTCCCCGGCAGCCGCCACAGCTGCCGCCGCCGCGGCGGTGGGCCAGGGGGGTGCAGCGCAGCGGCGGCAGCGGATTCTGCCGTTGTGGCAGCCGCTGCGGCGGAGGCACGCGCAGAGGGCGGTGGAGGCGCTCGCGGCGCTGGGTGTGGGGCAGCTGGAGGCGTGGTGTGCACGCCTGCGCGTGCCGGTGCCCGAGGTGGAGGTGAGGCTGTTTTGGGGCAGGCGCTGGGTTGCGGCACACACAGGCTCTTGCCTGCGCTCCAACATGGCCCTTGAAGGTGGCCCAGAGCTCTTGCCTGCCGCTCGAGGCTCGCAGATAATGCAGAGCAGTACTGCATGGCCCGTGCACCAGGCGCCTGCTGCGGTGTCACTCAGCACGGCTACGGGCCCAATCCGGACCAGGTCTGACAATTGTGTGTTCCGTTGGCCTTAACGAAGCACAGGCCTTTAGGCAGTTGCAGTTTGCTGGGCCTGGCTTCTGTGTCTCGCTGGGGCTGGCAGTGCGACGGCGAGAGCAGGCTGGCGTGCTGCAGGCCTTGCTGCACACCGCCACCTGCCAACCCTCTGCTGCCACGCCTGATTTTGTGGGCATCCTCCTGCCCACGCACTGCTTGTGGCCCATATGCCAGTGACACACACATGCGAACACAAGCACACGCACACATTCGCATACACACGCACACAAGCACACACATGCACACGCTTACGCACGCAGTCGCACATGCATGCAAACATAAGTACACATGCACACGTACGTACACACTGCCTGCTGCGCTGTGTGGCTCACACAGGAGCAGCCGGAGCAGGAAGGCCCGGATGCAGTGGCCCTGGCCGCCCGAGCCGCGGCCACCCGAGCGCGCAACACCAGCCCGTCCCTCGACCGCAGCGGCCCCACTGCTGCAATGGGAGGCGCGCAGGGAGGGCCAGGCAGGCCCTCCTGGGCGCCTGCAGCAACCGAACTGCAGGCGGCACGCGCAGGCGAGGTTCCCCGGCCGCGCCTCTGGGGAGATGCGTTTGTGCGGGAGGGGGAGCGCATGGCCCCGGCGAGCCTCAGGGGTTTCAACGGCAGCACAGGGCCTGCATGGCGGAGCCAGCAGGCCGAGGCGGCAAACACGAGCAAGGCTCCAGCAGCGTCTGACGGCTCTGACGTGGCGATGCGGTCCTTTGCGGAGGACTACCAGTCTGGGCATGCGGATGAGGGTGGGGGGTGGTAGGCAGCTTGTGCGGACATTGATGTGCTGGGGCCCTGCGACACAACGCTGACGTGATACGTGTTGCTTGTTGGGAAACATTGGGGGGGCATGGGGAAGCGCGGGGGTAAAAAATAAGGCAAAATGGGTGCTGCAGGTGTTCAGCACGGGCTTGCAGGCTCCCGAACTGCACCCCGCGGCTGCAGGCTTATTGAAGCGAAATGATTGGAGCTGGCCGCACCATGTTTCATGCCAAGTGAGCGATCAGGCATGCTGCGTACAACACCCAGCCACGAGCACCTGAGCAGCAGGCTTGTTGTTGTTGGGGATGTTGTGCACAGCAATTTTTGGGCAAAGGCTGTTTCTTGTGGTGGCTGCTGTACTTTTAAGGGTTTGATGGGAAGCTAGTGTATGAGATGTACGGCCCCATCAGTCAATTTGTTTGGACCCCTAGTTTTGTTCTGGCCACCCCAGGCATGTAGGTGCTTGATTGCCTTGGAAAGGGTTGTAGTCATGTAGGCATTTTGCGTAGGCATGACCTATCCTGTACAATTTACACTTGAGCCTCTCTCTGACACGCTACACCTGAAGACTGCTGTTTGTATCCATGTTCAAGTTCACCAGACGGGCCTTCGGCTTGACAACACAAGATCATTATAGCCTTCAGGCACACCATTCTTCCAGGTGCTTCAACCATCATACTATTGCGGTCATGGTGGTCATGATGGGATGTACTAGGGGAGAAGACTTGCTTCAAGCTCTTCAGGTTAGGTTACATGGCTGTATTCACCGAACGAGGGCAGCTTAGCTGGAGTGTAGAAGGCCTGCCACTGAACCAAAACTATAAGGCACTCGAAGCAGAAAAAAGGTAGTGTAGCTAGAGGCTTTGGTGAAAAGCACAACTCAAGAGAAGAAACCCGAGGACTGTGCGCTTGAAGATTGTGCTCAGTGACTCGCTCAGAGTGCTCCCAAGACTTAAAGTTGGTACCTCGGAGGTACCAAGTTTTGCCATTGAGTGCCTTGATTGCACCTTGATCAAAAAGTGATCACATCTGAGCTTTGAATGACTCATCTTCATCATCCCATCAACTATTGAGTACTGAGATCAGAGAGATTCACTGAAGTCAAAAAAGGAGAAAAGGAAAAAACTACGCGAGCAGCAAAAATGCTCCTCTCATCAATTAAGGAAAAGGGGTCATTCTAGCTTCTGCAGCTTTTAGTTCGATGCATTCTTATTTCCCAGGCACTGCCATGTCTTCATTTAACATTTACATTCTCGTAGCCCCTTAAAATTTACATAACTTATGGATCATCCATCAACTATCCCAGCAATTATCCACAAATGATTTGTGCATTTCAGCATTTGGCATTTTAGTGTCTTTCTAGAATAAGGATCATTGGATTACAGGCCTGATTGGCTCTTGCTAAGCAATTCTTATTTCAAAGTGTGGCTCTTTTCAGAACCCTCCCGACCCCCACTAATGACCTTTTTCCTCGTTTGTTGGTGGAGGTTTGCCTGTTGCTTGCACCAGATGTAAATTTCTTCCTTAATTCACGCAAACAGGGGTTACCTTGTCAGCGTAGTCTTTTCTTTTCTTTTCTTCAAAGTGTGGGGTCATTTCAAATGACTCCGAGAAATGAGTCATTTGACAGCCTTACCTTTGCCAAAAGGAGAAACCAGAACTGCCAATTCTTTTTGGGAGACATTGTCACGCTGAGAGTGATGAAGAACCTTTCAGACTAAAGGCCAATTGTTTCGAGGAGACTATATAATTGCAGTTTCTCACTCATACATTTATAAGGCCCTAATTACGCATGCTGCTGGGCTTGCAGTCCTCTGCGGTGTCAAAATTGGTGCAGTGACAGATTTATGCTGCGTTGTGACCAGAACTGAATTATGACCTTAATTGGGTGGTGTAGCTGACATATTTGTGAAACCTTCACCCCATGAATAAAGAGAGGCGAGGCAATTAAACTTAGGCCAGAGGGTTTACTCTTGTACATTAGGCTGATGTGGACGGTGAGATGGGCTAGACTCTGT
>LKMJ01004921.1_pt1 | contig 12595 bp, 15 predicted proteins | sample 643391 | NCBI WGS metagenome assembly LKMJ01 (sample SAMN04112250, study PRJNA286221) | soda lake metagenome | biome: soda lake; feature: Kulunda Steppe; material: water; isolation source: sample PL-Br10 brine of Picturesque Lake | place: Russia: Kulunda steppe | collected 2010-07
TGCAGGGGTTCATGTGCACATTCACGTAAAACAGCCCAGTTAGGCGCAGACCGCTTCACACCGAGGGTGCCCTTTAAGAAATTCAAATGCAATGTCTGGAGGTTAGGTTTAAACACATCACTGTGGCACCTTCGCGCAAAAACCCTGAGCTCCGAACCTGACAGCCATACATACCAGCGGGCACAACATAAGCCTTAACGAGCCAAAGGGAAGCAAAAGGTTTGTCACATAGGGCAGTGTCCCGCACAAACCCACGTATTCGATGAGCTGCAGCAAGCATTGGAATGGCCGCATGCTCAGACGAGGCTGCCATGTTCAGTGTTCGGTGATAAGTCATGCCAAGTTGTACTTTAGGCCTTTAGGCAATCACAGCTATATTTTTCCCTTCATGCTACTTATTCAAAGCAAGTTGCTTTATATGAGCACAGCTAGCGATCGCACTTCTTGACTGAAAGCCTTTTTTATGGCACCCCTTGAAAACCCCTGATCCAGATGTACAACACCTACAAGTAGTAGGTTATGATAGCAGGCCAGGCGTCAAATTAATTGGAAGATCGGCAGGGGCAGATATGTAACCTAACCTATCCAAAAGGCGAGCCACTCCAGGCTGTGTCTGGTTAAGGTGGATGATTGTGTGGAGCTTGCACCTGGCAATGTGACCATTATTTCCGCTCACTGGCAGCTAGACTAGCAGCCTCAATCCTCGCTTTCTGCATGATGCTGACGCCATTTGTGCTTGAATAATTTCTCTATAAGCTAATCATTGCAATCATTGATTAGCTAAAGCTACAGCATTAACGAAAGAGTTGATGTTTCCCAAAAGGGGTCCAATGGTCAGGAAGAAGGAGGCTTCAGACAGTGAGGGTGAGACATAATGGCACAGTATCTCAATGGAATAAGCACGAATGTCAGCAGACACACACACACAACACACACACAGAAACTGACACACACAAAAATTGAAGACGAGGTCATAGGTACGAATTGTGAGCTGGCACAGCATGCCATTATATGTACAAGCTAAACACTAGCCCTTGTAATGACAAGAATTCCTACTTGATGCTGCTTGATGCTGTCTCATCTACTTTCTTCTGTTTGCTGCCGGAGATCAGAAAGACAGCAGACAGTGTTACAGCACCACCCACTAATTGGGGCAGAGTCAGCACTTCCCCAAGAACCAAGTAGCCTGTCACAGCCGCAAACACCTGCAGCAAGGCACATGTTCATGCGTGAGTTCATGCGTGAGTTGCGCGCGCGTGTGCTTGCAACGCGATGCACTCGAGCTTCTGTGCATGCATGAGTCATTGCTAGGAATGAGCATGTCAAGGCCCACGCTAGTTGGTACCTGAGAGCACTTGGCTCTCACCCTCCAAGGGATATGGCATGCTGGGGATGATAAGCATCCATCATACCCGGAAGGGTGTGCACACAAAAACACAAAAACAGGCATGTGCATCCATGGAACTGCAACCTTGTAACCGGACTGCATATGCCACAGCGAGACGCACCGGCGTCAGGAAGGTGAGGCTGGAGAGGGCAGTGAGGTTGCCTTTGGAGGAGGCCAGCCAAAAGAAGATGCCATAGCTGGCTGCCCCACCCAACAAGCTCACGTACAAGGAGCTCGCAATATCCTGCAGTCATGCACATGAGACTTGCAGGTCAACGATGAGCAATGTACCACTAGCTGCGGCCCGCGTCCCTCACAAGGGACTCTCTCCCACACAATCCACAAGTCACCACAACAATACACTGCGGCTTTCGGCAAAGCAGCGTCAGCAGGTGTGTCAAGACTTGCCGTGAGTGTGGGTGGCATGTCCTTGCCTGGGTGCAGCGTGCCTGGGGAGCTGCCGCTGACACTGTGCTGATCATCCCCTCGGAGGTCACCTCATGGTGCGTGCTATTCAAGGTATCAGGCCATGTTGCCGTCGTTGTAGCATTTGATCAACTCAAGCCACGCCATGGACACGCCTTACCAAGAGCTGCAGCAGAAGCGCCGTTGCACCCAGGCAGGCATTGTCCAGCCAAGCAACCTCTCAAAGTAGCTTCATCCGAACAGGCAGGCATCGTCCAGCCAAGCAACCTCCCAAAGTTGCCAAGCTTCATCCAAATAGGCAGGCTTTCCACTTGAGCACAGGGTCCAGCCAGCTGCCACCCCACATGTCCCACCCGAACCTGAAAACAGTGCCCAGCCCGCTGCTACAGCACACCCCATCTGGCTAGGGCAGTCCCGGACCTGCTGCCACTCTGCTCCACTCCAGCACCAGAGCACAAGGCCCAGCCTGCTGCCACTGCGCGCACGCACCTGTGGCCCCAGGCCCTCCACCACCTGCGTGATGGCGTCAGGGTCCTGCCGCAGCGCAAGGCCCAGCAGCAGCACGCCGCCCAGCACCATGTGCCAGCCGGTGGCCATCACAGGGTCAGCGTGCCGCGTGACAAACCTGTGCAGGCATAAACACGCGTGCGTGCGGGGCGTGGCGGAACGCACGTGCGGGTGTGGGGCAGGCCTGTGCAGCCGCATAAGCGCAAGGCGCAGCAGCATGCGCACGCAAAGCGTGCAGGTGCGGGTGTGTGAGATGTGGGAGAGACCTGTGCATGCAGGCATGCACGTGTGGAGGGCTACACCAGAGCCAACCCAGAGCCGTGAGGAAGTGCGCGGCTGCCGGCACACGTCCTGTTTGCTAGCAGCTCGGCGGCGCCCAGCCTGGTGGGACAAGTGCAAGCAGCTATAATGTGCCTGTCCAACCGCGCTGGTCTGAACTCTGCAACCTTGCCCCACTGGCCTGCTTAGCCAACAGTCCCTCCCCAGCCAGATTGCACAACCAACCTAGAGCGGCAGCAATGAAGACCACATGCAGCCGAGTCGGAAACAGCTAGAACAAGGCCCCTGCAGCACCACCTTACACCCCTCCTCCCGCCCCCTCTCATACATTTACCCTGACAGCATGTGTCCTTGACACTCTGGCCATCCCTGCGACCATGCCCCCTTGGCACCCCCAGCATCCCCAACACCCTTGCCCTCCCTGCGACCATGCCCCCTAAGTTCCCCCAGTATCCTCAACACTGGCTGACACTGCACCCCTGCCCCCTTTCCCCCCTTTGCCCCCTCCCCACCTCCGCCTGACCATCACTGTGCTCAGGACAGCGCGACTGCAGCTCGCTTGACGGAAGTTGCTGCCGTGTCACGGATACAACAGTGACATCAATAACGGATTCCTCTTGCTCATACAGTGCATGGGCAAGCACCACCCTCACCTGACCATCACCGTGCCCAGCGCCATGGACTGCGCGGCCGCAAACATCCACAGCTCCCCCGAATCTGCCAGCGATTGCACTGAGGGTAGCTGCAGCCCCGCCTCTGCTCCCAGGGGCGCCAGTGCCGTGGCCTCGCCGGCGCCAGTTCCTCCCAAGTGTGTCAGCCAACCTGAGGGGGGAGGGCAGCGTGTGCGCTAAAGAGCACAATTCTACAAGAGCGTTCACGTTTTTAGGTGTCGGTACAATTGTATGCGTGTGCACACCTGTGTTTGTGTAAGGCGTCTGCACATTTGTGTGTGTGTGTGTGTGTGTGCGTGTGTGTGTGTGTGCGCGTGCGCGCGCGCGTGTGTGGATGTGCCAGAAAAGCAGCCACAGTGGCAAAGTATGGGTCAGCCCACTTGCGGAGTGGGGCTGCACAGCAGCATATGCCACACACAGCCACAGCCCCTTACGCGCTCGCTGGGAGCGTTTAAGAGCCTCTGAGATCACGCTGTTACTAGGCCTGCAGCAGCAGCTGAGGTCGGCACCAGCGCGGTTCTGCCTGCCCCCCACCCCTTGCTCTTGTAAGCTCTCACATGTCCGGCATCCAGGAGCGCCTACCCATCCCATCCACCCCCCCCTTACTCCTGCACTCCAGCAGCACCCTTAGGCAGCACCCAGTTATCAGCAGGGCCTACGCATCTACCCCCCACCCTTTGCTCACGCACTTCCGGCATTCAGCAGCATGTCCTCTGGCAGCTCCAGGAGCAGCAAGCCGGCCACGCCCAGGGCGAGGCCTCCTATGCTGGCGGGTGTCAAGGCCTCCCCAAACAGCAAGGCAGCCAGCAAGGCAACCTGTAAGGTGGGTTGCAAGTGTGCATGAGCTGTCCTGGGCACTCTGCCAAGTGTGCATGAGCTGTCCTGGGCGCTATGTCAAGTGCGCACAAGCCGTCCTGGGCACTCTGCCAAGTGTGCACGAGCTGTCCTGGGCGCTCTGTCCAGTGTGCAAAGCGACCTGCTCCCCAACCATCAACCCGCTGCACAGCAGCAATGGGCGCTTGTTTACGCCTGGGCGCGAGCAAATTTGTTCAAGCCTCTTTGCGGGCACGCGCGTGCGCATGCACACACCCCATGCACGTCTAGGGGTGTGCAGGGGGCATGTGATCAAGCGCGCATGCGCTCACATGAGTACACAAATGCAAGCATGATACACCGATCCATGCAGGCCTGCCAAGGTGGGGTTGCGCTGTTGCAATGCATCTACGCAAGCAGCATATGATGTAAGCACCACAATGCCATGAAATGATCATGGCACACACCTAAATGCCATTGAGCACACACAAACAGGGCTGGTCATGCGCAGGCCAGGGTTGTGCTCAACGCTTTGGTGCGCAGCGCGCCTCTCACCGTCAAAGGCTGCGAGTCAATAATGACTGAACCCAAGCCCGCCGTGCAGCGCTGCAGGCCTTCCGCCAAGAAGCCCTGAAGCGAGCCGCACACCACAGCAATCTTGCGGTGTGCGCACGTCCAGTCCTACACAAGCGCCCATTGCTGCTGTGCAGCGGGTTGAAGGTTGCAGAGCAGGTCGCCTGATTGGTTTGCGCTGCTCTCATCCCCACATGAAGCAGCGGAGTCCCTGTGAGCTGGTGGCAGGTGCTGGCCTGCTCTAGGATAACAGTGCTCTAGGACGACAGTGCTGTAGGACGACAGTGCCCAGCGTGGCTTGCACGCATGGCCGCCCGATGACCTGGGCATTGCGCCAGCCTATATAGCGTCATGCACACCCAGTGTCACGCACGTGCACACTCGCGCGCCCTCCACCCACAAAAAGCACGCGCGGCTGGGCAACCTCGACCCCTGCTGCCCATAGCATGCACGTCAGTGGGCATGTTGGCCCTGTTGCGACCTGCAGCCCGCAGGGCCCTATAGCCTTCATCCAGGCCGAGGCCTGAGCTCCGCAAAGTGCTCAAGCGGTCCAATAGGAAAGCACAGCCGCTGTGTGTCCATCACCTCCTTCTCAACGTGCCCTCGAGCGGGCAGGCTGATGCACGGCAACAAGCCTAGGGACGCTCCTGCAGCTGTGCGCCGCAGCGCAGCATGCGTCCGCAAGCAAAAGCATGTGGGGCCTGTAATACTTCTCAACCGCCAGCGCCTTGAGGCGGAAGAAACCTGAGCAGGCCACAGCAGTTTGATATAGAAGCGCAGGCGTGTGCGGGCTGGGGCGTGCTCAGAGAGGCACGGCCCCCCCCTTGCCAGCCAGGCGCCCAGAGACGCCTGGCTGAGCAAGCGAGATGGGAGTGGGGGCCCTCCCACCGCCCCTGCCGCACCTTTTGCACCACCAATAGAGCAGTGCAGGGCGCGGCGCTGCGCTTCAAGTGCAGTTTAAGTATGTGTGGAGCATGGCCATGGAGCCAGACAGCCAGAGTCTTAGGAGTGTGTGAGGGGGCCTAGGAGGCAGCTGGCTGAGGGCTTGCGCGGTTGGGAGGGCCTGTTTTGTTGACCTTAGCGTCTCACACTATAGTGCCATCAATGCTCAGCATCACCACACAATGGTACTACCATTGCTCAGCCTGCGTCACCACACCACGGTGCCATCATGGATCAGCCCATCTGCATTACTGCAGCTCAAGTTGCTGAGGCATTCGTGAAGGGCCACTGCAGGCTACATAAGGTGGATGTGCCCATTAGAACAAGGGCGTATCAAACTGCCTGGGATGAAGCTGCGATCACAGGCTCCTCCCTTCAATCTCCTTTTGAGCTTCATGCCTACGGGCACTGCGCAAAGCACCATGCCCGCACTCGCTGTGTGAGCAGGGTACCCAGAGCCCTGACGCTCAGCAGGTTGTTGCATCTCCTGCCACTAAGGCTCACATGCCTCTGCCCCCCAACTAGACTCTTGACTTGGTGGACAGGTCAGGCTGGTCACCTGTCCCTGCTGGTGCACACTTCCTGCATACCCATCCTTGTGGGCCCCAACTCAGGGCTGCGCTGCCCCACACACGCTCGCACCTGGAATGCAGCACCGTCTATGAGCGCAAATGCCGCCACCCACGCCCACGCCACGAGGGTGGAGGGGGACGGCCTGCCCTGCGCCGCTGCCACGGCTACAAGGATGAAACCCGAAGGAAGCAAGCGGAAGGAGCCCATGAGCAGGGGCGAGAAGGCAGTCATCAGGCCCTTCATCGCCACCATGCTGGTGCCCTGAAAGAGGTTCACGTAGGCGCAGGTTCATTCAGGCAGGTGCATGCGAGTGCTGTGAGCTCCAGGCCATTGCCGCTCACATGCTGAGCTCTGTGCGCTGAGCTCCACGCTGTGTGAGCACACTAAGCACACCAAGTTTTCTTTCTTTTGCGCGCGCAAGACTTTCTCACACACTCAGCGCGCAAGACCATTTCCAGCAAGAGATCGGCTGCCGCATAACCAAGACACACAGTGTGGTTTCATGAGAGGGAAAATGCAAGGGTGGCTGAGCAAAAATATTTGCTATGTGCGCAGCCTCCTCCAAACAGAGGCAAACTAGACTCCTTCAACATCTCAGGATGCAGTGTGGCCGAGATAGACCTACCCAGAACATGAATGGAGACACCAAGATGAGCAGACCAAAAGGGCCAGCAACCTGGACAAGGTCAGGGGCTCCTTGCTGCTGTTCTTGCTGCTGTACGGTAGAGGGCCTCCTGTCTGGGTTCTGGCTTGGATCAACGTATTCGCACTCAACATTATCCATCCCTGATAGTGTGCACTCCAGCTCCTGCTGAGCTGCTGGCTGGCCTTCCTGCTCTGTGGCCCTGCTCGCTTGTGGCGCATTTTCCTGCCGAGCCCTCAACGGCGGTAACCTGCAGAGCTTTGCTTGCGGGCATTTGAAGACATGCGGAGTCCGCAGCAGAGTCGGAGCTCCAGAGATCCGGAGCTGAGTAGTCATGTTAAGTTCCTGCTACAGCACGTCCTGAATCGGCTTCTCTCATTTACATAACGTAATGCATTTTTGTTAAGTACCAACTCAGCTTAATCTGCCATCTTGCAGTACTGACCCAGGCTCTTCGTTGAGGTTATCGAGTGTTCCACAATCAAAGCCAGAAAATAAAGATTCTCAATAACTGACCCTCCAATGTACGGCCTCAGAAAAAGAATATGAGGAAAACTAATTAATAATAATATGAATGGACATAGAATGCTGTGGAGAGCTCATAGCCTACATGATGCAAACGCTGTACAGCAAAACCGACGGTCCTGTGCCTTCGTCGGCATCGGCGATTTGGTCGTTCCGATTCATGTGACAATCGATGGGCTTGGAGCTTTAAAGCAGACGGCACATATCATACCTGCAACAGCAAACAAGCATCACAAGTGATTGTGGCGACTGCATAAACCCTTATTTGGCTGGTCAAGTTTTACCTCACCTTCTCATGCATCTGTGGTGCATTTGGGTGGTGATCATGGAAGTCTGTCTTGGCATATGCATGCAGCGAAGGTAAGGACTTGCTGGATGTCATGGCCGACTCAGGCCTGCACATGCACGTTGTGCAGCCGGTATGCAGGGAAAGACTTTAGTAACAGTCGAGGCTAAGCTTAAAAGATTGTATGGAGCACCTTTCAGAAGGTGGTGGTTTTGCTGCATTCACGCCACCATTACCAACCAAGTTTCCACATCCAGGGTTGCTTTACAAGCAATCAGGCAGTTCATCTGCCCTCACAAATACAAGCTAGCCAGGTCTCACATTGCTGGACAGGAGCAGCACCTACTTTGCGCCAGTGACGCCTCCAAGATGCTGCATCAGCACGGAGCGCGGAATCTCCTGCATTCAGTGAGCAGTAAGCGTGTTAACAAACTGGGTTTCCCAAATGATGCGCCCTAGGTTTTGAGTCTAGGTTATCATCATTGCCGGTAACGTGGTGCTGCCCCAAACCTGCATCTCATGCAAACAGCTGTCCTTACATGCGACTGCATACTTGCAGCTCAGCTTCCCTACTTACAATTCCTTGCAAGTGACTGCATGCACGCAACTCAGCTTCCCTACTCACCAGGCCAGACGAGGTATTTGGGGGCTGCTTCAAGTCTGAGCTGGCTGCACCCGCAAGCAGACGTAGCTGACGAGGAGCGAGCGGAGGGACCTGCAGTGACATTTGTGAGGACAAGCCAGATCCCACAGCATGGCCTCATGAAGGAATGAGATATGTACTGCACGAGCTGTAAAACAAGCCGGTGATGACCAAAGTGGCACGTGTGCTTCCTCACAGGGCTGCTCATAGGGGCCACGCAGAGCCAGCTGGCAGCAAAATAAGGAGCAGGCAGGTGCTCTCAGCATAGCAAGTGGTGCAAGCTGACCAAAGCGTGGCATCTGGCAGGGTGCGTCTAAGGCACGCAGTACTTGGCAGGCTTGCAGTATATCAACCCTGGGCCGGGTTATGAATCATGAATCCCTACCCGAGAGACGTCCAGGTATGTTCGCTCGCCATCCACAACCACGTAGCTCTTGCCCTGGAGGGGGGGTGGCGAAGGTGTTGTGCAAGTGGAAGTTTAGTGCCAGACTCGGAAAGACATGGTGGCGCTGGAGAAGTGGAAATCATAAGCAAACAAGTACTCTGTTCTGCTTGGGGCTGGGTTGGGACAAACAGGCAAGCATACACACAGACCATATACACAAGTACTTTACCCACCAGGCTTATGAACTCCATAGAGGGCACGTCATCGTCCCTGTTCAGATCTGCTGCCCAATTGTGGATCTGGACACCGGTGAAAACCGCATAGTTGGCTTTTGAGGTGTCCACTGCTTTCTCGATGAGGCACTCCAAATCCTGTTGGTAGCCAATAATAGGATAATGGAGCGACGATGACTTGCTGGTTCAGATCTCATGAGGCCTTGGTTCTATCTGGTGCATGGCCCTCCTTGGCGACAATTGTGAAATCACATGCACAGCATTCACGCCTGTCGCAGCTTGAACTTCTTTCAGCTTTGCCAGCAAGGTTACAGCACGTCTCAACAAACTGCATTGCCCTCCCACTCACGCTTGTTATCAGCCGCTCAGCAGCACAGGTGAGGCTCACGAGGTCCAGCTCATGTGCGTCCTTTTCTGTGGGCAGTGCATCGTGGCGTCTTAGAATGCTTCACTTGGACCATGCCACACCACCTCAGTTGGATTGAAAGGGGGCCTAGAATTGCAGGCAGATGCCAGTCAGCATTGAGCACACAAGAACGCTGCATAGCACATCCAAGCCAGGGCCTTTCTGAAGCTGTGCCGCATCCAATGCACTGCAGCTCTGTACCACAATAAGCGCATTGCACCCCAAAAACTGAGGCATGGCTAAGCAGTCACCTCAGTCACCTAAGCACTCACTCTCATGGCGCAAGCGCCGTGCCAAGCGCTGTTTCAGGATAGTCAGCTCTGGGTCCAGAGGGTCATGGACACCAGGCACCTTGCAGTGCACCTCCACCCCGTCAGCCTGAAATGCACGCAAGCACTGCGCATGCAGAGGACACAGACAGGGCAAAATGCGTTGAGGCCCTGTGCCTAGTTGCACAGAGGCAGCACAAGAAGGTCAGCGCACTGCGATGGAGAGGGTCCAGGGCAGCTTCAACGGAGCTGCAAGGCATAGGTCAAGGAATTTCTGGAATAGACTGCAGGTCATCAAGTATTTGCGCTGTGATCTTCAATTGATCTGGGTGGGATGAACATGCAATGATTTAGCAAGAGGTGAGCACCCCATGCCCAAGTTCTAAGCATCGGAGTGGGAGGTGGCTCTGGAAGCCCGAGGCAACCAGAGGTACAATGGAGAAATTTGAGATGAAAAACACTAGCCTTACCGCATTGAGGGCTCCGCACGCGCATGAAGCCCCAGGGCGCCCAGGGCGGCTGATCATGCCCACTTCTCCGTCACTGTTAATGGCTATGTGCGGAAAACTGAAAAACACTGCAGGACATGAAGCGGTTCATGCACAAACCTGTGGAAACTGGCATGCCCAAACACAAGTTAGGAGCAGGGTAAAATGACATTCTTTTTATCAGACTTAAAAAATTCTTGATTGATATAGGACAGTACCAAGTATCTTTCTGGCCAGTAATTGCATGCCATATGGAACTGGCCCTCATTACCTAATTTGCGCACCAACCACAACGGCGCAGGTGTGCATGGGGAATAGCAACAAGGACGGACGCACGCACCGTACTGTTCCTTTCCAGAGGAGCTGAGTGGGCTGTGGCTGAGGCCTGCCTTGATGCCCGTGACTCCACACGTGAGCACACCTCCGAGTCCATGGGTGGAGAAGCCTGCAGGCTTGGGGCACAGATCAGTAGCTTAATGCCTGGGCAAGCCTTGTGTATGAGGGAGGCAATGAGGGGCACCTTCAGAAGAAAAAACAGCTCAACCTCCCTGGCAAAGAAAGTCTGCATGCATTGCAGGTGCATGTGATAAAGCAGGCAGGAGGCCTGGAATGCACGGACAACTGCATTCTTGTCGGTGGTCTAGTACATACGTTTATTGCCTGTGCATATCAGCAGCTTTCATGTGCATAGATTCAGCAGGCCCCTTAGGAGAGATGCGTAAGCTGGCGAGTAAGGCTTGAACTGCCTCACTCACAAGATCCAAAAGCAGACTCAATCCTGTCTTCAAAGAGCATGCAGCTCTCATCACGGCACAGGTTGCACATGGCTATACTGTTGTCTCCGGTGAAGCCATAGCTCGCAAGTGTAATCTCAGTGCGGGCGATGAAGTCACTGCAGTCACATCAGGGATGGGCAGGCATCTCCTGCCTCATGGGTTTGCAGGAATGCTTGTCCATGCATGCACATGCTTTGAAGGCGGGGGGGGGGCAGGCTGAGGCCGCAAGGGAGGGCCAGTGGCTCAAATGCAGGCAAGTCCATCCACTAATTGAACTGCATAGAAGAGCAAACTGCGCAGACAGCTCCAGCAATGTACTTACTCGACAGTGAGGGCCTTAGGAAAGTGCTTGTGAATGGCCTTAATTCGCTCTTGTAAGTTGTGCTGCAGACACACAAAGAAGAAGGTATTGTTCATATATGCTCAAGCAATTGCAAGCAAGCGTGGATTTTGCTGTGCAATTGTGATAATTCTGGGCACACGTCCAAACATATAAGTGCATGTGTGCGAGCATATGTGTATGTGTGTGTGCGCGCGCGTTTGCATGCCTGCGAGTGCGTGTGGGTGTGTGTCTTGTGCATGTGTGCATGCACAATGGCGCGTACGCGAACATGCATGTGTGCGTGATTGCATACGTTCTTCACATTCAAGCGGGGCATCCACCGCGGCATACATGGAAACTGATACTGCACGTGTGCACTCATTGCGAGTCACTTAAAAATAAGTTGATGAACGAACAAACCTGTTCATCTACATCGCCTGCGGACGCCAAGGTCGCGCCGAACAGACCGGTCAGCATGCCTACCAGCGACGCTGCGTTGCGGCTCAACGACCCCGCGGCCTTACTACTGCTGCTGCTGCTGCTGCTGCTGCTGCTGCTGCTGCTGCTGCTCCTATATGTTGCTATGGATGTTGCTGAAGGGAAAGGACGCCAAGGAACCTGGAAATTAAAGCAAACCTGAAGAATGACAGGTGTGCAAGTACCTTTCCGCAATCCTGTCCTCTTGCTGCAGAGGGGCTGTACTAGTGCGGTACTGCAGTCAATGCATGTGCCGATCAGTACATCCTGATGACTTGGTGGCAGGGAATGAACGTGCCTGAGAGGCAGCACATCATGCCTGCAACAGTGAGTGCCTAGATGGGCACTAGTCTATTTGTGTCAATCCAGGTTGTTTTGACCACTACGAGTTCATTGCACGCGCGTGTGAGCAACCAACAAGAGAATTCCTCTGTCCCTCTGAGCTCGGAAGCCCCCTGACCTCGATCTGAGAAGCGATGGCTGGGAAAGTCAACAACAGCAACTTTCAACTCACCGAGGCACGATGTGACTGCTGCGCAATCTGCACAAAGCTGCTCCTCTGAATAGCTCGAGCGGCTGCGTGCAATGACTGCATGCCCCTTGAGAAGTTCCGGCGCTATTGATTTTTAAAACTGTTATCAGGGGATTATAGAGGGGGTTGTTACATCTCGAAAACTCCAAATGAGGCTAGCAGTCGCAATTCTTGACTGAAGGCCTTATCCTTGTAAACCTTGAAAACTCCAAATGAGAAATTCAAGCATGTGACACGATTGAGCACTGAGCACACGCATTCGCACACCTTTCACACAAACACGCACGCACGCACGCGCGCATGCATGCATGCACGTACACATTTACACATAGGGACACTTACAAACGCACATGCACGCACACACGCGCGCGCGCGCACACACACACACACACACACACACACACACACACACACACACACACACACACACACACACACA
>LKMJ01004922.1_pt1 | contig 12593 bp, 17 predicted proteins | sample 643391 | NCBI WGS metagenome assembly LKMJ01 (sample SAMN04112250, study PRJNA286221) | soda lake metagenome | biome: soda lake; feature: Kulunda Steppe; material: water; isolation source: sample PL-Br10 brine of Picturesque Lake | place: Russia: Kulunda steppe | collected 2010-07
AAGGCCAGCCCGCCCCTCTACTGGATGCCCGCCATGCCCAGCCCCAGCACTGACAAGATGCTGCAGGAGCAGAAGGCTTCGTTTGAGGAGTGGAAGGTGCGCGGGTCCAGTGTTGGTGGCCACTCCTTCACAGCACACGACAGAGGATGCCACACAGCACACGACAGAGGATGGCACACAGCACACAACAGAGGATGCCACACAGCACCAAACTAAATAGGGGCTCGGCTCACCCGCGCCTGCAACGCACTCAACCGCGCCTGCAACGCACTCAACCATGCCTGCAACGCACTCACCCGTGCCTGCAACGCACTCAACCGCGCCTGCAACGCACCACAGGGTGCTGCACACCACAGAGTGCTGTTAAGCGCAGGGTGCCAAAAATCAGGAATGGGTTGGGATAGAAGGCCCTGCTGTACGCTGGCCCACGCTCCTTCAGAGCAAAGCGCTTGGAGGCACCAATCAGTGGAGCAGGCTACAGCAGAAGGGTGCAGGGTGTTTGTTTGGTGTTTGTGTGCGTGCGGCAAACAGTGGCCACAGCAAGGGGGTGCAGGGTGTTTGTTTGGTGTTTGTTAGTGCGCGTGCGGCAAACGGTGGCCACAGCGAGGGGGTGCAGGGTGTTTGTTTGGTGTTTGTGTGTGTGTGCGGCAAACAGTGGCCACAGGCAGTCACAACCTGAGTTTAGAGGCACACCAAAAGTCGGGGCATATGACCTGCACACGTGGGGCGAGTGTGAACAGGCACACACGCACGCAAATGCTCTTGAGAAAAGCCAGATCAGAGGAGATCAGGCGCGGCAGCCATATGCTTTGCTAGCATGCATGCACACAGACATCTCACACATGCATGTGTGAGTGTAAACGCACATGACATAGCACACACACGCGCGCACACACACGCACACACGCATGCACACGCTACTGAGCGCACACATGTGGGTTTGTGAAGGGCTTGCATAGGCTCCAGCCCTTATGCGCGCTTGTGCACGCACACTTGCGTGGCAGCCGTGCTCCTGACCAGCACCTCAGGCTGAAGGCGGTGCTCCAGAATGATGATTGTCCATACCATTCCTCCCGTTAGAGCGTGCATTTCACGGCCATGCCCCTGCAGGCCACCACCTTGGAGGAGCTGGAGACGGAGAAGGCGGCGCTGCGCAAGCGCTCCGAGGAGAGGCGCGCGGCGGCCCTGGCGCGGCGTGCAGGTGAGGAGGGGCCCTGGCAGGCACGCGCGGCGGGGCGCGCGATATGCGTGCGCAGCGCCTCAGCGAGCGCTGCCCCTGCGGCTCCTGTCCCTCGCATGACTCGATCGACAGCGCTGGGATCGCGCGCGCGTGCCGTGCCCGTGGAGCTGTGGGCTGTGCCTATGGACCTGGCTCTGTGTGGTGCAGTCACTGTAGTGCCACAGCAGAAGTGGGCTCTGTGTGGTGCAGTCACTGTAGTGCCACAGCAGAAGTCGGCGCTGTGTGGTGCAGTCACTGTAGTGCCACAGCAGAAGTCGGCGCTGTGTGATGCAGTCACTGTAGTGCCACAGCAGAAGTCGGCGCTGTGTGTCCGCAAAAGTCAGCTGTGTGTACCCGCTGATGTTAGTTCCGGAGTGCGTGCAGAGGTCGGCTATTTCTGTAACACGCTGGCGTGGCAGGTGGCATGGGGTGGAAGGCCTGTGCCACCTGCAAGCACCTACAACCAGGCCTGGGGTGGAAGGCCTGTGCCGCCTTCAAGCGCCTGTGCCACCTACAAGCAGGCCACTCTATGAAAGAGGCCAGCAAAAATTGCCAGGCGCACATCCAGGCTCGTTACTTGTCGGGTTTGTGGCCTTGTCAAAGGCCCGGTGCACTCTGGCGCCAGAGGCTATGCAATGCCGCGTCAGGCCCTGGCCTCTGCGTACAGTGCAGTGTCAGGCAGTGTAATGCAGTGTCAGGCAGTGCGATGCAGTGTCAGGCCCTGGCTTCTGCGAATACCCCAAAAGCAGCACCACCGGCCTCGGGGCTATTGACCTCAGGGCCACAGCCACCAGAGGCTGCGTACGGCGCGTGAGCAGTTACGACGCGGGAGCAGAATGCCTGCACGTGCTGCAGTGCTCCAGCAAAGCTATGGCTGCCTGTTGGCTGGCTGGCTGGCTGGCCGGCTGTTGGCTGGCTGTGCCGAGCGCTAGACTTGCACAAATGACCCTGATGCAAATGACTTCATGCGTCATGCTCCTTTCGCAACACGCATACTTTTGTCCAGGTTAATGTCCTTGATGTGAATGTGGATGACTTCCTGCCACATGCTTGAGTGTGCAACTCAACTATCTCTGCAGAGCGCCTGGCTGCGCGGGGCCTTGGGGCGGCAGGCGGAGCCGCCAGGGGCGATGAGGAGGGAGAAGATGCGGACATGGCAGAGCAGCGCGAGCTGGAGGGTGCGCGCACACTTGTGTGTGTGTGTTTGCCTGTTTTTCCGTGTGTGTGCGTGTGTGTGTTTGTGTGTGTGTGGTGTGTTTGCCTGTTTTTCCGTGTGTGTGTGTATTTGTGTGTGTGTGTGTGTATGAGTGTGCAGTTTGGCGCAAACATGGCAGCACAGCCTGAGCTGGAGGGTGTGCATGCGATTGTGTGCACATGGTATGCTTCGGTGTCTGCGTGCGCGTGTGCATTGTTCTCTGCATTTGAGCATTCAATCAAGAGCATGGGCATGTGTACGTGCACTGGCATGCATGAGCATACATCACATGCAACAAAGTTCTGTGCACCCTCCACCACAGGTAACCCGATGTGGAATTGTGAATGCACGCTTGCACTCGCAATGACACATGCTTGCTGGTGCAATTACACAGGCGCGCTGACAAGCATGCACCTCAACCAACAACCATTCTTTCTTCCACAATGCATAGGCAACGTTTATGCAGGCGTGCGCACATGCAAGCATTGACCCCATCCCACCCTCCCTGCCTCAATGCATAGGCAACATTTATGCAGGCGTGCGCACATGCAAGCATTGACCCCATCCCACCCTCCCTGCCTGCCATGCAGCTGGGGAGTATGCTGGGCACGAGGAAGACAAGGAGCAGCAGCAGCATAAAAAGCAGCAGCATGAGGAGCGGCAGCAGCAGCAGCAAGGCGAGACGGGGGCGGAGGCAATGGACGAGGATGAGCAGGAGGGAGATCTGCGCAGGCACAGAGGGGAGCAGCCACAGCCGCACACGCAGCCTAGAAGGAGCAGGTGATGTGCCGGCCCCTGCTTGTGTTGGCTGTTGCTGCTATACTGCTCGCCGCTGCTGGGCCAAGTCCCCTGCACGCACCCATGGCCTATTGGATGCGCATTTGGTCAAGGTTGCAAGCACACTAATACATACATGCACGCACACGCAAGCACACATGTACACACGATCAAAATGCAGGTCCGGCGGAGATGCAGACGTGGAGGAGGGTGAGCGCGTGGGTCCAAGCGGCCGGGGCAGCAGAGGGCAGCCGGCAGCTGGCGCTGGCAGGAGCAAAAAGGGCGTGGAGGCTGAGAGGGGGGAGGATGATGAGGAGGAGGATCGCTACCAAGGTGCGCGCGGGGCGGAGGGGTGTGTGCTCGGCAAGTGTGTGTGCGGCCAGCAATTGAAGTGGGGTCAATGCACGGCAGGCGTTGATATGGCTGGGCATGCTGAGGGTTGTGGCAGCACTCATTGGGGGGTGCTGTGGGGTGTGGCTGCGCTCTTTGGGGGCGGAGTGGGGGTGCGGCAGCACTCATTTTGGGGTGCTGTGGGTGTGTGGCCGCCATAAGGTGCTTGCCATAAGGTGACAGCTCCGTACCTCGGCTGGTGTGCTGTCCGGGTGCTCATTCCATGGTGCGTCTGAGAACCATCTGTTTGGGGCGGAGCAGGGTGTGGCAGCGCTCTGTTTAGGGCTGAGTGGGTTGTGGCAGCACTCTTTTGGGGGTGCTGTGGGGTGTGGCAGCGCTCTATTTGGGGCGGAGGAGTGTGCGGCAGCGCTCTTTGGGGGCTGAGTGGGGTGTGGCAGCACTGTTTTGGGTGCTGTGGACGCGGAGGAGGTGGCCGCTGCCACCCCTGCTATGGCTCCAACCACAGGTGTGCTGCACGGAATGCATGCGCTCCCGCACCTGCAGTGCACGCTGGGCGCGCTCAAGCGAGCGCCCGCAGCTTGATTGGTAAGCAGTGCCCATGTGCTGTGCCTCCTGGCCATGCTGCCCGCGCTGCTCTGCTGCTCACGCAGCCCTTCCTGCCTTCCCTGCCCTGCGGCCCTGCCTACCCGTGCTGCGCTTGCTGCTCATGCTGCTGGCGCTGACATAGCTGCTCACAGCCCAGGTGTCCATGTGCAGGCAAGATCCTTTGGTGCATAAGTGTGCCGGGCCGGTGTTGCGCCACTGACGAGGCGGCTATGCCTGCAGGGACCAGCCTGGGGAGCATGCGTCACGAGTGTGTGGCCCGTGCGTCATATGATTGTGTGGCCCGTGCGTCATGAGTGTGTGGCCCGTGCGTCGTGAGTGGGTGGCCCGTGCGTCATATGAGTGTGTGGCCCGTGCGTCATGAGTGGGTGTGGCATTTGTGCCGCGTGCATACGGCCAAGTACTCATGACTTGTGGCATATTTTCACTTGAGAGGGAAGGCTGGTTTTGTTGGCTCGTCAGAAACTGGGCAGCGGCTCTTTGCTGCTCGGCCAAGGCACTTGGGGTGCATGGTGACCAGCATTGCACAAAGAAACGAAGAAGAGACGAAGAAGTTAGACACGTTGAGGATCACATTTCACCAGTATGTACAAGAACAGGGCGCTTCTGGGCGTGGTATGTTGGGAGACTGTAGGTGGGCTGCAATCTCCCGTCATATGCTCCGCCCAGGAGTGCCCTGTCTTGGTGTGTGTTGGTGACATGTGATTCTGAACGTGTTGTGTTGAGTGTTGTGCGTGTGCATGTCTATGCGTGAGCTTGTGCATGCGCGTGGGTGGGCAATCATGTGACTGAAGACCGTGCTAGCAACCTCTGCATACTCGCGCATGCTTGCAGGCGGGCATGAGCATGGCGAGGAGGAAGAGGAAGGGGAGGCACCGCGCGGGGCCGAAGATGGCACGCATCCAGCTGGGCCGCACCAGGTGGTGAGTAGGCAGGCAAGGGCAAGGGTTTGCGCAGTGACCGTCCAAAGCTTGGCAAGCTGCCAGTTATCCCTGCAAGGGCAGGCTTGCGCTGTGAGCATCCACGTTTTGAGCTTCTGGTCCACATAATTGTGTACCCCAGGGTTGACGCACGCGCATAGGCATGCTCCCTTCACATGCCAACAAGTTCTTTGGGTCCATTTCTTTTGGTGTACGCTCCATGTGCGCTTGCACCCGTATGCACTGCTGCGGGAGAAGGGCCTCAGCATGAGGAGCACAGCATATTTTGGGCAGCGTGCGCGAGTGAAAGACACATGTACGCATGTCCATGCGCCCAGCCACCCTCTTTGCTCGCACTCACGCACTGCCGCCGTGCTCAGCCAGCCTCTGCCACTAAGCTCACCATGTGCTGCCCGTTCGGGTGCTGATGCGGCCGCACCTGTGGGCACAGCTGCGCTCGTGGCCGTGGCCAGCCTCCCACCGAGCTCACCTGCACTGCTCCCGCGTGTGCTGGCGCCCCGCGCACCTCGGAGTGTGGCTGTGCTGGCCAGCCTTCCACGAAGCGCACTTGATGGCCCTCCCACGTGCTGCCCTGCTGTGCAGGTCGGCGGCCGGCGCGGCGGGGATGCTGAGGGCGAGAGGGAGGAGGAAGGCATGGAGGACGTGGTGGACCTTCCAGGTCTGCGAGACCGCGAAGCAGCCACAGTGGAGGACTTGCTGAGCTGAGCATGGCCAGGTTGTGGGTTTTAGACGGGAGCTTTGCAGCTGAGCAGGGAGGCAGTGGCGGTGGAAGGCTTGCTGAGCGCAGCTGGCCTGTGCTGAGTGTTCTTAACGCAGTTCCTTTCTTCTTTTGTCCAGGCTTTTTAGTCTGGGGTGGGTGTCAGTGTTGGGGTGAGTGCCACACCACACAGCTGGACCCAGAGGGGCTTCTTCCTGGCCTGAAAGACACCAGGTTGACACATGGCACGTGCACATGATGCGCCTAGTGGACCGCCAGGCTGGCAGACCTGCTGGTGTGCATGTCAGCAGAGCAACAGTGTTTCTTGCACAGTGCCAGCTCTTGCTGCTGTCTTTGACCCAACTGCCGGACATGACTGAATCAACACAGCAGCCTTCAAAGGCACGTGTAGGGCTGCCTGTGCATCGGGGGAAAATGCTACAGGGCCATGACGCTGCTTTGATAGTAAGTAGCATGGAGTTATGCAGCAAATATGCCTGTTGACATGCGCGAATTCACGATGAAGAAGTTGCAGGTGCGCGGCTTGGTAGGCACAGCAGACGCGAAGATAATTTTTGGAAGCTGCTACTGGTTTGTGTGTGTTAGGGACACCAAAGGAGCCCCTTAACACCAGCTCATAGAAAATGTCAACTTGAACTGAGTGAGAATAAAGTGATGCTTCAGGCAGTAGCACAAAACTAAGTAGACTTGCACAGACAACTAAGTTATAACAATGGACACCAGCCATGGTCGATCATTGCAAAAGTTCTACTTTAAAAGGGTTACAAGGGTTACAAGAAAAAGGCCTTCAGTCAAGTGCGACTGCTATCCTGCTCATCGAAAACTATCAGTGCATGAAGGTTAGGTAAGGTTACATAGCTGTATCCGTGCATGAAGAAAGAAATTTAGCTTATTGTTTTCCTGGCCCAGAAAAGCAGACAAGCCTGCCGAAGGAAATAGGGAAGCGTAAGTCCTTCAGAGAAAGACCACATGTGGATGGGTGCAATGGAAAAGGACGTGTTGCTCATCCTGTACATCATGAGCATTGCACAAAGCACAGGTAGGGGAGGTAAGGTAAGGTTTCAAGGCTGTATCCGCCGAACAAGGGCAGCTTAGGGGAGGTATTGTGAGTCCAGGTCACTGTTTCAATTGTTAGAGTGTGGGCACGAAGTCTGAAGCGAGCCACGCTGCGAATAACGTCGTGAGGAAAATTAAGATGCATGTATTTAGGAAAGGTATATGGCGATTGTGTGACCAGGGTCCACCTGGTAGGGAGGGCGCCACATTGACGGTAAGTGGAGCGTTTGCTGTTGCACTCTCGTGGATTTATATCAGAATAAGGTGTCCAATAATCCAAGTGCCTCTCCCCGAGGTCCACAAAAAAACGACCAAGATTAATGGGTTCACACTTCAGCAGCCTTTCCTTGAACAAGTAGCATGAGTTATCACTGGCACACAAAATTACTGTCAATCAGAGCTCTTATTTCTCCCAAGCTTGTTCTAAAGATGTCTTCAGATTTTTCCAGAGACAAACTACTGATTCCTATCGCTTTATCTCAGAGCTCATGGATGTTCAACATCAAAAAAAGTTTTTTGTATGGCTGGTGTTCACCAGCAACCTGAACAGTCAAACTACCTGGCTGAAGGTCACACTTAAACTCGCAAACTTGAACAGGTAGGATTGTGTGAGATCATCCGTAGCAGACAGGATGTTGGATGACCAACAATCATCGCACCGTGAGCTCACTTGCATGTCAGCATGTAAGATCTTTCTCGCAGTGGAGCTATTGCTTTGGGTTAAAGCATTGTATAGCCGCACTGCCACCCGGAACCAGTTGAACTGTTGAGACTCTAGACCACACTCGCGCATAACACACCATGAGGGAGTTGTGTCCTTGACCATCAGAATCCTCTTGAGCACAGTCATCAGACATTTTCTACTTTAGGAGTGAGAACACACGGCTTGGCACATGGCATATGCCTTCGTGTACAACCTTGATGCATGTTCCTTTTTTTATCAATCCCCCAAACAAGGGTTTACAAGGGTTCACAAAACAGGTCTCAGTCAAGAAGTTCGATTAGACTGCAATTAAACAGGCATTTAAATTGTTTAAGAATAATCAAGTAATTATTGTTCTGGCTCAGAAAAGTAAGCAAAATTGTGGAGACCATGAAGGGGTTATGTCCAATGTCCCAAACAAAGTTCAGAAGCTGGATTGATGCAGAATCCACGAGCACCTTACACAAAAAATTCTTTCTTGCCAAAAAATGGCATGGCTTCCACGCCCAGATCAAGCATTGGGCTCATTGTCACTCCATCAAAGGGTTGAATTTAAATCTGAATCGTACAAGGGACATTATACGACACCAAACGGCAATTGAAGGCACAGGGATCATTATATCAGTCATCCTCTCAACCATCGAGATTTTATATCAGTCACCCTCTCAACCATCGTGATTTAGTATGATTTAGGATGATGGTCAAAAGCATACCATGCAAACATGCCAACAGCCATTGAGCCCAGGTACAAGAAATAAGAGAAGTCGAGACTTGTTTATTAAAAAATGTACAACACAAAGCAATCTGCACCAGCTTGTCAAGCAACCTGCCCAGCCATTGCGTCTGAAGGCATGCGCAATGTTAAAATTATCATGCCAGGCACAAAAGGTGTGACAAAGACACGACGCTCCAGCCCAGAGCCGAAGAGCACCATTTATGTGTGAAATCATCAGCATGTCAACAAGCTGCCATCTATTGCAAACGAGTCTTGTTCATGAGCCAGACAAAACATAGCAGGATTTGAACCTGGACAGCCACTCTCAGAGCCTATTTGTGACCTCCTCCTGTGTCTCTAAATGTTAGAGACGCAGGAGGGTGCACTTATATTTTCATCAGTTCACAGTTACCCACACGTTCAGCCCACCTGGGCTGGGCCCTCCCAGTCAGAACTTATCTCGCAAGCAAGGGCGCTTCCAAGTAAAGGAGAATAATAATGAATGCCCAGGGGCAAAGCGCTCGTGCTGGGTGGTACAGGTCCATGCCATTTGCTGGCTTGAGGAGCAAAGCACCTGGTTCTTCCTGCACAAAAGCACACAAGATACAAGGATGCCATGTTCCAAGGTATACCCATGAAGGATTTGAACACCATCAATAAGACCAAGGTGTTATTGAAGGATTTAAAGGGTGGTATTGATCTTTCAAGGACTCCTTTGACAAGTGAGACCTGCCGATAAATCAATTATCAGACTAAACAGTACACAAAAACTCAGCTCTCTTAGGATCCTCCACAGCTGAGCAATGGATGACAAATAAATAGCACAACCATGCTAGCAGCCTTAAGTGATGGTAAGCTTGCTTGTCTGATGGTAAAAGTTATAGAACCAGGGTTCAGTCAAAACAACCTCCCAATCTCACCTCTCCCTTCTTCTCCTCCTCCCCGTCCCCTTCCACATCCACAAACACATCACTTTCCTCTTCTACAACCTGCGACAAAACAAGACAAACAAAACTAACATTGTGTTGCATTGATCAGTAGTGATTTTCATGTACACTTGTCTGGACCAGCATACAGTGAGACTTACTACTGAGTATATGTAACGTTTTAGAAGAACTGCCTGGTTGGGAAGGCCAATAGCGAAAAAAGTTTATTGCTCAAGAGACGGCAAGCAGCAGCAGAGCAAAGGTGCACCTCTTCCCCCTTCTCCTCCTCCTCGTCATCACTATCATCGTCATCATCATCATTTTCATCATCGCCATCATTGTTGTTGTCATCATTGTCAGCAGCACCGCTACTATCATCAGCATCAGCATCAGAACCCAGAAACTCCTCATCCTGTGATTAGAAGCAACAAGCATGCCCAATATCACATCTACCAGACTTGCTGATCAGATTGCATATGCTGGATGCGTATGAACCATGACAGAGCTAAGTGCATAGAAGCAGCTCTGTCACTATCAAAGTATGTTGGATTGACCTTGTTACGCGTAGAAGTGCAAGCAAAGCTCGATGAACAGATCCTGGCCGGTAGAGGAGCTCGTAAGCATCGAGCAAACAAAGCGATGGACCAAAACAGGCAACACACATAAGTCATGTGACGCACCTCACTCTCGCCTTGCCTGAGAATTTGGTCAAACCGCCCTGGCTCCCGGCGTTCCTGCACAAGACAAGAGTATTTCACCTATCGTTCAGGCATGCGGCAATCAGGTATGTGGCAGCACACAGAGCCTCTATTTAAATAAAGATGGCATACATGTTTCAATTGAGTTGCTGTTGGACCAAGCCTGTGCGCGTTTGAGCAATCGCTGCTGGGAAGCTGGTGACATGAAGCCTTCATGACATTGAACTTGCTAGGCTATGACATCATGATATGAGTCCAGCAAATACCCAGCAAATTTGCTGGATTGTGCATAGAATGTCACCAGTGATTTTACTGTGATAAGCTCCTGCCCTATGTTCACTTCAGTGGATTTGCAGATATAAGCATTTGTTATGAATGACAAATTGCTTGAGATCAACATGATGTGTGAGCTGTTCCAGCCAATTCCATGATGACAGGAAATGCACGTTCCAGTGAATTTGCTGGGTTATGACAGTCAATGTACAATCCAGAAAATTTGCTGTCTTGACAATAGGTGCACGTTCCAGTGAATTTGCTGCACTGCATGCATTTGACATGACACCTGTGGCTGTCCTTTGGCTCACAGTAGACACGTTTCTGTGTACTCCTGACGCAAAAAATGCTGGCTCACCTCTTCCAGAAGAGCAGCAAACCGGTCCCATAACGCAAGGACTTGCAAACGGGGGTCCAGTACGAGGAATTTCCTCAACATCTCCCTCCCTTTTGCGCCATAATAATGCCGGACCGTTGAAGGCTCCAGGCGCAAGTAGTCCAACCTGACTTGCGCAACGAGACCACGCTTGGCTTGAAGCGAGTACTGAGCAGGATCATAAGGCAGATTCTCCGTATCGATGCCGAATCGCTCAGCCCATGCCCGAAACCTGTTCCCATAGGGCGAGACCATGGGGAATGATTTTCTATGTTTGTGATTTAAAAATGATAGTTGGAATTACGAATGGTGAAGTATCTACTTCAACCCTAACCATAACCCTAGGTTAAAATAACGAGATCACCACAGTAGGCCCAACACCAGATTTGTGGTTTCCCGTACGAGCAGCATAAAGAAGCAGATGGACGCTGTCTCAACTCCTGGCACACTGCAGACAGGCCTGATATTACACCTAGGCGTAATATCAGATGGTGGTCGGTGCACTTGATTTCACACGGTAGAACTTGGACCTACCTACAACACATGTGGGTGCCACAGCGTGCACCGCTGGAAGGTAGGTTCTCATGCTGTGCACCCCTGAGCTCATATGGGCGGCCTGATCCATGATCTTGTCAGCCTTCTTTTCTTATGGCACGGCTGCGTACAGGCCTTGAGATAACCACAACATTTTTTCTCAAACAAGTACACTTATGTGCTGCCGTGCCGTGTTCCCCGAAGACATGGACTGCTCCGTGGGGTTCATTGTGACCAGGTTGCCTGTTGTGTCATCAGCCAAATAACCAAATCTGTGTGCTTTTTGGCTGTCAGAACGCTTTTATTCAAGCATAGTAGCTTAAAAACATAACATCATGTAATGATTGCTTTCAAGCCCATCTTCAAGAACTTGAAAGTAAGTTAGGAGGAAACATCATCTCCACAGATATTGGAAGATAACCCTGAATGAGTGAACAACTGTGTTTTTGCCAACTCCCGCAGTCAACAGGACTAAACCCTCTCAGCAGATGAATTTTGATTTTGTAACCCCCTTCGGACTGGGGAGTGCATTTCGTTAATCAAATTCTGTGACGACAGATGACCAGAGCAACAACTAGCGAGAGCAACTAAACAGCGTATCCAACACGCCCTTGCACAGCGATACATCAAAGTGAGCCTACACACCATGCAGATTGGAGTGACGGAGACAGCAAAACCTCAGGTAAGGCTTATCTCAGAAAGAAAGAAAGAAAGAAAGGCAGGCTACGCCAACAAGGTAACCCCTGTTTGCGTGAATAAAGGGAAAAAATTACAACTAGTGCAAGCACCAGGCAAACCTCCACCATCAAACTAGGAAGAAGGTCATTAGTGGGGGTCGGGAGGGTTGTGAAAAGAGCAATATGTTCTTTCCTTGATGTTCATCAACCTCCTACTTGTATTTATGATCTTTGTTGCGTCTAGAATAGAATGAGTGTTTAGATAGAGATTAATTTTTCTTACTCTACACCGGTCTAGTATACAAGTTTACAAGTTTAAGTTTGACCTTCAGCCAGGTAGTTTGACTGATCAGGTTGCTGGTGAACACCAGCCATAAAAAAAACATCCATAAGCTCTGAAACAAAATGATTGGAATCATTAGTTTGTTTCTGAAAAATTTTGAAGACATCTTCAGAACAAGCTTGGGAGAAACAAAAAGCTCCAGTCTGATTGACAGTTATTTTGTGTGCCATAGGTAAATCGTGAAACGAGTCTACAAATTGAAGCCTCAACGAACACATTTGCATGCAAGGGCACAGAAAAAGAGCGTGTTTTTCATCTTGAATTGCCTGCAAGCCACACTTACCACAGGTACCATCATGATGTTCCTACACCGGTCTAGGCCAAGCTTACTGAGGGGTAATTCAGTATGACATTTATAGATGGTTCCCATCACTCTAATCAGGATGGTATGTAGGCTTACTTTGTGGCATTGCTGTGCAAGGGCGTGTTTCAATCCATTATGCTGTTCAGTTGCTCTTGCTAGTTGTTGCTCTGGTCGTGTATCATCA
>LKMJ01004923.1_pt1 | contig 12593 bp, 12 predicted proteins | sample 643391 | NCBI WGS metagenome assembly LKMJ01 (sample SAMN04112250, study PRJNA286221) | soda lake metagenome | biome: soda lake; feature: Kulunda Steppe; material: water; isolation source: sample PL-Br10 brine of Picturesque Lake | place: Russia: Kulunda steppe | collected 2010-07
GGACAGCGGCCTGCATCCTGGGTACGTAGCCGTGATGATCGGCGCCCCAGATATCTACAACGGTTTCAAAGCCGCGGTTGAATTTATTGTGGTGGTAAGCAATGTCCGAAGCAAAATAAGTCAGAGCCCCGTCGGACTTTTGCAGTACCCGGTCCTTGTCGTCCCCGAAGGAGGTGGACCTGAACCACAGGGCCCCGTCATGGAGATAGGCCAGATCCCTATCCTGCAGCCACTTGAGTGTCTTCTGGACCTCGCCCCGGTCAAAGAGCCCCTGTTCTGAAAACCATACCTGATGCTCGACGCCGAAATGCTCCAGGTCTTCTCTGATGCCGGCCAGAATGCTCTGGACAGCCTTTTCCCGGCACAGGGCGATGGCGTTTTCCCGGTCCTGCTTTAAAAGGTCCCGGCCATGCTCTTGATAAAGCTCCCGGGCGTCCCCTTGCAGGTACTCGCCCTGATAATGATCAGGGGAAAGCTCCGCCTCAAGCCCGCAGAGCTGCTCGTACCTGATGAGAACGGAATCCCCCAGGACATACATCTGCCGCCCGGCGTCATTGAGATAGTATTCGGTGCCTGCTTCAAAGCCTGCAAAGCGCAGTATCCTGGCCAGTGAATCTCCCAGGGCGGCGCCGCGTCCGTGTCCGATATGCAGCGGTCCCGTGGGGTTGGCTGAGACGTACTCAATCTGTACCCGGTGTTTGCGGCCCAGGTCTGAAGATCCGAATCCTTCCTGTTCATTCTGGATGACGTTGATGATTGCCTGCCAGAACGAGGGCTTGAAGGAAAAATTCAAAAAACCGGGTCCGGCGATTTCTATGTTTTGCAGCTTTTCGGCCCGGTCCTGCAGAAGGTCTTTGAACCTTGCAGCCAGGTCCCTGGGCTTTTCCCCGGCCTGTCCGGCCAGGAGCATGGCCAGGTTGCAGGCCAGGTCTCCGAAGCTCTTTTCCCGGGGAGTCTCTATAGAGGCCTTGTCCGGCCATTCCAGGCCCAGTTCATGGACCACGTCCCGCAGGTGTTTTTCCACATACTCTCTGGCAAACATCTATTTTCTTCTCTTATTTTTCAAGCTCAATGTCTTTGAGGCAGGACAGGTTTCTGGCCTCAATGCCTGCATCACGGCCCAGGATCTGGGGAATCATCCTGGTCAGGACACCCTTGGGGCCAAGCTCCAAGAACTGTTTCACGCCCTGGTCATGCATGTTTTCTACAAGCTGGGCAAAGTATACCGGGGAAGTCATCTGGGTGGACATAATCCGCCTGATTTTTTCCGGATCCTGCTCCATGCCGGCTGTGGCATTGAAAAATAACGGAAAGGCCGGCGTTTTCCAGTCCAGCTTGCGCATTACGTCTGAAAGTTCTTCGGCCGCCTCCTGCATCATGGGGCTGTGAAATGCCCCGCTTACAGGCAGGTGAAAAAGCCGTCCCCTTGCTTCCTGAACCAGGCTTTCCAGGCGGTGCAGGGCCTCTTTGTCGCCGGAGACAACAGTCTGGGTGGGGGTATTGTAATTGGCTACCAGGATCACTTTGTCTGTATCACGGGCGACCCGGCTTACCATATCTTCCACCTGGTCCTTTTTCAACTTGAGTATGGCTGCCATGCCTCCCCGGGAATGGGGATCGGCCTCGTCCATAAGCCTTCCCCTGAGGGAGGTGAGTTCCAGAACGGCTCGTGGCTCCAGCACATGCGCGGCGCACAGGGCGCAATATTCGCCCAGGCTGTGCCCGGCGCTGCAGGAGACATCCAGCTTCGATTCAAGGCGCATCCACAGGGTCAGGTTGACTGCGGTAAGAGCCGGCTGTACATAGCGGGTTGCGTCCATTTCCCCGCAGCCCTGGTCCCAGAAAATTTCGCGCAGGGGATGGCCACAAGCCTGTTCGGCCATTTTCCATATTTCCATGGCGGCGGTGTCGCTTTCGGCCAGGTCCCGGCCCATGTTGGCCTCCTGGGAGCCTTGACCGGGGAAGAGCACCCCAGTAAGCTGCTTTGACATTTTTGACCTCCAAAATTCAGCAAACCTCAACACTTACTTTTTTTGGGTTTAAAAGTCGAGGGGTTAAACACGGGTTTTTTGCATGCAGCTTGAGGAGTTAAGGGACGAAACAGCAGGTCTGGGTTTTGAATTGACCCCGCAGCAGGTGCAGGGTCTTCAGACGTATCTGAGCACCCTGGAAAAATGGAACAGGAGCGTAAACCTGGTTGGGCCGTCCCACTGGAGGGAAATCCTGCACAGTCTGGTGGTGGACAGTCTGTACCTGGCAAAATTTTTAAAGCGGATAGTGCACCCTGAAGATATCCGCAGCCTGGACCTGGGGGCCGGGGCTGGACTGCCGGGGCTCCCCCTGCGCCTGGTCTGGGAACAGGGCAGCTACTACCTCGTGGAAAGCCGTTTTAAAAGATGCGCTTTCATGCGCCAGGCCATTGCTGCCATGGGCATTCAAAATACATATGTGATTAATGGCAGGGTCGAGGACCTGCCCCGGGAAATTCTGCCTGCGGACCTGATTGTAAGCCGGGCGTTTATGCCCTGGAAAAAACTTCTTGCACTGACAGTATCCCTGCTGGATGCCCGGGGAGTTTTGATTGTGCTGAGCAGCCAGGAGGCGGAGGAAAAAGAGCCGCAGGGTTTTGTTCTGCGGGAACAGTTTTGTTACCGGGTGCAGGGCAGAAAGCGTTTTTTCTGGGCCCTGCAGAAGATGGATGACGGAGGAAAGAGAATCCCGACTAAACAAAGGCAGGTTTGGTAGGAGTAAACAGCCCCCGTGCGACATTTGCCTGGATCGGTGTCGGTGTCGGGGTCGGTATCGGGATCGGCTTCCGTCTAGGAGGGTCTACAGTTTGGAGGGAATCGGGATCGGTATTGAAGCTGTTGAGGAAGGTCACACATGACTTCGCCTTTGGATTTATCTTTCGATCCCGATCCCGATACCGACCCCGACACCGATTATATGGAAAATAAATAATTACCTGATTATCAGGGCTGAAAATGTTAATAAATGCTTCAAAAATTGCCATGGAAACAGACATGCAAGACCAGATTGAGAAACATAAGGACACACATCTTTTCGGCACTGCAGCCCTGGTGGGGCCGCCCAATGCCGGAAAATCCACCCTGATGAACACCATGGTGGGGGAGAAGGTGGCCATTGTCACTCCCAGGGCCCAGACCACCAGGAACCGGATCAGCGGGATATTGAGTACAGACAGGTACCAGGTGGTGTTTCTGGATACCCCGGGGGTAAACAAGGCCAGGGGCAAACTGGGTGAGCTTTTGAACCGCTCTGCCATGGAAGGGCTTAATTCCGCAGACGTAGTTCTGCTGGTGGTGGATACGGAGCTTTATGTTAGAAAACCCCATTTTCTGAAAAAGGACTTCCAGCCCTTCAAAAAAAGAGTCTCAGGGCTGTCCGGGGTGATTGTGGTGTCCAACAAGACAGACAAAGTAAGGGACAAAAAGAAAATGCTGCCGGTATGGCAGGAGCTGAGCCGCATGTTTCCGGAAAGGGAGATCCTGCCTGTATCCGCATCCACCGGAGAAGGAACAGAACTTCTCCTGGAAAGGATTCTGGAGCATCTGCATCCAGGCCCGGCCCTGTACCCGGAGGACCAGCTGTCCACCCTGCCCATGCGGTTTATGGTGGCGGAAATAATCCGGGAGAAGCTGTTTCTGTCCATGCGTCAGGAAGTGCCTTACGGTCTTGCCGTGGAAATTGAGTACTGGAGAGAACAGGAAGACCTTTTGCATATCAGTGCCGTAATATATGTCCTGCGGGATGCGCATAAGTCAATGGTCATAGGCAGGGGCGGAGAGGTGCTCAAAAAGGTGGGCATGCAGGCCAGGCTGGAAGCAGAGGCTTTGAGCGGGAAAAGGGTGTACCTGGAAACACATGTAAAGGTCAGGCCTGGATGGGACGAAAACCCGGGGTTTCTCAGATCCCTTGGGATATAAGATGAGACGAGGCCAGAGGTCAGGGGGCCGGCTTATTATTGGTTTATTACTTATGACATGGAGATACTATGCAAGAGATCCGCGCTGTGCGCAGGAAAAAACTGAAAAAGAGCCTGGAGGAAAAGGATGTCCAGGCTCTTCTTATTACCAGCCCCGCCAATCGCTACTACTTGAGCGGTTTTGAACTGCATGATCCCCAGTGCAATGAAAGTGCAGGGTGTCTTCTGGTTACCCGGGAAAAGGACTACCTGCTCACGGATCCCAGATACCTGGAGGAGGGCAAGGCTTATTTTCCGGAAGAGGATATATTTGTTTACACCAGGGACAAGTACAAGCAGATAAAGAGCTATCTGAACAAGGCGGGTATATACAGACTGGGATTTGAACCCCAATGGATGAATTACGAGTTTTACGCAGCACTCAGTCAGGAATTTGAGATGGTGCCGCTCAAAGGGCTGGTGGAGGATCTGCGTTTCATAAAGGATGAACACGAACTCGGACTCCTTAAAAAGTCCTGCGGTCTTAATCACCAGGTCTTTGCCCGCCTTGAGGAAGTCCTGCGCCCAGGTCTGCGGGAAACGGACATCGCCTGGGAAGCGGAAAAGATGTTCAAGGAAGGAGGGGCCAGTGAAATGAGCTTCTCCACCATAGTGGCCGCAGGTGAGCGCTCAGCGCTGCCGCACGCTTCTCCCGGCGACAGGGAGCTAAGGGATGGATTGCCCCTGCTGGTGGATATGGGGGGCAGGTACCAGGACTATTGTTCGGACCAGTCGCGTACATTCTGGATAGGTTCCAGGGAGGATGTTTTTTTCAGGCAGACCAAGGACCTGGTGCGCAAGGCCCAGGACCTGGTGATCGAATGGATGGCTCCGGGCAGGTCCATCAGCGAGGCCTACCAGAAAGTAAGCTCTTTTTTCGCTGAACACGGAGTGGACAGGCATTTCACCCATTCCCTGGGGCATGGAATCGGCCTGGAAACCCATGAGGCCCCAAGCCTCGGCCCAAATGCAAATGGAGAGTTTGCTCCCGGCATGGTGGTCACGGTGGAGCCGGGACTTTATTATGCAGGCTGGGGTGGAGTTCGCTGGGAATACATGGTCCTGGTTACCAGGAGCGGGGTGGAGATCCTTTGAGCTTTGAACCTCTTTTTTCCAGACGGGTGTACGTGGAGCTTGAGCGCAGGGACATAGCTCTTTTCAAGTTTTTGCTTGAGTCCATGGACAATCTGGCCTATATGAGTGTTGTGGACAAATACAGGGCGGTGGTGCAACTGGTATACGCCCCTGGCTCGGAGGGTGACCTGGATAATTTTCTGGCTGCTGCCGGCCGGGAGCTCAATCTGAAAGTAGTCTACAGAGGTGCATTGAAAAATGAAAAGACTTTTTGAGCACAACAGGTTTTCTGCAGGCTTCGGACACAGGGCCGGTGCAATAAATGCAGGCCGGGCCATGCTGGCTCTGTTCATGCTGGCCTTTTTCTGTCTGGGCATGGGGGGTACCAGCGGCACTTTCGGGCCTACTGCAGAAAAGGACCGGTTTTTCAGGGCTGAGATAAAAGATCGCTCCGATGAAAGCCATGAAGTGCAGGGCATTTTTGTGCAGGGTTCCACTTATCTTCCGGCCCGTACCGGCTCCGCCGAGGCCGAGGTGGATTTCGGCAAGATTCAAAGTGCCCGGTTCTATGTCCAGGATGACAGGGTTCTGGCCAGGGTGACCCTGGTCAACCAGGAAGAGATGGATTTTTATATTCAGCCCCAGACTACCTTCCAAGGAAAGACTGACTGGGGCAGTATTTCTTTCAGGGCGGACGAAATCAAGGAAATAAGCTTTAAGTGATGCGTGACGGGGAATTTTTCAATACACAGAAGCCCAGTGTCCTGAACCTGGACAGCGATATGGATATCTTTGTCCAGGGAGAAGCAGCTGACTATTTTTATGTTCTTCTCTCAGGACAGGCTGATCTTTTGCGCGGCGAGCACAAAGTCATGCAGCTTGGCTCCGGTACTGTCCTGGGCACTGAAACCCTGTTCAAGCCGGATAAAGGTTACCTGTACACCGCCCGCACCAGGGGGAAGGCAAGGGTGGCCAGGCATGGCTACCAGGAGTTCCTGGACCAGGCCATGTCCGGATCGACACTTTTGCGCAGGGTGCTGGATACGCATATAAGGGAGATTGAAGAGCTCTGGCAGCGTATGGAGACTGCACTCAAAGAAGATCAGGAATATCATTTTCCCGGTGGGATCAAGGCCTGTGCACCGGGAGAGTGGGTGATCAGGGAAGGAGACCAGGATGACGCAATATACCGCATAGTGTCTTCCGACCAGGGTCTGGAAGTGGTCAAACAGGATAAAGTGCTGGCTCTTTTAAGAGAGCCGGGAGACTTTTTCGGGGAGATGGCCGCAATCCTGGGAGAGGCCCGGAGCGCCGGAGTAAGATCAGTGGGGGAATCCATCCTGGAGGTATACCCCGGTAATCGTCTGAACCAGATGATTGCCGACTATCCGGGCATGGCGGCGCGCATTATAAGTAACCTGGCCCAGCGCCTGGCCAGCACATCCAGAGAGCTGGCCTGCGACTCCCAGGACACTTGATAACTGGAGCACTTCCTGATCTTTCCGCCTGTTGCCTGCTGTGTTTATATCCTGGGCTGATGAAACAGCAAAATGCTTTTTTACAGGCGCATCCGGGCTCCGGAGATTTTGCAGTCAGGCTGTAAAAACTCACTCCGGGAATGCGTAAAATCAAAATCTTTTGCTTGTTTTATATATGCATTCTTGTCGGATAAACTGCTTGAAGCCAGCCGTGCAAAATATTTATTCCGATTTTGATTAACGCATTCCATGTAGTTCAGTTTACAGCCTTACCTGCAAAACCACCGGAGCCCTGCCATCTGAACACGAGGTGTCCTGCCATTTTAGCTGGGTTGCAACTGGTTTCCGGATGAAAACTAACTTTTGACCCCGAAAAAACTGCGGCAATTATCCCCGCAAGTCTTCCAGAGTTCCCCGGCATCCATCCCCTTGGAGCGGGCCGCTTCCAGGGCCGTAAAAACCATTAGAGCCGGCTCGTTCTGCTTGCCCCGGTAGGGCTCAGGTGCGATAAAGGGGCAATCGGTTTCCAGCAGGAGCCTGTCTAAAGGGATTTCCTTTACCACCTCCCGTAACCGGGTGTTCCTGGGAAAGGTTATGCTTCCGGGTATGGAAATGAACCAGCCCTGCCCCAGGATCTCCCGGGCGGTTTCCAGATCCTGGCCGAAGCAGTGCCACAACACCTTCCTGTCCCTGAAACCCATTTGTTGAAGAATCTCAAGTGTCTCTTCCGCAGCGTCCCTGGAATGAATGACTACGGGGAGATCCAGATCCCTGGCCAGTTCCAGCTGGGCCTTGAAAGCCTGCCTTTGCTCTTCCGGAGTGCTTTTATTGTAGAAAAAATCCAGGCCGGTCTCGCCCACTGCCTTTATGCGCCCGTCATCACGGACAAGGGAGTAAAGACGCCCGGACGTTTCTGTGTCCAGAGCCGAAGCCTCGTGGGGATGCACTCCCAGGATGAAAAAAATATCTGGCCTGGAAGTAAAAAGCCCCCGTCCCTTCAGGTAGGCATCCGGTCCAAGAAATACCTGGCCCAGTGTAGTTATCCCGCATTTTTCCGCTCTGTCCAGGACCTGGTCCAGGTTGCCGGCCAAAGCTTTAAAGTCCAGATGCGCGTGGCTGTCTGCGCCCCCGGGGGGCATAGCCATTTCCTGGGGCAGCGGCCTGTTCTTTTTTTTACCCATGCATCAGTCCTTTGTACGTACGCCTTGTTCCCAGTCCTGTTCAGGTATGGCTTCGTCTATGAGCATGACCGGTATCTCTTCCCTGATGGGATAAACCAGTGCGCACTGGGAGCATAGCAGCCCATCCTCCTCTCCAACCAGAGTAAGATCGGACTTGCACTTGGGACAGGCCAGAATCTGCAGCAGTTCCTTGTTTAGACTCATGATTTTACCTCCGGGGCATCCAGTGGATGCAGATAACGGTGAACATATTTCGAGGGCAGATACGCCCAGATCTTGTACAGCAAAAAGACGCACACCAGGGAAAAGAGCAGCCTGGCCAGGAGAATGCCCGAAAGATCCGCTCCCAGCAGAAGCATGAGCAGTGTATCTTCTATGAGGCTGTGGGCTATGCCCATGAGTGTCAGGGAAAAGAATACATCCCTTTGGGGAATCCGCCTGGTGCGCACTTCCCGGATGATGAGGGCCCCGCCGTAGGCCAGGCCCATGGTCAGGCCTACAATGGTGATGGATGCGGCTTCTTTGCCGATTCCAAGGAGCCTGAAAATTGGGTTGAGCATCCAGATGAGGACTCTGGTGATCTGTATGTAATCCAGGAAGCGGATTACAGCTACAAGGGCCATTATTATCAGCCAGATGGCCCCCAGGTTGCGCAGCTGGGCCGTGATCCATCCCATAAGCCCCTCGGGCTGCGGATCGGGACGCCAGACTATGGTGTTCTGCCCCTGCAGCCACCCCCCCCATTCATAAACAAGATTGAGAATAATGCCCAGGATGATGGCGCAGATTATTCTGAAAAGGGCCTGAAAAATCAGCCTGGCACCGCATTTCTGGGCGATGCGCAGCTCTATGGGCAGGGCGTGGGCCATTAAAACGGCAGTGGATAAAATGGTCACCTGGGCCACGCTCAGTTCAAAGCTCCCTGGAAGGGAGACAAAGACTATCATGGCGCTGTAGACATTGTTGAGAATGGCAGTGGCCCATACTAGACCCATACTGCCCGGCAGCCCCATGAGGTGCATGACCGGTTCCAGCAGAGCCGCCAGATAGGGTAGAAGATCCAGTTCGGTAATTATCTTTACCAGGATGATTATGGGGACCATTATTTTCAACAGCCCGAGAAAAAGGGCGGTTGCCTCCCTCATGATCCCGGCAAGGGGGGACAGAATACCTGCGAACAGGGTTTTCACTTTAATACATCTGCTTTAACAGGTCTTCTTCTGTGGCTCCGCTGCGGCCGGAGCCTTCCTCCCGGTCGGCTTCAGCCCTGGCGCTTTTGCGGGTGGGCTCGGTTCCGGCCTTGAAAGGCAGGAAATAAGTATTATCCAGGCCCGAAGGGGCCAGCAGACCGGATTCAGCATCTATTCTGGCGCTGACAATGCCCGGCGGACGCTGGAAATCCTGGACCGGGTAGTCTTCTTCCACCTCCTTGCGGTAGTCCACCCAGATGGGAGATGCCGCCCTGGAGCCGGTCTCAAATCGTCCCATGGGCCGGGGCTGGTCAAAGCCCACGTATACCCCGGTGAGGAGATAAGGCGAGTATCCCAGGTACCAGGCGTCCTTCTGCTGGTTGGTGGTTCCGGTTTTCCCGGCCACGGGTCTGCCCAGGGCCCTGGCCCTCCATCCTGTGCCGTCGGCAACCACTTCCTGCAGCAGGCTGGTTATAATATAGGCGTTTTCGTGGCTGATGGCCTCAACAGGTAAAGTCTCGTCTTCATAAATAATTTCACCCCAGGAGTCCGAGACAGAGGTGATGAGCCTGGGAACCACGTAAGACCCATCCCTGGCAAAGGCGCTGAAGGCCTGGCAAATATCCTCCAGGGTGACCGGCACTGAGCCGAGGCTTATGGACAGATCCCTGGGAAATTCCTCCTCAATGCCCAGGCTGCGGGATCTGTTGATGAGTTCATTAACGCCCAGGTTCTGGGCCACCCGGATGGTGACCAGGTTTCTGGACTTGACCAGGGCATCTCTTATGAGGGTCGGCCCGTGGAATACGCCTTCGAAATTGCGCGGTCTCCAGCTGGTCAGGGTCTCGTGGTCATCGTAGACAAAAGGGGCGTCCAGGACAATGGAGGCCGGGGTATAGCCGTTGTCCAGGGCCGCGGAGTAAACTATGGGTTTGAAGGCTGAACCGGGCTGTCTTCTGGCCTGGGTGGCCCGGTTGAAATGGCTTTGATGAAAGTCATAACCGCCGGCCAGGGCCAGTACATCACCGGTGCGCGGATCCAGGGAATAGATGGCTCCCTGTACCTCGGGCTCCTGTTCCAGGGCCATATCCAGTACGAATGGCTCCATGCGGCCTTCTCCCATCAGTTCGTCCGGTTCAGGTTTCTGCTGCAAGGAGGCCCAGACAATATCACCGGGTTTAAGGACGCGCGTTGCGTCCCTTATCGCCCGGACCTCTTCAGGGGCTTTTGAAGGATCGGGTGTTCTGGCCCATTTCATGGTGGATACGTCTATGCGTCCCTGGAAATCTCCAAAACGGACATCAGCTCCAGAGGCCTCAACATCTGTTACCAGGACTTTAGTCCACTGGCCCTTTTCCAGTTCTTCAGGAGCCAGGATCTGCTGCATCAGAAAGCCCTGCCGCATTTCCGGTTCAATATTGTCCAGAGGGCCTCTCCAGCCTCTTCTTTTGGCAGATTCCTCCAGGCCCTGACGCAGGGCGTTCCGGGCGGCATTGAGGTGCTTGAAGCTGGTCGGTGTCTGGACCACCAGGCCCCCCTCGTAGACCTTTTCCTCGCCGAACATTTCCATTAAACGGCGTCGTACTTCTTCCAGGTAGTAAGGGCCTACCTGCCAGGAGGGGTCCGGCATTCGCTCCAGTTCCAGAGGCCGGGACACGGCTTCCTGGTATTCCTGTTCATCTATCCAGCCCAGGTTCAGCATGCGGGAGAGGACGTACATCTGCCTGTGTCTTGCCCCTTCGGGATTGCGGTAGGGGTTGAGCCTGGACGGGGCCTTGGGCAGGGCCGCCAGAAGCGAGGCTTCAGCCAGGTTCAGTTCGCCGGCATGCTTGCCGAAGTACTCCCTGGATGCGGCTTCAACGCCATACGCCCTGGAACCCAGGAAGATCTGGTTCATATAAATGGTCAGGATTTCATCCTTGGTCAGGTGGTTTTCCAGCCTGTAAGCCAGAATGGCTTCCTTGAGTTTGCGGGTGTAGCTGCGTTCCGGGGTCAGAAGCAGGGATTTTATCACCTGCTGGGTGATGGTGCTGCCGCCCTGAACAATTTCCCCGGCTTTGAAGTTCTGGATTGCAGCCCTGGCCACGCCCAGCATGGATACTCCCTCGTGTTCGTAGAACCGGGCGTCTTCTGAGGCCAGGAAGGCCTTGACCGCCACCGGGGCAATCTCATCCAGGGAGACCAGGTAGCGCTTTTCCCGGTAAAACTGCCCCAGGACCTCCCCGTCCCGGGTTAAGACCTTGGTCACCAAGGGCGGGTCATAGTCGGAAATGGTTCTGTAATCGGGCAGATCCTGTGCCGCCCACTTGTAGAGACCGATGCCCACGGCAGTTGCTGCAAGGATCAGCACCAGAAATAATACGGAAAATATTTTCAGGTATTTCATTTTGTTAATAATAAACTGGAGGGTTAAAAGTTATCAGCTAATAGTTGAACATGAATCCTGCAAGGATATATGTTGAAAAAAGGTAACCATTCAGGGGGGCAGGTACCGGCCAGGGGGACAGTCCCGCACTTATTTTTTTGATGAACCATTTTCAGCTGTTGGCGTTGGAAAAATAAGTGCGGGACAGTCCCCTGGCCTAATGCCATAAGTCACCACCGAGGACCCCCTGAATGGTTACGAAAAAAAGTATACTTCACGGATTCAGGATAAACCAGAGTGTAAAGTTGAAATATCAGTCAATAAGTCCCAGGTTCCGGAGCATGGAATTAAAATCTTTCTGCAGGGCTGATACTTCCGCCCTGAAAAGCTTGAGCAGATTTTTCACTTCACTGGATTCATGCTGGGCCAGGCACTTGCTGTTTGTCATGAATACAAGCTTGCCCCGCAAAAACCAGAAGGGAAAAAGACGGCAGTAAAAGGGCCGCAACTCCCGGGGCAAAAGGCAGCCGTCATCCTGGAGCAGTATACATTTACCATCTGATAACGTTTTCAGACGCAAATGACAAGTATCAAGGGCAAAAATTGATCTAATTTTGTGTTGGTGATCCGGCAGAAGTCCGCCCATTGAGGCGATGAAGTTTGCTGTATTCGGCTGCTCAACGAAAAAGTCTGAATGCTGCAGATGATTCTGGATGTTTTCTTTTTCCTGCGTGGACAAAGGAAAGCAGAGTTCTTCCATTCCTGGACTCAGGCGGCAACAGGTGGGAAAAACCCTGCTGCACCTGAGGCATACGTATTCCTGCGTGCTCATGAGGAGAACTTGAGTTTGCCTTTGCCCAGCAGGTCATGCAGGTGCACCAGGCCTTTGATGCGGTTTTCATGGTCCACGATGGGCAGAACGGTTATGGCTTTTTCCTCCATGACGTCCAGCACTGAGGCCGCTGACTGGTCTGGATTTGCATGTACAGGAGAAGAAATCATGTGCAGTCCTGCCGGATCATTCAACCGCCAGTCTTTGCGACAGACCATTCGGCGAACGTCGCCGTCGGTTATAACCCCGGCCAGCCTGTTGTCTCCGGCAGTGATAAAGACCACTCCGAAACCTCCCTGGTTCATTACTTCCAGGGCGTCTTCCAGGCTTTCATCTTCCCGGGCCAGGGGAAGGCTTATGGTGTGCATGAGTCTGTGAATGCCCTGCCTGAGCCTTTGCCCCAGAAATCCCCCGGGATGGTATCTCTGAAAATCCTTTTTGCCGAAGTGCTTGCTCTGCATCAGAGCTATGGCCATGGCATCGCCCAC
>LKMJ01004926.1_pt1 | contig 12589 bp, 10 predicted proteins | sample 643391 | NCBI WGS metagenome assembly LKMJ01 (sample SAMN04112250, study PRJNA286221) | soda lake metagenome | biome: soda lake; feature: Kulunda Steppe; material: water; isolation source: sample PL-Br10 brine of Picturesque Lake | place: Russia: Kulunda steppe | collected 2010-07
GACGTGTAGTTGTTGACGTTCTCTTCGAGACCACTTCTGTAGGTCCAGTCGAAGGCGTCACCGTACTCGTCGGCAAACGCTATGTGGTCCTTCACAGTGTCGAGCACGCCCTGCAGGGCGGCGAAGTACTCTCCGAAGTTCCCGACTCCCGTTTCCAGTTGGATCGTGTCGAACAGGGGCATCCGCACTCGCCGAACCAGAAACCCGTCCTCGGTCTCGACATCGGCGTCCTCGTCGACCTCGATAGGGAGCGGAACAGGAATATACACGTCCTGCTCGTCTTCGGTCATGGCGTCGAAGGTCATCTGTCGGGTTCCGTCGTCGCCGATGTCCACCCCGGTTAGTTCCCGCTCGTTTCGGAGGGTGTCCGTCCTGTAGATCGGCAAACGTCGGAGTGTGAAGTTGGGGTTCTGTTCTTTCGCTTTCCGATAGGCCGGGAGGATAGCGACGACGAACCGTATTTGTGCCATCAGAACCGCGAACGGATGTATGTCCAGCCCGACGATCCGGGGGCGGGTACAGAGGTCCCGGAGGTGCTCCTCCCACTCCGGGTCGTCGTTGTACCGCTCAACGTCCTGTATGTACCGCTCGACGGCTTCGACAAGGAAGGTTCCAGACCCACAGGCTGGGTCGATAAGCCGCTCGTTGGACACGCCACGGTCGTAGTCGACGCCGTCCATGATGTAGTCGATTACCGGCTGAGGGGTGTAGAACTCCCCGAGTGCCTTCCGGGTCTCGGGGTCGAAATACCGCTGGTAGAGGTCTCCGAGCAGGTCACCCTGTACGTCGCTGAAGTCGAAGCGGAGCACGTTGAAGAACACTTCGGCGACTGCCCGACTGAACCGGTCGCGGGTGGCGGCACTGACTCGCTCTACGTCACCGGTCCCACGAGCAACGTCTCGGAACTGGCTCGCACCGGTTTCGTGACCACGGGCGAGCTGTTCGGCGTAGCCGTCGTTCCACCACACGAAGATGTCGTCCTGAAACAGCCCCTCGACGAGCTGGTCCTGCATATCGTCGATGAGGTTGTCCGCCGCGACGGGGAAAGCATCGAGGTTGATCGTGTCGCCGAAGCCCTGTAGCCCCCGGAAGTATTCACCCATGCCCTCGTAGCCAGTTCCGGCGAAGAAGTCGTGGTCTTCGGTCGCTTTCGCCAACAGGAGTCGGGAGAGCAGGGCGTGCCCGCTTTCCAGACAGAACATGAAGTCCCGAAGCGACTGCTTCCCGTTGATGAACGGCTCCCACGAATCCGGAATCTCGTCTGGCTCGTCGGCATAGGTCGCCTCCCAGAACTCGTAGGCCCCGAGAACGAACTTCTCTTCCTGTTCGTCCCGTAACTCGTGAAGCAGGTCCATCATCCCCGTCACGAGGTCGGCGAACGGACTGCCCGCTTCGAGCCGGAACGTGTCGAAGAAGTGCTCCTGTCCGAGGTCGGCCTGTTCGTCGAGCGGGATCGGGTCGAGATCCTCGAAGAACTGGTTTACGTCCTCGGGGTCGGTCAGGTCGAACTCGCGTTTCTGGAGCGCACTGAGCAGATCCCGGATTTCGCTGTCGGTGACGGCGTCGAGGGCAACGACCATGAGCGGACGGTCGCTGTCCTGTTCGTACAGCCGCAGGCGCTCGCCGTTGGTCAGAACGCCGTAGTCCGCCCGAAGCTCGCCCATGTAGTGAAACAGTTGGTCCTCGTGTTCAGGAAGATCTCGCCCGGTCGTCTTAAACTCGTAGACGGTGGTGACGGCCTCGTTCGTGTCCAGTGTGACGTAGTCGGGACGGCGGTCGTCAGGAAGGGTGAACTCGCTCCGGATGTCCGTCCCAGTTCCCTCGTATCCAAGCGCGTCGTAAAACCCGGTTTCGAGAAAGAGGTTCTCCACGTCCCGTTCGCTCATATCATCCGAGGCACGGTCGGCTATACCAGAAAGGGAATCAGAGAGGGCAGAGGCGTCCGCCATGTATGCACGAAACCTCTAACGGAAGTCCCAAATCCTTACCGGTCGCTTTCCCGATGAGAAGACCCCACGGGGGGAATACGGGAAAATCCGGGTCGCGGCCTTGCGGGTTCTTGCCGTCTCGCCAACCTCGAAATCAGGCAACGACGGGTCTGCTCGCGGCCGAGGTGTGGGGTCAGCGTCAGGAAGACCGTCTCGACGAGGTTCAAATCCGGTCCCGCGCATCCTAAAACAGATTCTCAGACACTCTAACGGTAGTTTTGCCTTCGACTGCTAATTTCGACCGCAACCGTAGTGTTGACCTCCTCCCACGAGTGAAGATCGTGGGCATTCTCCTCGATTTTCTGTAATACCGGAATCGCATGACGACGTGCTGGCGGAGAAGCTCACAGGTAGCGATGTGAAAGCAGCTATCGACACTGTTAATATTGTAAGGACTGTAAGCACTAACAAGACAATGTCGGCAGACAAACGAATTCCAGTCACAGAAAAGACCCACAAGGAGCTACACGAACTCAAGAAACCGGGACAGACGTACGACGAGTTGCTCAAAGAACTCGCCCGACAGCGCCGGCGCGAAGAACTCGAAAATCGGTTCCGAGATGTCGAAGCAGCCGATTCTGAGGATCTGACCGCGCTTGAAGATGTCTGAATACGACGTGCTGTTGGGCGACGATGCACGTACCTTCCTCGAAGCCGCCGACGAAAAGACAACACGTGTTTGCAAAGAGAAGTTGGGGTATCTCGCTACAAACCCGTATCCAGGCCAGGGCCGCGGAGACAAGGAAAAACTCCCCATTGATGGCCGCCGAGATCGCTGCCGGATGCATATCTCCCGGACTTATACAGTCTTCTATACAATAGTAGAAGATGAGTCAGAGGTTCGTGTACTCGAAATTCTACCAATCGACGAGGCCCACGACCGCTATGGTTTCTAGAACTGACCTGCGCCCATGACAGTACTAGTATGAATACGCACGATAATTCTATGCGAGATTCGCGCATTCTATCCCGAATATCAGTCCGCACATCTACGTAGGGTTTTCACCTGACGTGTTCTCGGTGGCGGATACGTCGACACGGACCTCCAAAATCCGATTGTGCTCGACGGTTTCGACAGTTAATCGAACGTCGCCGGACACATCGACGTGTAGCAGGATACGTTCGACGTCACCGGCACCAGTACCGACGACGGCGATGAGTGACTTCACAGACATTCAAGTACGAAGCGGATTGAGTACTGTGTAGATGAAAGGGCACGTCCCCACTCCCGACGGGTTAGCTGAGAAAATGGTTCGACGGTTATTCCGTGATGACGAACCGGGGAACGACGACCGTATCCTGTACCCGGGATGTGGGGACGCACCGTTCGCAGCTGCCGTGGAACGTGTGTGTGACGAGAAAGGATGGAAGTACCCGGATGGTATCGGTGTGGAGACGAACCTGGAGCACCTTACACGGGCACGAAACCGGGAGTTAACGCACGTCGAATTCGAGGAACAGGACTTCTTAGCCGATAAAATGCTTGAATACGGTGAGTTTGAGTACATCGTCGGGAACCCGCCGTACGTCCCGATCGAAGGGCTCGATGAGGATGAGAAGACCCGGTACAAAGCCGCGTTCGATACGGCGATCGGTCGGTTCGACCTGTACCTCTTGTTTTTCGAACGGTCTCTCGCGTTACTTGCAGAGAACGGCGTGTTATCGTTCGTTACTCCGGAGAAGTACGAGTACGTGGACACTGCTGCGCCGCTCAGGCGGTTACTGACGAGCGACGGCTACGGGTCGAAGAGATTGAGCACATCCCTGAGGACGCGTTCACGGGCCTGATAACGTTCCCGTGTATCACGACGGTTCGACGCACACGGGTCGACGAGACGACGACGGTGAAGCTTCGAGACGATTCGACGCACACGACCGAGCTCCCGGACGGTGACAGTTGGGCATCGAGTATCCGCGATGCCGATGTCGAATCGATGCAAACCGGCGCGGTGCTTGGCGATATCACCGTTCGAATCTCGCCGGGGTTGGCGACCGGTGCGGACAAAGTGTTCGTGATGGACCGTGACGATATCCCGGATCAGGTTGATGATAAGTGGGCCAGACCGACAGTGTCCGGGAGTCAGTTACGGGAGTTCGACGGTCCGTATACGGATTCCGTGTTTGTGTGCCCGTACAAATCGAACGGTGAGCTCGCTAGTGAAGACGAGCTCGGCACAACCCTCGACTGGTTAGAGCAGTACAGGGAGCGATTAGAGAACCGATCGTGCGTAGAAGGCGGGAAGAAGTGGTATGCATGGCATGAGAACCCGCCGATGCAAGACATCCTACAACCGAAAATCGTGTTTAGAGATATCGCGAAGGAACCACGGTTCTGGCTGGAAGACCGCGGTGACGTCGTTCCGAAACACTCGGTGTACTACACCGTCCCGAGAGACGGTGTGTCGATAACTGACCTCATTGAGTACCTGAACTCCTCGGAAGCCCGGGTGTGGATGGAAGCGAACTGCCAGAAAGCACATAACGGGTACTACCGGTTACAGTCGCGTGTGTTGACGGATCTCCCGGTCCCGAAGGAATGGGTGGATTCGTTCCAAGCAACGCTGTAACACTCTCAAATAGAGACGAAGACGATTCGAGACACCTCTTCAAAAATTTGCAGTTTGCAGTTGTCGTTGCACCTTGTGTAGAAGATCTGTAGTGCGTGGTTTTACGTGTTTGAGTGTTGTGCGTATGTTAGCTCGGACTGTGAGTCGCTGCTTGACGTGTTCGGTGGGGGTCACCCCCGCCCTTATATTTCATTCGATTGTTACGTTGTACTGGTAACACATGTCTGAATCTGATCGCACACGGGGAGAGTCAGTGTGGCTTGCGACGACGGAGACGACCGATTACGGTCCGCTCGAAGAGGGACTCGACGTCGATGTTGCCGTCGTGGGTGGTGGCATTACGGGGTTGACGACGGCGATCAACCTACAAGATGAGGGTCGCTCTGTAGCACTCATCGAGGCAGACCGTATCTGTGAGGGTGTCACGGGACACACGACAGCTAAGATCACGTCACAACACGGTCTCACCTACGACAGTCTGCTCTCGAAGGTTACGGCACAGAAGGCACAACAGTACGCTGATGCCAACCAGGCGGCAATCGAGGAGGTTCTGCGCCGGGTCGAAAAACACGGGATCGACTGTGATTTCGAGCGAACGGAAGCATACACGTACACGACAGATAGCGACGAGGTCGAGGATATCCGCAAGGAGGTACAGGCAGCAAAACAACTCGACCTGCCGGCGACATTTGCGGAATCGACACCACTGCCGTTCGATGTCGAGGCCGCAGTTCGCTTCGACGATCAGGCGAAGTTTCACCCGCGGTCGTATCTGCTCGAAATCGCCCGGCAGTTCGATGAGAATGGAGGGTATATTTTCGAGCAGACGCAGGCGACTGATATCAACACAGCCAGACCGGTCACAGTCGAAACAGAACACGGCTCAGTCGAAGCCGAGGATGTAGTTGTTGCCACGCATTTCCCGTTTTTCGACCGTGCTGGCTACTTCACACGAATGTATCCGTACCGCTCGTATCTGCTCGCCGTTCGCATCGAAGAAACACATCCTGATGGCATGTTCCTTGGCAACTCTTCAGCGAAGTATTCCATCCGGAAAAGCGCACGAGGAGAAGACGGCGAGAAACTCCTGCTTGTCGGTGGGCACGGCCACAAGCAAGGCGCGCATCGACCGCCACCCTCGGAACGGTACCGCCTCTGTGAGGAGTTCGCACGCAAACACTTCTCTGTCGAGGAGGTTGAGTATCGCTGGTCGACGATGGATTACACACCTGTTGATAACGTTCCATTCATCGGCCAGATCGATCCCTTGGGCGAGCATGTCTATGTCGGGACGGGATTCAAAGGCTGGGGGATGAGTGGTGGTGTTGCTGCCGGGATGATTCTGACAGATCTGATTGTCGAGGGATCGAGTTCGTGGGAAGATGTCTTCGATCCCCAGCGGCTTCCACCGGTATCCTCGGCATCGAATTTCGTCACCGAGAACTCGCTTGTTGGTGTGAATTTCGTCAGTGACTGGCTGACTGCCATGCTTTCGCCTTCGGATATCCCCCAGTCGAACGACGAAGCAACGATCTGCCGACACAAGGGCGAACCGATGGGTATCTATCGCGATGAAGAGGGGACTGTTCACGCCGTTTCAGCGATCTGTCCACATCTGAACTGCATCGTCGAGTGGAACGACGCGGAACGAACCTGGGACTGCCCCTGTCATGGTTCCCGGTTCAATTACGATGGGGATGTCCTTCACGGACCTGCGCTTGAGGATCTTCCCGACCGCGACGTTGAGTGACTGTGTCACCGGCGAGTTCGTCTTCGAACCTCCACCCCGTAACTATCGTCACCACCCCACATATCTATATGCCGTCCGACCCAGAGATGGGTGTATGCCCCTCGAAGACGAGTTCGGTCGTGAAGTGACGGGGATTCGGATTTCGCTTACTGATCGCTGTAACTTCGATTGTGTCTACTGTCATAACGAGGGTCTGGGAGATACACGCGGTCCGATGGCCCCACAGGATGACGAGATGAGTACAGACGAGGTTGTTCGCATTCTTTCGGTTGTCTCCGAACTGGGTGTCGAGGCGGTCAAGTTCACTGGCGGCGAGCCAATGTTGCGTGATGATCTCGAAGAAATCATCCGGCGAACTCCCGAGGAAATGGAGGTCTCGATGACCACGAACGGCACGTTTCTTCCCGGCCGAGCGCCCGACCTCGTCGATGCCGGCCTCGAACGAGTGAACGTCTCACAGGACGCACTCGACCCCGAGGATTTTGCCGAGTTAACGAAAAGCGGGGCCTACGACCGCGTCATCGAGGGTGTCGAGGCTGCGCTTGCGGCCGGACTTGCCCCGGTCAAACTCAATATGGTCGTCTTCGAGCCAACGGCGGGATACGTTCCCCAGATGGTCGACCACGTCGCCAGCAACGAGGGCCTTCGGTTGCAGTTGATCGAGTACATGCCCGAAATCTCCGGCCACCCGGAGTGGGCAATCGACATCGAGCGCGTCCACGACTGGCTTGCCGAGAAAGCCCACCGGATCGAACGACGCGAGATGCACGGCCGCCGTCGGTACTTCATCTCCCCTGGGGCTGTCGAGGAGAGTGAGACCACTGTCCCACTCGATAGCGGCGATGTCGATGGCCAGCAGTCCGAACAACCCGATGAGGGACTCGTCGAGGTGGTCGACCCGGTCGAGAACGCTGATTTTTGTGCCAACTGCCACCGGGTACGGGTGACCCACGATGGCAAATTCAAAGGCTGTCTCAACCGCCACGACGACCACCGCTCGATGGGTGAGATGAGCCGTGCGGAGATCCGCGAGGCCTTCGAGACAACCGTCGAGAACCGGGTTCCATACTACGGCGAATACTTCGTCAGAGAAGACGGCGAGTGGGTGTTCAACGAGGAGTATCAATCGGAACAATCAGTTGCCGCCGACGATTAGAGCAGGTATGAGTGAGGAATCCGATCATCCACACCACGAGGTTGCCGATATTGGCTTCGGTGTCGTGACCGTCTCGACGAGTCGAACACTCGAAACTGACGAATCGGGCGACGCGATTGTCTCGGCAATCGAAGCCGACGGCCACGAGGTTGCTGTCCGCGAACTGGTTGGCGATAACCGAAAGGCGATTGCTGCGACTGTCGAAGCACTGGCCGAACGCGATGATGTCGACGCCGTTGTATTGACCGGTGGCACTGGCCTCTCGCCTGAAGATGTCACTGTCGAGGCCGTCCGACCGCTGTTCGATCAGGAAATCCCTGGCTTTGGCGAGCTTTTCCGGTATCTTTCCTACGAGGACATCGGCCCGCGAGCACTCCTTTCGCGGGCGTTTGCCGGCTCACGCGACGGTGTTGCAGTCTTTTGTCTGCCCGGCAGTAAGCAGGCTGCAACCTTTGGAACCGAGGAGTTGATTCTCCCGACCGTGGCGCATATTCTCGGACACACCCAGCCCTAGCTTATTCGAACTTTTGCTCGATTGCCTGTGCAAGCGATTCGACACCTGGTTTGTCCCGCCGTTCTGGATTGACTGTCACGACAACCTCCTGTGTACCGAGTTCGACAAAGTTGAGACCTAGACGCTCGGCAGTACTTCCCAGTCCGAGACCGACATCCGCTCGTCCGGCCTGTACGCTGTGGGCCGCAGATTCGATTCCCGGCAGCCGCCGATGATATCCTGCGATTTTGTCGCCGGGGTCACCATCCTCGAAAACTGCCGCAAGTTGCTCGGAGAAGGCGCGTCCAACCCCCAGAGACTCGTCGAGATTGACGAACTGGATGTCCGACGCACGCAAATCCTCGATGGTCTGGATGTCGTCGGAAACAGCGTCGGAGACGACGAGACCCCAGTCGCGTTCCCAGCGTGCGAGTTCTCGATTGTTGATGGATTCGCTTTGCTCTCCTGGGTCGACCGTCACGAGCAGATCCGCAATTCCGTCGTCCATCCAACGCCGTCCGTCCGCCGGGCCGAGAGTGAGATAACGTGGATTTTCGAGGCTATCGAATAGCGAAAAGAGGGCCGGGTCGGGTTCGCCGACACCGAGTAGCGAGGGAATCGGATCGTTCGCGTCGAAGCGTTCGACCTGGACGGCGGTTCCCGAATCGAGTAATGATACGTTGGGTTCCATCCGGACGAGGCCGTCAGTCTCACCGAGTGTCGTCGTTGCCCCGCTTCCTTTCGCCGGTGCGTACGCAATCAGCGAGCCGTCACCGTCCTCGACGAGTCCGACGGGAAGCAGACGAAGCCGCCCGCCATCGTATCTGACGCGGGTAGCGAGCGTCGCCGTAACGGCTCCATCCGCTGGCTCCGGTCGGCCAGTCGCCTCCCGGAGTGCGGGTGCAACGAACGTTCGGAAGACCATCAACGCAGAGACAGGGTAGCCTGGCAGCCCCACGTAAGGGGTCTCGAAAATGCGTCCGACGAGCATTGGCCGGCCGGGCTTGAGCGCCACGCCGTGGACGAGTTTCTCCCCTTCCTCTTCGATAAGTCGGTAGAGTAGATCCGCGCTGCCGGCGCTCGTCGAGCCGGAGGTGAGCAACAGGTCACACTCGGCAGCCGCGGTATCCAAGGTTTCGTACAACTCGTCTCGCTCGTCAGAGGCTGCTGCGTAGACTGCTGGGTTGGCTCCGGCAGCCTCAACGGCGCCTGCAATCGAGTGGCTGTTGACATCGTAGATCTGTCCGGCCTCCGGACGGAGTGTGTCGCCGGGCTGGACGAGTTCCTCACCAGTCGAGACGATGCCGACTGTGGGTGGTGTACGAACAGGCACCGTCTCACAGCCGAGTGCGGCGAGCAAGCCGAGATGACGGGGGCCGAGTCGCGTCCCCGGTCCGAGCGTGCGGTCTCCTGCGGCGATATCTGCTCCCCGCGCCATGACGTGGTCGTTCGGTGCAACTGCGGTGAGTAACTCGACTGCACTCTCGCGTTCGCGTGTCTGTTCGACCGGGATGACGGCATCGCTCCCCTCGGGCATGACTGCACCGGTGGCGACTTCGACAGCCTCACCCTCGCCGACGGTGACGGTGGGTTCGCTTCCGGCATGTACCTGCCCAGCAATCGAGAGCACGACCGGATCGTGCTCGGCAGCGCCGAAGGTATCGGCCGCGCGAACGGCGTAACCATCCATCGCCGCACGGTCGAATCCCGGTACGTCGATTGGTGCGTCGATGCGCTCTCCGAGTATGCGGTCGCCCGCCTCACGGAGTGGGATCTCCTCGATGCCAGCACCGAACGCAAGTGAGTCGATCGCGTCTCGAACTGCCGCTGGTGGCGAGAGCGATCTGAATTCACGGCGTGTCATGCCTGTCTCTTTGCCCCTCGGCGCAAAGTGTTTTGGACACGGTTCGCCGTCGTGGACAAAAGCGCTTTTGCGCTTCGGCGGCACACAATCGGATAATGGGGATTGAGGAGGAGATCGAAGAGATCGAAGAAGAAATTCGGGATACCCCCTACAACAAGTCCACAGAGGCCCATATCGGCAGGCTCAAAGCCAAACTCGCCGAGTTAAACGAGGAACTTGCGAAACGACAGTCCTCTTCGGGCGGTGGTCCCGGCTACGCAGTCGAAAAACACGGTGATGCGACTGTGGCGCTGGTTGGGTTCCCGAGCGTCGGGAAGTCGACGCTTTTGAATGCGTTGACGAACGCTGACAGCGAGACTGGCTCGTATGAGTTTACGACACTCGATGTGAACCCGGGGATGCTCAAGTATCGCGGCGCAAATATCCAGATGCTCGATGTGCCGGGGCTGATCGAGGGGGCAGCAAGCGGGCGCGGTGACGGACAGGAAGTACTTTCCGTTGTTCGGACGGCTGATCTCGTTGTGTTCGTCCTGTCGGCGTTCGAAATCGAGCAGTACGACCGCCTTAGTGAGGAACTCTACAAGAACGGTATCCGTCTCGATACGGAGCCACCGAGAGTCAACATCCGCCCGAAAGGCAAAGATGGCCTCTCTGTCAACGCAAGTGTCGATCTTGATCTCGACGAATCGACGATCACGAGCGTGCTGCGAGAGCATGGCTATGCCAACGCTAACGTCACTATCGGTGAACAAGTCGATCTCGACCGACTGATCGACGGTATTCGGGACAACCGTGTCTATCTCCCGTCGTTTGTGACCGTCAACAAAGTTGACCTGATCGAACGCGAGTACGTCGAGACAGTAAACGAAAAGCTCCGTGAGCGTGAGATCGACCCGGACGAGGCGGTTTTCATCAGTGCCGAAGAGGAGAAGGGACTCGACTCGCTGAAAGAGCGCATCTGGGAGGAACTCGGATTGATCCGCATCTATATGGACAAACCCGGCCGTGGCGTGGATTATGAGGAGCCATTGATGCTTTTCGAGGGTGACACTGTCGAGGATGCCTGCCAGAAACTCGGTGGCGAGTTCGACGAGCGGTTCCGGTTTGCGCGTGTCTCGGGACCGAGTGCAAAACACGAAGAACAGCAGGTCGGCCTCGATCACGAACTCGCAGACGAAGACGAGTTACGCATTCTGACGAGCTAGACGAGTTGACTATCCTCTGTACGCTGTTTTGCTCTCTGTCTGTTCGTCGCTTTCTGCTCGCTGTAACTCGACAATGACAGTATTTCCCCGCGGCTCGTTCGCCCCAAAGCGAAGCATCCCGTCGGATTGGCGGACAATCCAGAAGACGAGCCAGAGACCAATCCCGCTACCGTGATTCAGTGGATCGATCTCCTGTCCATCGAGAATTTCACGCTCAACCGCTGGGATACGTGGTCCATTGTCGCGTACCAGCAGTTGGACGTTTTTCTCGTTTTGCCGGAGCGTAAGCTCTACCTGTGGTGTCTCCTGGTCGCTGTGAACGATTGCGTTGTCGATCAGTTCCTCGACAGCAATCTGGAGTCTCGACGTTGCACGTACTCGCGGTGGCTCCGAGATGTCGATGGTGAGTTCGGCATGCGGATACTCGTTTTCGATTTTTGTCTTTGTCTGTCCAGCCCAGAGGGATATGTCGTGTTCTGTGGGCTCTCTCCGTTCGCTCAGCACTTCGATAAGTGTTCGCTGTTTGTCTGCTTGTTCGAGCAAATTATCGCTTTGGACCTGAATGCGCTTTGCGTCGAGTTCGGTCGATTCGGACTCGTCAACTTCGATCCTGTGTGCGTACATCTTGACTTTGTTCAAGTCGTTGCGCAAGTTGTGTCGTAGTATCCGACCGACCACCTGCAGTTGTTTGTTGAATTGTTCTGCCTCGGCCCAGGCTTCCCGGCTTTCTTCTAACTGCTCACGGAGTGCTACTCGCATCGCATCGAAGCTCCCGTACAGATCGCCGACCTCGTCTTCTCTTTTTGTCGAGAGATCTATAGACAAATCACCCGCTTCCATCTCGCGTGCCCGCGTTGCGAGTCGTGTGATCGACTTCTGGACCGACCGACCGCCAAAGCCAATAACAATCGAGAGAACACCGAAGGTAACAAGCAGTGTAATCAGGAAGCTTCGCAAGACACTGTCCTGGAGTAAAAACGCTTCTTCTGCCGGTGTGCGCGTGAGGACAAACAGGTCGTTATCGAGTTGTGTGCTGGCAACGAGACTGTCACCGTCTTCAAGGAGTGTATTCTCTGACTCTGCGATGAGACTCGCTTCGACAGATGCTGTCCCGAGCACCGGGTCGCCATCGGCTGTGACGACGGCCGTTTCAGCGCCTTCGACTGTCTGTCTAACCGTTGGCCCACCGTCGGTTGCGTTTATTTCACCAACGAGAATCTCTCCCATTCGAGTGCCAAGCGGATCACCAATCGCCATGACCCGTTCGCCAGTGACTGATTCATACTGTGGGGTGATGAATTCGGAGGCACGAAACTGCTCTGGGTCAAACGATTCGTTGCGGGCTGATTCGTGGGAACTTGCCAGTACCTCTCCGGTATCCGGGTCGACCAGATGGAACGCTGTAAATTCAGAATGGCTAATGAGGCTGGCTTCGAGTGTCTCACTTTGCAGATCACGCTCAAGTTCGTCGGGATCACTGTCTTCATCGAGTTGGGCTCTCAAATTCGAGACAACCTCGCCCATATCCGAGTCCCGACTGTCGAACCATGCACTGTAAATATCAGA
>LKMJ01004928.1_pt1 | contig 12587 bp, 7 predicted proteins | sample 643391 | NCBI WGS metagenome assembly LKMJ01 (sample SAMN04112250, study PRJNA286221) | soda lake metagenome | biome: soda lake; feature: Kulunda Steppe; material: water; isolation source: sample PL-Br10 brine of Picturesque Lake | place: Russia: Kulunda steppe | collected 2010-07
GGCTGTTTTCAAAAATAACAATTCAGTCATAGTGACCTTTGATCCAGATGTATTGAATGAGTATCCATCAGTAATACTGCTTCTTCCTCGGAATCAGCTATTCCAGCATCTCTTCAATGTCATCAAAAATTCCGTACAAATGAAGGATATTGAGGAGTATCTACGACAAATAGTAGGGTTGTTAGACTCTGACAGCAAAATCCATTTTGAAAATGCTGAGCTTGGAAACGAACCAGTTGTTTCTATCAGAGATTTCTATTCGCAACAGGAGCGCGATCTCATCCCCGGTGTGAAGTTGGTAAATGAAGAGGAAGCTGAATCCAATGTTCGGAGATGGCTCTCTGCATATTCACAACAATAGATAGGAATAGATAGGAATATGATGGTTTTTGACCATCATCGGTTGCTAGATCAGTAGCCGATGAGATGTATAGATGAGTCGGCCATTCACCTACTGGAACGAGGTCCCAAGCGTGGTAGTAATTTTATTCGTCGGCATCAATCAAATTGGGGTCGGCGACAATCAAGCAAATATCTAATATAGAGGTCTTTTTAGACATAAATGACATCTCATACAGATAAATGAGTTTAAATTAATAGTTAAGACAATAGATACGACACGTTATATTTCAGCTTCGATTAGTTAGGTTGCCACAGTGTAGACTGTTCTACTCATCTAGGATTGCTTGATCGCACTCGATGCGACTATCGAAAATTAGGCTCCAAGAAAATTGAGATGAACACAGTCAGATGCAAAGACAAGCATCAGTCTCTCACCTCATGCGGCGTCGAGGGTGCCTGCTTGGCAACCGTCTCAAGCAGGTCGAGTTCTTGTTGTATCGTTTCGTCGGCTACGGCCTCCATCTCGACCTCAAGATAGCGACGGAGGTCGTCGAATCGGTCTGTGTACCGATCGGGAACAACCAGCGGCACCGACTCTCGTTCGTGCTCACCTCGTTGATTCGGGATCAACCAGTCGTCGACACCGGTCGCAGCGTCGGCCCGCTCATGGAGGTCTTTCGCCCACGCCCGAAGCTCACGAGCATACCGAGCCAGTGCGACAGCCTTTCGGACGCCGTCGTGTGCATACGTCTCGGACTCTTCGGGTACGTCGACGGTCACACGTTCGGTATACTCACCGCCGTCGCGTTCGGTCCAGGAGGCGAGTAGACTCAGCTCGCCGTCCGGTTCCGTTTGATTGAGGCGGATGAGGATGACGCTGCCGCGAGCTTCTCCATTCTGCTTCGCAGAGGGAAACAGCGTTCCGACGTGCATGAGGCGGGCAGTCGCGGCATCCGCAGAAGGTGACCCATGGACCGCCTCAATCTCATAGCCATCAGCATCGAGGTCGAGAGCCAGATCGTAGACCAGTGGAGTGACCATATAGTCGAACTCCTCGCCCAGCCGCTGTTCGAATTCATCGGCCGAGTGGATGAAGTAGTGATTGGCTCCACGAATGCCAGACAGTGCATCAGCTAGCTCTGTGTTGGCATCGAGACCCATCCCGATGAACGTCGTGTGGATCCCCTCAGCGGCCGCATCGGCAAACAATCGCGTGAGTTCGGACTCACCCGTCGTTCCGGTGTTCGGCATCATGTCGGTCATGAAGACGACGCGTCGCTCGACGTCCGACCCGGGAGTACCGTCGACGAGCATGTCGACGGCCGCCTCGAAACCGTCTTCGAGGTTCGTGCTCCCGCCAGCTGCAATCTCGCGGATATGCCGACGGATCGCGGGCATATCGGTCGCCCCGATATCACGCAGTGGCTTTGCGACGTGCGCACGGTGGTTATACAGTACAACACCCAAGCGGTCTTCGGCGTGTAGCTGTTCGGTGAGTGCACATAGCGACTGTGTTGCGGCCTCTAATTTCGTCGACGCATCGTTTTCAGCCTCGCGCTTGCGTCCGTGTTCGTCATAGTAGTAGGCATCAAACGGACTCTCCATAGACCCCGAGACGTCAAGCACAGCCACGAGGTCCAACCGAGGGCGTTCGAAGTCGTCGACCGAGAGTGTTGAATCCAATCCCACCGAGAGATATTGCTCGGTCTCTCCGGTGAGTGGATGGTTGCTTACGGCTGTTGCATACCGCGGTGCAAATAGAGCATCCGACGTGGTACGGTCCCCTGTCTCGAAGTAGTAGTCATAGAACAGGCCTTCGTCACTGATGGCCTCAGGTTGGGGTGTGAATCCCTCTTCGATGTTCTCACGGAAGTTGGCCATGTCTTTGGCCCCGCCTGCAGCAAGCCCAACTGTCTCTGGGCTCGCCATCGAATCGATTGTTTTTATTGACTCATCGAATACCGCCCCTTGATTTTCAATCCCATAATCAGGCTTCCGGTTCCGTTGGAGTTCGTATGCGTCTACGTGACGCCCACAGGACTCACAGACGTAGTCGGGCGGAGTTGGGGTGGCGGTCCTGCTGCCTTCTCCCATTGGGTTCCAGTCGTCGACAAGTGTTTGGTGTTCGCGTACGCGGCGAACGGTCGACTCGGCATCAATAATACCAAATACCCCGTCGAGACCAAGCTGTGAGGCGGCCTCTGGGAGAACAGAGCCAACAACGTCGACAGTCCGTCCAGGGTGAAGCGACCCGCCACAGTGGGGACACTCAACCTCAGTGTCTGTGTCAACTGCGGCACTAACAGGATCGGACCCCAACAGACCCGAAATGCGGTGTGTGGCTCCGGTTTTGACATCCACGAGCGACTCACTGTCGGACGTTGTAAGCACCGCAAACTGCGTTCCCGATTGATCAGTGACTAACAACCGGTGGACAAGAGTTCCTCCACAGTTGATGACCCTCCGGGTGTTGAATTCGACTTCGATGTTGCAACGGTTCCCATCCGCTATGTCCGCATACGTTGTATCCATGGTGCTTGTGTGGACTGCCATTCCCCGGACAGCCAACGGGTAGTCGACGGCGTACCTGCGTGCTCTCGAACCCAGTAGCGCAATTAAACGCCATTACAGTGTATCTTTTTCACCACTCACACTCACTAATGTGCACCAAGAGTTAATAAATCCGTCGCCAATATGCACTATATAGAGTCTGACAGAGGCAAAAGAGACATCTCGATGTTCTTTATTTGAGAGAGTGAGCAAATCTCGCAGTAGAGAAAGGAATGTGTACTAAAAATTCACACTACATTGTTGAGTAGACAGTAGAAACAATCATTGCGAAGGACTCCCTAGGACCGTCAATAAAACAATGTCAATTGATGCCGGTGATGCGCTCGTCAGAGCGCTTCATGATCACAATCCGTGGTGGGAACACGGAATGAATGCATTCTCACTCCCGTCTCGACAAAAGAGTGATTTCTACCATCTCGCACGTCCGGGTAAGTCGGGCAGCCAAATTGAGGATCAACCCCTTTTCGGGCTTGTTGGTCGACGAGGTGTCGGGAAAACAACGCTGCTCCGACAGTTCATCAACCACCGTATCGAAGACGGGGCGGACCCAGAACAGTTCCTCTATCTCCCATTCGACGCCGACCCACTATATCAACTCCAATCAGACGAACAGCTACGGCGTGCGGTTCGGTACTACGAAAGCCGGATTCTAGGCCGGATTGATACAGACCAACCGCAGTTCATCTTGCTTGATGATGTTCACCAGATCGAACATCCAAACAAACCGACGATTGATGGATGGGGCATCCCTATTGCAGAATTGCTTGCTGATTCTACAGATCGACACATCGTCGTAACAGCCAGCGCACCCATTCAGATTGAACGAGAACTCGAATCGGTCTCTATCTCGGCCGACGACTACGCCATACAGCCGGTACTTCCCGAAAAGTTTCGAGATTATCTCTTTACGCTCTACCCAGAGCTCGAAGAAGACAAAAATCGGATGAATCCAACCTCGCTCCGCACCGGTGACAACAGCCTGCCGGTTGCGCTCAGGAACGGCGATATCGACCCACTTGTCGACGAACTTCAACGGAAATACGAGACGGTCGCAGACGTCGAACGACGCATTCAGTCACAGGTTGTCGACTATCTCGCGATGGGCGGGATTCTGAATTACAATCTTGATGGGGTCGTAGAGTCGGCGACCCAACTGACTGAAGACGACTACACACGGCTACGCACAGATGTGCGAACAGCACTGTATCAGGATGTCCCGAGCTTCGAGACAATCCAGACGATTGGAGATCTCGAACGCCTCTGTGCACTTGCCGCTCGAAACCGGGGAGCCGAACCGTTCCGCTACCAGGAACTCGTCGAATTGTTCGACGTCGACCGGCGAACCATTGCCGATAGCTATCTACCAGCACTCACGGAGCTGTACCTGTTGACCGGTGTTACCGAGTACGATAACAGTCGCCCGCGGTCGGTGCGACTCTACTTGCGTGACACGGGGTTGGTGACCGCCCTATCGGACGGTTATGCCTCAACAGTCCGCAACGATTTCGATCGCGAGGCTGAACTCGCTCGAGTTGCGGCGTTCGACCACACGATGCGGTTTGCCGACGAGATCAATGCCGTGCAAGGAGACGATGTAGCACCGTCAGTTCAGTACTGGCGTGGACGAGAGGGTGAGGTTGACTTTGTCTTTGAGGTGGATGGGATCCCTGTCCCAATCGGGCTGGCGTATCGGCCGCGAGACCGCGAAGAGTCGCTTGAGGCAGTTCGAGAGTTCAAGCAAACCTATGATGTCCCAGTTGGATTTATATTAGCTGGTGATACCGTTCGAAATAGACAACAGATCGAGCAACTTGACGAGGGGATCATCCAACTTCCGTACTGTTTCTACTTGTTCCTGTGTTAGATCATTGCGGAGCTCTTAGCGGAGTTAAGAGGAGAGGTTAGTCGGTTACTTTCTCCAGTGGTAACCGTGATGCTTCGATGCAGCGAGAGACGGCAAGACATGACGCCCAAGAAAATATTCATACAATAGATGAGAATAGGAATGACAAATGGCAGGACTGGTCGATTACGAGTACAACTTCTTCGACGACTACCAAGCTCATGTACTCGCTAGTCTACCTTCTATAGAGCAACTCATCCGATTAGATGACGAGGTGGCTAATAAGGTCACGATGCCCCGGTACGAGGGGCCAGTCGATCCGGTCGAATGGACGTTCTTACAAGGAATAAGGATAGCCAAATAGTTATTATGGAGGCAACAGAGATTACCTATTAATGTCATCTTTCTCGTGGCTTTCGTATTCCGAAGCGGAACGGGAGCGAACACGTGATCTCATCTCACAGTTCTCGGAACGGGACACGCGTGATGAACTCGGGATCGGTCGTATCAGGGATGCATTCGCGGACTTACTCTTCCCAGGTACAACGACGATCCAAACCCGAGTAAAGTACTTCCTTTTTGTACCGTGGATGTACCGAGCCCTCGAGAAGAAACAGGTCTCATCGACGAATATTGAGTCGAAAGCACGCCAATACGAGGTCCAAGTTATCAAGGCGTTGTTGAAAGAAGATGATCCAGAAGGTGTCATCGGCCGGTATTCAAAGGCAGATCTACAACGCTTCCCAAGCAACATCTACTGGGCTGGCCTCGGTACGTGGAACATTCGACGTTTCAACGGCTCGCAGAACGAGTACCACGACTCCCTAGATGTCTACTACCAGATACAGCAGGAGCAAAAAGATCGAGTAGGAGAAACACCACATCCGAATTGGGATCCCGCACTCCCAGATCCGCCTGATGAGTTCTCGGACACGGCTAGCTTTGCTCTCCGTAAACGGGACGCAGAGTACCTTCGAGACCGAATCCTCCAAGCGATCCCGGATTCGATGCTAGCGGATCTCCTGCACGAATCTGAGCTCGGCGGGACGCCAGAATACCCCTGGGAATACCCCCATCAAAGTCACCTCTCAGACGAAGTGAAGGAATGCCTTCATCATGCACGGAATTTCTCGGAGATTATGCACGGTGCCACCCTCCTCTACAACCTTATGCTTGCGAGGAAAGCAGTAGACGAAGATCTAATTGAAGACTACTCAACGAAATTTGAGAAATGGAGCCAAAGAATCGGGAGCCGGCAAACTGAATTCCGAGATTGGGATCTAAATCGATTTTGGGAGATTGTCACCGAGGCAAGTGCAAATACGCCAGTACGGATGCAGCGCTTCGTCGAGCGATGGATCGAAATTGCATCAGATACTCCGGAGGAACTCGCTAATGATGACGCTGCATTACAACTTATTGAGAGACGGGAGAGGCGGCTCAAGGGCGGCCGCGGCCGTCTCAGCAACCAATCCGCCTTGGAGCAATGGAGCGGAGAGGCGGGCACTGGCCAACTCGCTTATCGCTGGAACACAGCGAAGACTCATCTCGAAGATGTCTTCGCAGGATTGGAGGGAGAATAGATGCTCGAACCGCAGGATCGGGAGCTCTTACACGAGTCGCTCAAACCGCCAGCCGGCTATGACCTTGACTACGCGCTTGGTGCCACCTATTCAGTTGATTTATCTGCACTGCTTGCTGTTCCACTCGCGTTCACTCGACACCAGCACCAAGACCTGGATCAAGAGGAACTGGATCCAGTAGCAACTCTCGATGCCCTCCGACGGAACGCGAATCAGATGACCCTCTTCTGTCAGAGCGGTCGGATTCACGCACCAAGCCAACAGAACAAATTGTTCCAGTTGCTCGAGGATGTCGTTGTCGAGGCGAACGCGCTGAGCGACCACGGTACGTTTCATCCCAAAACGTGGGTGCTTCGGTATACAGGAACAGACGAACAGGTTCACTATCGTTTCCTCTGTCTCAGTCGGAACTTGACGTATGCTCGCTCGTGGGACACTGTGCTCCGATTGGACGGTGAATTTCGGGAAGATCGTAAAATAGCCTACGCGCGGAACCATCCACTTGGGGATTTCATTGAGGCCCTTCCAGAAATGGCGGCGAGGGTTCCAGATACCGACCGACAGGCGAAGATCGATACGATTCAAGATGAAATCCGCCGTGTCGACTTTTCGCCACCAGATGCTTTCGAAGAGGTTGATTTCCATCCATGTGGGATTGACAATCGAGATCAATGGCCGTTCCCCGACCGGGAAACGGACCTAATCGTGGTATCACCGTTTCTCTCAAAATCGCTTCTCAATCAGTTCGATCCTGCGTCACGCAATACAACCCTCATCTCGCGGTGGGAAGAACTGGATACGCTCTCGGAGGACACTCTCGACCCATGGGATGAAATCTATGCACTGGACACTGCCGCCGAACTCAACCCCGACAGCGATCCAATCGAGATGCCGAATGAGGAAGAGGAGATCAGCGATGAAGACACACTCAAGAGCCTACATGCGAAGCTGTTCATCGTAGATGATGGGTGGGACGCACGCGTCTATACGGGATCCGCAAACGCTACTGGTGCAGCCTTTCATCAGAACGTCGAATTCTTAGTCGAATTGAAAGGCAAAAAGCGCTTGTGTGGAACCGATGTCTTTCTAGTTGATGAAGACAATGACATCTCGATCCGGGATCTTTTAGTTTCCTACCATCGAGACGAACCCCCGGAAAAAGATACGGTAGCCGAGAGGCTGGATGATGCGCACCAAGACATCCGACAGGCCATCAGTGGCCTCGAGCTTAGTGCACAGATTGAGGAGACACCCCGTGATGATGTCTACCGAGTTCGACTCGTAGGAGGTGATATCCCCAATACAATACCCCACGAGCCCACTATCGAGATTCGACCGATCACACTTGAGCAACGAGCGGCTGAACCCCTTACGATGATCGCAGAGGAGGTAGCTACATTTGACGTCTCGTACGAATCCATCACATCCTTCATCGCAATTCGAGTGACTGTCGAAATAGGGGGCGAGAGCAGATCGGAAACCTTTGTTCTAAATGTTCCACTAAATAATGCACCAGCAGACCGATCTCAACGCCTTCTTCGGTCGATTATTCGCGACAAAGAGCGGTTCCTACGATTCCTTGCCCTACTTTTAGGTGAGGTCGATGCGGGCTTTGGTCATCAGGTCTCGCAGATGGAGTGGGAAGAGTGGGAGAGTACTCACAGTGGCGGCGCTGGAAATCGATTCCCACTGTTGGAGCAACTTCTACGCGTGCTACACGAGAATCCTGATCAACTTGCGCATATTCAGGAACTCATCACGGATTTGGGGGAAGGCGACGATGTCGAACAAGTACTTCCTGAGGGATTCGATCGTGTCTTCGATCCAATCTGGGCGGTGCTGAATGAGAAGGTAACCGACAATGACTGATGATCAACGGCCGGATGTGTCGGCAGTTCTAGAGCCGCTGAAGGAGTTCCAAGAACAGACAGCGCGGTATGTCTTCGACCGGTTGTATGCCGACGAGGAGTACGCTAGACGGTTTCTCGTAGCTGACGAAGTTGGGCTGGGAAAGACATTGGTCGCCCGAGCAGTCATTGCGCAGGCTATCGATCATCTTTGGGATGATCACGATCGGATTGATATCGTCTATCTATGCTCAAATGGGAGTATCGCTCGGCAGAATCTGGATCGTCTCGTTCTTGATGAAGATCAAGAACACGCCTTTACCTCTCGAATCACGCTTCTACCGAAAACTGCGCATTCATTCGACGAAAACAAAGTGAACTACATCTCGTTCACACCAGGGACCTCCCTCGATCTCAAATCGTCCATGGGACGGAAAGAGGAGCGAGTGCTGCTCTATTATCTCCTCAAGAAACCATGGAATCTGACTGGCAAAGCGCCTCTGAACGTCCTACAAGGTCGCGCTGGAATCGATAGCTTCAGGCCGATGGTAGATAATTTCGATGCTACAATCGACGAGGACCTGGCCGAGGCATTCATCGCTGCGCTTGACGAGCGACCGGAACTCGAGCGTGAATTCAAAGAGCTCTGTGAACACTATCCGCGGTACAATAGTAGAGTTTCTGATTCAGTACAAGCCCGCCGCCGAGAGGTTCTAGGTGAAATCAGGAGTGTCCTTGCATCGGTCTGTATCCAGGCTCTTAGCCCGGATTTGATCATCCTTGATGAGTTCCAGCGATTCCGGGACGTACTTGATGGGGAGACTGATGAAGGTGAGCTGGCCCGCGAGCTATTCTCCTACTCGGACACCCATGCAGAATCGCGAGTGATGCTCCTCTCGGCCACTCCGTACAAGATGTATACGATGGCCCACGAAGGTGATGAAGATCACTTAGCTGACTTCGTCAGAACGCTCAACTTCCTCACAGAAGATGAGACCGCCGAGGAGATCCGTGATTTGCTAGATCGATACCGTCGAGAGCTCTACCAGGTTCACGAATCAGGGACAGATGAGTTACAAGACCTAAAAAACGAGATCGAAACAGAACTGAGTCGGGTAATGGCTCGGACGGAGCGTCTCGCAGCGTCATCAGATCGCAACGGGATGCTAGATCCCGTTGACTATCCCAGTATGGGGCTCCAACCCGACGAGGTTCAAGCCTATCTTCAACTCCGGAATGTTGCTGACCTTCTTGATGCACCGCGAGTCATGAACTACTGGAAATCTGCCCCGTATCTCTTGAATTTCATGAATAACTACTCTCTGAAGGAGAAATTTACAGAGGGGATAGAATCTGATAAGGAGTCAATATTAGCGACTGCGCTCTCGAACAGCAATCGGCTGAACCTCTCAGGCGATCAAATCGAACGCTATGATCCAGTTCAATTTCGGAATCCGACACTTCGCGCTCTGGTTGATGAGTATCTCGACACTGGGGTCTGGCAATTGCTCTGGTTACCTCCGTCTCTTCCGTACTATGAGGCAGGCGGACCGTACGCTGAGTCTGATGTACAAAACGCCACAAAACGTCTCGTTTTTTCCTCCTGGAGGGTCGTCCCGAAATCGGTCTCGGCGCTAGTGAGCTATGAGGTTGAGCGCCGAATTATGCAGAACTTCGACCCAGACGTATTATACTCACAGGGACGAAACAACCGGGGCTACCTCCTTGATATCTCGAAATCCGATGGGAGGCTCACCGGAATGCCCTTGTTCTCAATGCTCTATCCGAGCCCCACTTTAGCGGAAGTCGGAGATCCCGCCGAAATAGAAGATTGTGTCGAGGGCGATGAGATTCCAAGTCAAGAGCAGGTTCGAGCAGAGGTCCGGAATGCTATCGAATCACGTCTGAAGTCAATAATCGAACAACGATCCGGCGATGAGAGCGACGTTGCGGGTAGTCAACCCTATGACGAGGCGTGGTATTGGGCGTCCCCCCTGCTACTTGACATCGAGAATCCAGATGTCTCCGTCACAGACTGGCTTGATCAGTCGGATCTTTCCTCGAAGTGGCAGAAAAAAGAATCAGATGATGGATCAGGAAGCGAATTCGAAAACTGGCAGGCTCATCTTCAACGGTTCCGGCAAGTTGCTGATGGCGATTACACATTCGGGCCTCCACCAGATGACCTCGTCGAAGTAGTGACGGATATTGCCTTAGGATCGCCAGCAACGGCCACCCTCAAAGCATTAGATCGGATTATTGATTCCCCGTCAACTATCGATTCGACGGCAGCACTCACAGGAGCAGCTCAAGTCGGCTGGGCCTTCCGATCGGTATTCAATCTCCCTGAAACCACGGCACTCGTTCGTGGAATCTACCCAGCCGAACCGTACTGGCGACGTGTCCTCGAGTACTGTCAGGACGGGAACCTCCAGGCAGTCCTCGACGAATGGATTCATATGCTGAATGATTTCGGCTTAGCTGAAGCTCCCCCGACGACGGTAATTGAAACAATAACCGGACAGATGACTGAGTCGCTCAGTCTTCGAACCGCGTCGGCGAAAATGGACGAAATCACGGTCCATGAACGCAATATCGAACTCGACGAACGACGTATCCGGTGTCACTTTGGGCTGCAGTTCGGTCGAAGCGAGGACTTTGATACAGACGCTGCAATCCGAACTGATCAGGTCCGGACCTCATTCAACTCACCGTTCTGGCCATTCGTTTTAACGACAACATCTGTGGGTCAGGAGGGACTTGATTTCCATCCATACTGCCACGCCGTACTACACTGGAACCTTCCACCGAATCCGGTCGATCTCGAACAGCGAGAAGGTCGTGTACATCGGTACAAGGGCCATGCCGTTCGGAAGAATGTCGCCAATGTCTATGGCTCGCAGGCATCTTTACGAGACAGAGATATCTGGTCAACAATGTTTCAGAAGGCCGCAGACGATGCCGGTGCGAATTCAGATTTAGTTCCCTATTGGGTCTTCCCGGAAGATAATTCGGACGCGGCCCAAATCGAACGACATGCACCAGTTCTTCCAGTCAGTAAAGAAGAACAACAACTGGCTGAACTCAAAGAATCCCTAGCAGTATATCGGATGGCATTTGGTCAACCCCGACAGGATGACCTTGTTGAGTACCTCCTACAACACCTGTCCGAAGATGAAATCGAAACAGCGCTAGCGAATCTTCAGATTGATCTCTCGCCGGTCTAAGTTCACGGAATAAGCGATGGAAAACCGCTGAAGTAGTTTGGGAGATGACTGGACTGTCAGAACCAATCTGAGAAGTATCTGTATCTTATCCCCGGGGTGAGTACGATGCCGAAGACTGGCAGCCGGACACTTGCCCGACTAACACAATGTCTTTGTTCTTGTCATCTGCAGCGAGCGCGACGCGTTCACGATACCGATCGAAACGAACGCTGATCACCATTTGGAGTGCGAGAAAACGCGGATCGGTCTCCAGAAACACACACCGTGTGATTCGTGCCGAACGTGGTACAAAACCTGAGGAGTTGAAGCGAACGATTGACGAGCTATAGATCCTCTCAGGGAAGATTGATGAACTGTGGCACGACGGATGGCGCGGCTACGTACCACTCGTCTATGATAACGAGAAGGTTGTTCCACACTCCGAAGAGTTTGTCACTGATGACGGGCTCCACGTCAACTAAGTCGAATGTGTCTGGTCACTTATGAACCCGTGGCTACAGAAGTTCCGCGACCCCTCGAATCTCGATTAGGGCAGTCCGTCCGAACCAGGTTTGGACGGACACAAAACCTCACTGAAGACCGTTAGGCGGGCTTATTGACTGCTTCGCGGTCAACGTGCTTCGCTGGGTCATGCAAGAGACATTTCGGTAACCGTGACTGGATATCGGTGTTAAGTTAGAATGAGTCGAGTTGATAGGACCGTCCGAATGCTTCATTCGCGCTCTATGTAGAATATCGAAGCACCTAATCGAATTATACGGTGAGGCAGTTGAAATATCTGTGAAGCAATCAAGATGAATGTGAAACAGATATTCCCCCAGCACATTTTGAAATCCCCGGAATATCCTTACGTATCCCCTGTCAATCACTTAGTATGGTTGATCGTCCTGGCAAAGATGCAAGTGCCGCAGAAATAGCAATATGGTTGGAAAATAGCTTCTGGGAATCCTTTGCTGAAGGGATTGATCAAGAAGATATGGATGATGACGACAATGAACAGTAAAATTGGAGGGTGTATAAATGGTTGACTTAGACAACATTCGATCTCTTCAAGATCATTCTGGCATGCTCTACGCTGGAGCGGTACTTGAGTGGGCAAAGCAAACTGACCGGGATCCGAAAAAAATCCGTCCTACAGATCTTGAAAAACATCATCGCTGGGCAGATGAGAACC
>LKMJ01004929.1_pt1 | contig 12586 bp, 14 predicted proteins | sample 643391 | NCBI WGS metagenome assembly LKMJ01 (sample SAMN04112250, study PRJNA286221) | soda lake metagenome | biome: soda lake; feature: Kulunda Steppe; material: water; isolation source: sample PL-Br10 brine of Picturesque Lake | place: Russia: Kulunda steppe | collected 2010-07
ACAGACACTGCGCCTGCTGGAGCGACACCTTTCGTCGGATTCACTCGTGGCGGAGACTGCGTTTGACCCGGATTCCTACGAACCTCGACTGCTTCGTGGACTGTTCGACGCTGGACGGTACCCAGACTCAGTGAATGCAGCCCGTCTCGATATTCGGTGGTTCACGACTGGCGATTTCTCATTTCACTACGTCGAAGAACACGAGGACGGGGAACGCTGGGAGTGTCGCTGGGACCGGCACCCGAACACGCACAACACCCGGTTGCACTTCCACAAGCCACCGTCTGCCACCGAAATTACCGACCTCGAACTCCCGTCACTCCATCCACTCGAAGTATACTCCACCGCACTCACGGCAATTGAACAACGTATAGAGACACTATGGCCCTAGCACATGTTGAGAACAACCGAGAGATGCCTACTGGAGGAGACACCTGAAGATGTCAATGGGTATCGGTAAATGTGCAACAGCAGCGCTATCGTAACACAGTAGCCCTGAATCCCTCGGAATTAGTATACCCATTTATATATTTACTATACATAGATTTCGTTCCGGCGTTCGCACGTATACTATTCGCGGTAGATCTTCCAAGATAGAGCTCGCACAGCCACTACGTATACCCACTATAAAAACAACTATACCAATAGAAGTAGATAGTGGTATCACTGAAATGCCCACGAAAGAGCTGCCCGATAATGCGCCGGGAAAATACGTCCCCTATCATCCGAACCCATACTATTCACCGGAGCCGCTCCCAGTAGAACCGAAGCTCGAACTCTCCGACCAGACACACGATCTGGTGGCCGATGCAGCGTATCAAATCGGACGTGTCGACGGTATCAGCTCGACAGTCGACTTCTCCGCAGTTCTCTACACCTCTCTCATACGTATCGAGGCCGTCGAGTCAGCACGTATCGAAGGGGCAGACGTCGCGTATCAAGACGTCGAAGCGTACCACACAAAGCACCCTGCAGGCGGGGCTGGCACGACAATCGAGAAAGACCTGAAAGAGGCCCTCAATTACGAGACTGCACTCACATACGGGCTCGACAGAATCGAGAGTGGGGCGTCGATCACGCTCTCGCTTATCAAAGAACTCCATTCGATGCTGCTCGAGGATGTCCGAAACGAGGGTGACGTCGTCGGTGACTTCCGCGACCATATGGTTCATCTCACTAGCCCACAGCCAGGACAGCGTCCGTTCGTCCCACCGACTCCGGAGGGACTCACTGGACTCATGCACTCACTTGAGTCGTACATTCAGATGGGTGGGCAGTACCATCCGCTCGTCGACGCCGGCATCATCCACTATTTCTTTGAGACGGTTCACCCCTTCTCGGATGGGAACGGTCGACTCGGTCGGTTACTCATAATTCTGTATTTGGCGAGCGAAGGATACCTCGAAAGTCCATACATCTACCCGAGCGCGTACTTTAATCGGCACAAAGTCGAGTACGTCGAGCGGATGCGTGCGGTGAGTGAGGACGGTGCGTGGGACGAGTGGCTCACGTTCTTCCTCGAAGGACTCCGAAGTCAAGCCGAGACGTCGTACGACCGGACGCACCGACTCCGCGATCTCCAAGAGCGCTACGAGAAAGAGTACCCAGGCAGCACGAATACGGACACGTTCGCTCGGCATCTACTCCAGTATCCGTATTTTAAGGCACCAGATCTCATGGAGTATCTCGATGTCTCACGCCGAACTGCCTACAAGGTCGTCGACGACCTCGAATCGGATGGCCTCATCGAAGAAGTGACTGGCAAAGAGCGCGGGAAGGAGTACAAAGCAGTCGAGGTGTTCGACATTCTGGAGTAGGCGGTAGTGCCTCGATTTCGATCAAATTGAGGATTTTTCCAGGTGTTGAATCAGTTGCACACCACCTGAAGTTCAAATAGCATTACGGAAGAAGCCATCCGCAAGAGATGACTGACTACTATTCTGATTTTGAGGAACTACGACCCCTTGGCGAAGCGAACCACGTTCCTGACGACCGGCTTTCTGAACGGGAGAACGCTGAGCAAGGAGAGGGACTGCGACGGGAAAGGCTCGAATCGTATCCTGATCGAGTGAGATCAGCGCGAAGCGAGTGTTCCTCATGCGGTGCGTCGATTCCTGCGAACCGTACCAAGTGTCGGTTCTGCCTCACGAACCATCTTGATGGAACCACCGACGAGAGTCCCACACCAGATACTGGGTGGATACTACTCCATATCGTCCATCTGCTCGTCGAGGCGTCGACGTTCTACACCGCCGTCGCGAAGGGTGCTGCTGCAGCCACACTCCTCACGAAGGCTGATAGGGATCCAGTAGTTGACGACTGCCAACTGATCTACGACCTCGATACAAAGCCCGCCGCACAGCTGACCGACAAGTGGCCCTCGCTCCCCCCAGCGGTACGGGTCACATCAGAGAGTGGCGCACAGGTGCTCGCGGCGGCGCGGGAGCGGACGACATGGACAGACACGACGCAGTCGCCTCACGACGGTGAGCACGCGATGTTCCTCTACGACGAAACCGGGGGTGGGATTCGTGATGAGACTCGTCTTGCGCCCCTCCTCACGGACGCAGACGACGATGTCTGGCTCGTGCCAGCGATTGCGGTCCAACAATCCGTCGAGGAAATCAGTAGCGAGAGCCCACGACGCGAGAGTTCGAACAGGAAACATCTCGTGTGTCGGGACTGCGGTGAGGAGACTGCGCATCGATTCCTGAAATTCGAAGCCGTCCCTGACGACGAGTGGGCCGGACAGTCCATGTGGGAGTGTCAGTGGTGCGGAACACCCCGATACGGGCCGGATCCGAAAGCAGATCAATAAACCAGCGCTGATAGTAACCAACGCCACCTGCGCATTGGGCTGGTGTTAGGTAACTGCCAGCAGCGAGTCGAAGCGTTCCAGGAGACCGGTGTCAAGCACGAACTGGGCCGAGCAGTTTTCCCGCGATACGACCAAGAGCTACTATGCCCTTTACCGCAAGCTGGCGAACGCTCCTTGACGAGTGTGACGCACTCGCTGCGGATGCGACACTCATCACGCCACTGTCGGAAACGCGATTCCGCCTCACCGACATCCAGGAGCACCGCATCGTCATCGAGTTCGGCGATTCAGGTGACGCACAGCCGCTCCACCGCGAGCAGTTCGAAACCCTGGCCGAGCGCATTACCGACGCTGGCGGCACCTTCGATCTCCAACGCCTGCCCCCGGACGCGGAGCCGTACGCGGCCGTGCTCAGTCTCCATCCCCGCTACGAGATCAACAACCGAGCAGGCACGCTCACCGAAACCGATGAGCCGACGACCTCCCAGCTCATCACCGGGGCATCCAGTCAGTCACCTGATGACCAAGACGATGCAGCAGACCGCACGGAACCCGATCTTCCCATCTATGCCGACATGCTCCTCTTGATCGACGCGCTCGAACGCCACGACCCAACTGCGCTCGAGGACGGTGAGACGCCGGCGCTCATCAACCTCTATACGCTGCTCTCGGACGTCCAGCGAAACGCCGGCGACCTCCGCCAGGACGTACGTGAGGTGCTCCTTGGGCGACTCCACCACGACCAGCCTGTTCACGGCCAGTACGGGTCGGTCCAGCGGACAAGTCGCCGCAATCGCTCGCTGAAAGACGACAACGAGGTCATTGGCGTACTCGAAGAGGCAGGGATTCCTCGCGAGCGCATCATGGCCGTCGATCGCAAGAAAGTCGACGAAGCCCTAGACGTGACCGATCTCCCAGAGACGGATGTCTACGAGATTGAAGAAAGCGAGTATGTGCGCAAGGCCGACGTCGACGCAGAGCGCAAGGAAACACGGCTGCAAGGGCTGAAGGACCAACTCGCGCTGAGCGACGATCCCGACGCCGAGGAACTCCGCCAGGAAGTCGACGAACTCGAACAGCGCATCGAGGAGTTGACCGAGTTCAAACCCGGCACCGAGGTCGGGTCGCGGTCATAACGACAGTGGCCGAATCGGACTTCAACTTCTCCTTAACCAACGCTGGTGTCTTTTCCCGCGTCGTTGGTTAAGAACACACCACCGTTGCCAGTAAGCACCCCTCGTTACGGAAGTTCGAGAAGAAAGCCACGTCCTTCTGATGTCACAAGTGAAAATTCGCACGCAAGCGCATCTATGGAATGCACTGTGGGACGCCAAGCCACCGAGCATTCTCACTTAGAAGCAGGTGTTGTATCGGACGAGGCAGCAACTGTTTCAACTAATTCGACCATATCATAGACGTGAATGCCGGTTTTGAACCAGAGTACTCGGTCGGCCGTCCGTCCGAAGTCCTCATTTGCACAATCCAGTCGCTCTGAGACAGCCAGTATGAAGTTGTCAGCCTCCACCTGCCGGATCTTCGCTAGCTTTGACTCTATATACTCGGGCGTCCAGAAGCCGACAATTTCGAAAATCGCCCGACGTCCATCGGGGTGCTCGACTGCAAAGTCGGGGATCATCACCTCGGCCCCGAGGTCAAAGACGTCGTCCTCGCGTACGAGTTCCCACTCAGTGTTCGCTCGCTCCCACTTCTGAGCGAGCGTCCGCTCGACGTCACTATCGAACCGCTGACCACCGCTGTAGTGCGAATCGAGACCTTCGCTCTGGTCAAGTGTGAACTGCCGTGTCTCGCTGGTTGTTTCGTCGATGAGAATCTCGGCGGTCATCTCCCACCGCTCACAGAGAGGTAACGCTGGCAAGAAGTTCGCCATGCGAATCCCGTACTTCTGTGATTTCGAGAACAGCGACGCTGGGCCATCCAGCACGGCCTCGTAGCCCGAAGCCTGATCCGTACTCGCAACGCGGTCGCCGTCGGCATCGATCGGATAGATGCGATGCATCAGCCCGAACAGCTTCACGTAGCTGAACACCGTCCCGAAGTGGTCCCAGACACGAATCCGCATCTCAGTCGCATCGTAGAGGACTGCCTGAGCGAGCGCGAGGTTGTACCGAGTCAGCAGCCAGTCGACGGTGAGGTCGGTGTGCTCGTATTCCTCGGCACTGCTGCCGGTCAAATTCGTCGTCGACGGCGACGCATCACCGGTCCTCTCGTATCGGTCGGCCGTCCGCGTGCCGATTCGGACGAGCCGCTTGTTGTCCTCGAGGTCGGCGTACATCCCACGATAGCAGTCTTCGAGCGAGATACCGAGTTCGTCGGCCACTCCACTGTACACTTCCAGCTTCTGTGTGTCCTCACCGAGCGTCGGCTGGCGAACAATAGGATACCGCTCGTTGGCTTTCTCGAAGAGTCGCCGACGAATCTCACGTGGGTCGACCGACGCGACGACTTCGAACTTGCACTCGTCTTTCAGGAGCTTCGCCAGTCCCTGGACGATCTTGTAGTCGGTATCCGCGACAGTCAGCTCGTCAATCTCGGCTTCGAGATCGCCCCTCGGCCCGTCGAGGTGGACTTCGAACAGTTGGAGGAGTTCCCGTGCCGTCTCACGATAGCGCTCATCAGATGGATCGATGAACAGCGGTGTAATCGTCTCGTCAGTCGTGCGTGACCGCGCGAAGTTTGCGGTCAGCACTACGCATTCACCCCCTCTCGACGGCGTTGAGAGACGTACGTCTCCATCGTGTCCTCAGCGATAATCTCGTACAGACGTGCTGGCTGGCGGTCGTCCGTAGGCCGGAGGATTCGCCCGAGTCGCTGGGCGTACTGCCGTTTCGAGGCGCTTCCCGAGAGGATGATTCCGACGTTCGCCGCCGGGACGTCAATCCCTTCGTCGAGAACTTGGGAGGTCGCGAGCATCGAATAGTCGCCCGTGCGGAACCGTTCCAGGATCTCGGTGCGTTCGTCGGTCTTGGTCTGATGGGTGATGCAGGGGACGATGAACTCCTGGGAGATCTCGTAGGCGAAGTCGTTGTTCGCAGTGAAGATGATGGCGCGGTCGTCGTGATGGCGTTTGATTAGAGTGTCGAGCGTGTCGAGTTTCTTCGTCGCCGTCCGGGCGAGTCGCTCGGCACGCTGCTTGGCGATGAGCGCTCGCCGTCCCTGCGGGTCGTAGGAAGTGCGCTTGAGGAACTCTGCGTAGCCGCGCTCCTTCCAGAGATCGAAGTCGTGGCTGTCGACGTAGTCGCGATAGATCCGGTACTCCTCGTCGTACGACTCTCGCTCGTCGGCTGTGAGGTCGACCGACATGTGGATCGTCTCGTACTCGCTGAGATACTCCCCAGCGAGTTCGTCGACGTGCTCCCGATAGACGACCGGCCCAAGGAGATCCTCGAGGAGTTCGTGCTTGCCATCGGGGCGCTCATAGGTCGCCGTGAGGCCGAGGCGATACGGTGCGATCATCATCTCGGGGATCTGCCGGTAGGTCGGGGCTGGCAGGTGGTGTTCCTCGTCGACGACGAGCAGGCCGAACTGATCGCCGTACTCGTTGACGTAGCGATAGGCGCTGTCGTAGGTCGTGACCGTGATGGCTGTGACGTCGTGGCTGCCGCCACCGAGGACGCCGATCGGCTGTGTGAGCTGGTCGGCGAAGGCGTTGGTGAGCGTGGCGTGCCACTGGTTCATCAGGTCGATTGTCGGCGTGACGACCAGCGCACTGACGCCAGCGTCGGCAATGGCCTGCAGCCCGAGGAACGTCTTCCCGCTTCCCGTCGGGAGGACGACGCTCCCCCGCCGTCCGTGCTCGATCCAGGCGTCGAGCGCGGCCTGTTGGTAGTCACGCGGTTCGATGTGGAGTGCAGGTGTGAGATCGAGGACAGGGTAGGCCCGAGCGGTGTCTTCGAGAGCGTGAGCGAAACCGTCGTGAAGCGTTGTTTGCTCGTCTCCATCTGTCCAAGCACCCGCCCATTCGAGGAGAGGTCGATACCGATACGGCTGGGCGCGGTACTCGTCGACGCGGTCGTCCCACTCCGCATACGGGGTGTCGTCGGGAGCGTCGTGGAGCAGGAGCGTGCCGTCGTCGAATTCGAGTCGCATTCAATATCAGAATGGATGAACTCGGACGGATTCAATCTGTGGATTGGCCGGGGGTCGGTGAGACGTGGCACTGTCCGTCTCTGGGGAGTCTGGAGAGGGTGGTTCGAGTACGGACGCATGACTCTCAGCGGTCGAGCCAGTACTGCCAGTCTGCGACCGCCTGTTCCGTGTCACTGCTGGCGTCGACGACCTCTAATTGCTCTAATGGCACGCCAAGTGTTCTGTCCATCCACTCCACCGTTACGAACATCTGGTTGAGCGTTGGCTCAGTCGGGGACATTTCGATAACGCGTACCGTTTCGCCCACATTCAGGGGCGATTCCGCTCGCTCGATGACACACCGTGCTTCGAAGGGAAAGTCCATCGTGTCGTCCAGATACGCGTGCCAGCCCATCGCCTGCTCTTCAGCACTGTACGTATCGACGATGATCCGCATCTCGATGCGTTCGTCTCGTTCTTCGTCTCTCTCGACTCGTGGCATACCCATCAGTACGCACTCTGTTCGTAAGATACGCTGGACAGCCGGATCCATCCATCGACCAATCGTAAGCTTGCTCGATTGTGACCGCAGAAGTCCGGGCCTGAGTCGCTGGGCAAGATTAACCAACAAGGCGTGTCAAAGCCGTTCATTGTTGGTTAATTCGGTGGGGTGGAGAGGTCTCTCACGGTGTGAAATCAGCTGTTAGAGGCTACCCATTCTCGTGTGCTTAGGACGTGTGACATCAGCCAGTCGGCGTTGAATGTCGTCGATCCAATAGCGTACTGCGCTATGGAAATTCGTAGCCACAGTTCGGACAGAAATTTTCGTCGCCATCCAGCAGAGAGAGGCATTCGACGCAGATACGGTTGCTCGGAGCGGTGGCGATATCCTCCAGAAAGTTCATCGCGGTCTGTGACGCAGCACCCGGCCGATAGCCGTCAGCATAGCCCGGCAGTGTCGAGGCCCATTGGACAGTCCCCTCATCATCGACGACCGCGACGTTCCCAGCGATGTCGAGTTTCCCGTAGCGTTTGAACGCCGCTGACGGTGTCTGGTCGATAGTCTGGTTCAGAGCACGGTTGCGTTTGAGGTCGCGTTCGTAGACCTCCTCGGGCGTCGGGTATCGTACGTCGCCGGGGAAGTCCGTGATCGGCCCGTGCTGCTCGTCGATCCGGTCGATCTCGACTGCGATGCCGTGCTCGTCGTGCAGCGTTCGCAAGAGCCGGAGCGCGTGGTCGTGCCACTCGCGGATGTCCGCATCAGCGTAGTAGCGGAGGATCATGTGTCTGGCTCCGTCTCTTCTGCGGCCGCGATGCGGTCCGAGAGGCTTTCAGCGAACCACTCGTTAGCGAGTTCGCTCGCGCGATTGACCATCTCTTGATGGCTCATCCCCTCGGTTTTGAAGGATTTGTAGACGCGCCATTGTTCCGCGCCTGGATCAAAGACGATTACGTGCGTCTTGGCTTCCATATTCAGCAGGAACGCTTCGATCGTGCCGGGGGATGAGCCTGGAAAACCCATGGTTCCGCGAATTTTTAGGTTGTCGCTCTCACCAATCTGCTTCACGATGCCGTCTGTAATGGGTTGGCTCGGAAGCGACGAGAGAAACGATGGGGAGGATTCTGAATCATCGGTCATAGCTGACGATTCACGCAGAGAAACCTTGAATCCGCGGACTCGATTGCACCATCATCCGTGTTCGGTTAGGCCCCTTTCTCCCCTCAACGGGCAATACAGAGGGTTCGAAAACGCTTGCTCTGAGGCTCCATACGCGGAGAACTCGATTTTGGACAGGAAGGATGACGATTCTGTCGAAGTCGACTCTGTCTATCGATTAGCGCTCTTAACCGAACACGAATGGCACCATCATACTGTGCCTCATCCCCTTCGCTGTAACCAAAGAAACGTATCCATCCTCCTTCGATAACGAATCGATCTGTGCTGGGTGACTCAATCGTGATCCTCGTCAGGCTATAGATGCTCTGCTGACGACCCGGCGATGTTTTTCTGCGCCAGAAGTCGGCGGAGGCGTACACATGGACCCACGAAACACACCTGGGTACCGGCTGCACCGCGCGCTCAGCAACCTGAGCGATATTGACATCGATGAATTGGATCCCTCTGATCGAGAGCGAATCGACACAGCGGTGACGCTCCTGGAGCAGGTGAGTCACCTCACTCGACCACCTGCCACAGAGGACGACGGCGTTCAGGTAGAATCCAGATACACGATCCTCGAGTAGCGGTTCTTCCTGGTTCTTCCTGGTTCTTCCTGGTTCGTCTCAGGATGCGTCTGTTACTCCCCTGAAGGGGTGCGGGGGTAGGAAAGCACCCCCGAGGACTAACAATGGCAACGCTCCAAGCAGCCACGACATCGGCCGGTGCGATCGTAACGAATGCACAGGCAGTCCGCCAGCTCTGCGAAGCACATTGCTTCGGGACCCTGAATTGGGAAGTGGACGAAGAAGGAGAGCTCATCATCTGGGGATAGGACGCCTTCGAGGTCTACGAAGCCCGTGAAGACGGCCTTCCCGACTACAAAGGTGGTCTTGTGACGCACGAGTTCCTCCGAACACTCGCCGATTATCTCGAGCCTACCGAAGAACTCGACATCCAGACAGCCGGATTCACGAAATGTCGGTTCCCAGTCCTCGCAAAGCGGTACGTCATCCGCGATGGCGAAGTCCTCCACGCGGATCTCAGTTCCTTTGAGTCGATCGACGTGTAGCGTTGTTCTCCCCCCAGGAGGAGTGCGGGGTGACACAGCACAAGCATCGCCTCGTGAGGTGATTGAATCATGGGACATCGCGCACTCGTTGCGTACGAACGCACAGACGGACAGTACACGCTCCACTACAGCCATTGGGGCGCAGCAAACCTCAAGCTCAAGCACCGAATTTCGGCTGAATCGCCGTTCGGTGGCGAAGACACCGACTCCAAGTGGGCGAAACAGCTGCTGGCGGAACTGCCCGATGGCCTCGAGGCAGATGCGGTCGACGATCTCGTCGCTCGAGAGGTCGATCCCGAGGACGGTCGTCGAGCCGAAACCCCGCGCCACCGGCCTCACGCTCGACGAGATCGTCGCTGACCACCTCGACTATCTCCATCACGAGGCGTTTTTCGTGGTGTCGACGACGTTCGAGGTGACCGCGTATCGGACGCTGTGGTTCGGCCTGCAGTACGACTCGGAGACAGTCAAACAGGGAGAGACAGTCGGGAACGGAGCGCTCGCAACCGTGCGCTGGTACGATGGCGAGCCGGTCGGCGACGGCCACCTGCAGGGACAGTTCACGGCCCTCAAAGACGTCGTCGGCGACATGATCGACAAAGGCGTGTTCACGCTATCGACGACGAGGCAGTATGTAAACTACCCCGCCCTACTCCCTTGGCGCTCCGCGCCTCGGTCCTTGAGGGTGGGGCTTTGATGTGGACTCCCGGCAATCAGTCACCGCCAATAGGCTGGTGACTCTCGCCGTTCACCGTCCCACCATTCAGACGCACGTCTACTAGTGCGTCTCCGCTCCCCGACGTGGGCGAGGAACGGAGTCTGTGTTTCTGCTTACGGGCGCACCGTAGCCCGACATTCTTCGCCGCGTTGTAGTCCGCGTTGACCTTGTATCCACACTTCTGGCACTCGAAGTGTTCGCCGTGGCGGTTGTCCTCATGCGTGAACCCGCAGTCCGTCCGAGAACAGCGTTGGGACGTGTAGTTCGGCTCGACTTGTTCCACGGAGACGCCCTGTTCGGGCGCTTTGTACTCGACGTACTCGACGAGGCGTCGGAACGCCCAGAAGTGGTGCCACTTCGCGTGAGGTAGCCGCTTTCGAATGTCGGTCAAGTCCTCGAACACGATAACGTCGCACTCGTGTTCGACGGCCTCTGAGACGATTTCGTTAGCGACCGTGTGGATGTACTGCTTCCGCCATGCTTCTTCGCGCTTGCCGAGTCGAAGCAGGGCGTTGTGCGCGGCTTGTGTCCCGCACTGTTGCATCTCTCCACGTCGCTTCTCGAACTCGCGGCACCAGTGGTCGTAGTCGTCTCCGTGCCAGAAGCGTCCGGTGGATGAGACGGCGAGACTGTTGACGCCGAGGTCGATACCGAGGACTGTTTGGTGCTCGGAATCTTCCGAAACCTCTCCGTTCTCACCGCCGTCGCCTTCGGCGTCGTACCTCCGTGTGGTGATATGGAAGTAGAACTCATCGTCCACTGGGTCGTACTGGAGCGTGCTCGCTCGGAACTCGAACTCGTCGGACAACACGTACTGCTCGTATGGCGTTGGACTGTCCGAGGGGAGTTCAAACTCACACTCGAGACGTCCATTAACAGTCGAGAGCGAGACTTTGTTCCGGTAGAATGTGGCGCTTCGCTTGTCGTAGAGCATACTCCACGACGTGAACTCCGGTTGGCTCACTCGATTCCCCTGTTTCCACCGTTCGGCGCATCCTTTGACGGCCTGGACGGCGCGTCGGATGGCTTCTTGGACGAGGTTCGCGGTGAGGTCGGTTTCGTCGCGGAGTTTGTCGTAGAGAGCGTCTCGTGCGGTCGTGTTGGCCGTGACGCATTCGGTATAGGAGTCGTCGGACCAACAAAACTCTGCGGCACGATTGGCGCAGTGAAGGAACTGGCGGGCGGATTCGTGGAGGTCGTCGCGTCGCTCGTCGGGAACGACGAGTTTGACGGGGGCGGTACGCCGGACCTCCATATTTCAGATGTAGTGCTGACGGTTCTTAACTACTCGGGAATCAGGTGGTCGCAGTATGCCGGTTGTGTCGGACTATGTCGGTTTCCTCTCCGGCCTACTCGCTCATTCCATTCGCTCCTTGAGGCCGGAGGCTCCACCTCGAAAACGCTGAAACGAAAGCTGGCCGAGCGGATCGGAGACCGACAGGAGCTACTTATCCCGACTGGCGAATCACCCCTCGAGAAAGCGAGCCTGAACCACTCCTAGGTCAGTCTGCTTCGTGGCAACTGCTTGTTTTTTCAGGGGCAGGAATGGGTGAGCCCCTACGTAGGCTCGTGATTCCATGACCGAGCAACCAGCCGACGATCCGTTCCACGACTGCGAGTTGAGTCCCGAGGCAATCTTGGGAACGCACACCTTCGAAGACGTCCTATTCACCGACGAAACGGAGACACCGGTGAACGTGCTGACGGGCCAAACGCCAGCGCACTCGCAAGCGACCGTCGACGAAGCACGTGAGTTCGCAGCCAGTATTGACACCGACACACCACAGATCGCACTCCCAGCCTCGGTGGAGACACAGATCGAGACCGCCAGCAAGCCCTACACCGCAGCCGCATTCTTCCATTTCAAGGCAACCGGCTCGCTCGAACTGCATCGAGCCTACCACGCGGCGTACGAGTCGGATGGGTTCTCGGTCGCATTCGAGGCCAACTACGAATCGGGGGATCTGACCATTACCGTCAAGCGTGCGGACGATCCCTGAGAGAGGGAAGCACCGAGAGTAGTTTTTGTGCGCCGGCGATGGGTGCCGGCGCAGTACGGGGTGAGCGAACGATGAGTCCCAGTGCGTCGGCGCTTCGAGGTGTTCGAGATGCATATGGTAATTTACGCGCTGGTAGAGGCATCGACAGAAGACGAAGCGCTATCCACCGGAAAGGCGGTGTTCGAACGACTGGTCGGCGCCGATCCACACGCCTGCGCTGTGTTTGACTACTTTG
>LKMJ01004930.1_pt1 | contig 12585 bp, 12 predicted proteins | sample 643391 | NCBI WGS metagenome assembly LKMJ01 (sample SAMN04112250, study PRJNA286221) | soda lake metagenome | biome: soda lake; feature: Kulunda Steppe; material: water; isolation source: sample PL-Br10 brine of Picturesque Lake | place: Russia: Kulunda steppe | collected 2010-07
CTTTCGCCCGCCATCGGGGCGGTTCTCATGTCCGCGAGCACCGTCATCGTCGCGTTCAACGCACAGCTGCTCCGTCGAGCCGACATCACGTCGTGAGCGTGGGGGTCGTCGCGGGAGCGTCACTCGTTGCGAAGGGTTTTATCGATTCGGCTTCCCCACGTCGCATGGAACTGACTGTCACACAGGGAAACATCGCGACGCAACGCGCCGATGCGCTGGTGACGGCCGCCGGAACGAGTCTGATGATGGACACCGGCGGTACCGGAACCGCGTTACTCGCCGTGGGTGGAGAAGCGATCGGGAAAGCGGCGGTCGAACGGGGGCCGATAGCACTCGGTGAGGTCGCCGTCACCGATGCGTACGGTCTCGACGCCGAGTACGTCATCCACGCGGCTGCCGCGCCGTTCGGGGGAGACGCTCGCGCCGAGACCATCCGTCGTGCGGTTCGAAACACACTGGAAACGGCCGACGAACTCGGTTGTCACGACGTCGTCATGCCCGCCATCGGCTGCGGTGGGGCCGGCTTCGATATCGACGCAGGGGGCGAACTCATCTGTACGGAAGTCGATGCGTTCGACCCCGAAACGCTAGCCGACGTCACGCTCATCGGCTACACCGATGCGGAGTACGCGGCGCTACAGCACGTCGCAGCACGGTTCTAGTCTAGTGATGCTCGTGTCCACCGCTGGGCGAGTCGAGCGGGTCGTAAAACGGTAGCTCCGGGTGCGGGAGATGGATGCCGACGCTCATGAGACCGTGTGCGAACAGGACGTATCCGAGTACGATGAACGCGACCCCGAGGAGGCGGTGAACGCGGCGCCTGTGGACGATATCGACCGAGTCGATGATCGTTCCGTAGGCGAACACGGCAGGGATCGTACCGACACCGAGCGCGGCGAGCGCGACCGCTCCAGCGGCGGCCGACCCCGTCGCGAACGCGTACAGGAACGCAGGATACAGTATCGGACACGGTAACAGCCCGTGAATCGCACCAAGCCCGAGGATTCCCGGGCCGTTCGCCAGCCGATCCACTCGAGTGGTCAACCAGCCGGTAACGCGTTCGAGTCCGGGAAGGTGGACTCCGGGCGAAATCCTCCCGAGGAGGTAGCGAACGCCGATGGCGATGACGAACGCGCCGATCAGCACGCCGATACCACCACGAACGAGTTCGGTGACAGCGGTGAAGGTGTCGGTTGCGACGAACAACAACCCGCCGAGTGCGCCGAACGCTGCGCCCAACAGCGTGTAACTCGCCGCTCTGCCGACGTTGAAAAGCGCGTGCTGACGGACTTCGTAGGTAGTGAGATGCCCTGCCCGTTCGCGCCGACCGTCCTTGTGCTCGGCCATCCGTCCCGCGTAGACGGTGACGAGCGGGCCGCACATCCCGATACAGTGCGCTCCGGCGAGGATGCCGATGGCGAGAAACAAGACGACGTCGATGCCGACGAGGGTGAACGGACTCATACCGGCTCAATCGCCGCCCTGACGGGCGTAGAGGACGGCAAGAACGACCAGAAGCGCCGCTTCAGTCACTTTCGAAAACAGCGCGAGCGAGTCGTGACGGAGGTGTTCGAGTATGACTACATAAAACGGTGCGTCGTGGCCGTGTGCTGGTCGATTTGGCCAAAACCCGCCGTGCTCCAGGACGGTGTGCCAGGCACCATAGCCGGCGATAAACACCAACATAAGTGCCATGCCGCCGACGTACATCGGCCGCTGGTCGAACCCCTGCAGCGCGAGCAGCAGGCCGAAGATCATGAGGAACGACGCCAGGATGAACGCGATCGGTCGGGGGTCGTGAATCATTCCGATCTGAAGCTGCAGCGAAAACACCGGCAACGCCCAGTACAGGTGGACGCCGATGACGGCGACGGTGAGAACGCCCGCGAGACGACGGAGGTGTTTGTCGGTCATGGTGTTGTAACGTATGCATCGCCGACCCGTTCGGCCGGCGAGTGCGTTCTACCCGAGCCTTAGAGGGCAACGCTTTTCCGGTTATTGGTTCGCGCTTCGAAAGCGGGTCGAATCGGCGGGACGCGAGGGGTTATGACAGTTGCGTGGGATAGGTACACGAGATGGTAGAGACAACCGAGGCACGAACGCCGCTTCACCGACGAGAAGACCTCCCGGAAGAGTATCAGTATCTCATGGACGAGGACGCGCTCGGTGAGCTGAACCTGTTCGGTGCGATGGGTACCGTTCCGCGGGCGATGAAAGCGTACATGCGGTTCGGAACCGCGCTGTGGAACGTCGGCGACCTTTCGACTCGTGAACGAGAACTCGCGATACTCGCGGTCGCCCGCTCGGTTCGGTCGACGTACGAATGGCACCAACACGTCGCTATCGGCCGGGAGGTCGGCATCACGACCGAGGAACTGCGGCACATCGCCCGCGCGGACGAAACGCCCTTTCCGGAGCGCGAGCAGGCGATCATGCGATACGCCGAAAGCGTCGCCGCTGGAACGGTAACCGACCCACTTTTCGAAGCCGCCGAAGCCGTCACCGACACGGAAACCGTTGTCGGTCTGACGCTTTTGGCAGGTCACTACCTCCTGACCGCTCGGTTCTTGGACGCGCTTGCGGTGCCGACCGACGAGCCGTTCGTCGGTTGGCTTCCGGCGGACGACTAATCGGGTTTCCTCACCAACACGTCGCGAGTATCGGTTAGGCTCTCGGGTGACGGTGGGCAGATACGAACGGCTTCGTTGAAATCCTCACCCGTGACTGATTCCAGCAGCTGTGCTGCATACAGAGCGCGAAGTTTTTGCGCCTCGGATTCGCCTCCGGCGAACCACTCGGCGCAAAAACTTCGATGAAAAAGACGGACGACTCGGCCCTCGACCTCGCCGTCCGAGAACCGCACTCGCTGCGCTCGTGCGGATACTGTGCTGAATCCACCCTCTGTATGCAGCACGCCGTTTCTATCAGCCACGAAGGATTTCAATGGAGTCATACGAACAGGTATCGTCCCACTCTGATGGTTCGCCGACCGGGTGATGATAGATAAAACGAAACCACAGTCCGTCAGCCATCCTCCCAAGACTGAACTCGTGGGCTTTTGCCTCGAAACTCCGGTACTGAATCGAACGAACGACTTTTGCTACTTGGTACGTAACCTCCCCAGAAGATGGTGGGGGCCTCCCGGACACCCGGCGCGCAGTTCGCCCCGAAGCCGCCGGCGTTCTTTCCGAAACGGCCGGCGTTCGCCCGACGCCGCCGTGATGGGGGCTGTCTGTGATGGGCTATCGCCGAGCACTCATAACACGCTGGTCACGTCGCGACCGACTGGCCGTCCTCGTCGTCGCCGTTACCGTCGGCTTTCTCGTCGGCACGGCGCTTTTGGTCGTCGCCGGCGGGGCCCAGACCGCATCGCTTGCGTCGGATTTCGATGCGCAGGCGGGGGCGACGTATCTCGACGACCCAGACCGCGCCAACGAGCTCGCAGACACTGACGCGCTCGTTCTCACGCTCGCTGCGGTCGAGGGGCCGGACGGGAGAACGCTCGCCGTCGGCGTGCCCGACGGCACCGACCGCGAGTTCGGCGACCGGGGGCGGGCGATAACACGTGGCGACGAGACGACGCTCGGCGGCCTCGCCGAACCGACCGAACACGAACTCGTGGGGACGGAGGGCTCAACAAACATCGCGGTCGAGACGCGGGGTGAATCCGTGTTCCCCGACGAGTGGTACGTGACCGAACCGTCCGTCGTGGAGGAGTTAGGTTCGACCGGCGCACTCGTCATCGATTCGTCGGAAGCCGACGGCTCCTCAACGGCGCGGGAATCGACGACCGAGAAACCGACCACGACGGTACCGCTTCGGTCGGCACTGGCGTTCTTTGCGACCGGGACCGAGGACGCGTTACGGCTGCTCGGCGTGTTGGTCGGCGCGAGCGGGTTGCTCGTTGCTGTGACCGTCTACAGCGTCACCCGGATGTCAGTCACCGATCGGAGCCGCGCGATCGCGGTGATTCGTTCGACGGGCGGAGCTCCGGGATCGATTCTCGGTTCATTCGCGGTTCGAGCGGCGCTTTTGAGCGGTGTCGGAGCGGCTGCAGGGTACGCGATCGGCGTTATCGGCGTGAGCGCCGCCGTGAACGCGGCCGTCGTCTCCGGGCTGCCGACCTCGCTCTCCCCGCGGGTGACCGCCGAAACGGCACCGATACTGCTCGGTATCGTCGGGACGGTTCCGATTATCGGGGCTATCGCGGGTGCCGCCGCGGCCTGGCCAGCGGTTCGAACGCCGCCGGCGCACGTCGGGCGACGGAACAGCTCGCCGTTCGATACGCTGTCTCCTCGGCTGCTCGATGCCCGAGTGCTCGTCCCAACGACCGCGACGCTCGCGGCGTTCGCGGCGTTCGCGCTGTTGTTTCTCGCCGGGGTCGGCGCTATCGGCCCACTCGTCGGTGGGGGTGAGGCAGTCGTCACCGAATCGGGAACGTCGAACCCGATAAACAGCCAGGTTCCCGAAGGCTACGTCGACGCGTTCGACGAACAGGGAATCGATGCGAGCGCCGAGATACTGCTTTTCGCCGTCGTCGATGACCGGCCGGTTCAGGCACGAGGCGCGGAGTTCGACGCGTTCGCGTCGGTAAGCGACGCGGAACTCGTTTCCGGAAGCGAGCCGAGTGCGGTCGACGAGGCGGTCGTCGGGACGGAGGCGGCTCGAACGCTCGGGGTCGAACCGGGAGACGAGTTGCCGCTCGGCGGGAGCACGCGCGTCGGAACGACCCGCGTGACCGTCGTCGGAACGTTCGATGCACCGACCCCGTACGGTGATTACGTCCTCGTCTCGCTGCCGACAGCGAGACACCTCACCGGCGTCGGCGACGGGAACGTCAATCTGATCCGCGGCGCGAAGATGCCGGCGTTCGAGACGGATCGCGGCGTGTCGGTGACCGACCTCGACGTCGACGACCCCGTCGTCGCCGGTGAGCCGGTCGACGTGACGGTTCGGCTGACGAACGAAGGGATTGCCGAAGCGACCGAGTCGGTCACGGTTACGGTTGCTGACCAGGAGCGAACGTTCGAGGTAACGCTCGACGGCGCGTCGGAGACGAGCGAATCCGTCTCGTTCGACCCCGTCGACGCCGACGAACTCACGGTTCGAGCCGGAAACGAGACGCGGACGCTCTCGGTGGTCGACGCGGGGTCGATACGGCTCAGTGACGTTCCTGCGGAGGCTCCCCTCCACAGCGAGCCGCGCATTCGCGTCGTCGATGTTCGTGGCGAGCCGGTCGAAAACGCCACCGTAACCGTCGAAAACCGAACGGTTCGAACCGACGCGGATGGTTCCGTTCGCGTGCCACTGACGAGTGCTGGTGAGCACGAACTCATCGCCGAGCACGACGGAAACACCGCAGCCACGACCGTCTCGGTCGACCCGAACGTTTCGAAAGCTCCGGTCGCGGAGCTCTCGATGCCCTCGACGGTCGACCTGCTCGTTCGGCCGACTGCGACGCTGCGGATTTCGAACCCGTGGAACACGACGCTGACTGTCGAAACAGCGCTGCGCGGCCCCGGCGGTGAGACACGCCGACCGGTGACGGTCGCTCCCGGCGAGACGGCGACGGTCGACCGACAGCTCGACCGCAATCCGGTCGGCGAGTACAACGTCTCCGCACGACTCGACGGGGAACGCATCGCGGAGCAGCGCTATCGCGTGACCGGCGACGAGCGCGTCGCGGCGGCGCTGGCGAGCCGAGGGGTTCAACAGGAGTCGCCGTTCGAGCAGGCGATAGAGACCGCGTTCGGGAACGTTCAGCTCCTCGGTGCGACACTTATCGGGCTCGCCGGGCTGATGGCTATCGGCGCAACGACGGCGTCGTTCGCCGGAGCCGTTCACGCCCGCCGTGAGACGCTCGGCGTTCGTCGAGCGGTCGGCGCGTCACCGATCGGTATCGTCTGGCTCGTTCTGAAGGACGCCTTCAAACTCGGTCTCGTCGCGGCTGTTTTCGGGACGGTGCTCGCGTTGGCCGCCCTGTGGCTTCTCGACTTCGCAGGGCTGCTCGGCGTCTTCGGCATTCGGCTCCTGGGTGGCGTGCGGCCTTCGGCCGTTATCGTCGTTATCACTGCCGCGCTCGGCATCGCGCTCCTCGGTGCGGTGACGGCGACGCTCGCCGCGCTGTCGGTGTCGCCGGCGGCGCTCCTGTCCGGTCGCTCGTCCGCCGAGGAGGACGGTGGGTTCGATGCGTGACCACCGGTGCGTGTTCGTGCACTGGGAGGTCGAACTGTGACCGACAGGCTTAGCGGGGGCGGAGCCGGTACTCCGGTGATGGCCGAAGACGATACACCGGTTATTCGCGCCGAAAGCCTGCGACTCGAACGCGGAACGGTGACCATCTTCGAGGGCGTGACGCTTTCGATTCCGCCGGCTTCGACCACCCTCATCCGCGGCGAAAGCGGTGCCGGAAAAACCTCACTTTTCACCGTGCTCGGGTTGCTGGAGCCGCCGACGGAGGGGGCGTTGTACGTCGATGACGTCGACACGGCGACGCTCTCGGAACGACAGCGGGCACGGATACGTCGCGACACCGTCGGCATCGTCTTTCAGGATTTCAAACTCATCGACGACCTGACGGCCCGCGAGAACGCGGCGCTCCCACAGGAACACGCCGGCGAGCGAGACGAGGGCTGGCTCGATGAGCTGTTCGAGCGGCTGGACATCGTCGACCTCGGGGGGTCGTATCCGCGCGAGCTGAGTGGTGGCGAGAAACAGCGGGTCGCGATCGCACGCGCGCTCGCGAATCGACCATCGGTCGTTCTCGCGGACGAACCGACCGGACAGCTCGACCCGTCGACGGCGAACCGTGTGCTCGAACTCCTGTTCGAGTTACACGAATCCACGGACGTCGCGCTCGTCGTGGTGAGTCACGATCCGGCGCTCAGCGGACAGTTCAACCGTGTCGTACGACTCGCTGACGGTCGCGTCGTCGACGACACCCCCGTCACCGACGAGCTGCCGTGACGTCATGGCGCGCGCTCAGCCGACAGGTTAGTATACGGAGAGCAGGAACGTGCGGCCAATGACTGGGCGGCGACTCAGATTCGTTCACGGGCAGCTCGCGTGGATGCTCGGGGTCGTCGTCGTCCTCGCCGCGCTCGGGTCGCTCGACCTCGAGCTGTTCTTCGTGCTCTCGCTCATCGGATTCCTCGTCGTCGTGGAGCTGACGGCTCCGATAGCCGTGACGCCGACGTGGCGTCGACGGCTTCCGTGGCTCATCGCCGCCGGGTTGGCGGTGTTCGGCCTCATCGTCGTTCGTCGAATCCTCGAAATCCTCCCGCCGGAGGTGTTCGGGTGAACATCGACGTTCCGCGCGTCGTGCTCGTCGCGTTGGTGTTTGCGGTCGTCGGTGGGTTCGTACTCGGCGGTTCGACGTCCGGCGTCGCCTTCGATTCGTTCAATCCCGAGTGGGAGGGAACGAGCGACCTGCGAACGACCGCTGAGAACACCGGCTCCGAACCGGTCATCGTTCGAAACACGACGCGGTACGACGAGTACGGCGAGGGGGACGTCGCGTTCGTCCTCGCGCCGACCCGCGAGTACGACGAGGCCGATGCAGACCGCGTTCGAGGGTTCGTCGAGCGAGGTGGAACGCTCGTCGTCGCTGACCGAGACGGCCCGTACGGCCACGCACTGCTCGACACTGTCGGTGCGCAAGCGCGTCCGGAAGGGCCGATACTTCGCGATGACCGCCACTATCACACCGGCCCCGCGCTCCCGGTCGCTTCGAACGTCTCGAATCACTCGCTCGTCGACGGCGTCGAGTCAGTGACGCTCAACTACGGAACCGCCGTCGACCCGAACGGAGCGACGGTGCTCGTGGCGTCGTCGGCGTTCGCGTATCTCGACCTCGACGGCAGCGGAGACGTCTCCGAGAACGAAACCGTCGCCTCGTACCCGGTTGCGACCGCCGAACCGGTCGGCGACGGGCAGGTCGTGGTCGTCGGCGATCCGAGCGTCTTCATAAACGTCATGCAGGACGACGTCGGCAATCAGCGATTCGTCGAGGCGCTCGTTTCCGAGGCGGGAACGCAGCATACGCTCGTCGACACGACGCACACGGCGTCACCCCCACCGCTCGTGTCGGCGCTGTTAACGGTTCGTGAATCGCTGTTTCTCCAACTCGGACTCGCTATCGGCGCGCTCGCCATCGTCGGGCTCTCTCGACGCGTACTGAATCGACGGGTCGACGCCGATGAGCGCCCAATGGTCGACGACGCGACCCTCGCTGAAGGCCTCGCGGGACTGAATCCAGCGCTCGCTCCCGAGGGCGTTCGACGGTTGACGAAAGGGATTATAACGCGTAGAGCCGAAGGCGACGACGATGAGTGAACCGGCCGGTCTGTACTCGACGATACTCGATGAGGTCGACGACGTGTTGATCGGAAACGAGGATATCGTCGAAGGGCTGACCATCGCGCTGTTGACGGACGGTCACGTACTGTTAGAGGGGGTTCCCGGGGTGGCGAAAACGACGACCGCCCGACTGTTCTCTCGGGTGCTCGGCTTCGAGCACGCACGGATACAGATGACGCCCGACGTGTTGCCGGCGGACGTCACGGGGACGAAAGTGTACCGCGAGACGACCGGCGAGTTCGAGACGAGACGTGGGCCCATCTTCGCGAACCTCGTGTTGGCCGACGAAATCAATCGGGCGACACCGAAAACACAGAGCGCGCTCTTGGAAGCGATGGAAGAGCGGACGGTCACAATCGAGGGCGACCAGCTCGAACTGCCGGAGCCGTTCTTGCTCGTCGCGACACAGAACCCCATCGAGATGGAAGGGACGTTCGAACTGCCCGAAGCCCAGCGCGACCGATTTCAACAGAAGCTGACGATGGGGCTCCCCGAGCGCGAGAACGAACGGTTAGTCCTCGACCGGTTCGGTGACGAAACGGGTCGCGGCGTCGAGACGGTCAAACAGGTCGTCGACCCGTCGGATGTCCTCGCAGCCCGCGCTGCCGTCGCCCGCGTCCACGTCGACGAGAGCGTCAAAGAGTACGTGCTCGACCTCGTCGCAGCATCACGCGACCACGCCGGCGTCGAACACGGCGGCTCCCCTCGCGCATCGCTCGCGTTCGTTCGGGGGAGTAAGGCCCGGGCAGCGATACACGGACGCGAGTACGTCATTCCCGACGATGTCAAAGCGCTCGCCCATCCCGTGCTCGTTCACCGGCTCGTGTTGACCGCCGACGCCGAAATAAGTGGCGTCGACACGACAGCCGTTATCGACGAGATCCTGGATTCGGTCGATGCACCGGCTGGGCAGGAGGCCGAAACGGAGGCGGTCGCCCCCGTAAGCGATGGTGGTGCCGTCGAATCGGATTCCGAGTAGTAATAAACGTCGTTTCCTTCGGCACGCTCACGAAAACGAGCTCGTTCTACGACGCTTCGGCGACGTCGTCTGGATCCCACCGACAGGTGACGAGCCAGTCACCCCGCCCGTCGTCCGCATCGACGGTGACCGTGACGGGGGTGTTCAACTCGACCGCGAGCGTCGTCGCCAGAAACGATGCAACGGGGTGATCGAACCGGTCGACGGCTCCGTAGACGCTCTCCGTGACCGACATCGTCGCTCTACCGTTTTCGACCGCCGTGTCGATGCCGTCGACGAGTTCGAACTGCTCGACGAGCGCGTCGCTGACGGCGACGGCGAGTTCCGCCGGCGCGGCCGGAGTGGCCGGATTGGCGTCGGTGAACACGTCGTACAACGGTGCGCCCGTGGGCTCCAGTGCGATTCCCGGAACCTCTCCGGTTACGAAGGGTGCGTCGAGCTTCTCATCGTCCGGGATCGGCGCGTCCGTGTCGATGGAGACGAACAGCCGCGCCGGAACGACCGAGTCGGCCGTGGGGACGATGCGATGCTCGCCGCGAAGGTCGAGGTCGTCGATAATCGCGGCCTCGTTACCGGCGAGTGTCGCGTAAACGCGCTCACCGACGCTGGCGGCGACGAACCGTTCAGGCGTGATGAGGTACGTTAACAGCGCCGCGAACACGCCGGAGGCACCCAGCGCGACGAGCACGGTCTGCAGCGCTGGAAACAGTGCCGCGCCGCCCAGGGCGACGAGCCCGATAGCCAACAGCCCGAGCGCGGTTCGGCGGTACCGCTGTCGGGTCGCGTCGCTGAGCGCTCGTCTGAGACGGTCGTTTTCGGCTTCCAGCGTTTCGACCTGGGCCGTGAGCGTCGCGGTTCGCGTCTCGTTGTTCGATTGGGGCTCATCGGTCGCTCCCGACGGAGTGTCGGTGGTGTTGCTCATCCGGAGACCTCCTCGACCAGGTCGAGCGCGACCAGTTCGTACCGGTGCAGTCCGTAGGCTAACAAGCCGTACGCGAGCGCCAACAGGGTGGCACCGACCCAGAACGGCTCGACCGTTGCGGCCGTCGCCAACACCACACCGGCGATGCCAAACGCCACGAGCGCCAGTACGAGTACCCAGGGCTCGCGGACGGACGGACGAAGTTTCGTCGCAAGGAGGACTCCGAGTGCGAACTGTACGCCGAAGAACTCGGCGCTCCCGAGCGCGAGGCCATCGGAGAGGAGGATGGCGTACAGAAGCTGGCCGGTGGCGTACGCGTACAGCGTGGATATCGAAAGCCAGACGGCGACTACTACCCCGGCAACGAGGACGCCACTGAGTCCTGAGACGACCCAAAAGCTCCCGAACAGGGCTAAGCTGACTCCCCCAACGAGGAGTAGACGACGGGTCGCGTCCGTGTCGACTTCTACGAGCGACATCTGTTCTCGACCGATAGTGTGGCACCGACGACAAAGAGATACTGGTACTGAGCCGTCGAACGGATTCGATTCAGGTTCGGCTCTGAATTCGAGCCCGCACTCCGGTCTGCCGAAACCGTCTCAGAGCGATGCGACGCGGCCGCGTTCGAGGACGGCGTCCAAACGGTCGCGAGGGGCGACCTCGAACGCGCGTACCGTGCGGATGTTCGAGAGGTCGCGACGAAACCGCTCGAACGAGAGATACCGGTCGTACGCTCGTTCGAGGTCGGAGAGCGACCCCGGCTCGAACAGCACGTTCGGGGCGATGAAAGCTATCGCCGAGTGCTCGCCCTGGCTCGCCCGTGTGACGGCGGATTTCACCGCTGAACGGTTCGTATCGTCAGTGAAAACCACGATCTGCACCGCGTCGCGTTGCCTGATCGTCGCGGTGCGAACGGCTGCTTCCAACGGATCGCCCGCCGCTCGTATCGAACGACGCGCTTCGATGTACGGACGAACGGTGCGCCCGAACGTCGTTTCCGTATCGAGCGTCGGGGTTCGCAGACGGATCGGTTGTGAGAGCCGGGGGCGAGTCCGGGTGGTTCCGGGGGTGAGTGCGCGCAACTGCCGCCGGATTCGGTCGTAGCCTCGCTTCGTGTTCGTCGGTGTCGCCAGCCGCGTGGCACCGTCATCGCCGACCGCGTAACAGCCGACCGGGTCGCGAACCGACTGTGCTGCGGTCAGATAGCCGAGTGCGGCGGCTCGAAGGTAATCGAACGCGGTCTCGCCCGCCGGCCCGACGGCGAGGCTGCCTCGATGGTCGATGACGAACACGGTTCTCACCTCGGATTCGGATTCGAACTCGCGGACGTACGTCTGGGGGTGCCGAGCGGTTGCCTTCCAGTCGATCCGTCGCACGGATTCGCCACCGACGTACTCGCGGAGTTCCGCGGGGGTGATTCCCGCCCCGGTCGACTTCGAGGTGTGCGCTCCGAACGCCATCGGCAGCGAGCTCCCCTGTTCGCCGACGTGGACGCGTCGCGGCTCTCGCTGCTCGACGGTCACTTCGACCGCCTCTCCGGCCCTGAAGCGCTCGGCGTAGAGCCCGGTCGGGTCGTGAACCGACACGGACGGCTCGCGGAGTCTGTGTGTCCCGGCCACCGGGGTCGAAATCGAGAAGACCGTCGTTCCACCCAGCGCCGCCGTCGTCGATCCGCTGGAGAACAGCCCCGGGGCGGGTCGCGCAACGACAGATCCGTCGAGACTCGTCGCGGGGGCGTCCACGGCGAGCGTCACTGCCATCTCGTCTTCGACGAGTGCAACCGTTCGATCGGGCACTTGTTCGACGTGGAGCTGCTCGTCCAGACGGCGTAGCTCGTAGACGAACGTCAGTTGCGCGGCGAGGAGCCACGCGGCGACGCCGGCGCTGCCGACCAGCAACACGGGCCGGTCGAAGACGAGTGCGGCGACGGCGAGCACGGCTCCGATGGCGAGAGCGTCCCAGAACCGTCGCGTCGGCTGCACGACCGTGGGGTGGGTACGACGTGTGTTTAACCCTTTGGTCGCTCGACAGGGAAGCCTTCTTAGCCGTGGAACGCGCACGACGAGTAACTGTGCGGACAAAGGGTCGGGTGTCGGGCTGGATGCTCGCGCTGCTCGGAGGAATCCTCGTGCTCTCGGTACTGTTCGGTAGCGCCGTCGCCGACGTCCAGCACGAGCACCCCGACAACGTCTCCGATGACGACGACCTCGAAGCCGTCGGCGGCTGGCTCGGCGACCGGATGGGTGACGTACACGCCGACTGCACCGAGGGAATCTCGCTCGGAAACTTCGACGCCTGCGAAGATCTCGACGACGAGTACGAGTCC
>LKMJ01004931.1_pt1 | contig 12584 bp, 18 predicted proteins | sample 643391 | NCBI WGS metagenome assembly LKMJ01 (sample SAMN04112250, study PRJNA286221) | soda lake metagenome | biome: soda lake; feature: Kulunda Steppe; material: water; isolation source: sample PL-Br10 brine of Picturesque Lake | place: Russia: Kulunda steppe | collected 2010-07
GCTTGTGGCAAGTGAGATCCTCAGGGTTTGTAGCAAATGAGTGGGGGTACTTTGTCATAGCCACATGCTCAGCTAGCACGTGTCGGCTGCTCCTGCTGCACCACCACCATCACCACCACCACCACCACCACCACCGCTTCATGGTGTACTTGCAGCAAACAGTGGCTGCTCCTTCTGCGCCACCACCAACAGCATCACCACACTGTACTTGCGCCTGCTTCTGTGCGTTCAGAACTGTTGGATCATCCATCCTCTGGTCTCATCACCTGCCAGAGCTGCCCTCTGCAGCACGAGCACGCACATGCACACACCCACAAACACCCACATTCACACACATACACACACAAAGGCCTCACTGTCAACACATGCACACACCCACAAACACATACACATAAACACACAAAGGCCTCACCGTCAACACATGCATACAAGTGTCCTTGAATTATACATCAGTCCTTGGGTCCTGCATGAGTATACCTTGAATCATATCATAGTCCTTGAATTGTACCTTAGTCCCTGGGTCCTACATGAGTATACCTTGAGTTCTACACATGCGCCAGGGCTGTCTCCTTCAATTCACGCAGGCCTTGTCGTGAATGCCAATGGGCCCATGGCATCACTCGCAGCCCCTGCTCCTGCCATCACTGCTGCTCCTCCCGCCAATGCTGCTCCTGCCATCACTGCTGCCACCATAGCTGCCCCTGGCGCGGGCTCTGTCCTGCAGCGCGCCGCCTACAGCTCAGCTCAACATGACGTCATCCGGTGAGGCTTATCTCTTACACCTTGCACTGGTCTTGCCGAAGCCTAACTGCACACGCACAAACACATACACATGCTCACATGCTCTCACACATATGCTTTCACACATGCTCACATGCTGTCCCATTCACACACACATACACAAACACATATGCACTCACATGCACTCACACGGGCACATACACACACACACCCATTTGCAAACACACGCGCGCACATACGTGAGCATGCCCTCTACCCTCACCCCGATCACATAAAGCTTCCATGGCCTAAGTGATCTGGAAAGGTCCAAGCGTGGTAAGATTGTCACAGTCATGATTTTATAATGCTTATAATAAAAGATGTTCAATTGGACATGATATTGGTGGTGCTTTGCCTTGCCTTGCCTTGCCAGCACATGACCAAGTGGGGCTTGCCCATGCTCGCTTGCCTTGGGCTTGAGTCCTTGTTGTCAAGACTTGTGTAAGGTCAAATCAGGTGTTAACCTAAAACTTGTAGTATTTACCACAGAGCTGCATTGTACAGGATGGGCAGAAACTTTTTTTTTGGTGGTCTTCTTAGCTGATCAAGATTTATTCCTGCAGAGGATTTTTCAAACATCCATGAAGTGTGATGTGCAATCACAGGCTGCAGGAGGCTTAGGGCATGTAAAAAGGGCCGCTTGACCCCATGCGCATCGCCACCTGCCTACTTTGCCTGCTGCCCCACACATGCCCCCCGTGTGCGTGTTTGTGTGTGTGTGCATGTGTTTGTGCATGGGGGCGCGCATGTGAAACCCTCGCTGACTGCCCCTATGTGTGTATGGGCATGTGGGTGCACACGTGCACAGCTATGACCCCTATGCGTGTTTGGCCCCTTGTTGACTGTTACACCGTTGCGTGAGCTACGCCATCATGGATGGCGCGTGCTTGCTGCTTGCCTGTGCTGTGAAGGACTTGTCAAATGCTGGTAAAGGAGCAAAGGCCTCAACCATGTCTGTTCTGTGCGCCGCTTACTTGCTCGCTCTCATGCACTCAGCTGTGAATTTGGAAGTGCTGCAACTTGCTTGACATTGCGCTGCAGGGCTGAAGCCGTGGCTTGTCTGAAGATGCGCTCCTGGAAGCAGCAGCAGCAGCAGCAGTCGATGAATGAATCTGGCCTCGATTCCAATGATGCACAGGTCTGTGATGTGAGCAATCTGGCAGCTGCACCTGTGTTTTGGCTTGGTTTGCCGTAGCTTCGTGTTCAGGTTACAGGCAAGAGATGTGTCTGCTGTCCTTGCAATCTAAGATCCAAGCCTGCCGGACAACAGAGACAACAGGGGCAACTCTGCGGTCCCCGCACATGTCCTTCCCCTGGTGGCTTTGCTGAAAGCACCTGCACCCCACACACGTCCTTCCTGAAACCATTGCGCTTCCATGGTGCCCTTGCTATAAGTATTTGCGCTCCCCATGCATGTCCCTCTCCTGGTGCCCTTCCCAGAATCATCTGCGCTTCCATGGTGCCCTTGCAAGAGGTGTCTGGGCACCCCACACACGTCCCTCCCCTCGTAACCTTGCTTAGGGCGTCTGTGCTCCACACACACGTCCCTCCCCCGGTAACCTTGCTAGGATCAGAAGCCGCAGGGGTGTGCTGCTATCTTGCAAGGCAGCCCCTAGGTGAAGCACTGTACTCAGTTGTGCGCAAAAGACACTCCCTGCCCCACCCACGTGGCAGGTGAAGGCTGGTACGATCTGGGCAGGTCAGCAGAAGCAGCAGGACGACTGCTGCAGGAGAGACGTGGGCGGGTTTCGGAATAGGGGCAGTACCAACTTTGGGGCTCGATGGTGACCAGCAGCAGGCTCCAAGTGTTGGATGACCTGCAGCAGCGGATGATGACCTGCAGCTAGCGCCTACCTTCGGGGCTAGACGGGAGACTACGGCAACATGAGTGCAGAACTTGGACTACCAACAGGCAGCAAAGGGTATAGCCAATCAAGGGACGCTGCTTGTGCCAAGTATGGAATGGTATCTGTGCCTGGTGTTGCCTACCCCAAGCAAGCACGCTGGGAACATAGGAGCTTCGCATTCAGGGGGTGCAAAAAGTTTCATCAGGAGCAATGGGCATGTGACATGTGCTTGGGTGATCCTTAGCAATTTGCTCCATTCCATCTAAGCGTACATCTTCATTCATGCCCCTAACAGCCAGCGTGCCTTCCATTTGATGTGGCTTCCATGTATGATGTTGCCTAATGTTTACACCTGGTTGAAGGTTGCCTTGTTGAAATGTTCTTCCTGACTGGCAGCAGAAATTAAGAAATGATTTGCAACACGTTGCCATGTCCGTTATGTCCATTTAAATGCACAGCTTGGAAAATTACGGTTGGCAACCAACCAATGTAAGGTTATTGTTCTACCATTTAATAGCAGTGTACTTGTTACATGGGACCTTGAAGGTGACTTGTCATTCTTTGAACGGGCAAATAGGGAAAGGAGTGTTTTGCCCAGAAATCTGCTTTTGTGTTTGTGCATTTGTAAGTTACAAGTTAGGGTTAACCGCCAGCCTGGTCGGTAGGCTGATTGGTTTGTTGTTGGTCTCAAACAGCCAAAAAAATAGGCTTAGAAACACATAACCCATTGAACTGAGCCAAAATCTATGGGCAGTACCTTGGCAACCAGCACAGGCTACAAGGATCTGAGGGGCAGTCTTCGGAATGCTTCTGCTTTGCTGACTGAATTGCATACAGATGCGCAGGTTGAGCCATCAGGCTGTGCTAGCTAGGGCAGCATATAACTGAACAGCACTGTCTTTGATCAACAAGCCGCTCGCAAACTTTTGCACTCGAAGGTAAGGAGGCTACTAACCTTCTTCCTATTTAGTAAATAGGAAAAGCCAGACAATAAGAGAACAACAATTTTTTTAAGGGGGCACAATGACAGAGGAAAAGAATATGTATCTCATTTGTTTGTCAACATGGTCTTGCATATGACAGGATCTCTCCTAGATTGCCAATCTGAGTATGTCCACCTCGCAAAACAACAGCGGTACATGCAACATTGCCGCTTTGTGGGGCTTTGGAGAAGGCGACCCTCTCACATTCCTCACAACATGCTGAGGACAGGCCAAGGCGATCTGTGAAAAAGCTTGACATGATGCAGCTTTACAATAGATGAGATGTCACGACGATTCGTAGTCTGTGATGAATCGTAGTCAAACTGAAGTTGTTTAGTCAGTTGCTTGTATTTCTGGCTGGGCAACAAATGAGAGACTCAGTTTGTGGTAATCTATCCCTCCCGCTGTTGTCTGGACGAGACTAAGAGAACTACCATTATAAAGATGCACAGGTTCTCCGGAGTCCGGCATGGAGGAGTAGAAGTTTGACTCTGAAGGGGGCAAACGGCGTGGCAGCAAAGCCATCGAGGAAGAGGAGCATTGGGTAGAGTAGCCTACTCTTCTAGTAGAATCAGTGTTGTATAGAGCTTTGTAAGATTGCTCTAATCTGTGTACATAAAGAAGAGAAAGCATCTGCAGAATCGACTGAAGGCACTAGCCAGCTTTCCGTCTTTTGTGTCCGTCCTCTGCTGGAGAGAGACTCCACCTTGGACATAAAACATTACCACAAGTGTTCCTGGGCCTATGCTTCAACAGACTGCAGCTGCCAACACTGACGCCAATGAGGCATTCATTAAGCACCGGCTTTCATTAAGCACCAGGCATTCATTAAGCACCGGCATTCATTAAGCACCGGCATTCATTAAGCACCGGCTCTACACATGTATGGCTAGACACACTGGTTATGAACTACATCAAGCAGGGAAGTATGGCAGTAGACACACCAACACAGGAAAATTGGCGCATTCAACGCAGAGGCAAAGTCTACTGGTGGCATAAAGAGGTGCTTCATCGCATAATGGCCAATGGGCAGAGGAAGGAAGTACCACCACCTCATGCAAGGGCAGATTTGGTAAAGAGAGCACATGGACAACATGGTCATTTTGGCATACGCCACAATACTGCCTTACTGCTTCCACACTACTGGTAAGATAACACACTGCAAATCCCTGCCAAAACAGAGATCTACAAAGTTAAGAGTGTAAATCCTAATGGGGCAGTACAACTCCAAGGCAAATGTGTCACACTCATGAACAATGTGTGTAATGTTGCGCCTTGCCATTTGCCAGATATTGATCCTACGATAGATCACACGTTGGTGAGCTGTAAGGAACGCTATAAAGAGGGTCGTTCATGGGCTGGCCGGGGAACGACCCCGGTTAATGAACTGGCCTGACCCCAGTCCAGCCCGAAGCCTGAGCCTGGTGGTTGGTTAGGTAGTTGGAGGTGATCTGGTGATCAAGGAAAGCCTGGTTTCGTTACATGAGCCCAAACAAAAAATCTGGCCTGTGAAATTTGCGCTTTTATGGATGAGGAAGACAAAATGTTGTTATGTGACAGTTGTGGCACCGGCTGGCACACCTTGTGCTTGAACCCGCCATTGAGTAGTATCCCAAGAGAGGAATGGCTTTGCCCTACTAGGGCAATCTTGTAGATGCCAACATGGTATCACGGTGGCTGATCTACGACTTGCACGCTCTCAACAGCATCCTGGGTCTGGCCCATTATTAAGAGGGAAGCATGTGCCCTTGTTTTGAGACACCGTGGCATGCAGGCACACCCAGAAGCTCCAGGCCTTTGAAGGCCACACCTTCATGGTAGCTATGATAGCTCACAAGGAGAAGCATGGAACCTGATTGGTTTCTAGGCTTGGCAAGGTCAAATATCTTGGCGAGGCGCATGGCCTCAAGTGCTTTAAAGCAAAGTTTGATGATGGAAGCCATGGACGTTTCAGTGCGGCTAAGATTAGGGACAGGCTTATGCCTGATGGAACATGAATGCAGATGAGCTGATGGGGCAGCGTGCAAAGCTTTGGCACTGTGCTTTGCACCTCAGTCAGAGGTAATGTCCTGGCCCAGTCAGAGGTGATGTTCGGGAGCGTTTGAGTGTGTGGCTGTCTTGCCCCTAGGATGAAGGTTTTCAGTGGGTTTTCCCAGACCCCCTTGTACAAAGGGGCTGATTCTGCTTGTGCTATGGCATGCCAATTCTCTTGTGATGTCTGCCCTCTGCCCAACATTGCTGTGTTTCAGTTAAAAATCAGGGGGGTAGTTGTATGGCATGCCATGACGCTTGTTTCTATGTGCCGTTGATTTCACCTGACAGAGTAGCCTGATCTTGGCTGGTGGGTTGCAGGGGAAACTCATGCCTCTTACTGGACTAGTACGCAGAAAGAACAGGAAGGCTAAGGCCATGGTCAATTTGAAGGCCTGCTGAGCACTTATAATAGCAGAATGAGGAGAAGGATGTGATGATTTCACTAGCACTTTACAGTAGGCAACCAGAATGAATGAGACTTTCCTGAGGAAAGTTTCCTCCAGGCCAGAATAGCCATAAATTAGCCAGAATAACCATGAATTAGTTTGTTTTATAATTTTCGTTGACCCACATTTAACTCCCTTATTCCTTCTGGTGCTTGCACCAGCTGCAGTCTGCAGACACATGCCTATCCCTCAACACATGCCACCAGGAGATTACTGAGGGTAAACACTCTCATTAAAGGGGGAATGAAGGCGGGCAACAGGGCATGCATTTGCTCATGATATTTTCCTTATGCATTAGAATGTGAAAATGTACATTAAAAGGAACAAGTGAACATCCCTTGATGTGCTGTACACAACCTGATTTAGCTTCCAAATTGGATTGTACCATTTTCCCCACCAGCTAGTACACGCTTTCCACGAATCTTTCCACTTGGGAACCTCATTATTAGATGAAAAGCACCGCACGGACCTCCTGCCTTTCGAGTATCCCATCAGTCCCTACCTAGGGCCCAAGCTGGCGCCTGCTCTTGTTGATACCTGCAAAGATGTATCCGGCCAGGTATTCAGCTGGCTACCTCTGCATGCTGTGGTTCATTTTGACCAGCATGTCACAAACAATTGCTGCCATCTGAATTCCATAACATACCTTCATGCGTGCGTGTACTGGTCCATAATGTGAACACTCTAATACCTGCAGTCTTGTAGACTGGCCTACAACACCCCTAAGCAACAATTACGACCACATAGCATCTGTGCCATGCCCAACAACTTTTGCACATAGCTGTTGCATTCAACAGCGCTTTCCTCAGCTTGAAAAGCGCCATGCAACGAGATTTAGAAGTGCTTGAATCTGAACACGAGCACATGCAAACAAGGACATCCATGAAAGCAAACACATGCATAACACACACCACAGCCCTCGCGCATGGAGCGCCACACAGACACACGCCTGCATGACACACACCACAGCCCTCAGCGCATGGAGGGCCACCGCAGCGCACCTGTAGTCATAGAAGAGCTCATCCCCTGGGGCAATGTTCTTGGCCGCAAAGATGGCCACGCGGTGGTCCCCATCCACCTGAGCACACGCAAAAAAAAGCACACCTGAGCACACGCAAAAAAAAGCACCGACCAAGGGATTGGATGGGAATTTTCACCCAGGAAGGAAAATTCCAGGGAAAGTTAGGAGGGCTACCACCGGGTATAGCCCTGTGGTGGCATGTGCGTCAAGGTCTGGGTATGTTCACCCAGTGCAAGAGCACCAGGGGCACCCCAGCCTTGCGTGCTTGCTTTCTACCACGCAAACTCTCAGTGCATGGGCCAAGAGCACCACAGCCCTTTTAAACTGTAAGCAGCTAGCACCAAGCAGCTTGCTGAAGAGAAGGTTGCTGGGGCTGACACAACTCTGCACTGTACGCTGGGTGGCTTGTTTTCGCCTTCACTGAGCGCGCAAGCACCTGGGCAATGGGACACTCTGACCCCCCAGCCTTGAGGCAGTCAACTCTGATTCATTACTCCCCAAATTAGATTTCCATTAATTAAAGTTTCATATTGTGCCCATTGCATGGAGTGCATTCCTGCTCACTGCATGCAGAGGTGCACCTGCTCACTGCATGCTGGAGTGCAGTGAGCACTGCATGCATGGAGCACACTCACTGCATGCATGGAGCTCACTGCATGCATGGAGCACACTCACTGCATGCATGGAGCACACTCACTGCATGCATGGAGCTCACTGCATGCATGGAGTGCATTCCTGCTCACTGCATGCAGGGCCATCCTGGCCTTAACACACCAGCAACTCACCATCAAGATGCGGGCCTTGCAGTTTGGTTCAGAGCTGTGGTTGGCAAAGCGCAGCTTGTTGCCCCTGCAGCCAACATGCATGTGCGCACCTACTCATGTACACTCCCCAAAAAGGAGATTTATGATGCAATTGTAGTCTACGCCAAACAAAAATCCGGCAGCGTGCAAGCAGGAAAGGTCCACTAGTGTAGATCACAGACCACCCAGGGCCCCATAGCAATCGGCAAGACTCTAATCAAAATCACAGATCTTTGACTTATCCCATAAGTTATGGGGGTCAGGTTACACTTGCCAGCCAGAACCGGCAGGAGCACACAATGTCATGTACACTCACCAGCCGTTTTCAGCAGGAGCACAGCCGTGGCATACACTTGGACACACACCGCAAAGACTGAGATTATTTGGGTCTGCTGCAGGATTGTGCCTAGACAACACCACACCAATGCCTTGGAACCTCAATGTCTTCTTTGCCCAAGTGCAGTGCATTAAAAATTTTTTTGATGGTGGGTGCCTGTCCTAGGCGGCAAATTCCTAGGGCCCTCCCCTCCATTTGCTTTAAATCCACATGTCTGTATGTCAGATTCGGTTCTTTATTGCTCCTGTTCCTGTAGCCAAATTGTATCATTCTACTGGCTCCTAAAACAAGAGGTGGGCTGGTTATATTACCAAACCAATCCCCAAAACCTTTCAATAAGGGCCATCCCAGATGACATTCCCTCCCCCCTCTCTTCCAATTTTGATGACTGCACCAAGCATCCAAAATGCACTCCTGGCTCAGCACCTATCATACAACCCCCGCCACCCCTCTTCTCCCGGGTTTTATACCTGTGCCGAGCATCCAGCACCCACTCCTGGTTCAGGTTGAACAGGTAGGAGTTGTTAATCTTGTCATAGATGCGACCACGGCGATCCGCCTCATCCTGCAGGGCAGCGTCCACCGTGTCAACCAGACTTATGTGTTTGTGTCAACTTTGTCAGACTTATGTGTTTGTGGGCCAGCGCTATCACCGCCGTCTTCATTGCAGCCTGGCTCATCAATCACTGCCATTCTTGCTGCAGCCCGGCATGCTCCAGCCACTAGCAGCAGCAGCAGCAGCAGCAGCAGCGGGAGTTCTTGCTGGCCAACATTGCACACCACAGACACAACTGTCCCAGGCAGAGCTAAAGATCATATGGACTTCAAGGCCAGGCCCAAGCAGATACAAGCCATGCAATACAGAGTAGTGATCAAGACTTGAAACATAAAATGTATCCTGCTGAAGGGGCTTCTCCTTGCAAGAGGTTAACCTTAAGAACCATGCACGCTCGCAATCATACACGCGCATGGAAAGTTGCGGCTGTCAACAATGCAGCGAGGTTGCATCGGGGCTGTCAACAATGTACCGTCATTGCATCGGTGTCAACAATGCATCAAGATGTGTTTTGATGTTCTGACAGCGCTGCTGGTGGGCGAATTTTCAAGGCCTGCCTGCCTTTGGGCCAAGGGTGCACACATGTGAGCACTGCGCAACAACATCAGCCTGACCTACCACAGCCATACCTGGACGCATGGGGCAACAAAGCAGATTGAAGCCAACTAAACTTTGCAGTATGGCTGCCACATACAGGTGTACCACCAGGTCGACCAGCTTGGCAGAGGGCAAAGGGCAGAGCCATCCTTGGCAGAGGGCATATGGGAGAGGGCAGATCCACCCTTGGCAGAGGGCATAGGGCAGAGGGCAGAGCCGCCCTTGGCAGAGGGCAGAGCCGCCCAAGGAGCCTTGAAGGGGCGCTCTGATAGAGCTATGAGGTGTTGAGAGGGACTGGCACCACCCTTGTGAGCCTGAACTCCTTTCGCGCAACAGCCAGCCCTTTTCACACCAGCCAGTGCAACCCTTCCCAGCGCAAGCACCTGCGTGATCAAGTCCCCAGTGTACTCCCCGATGAAGTCGTCCTTGCGTGCTCCGTCATGCAGGAACGCACCCCAGCCTGCAGCCAAGATGGGCAGACAATGTGGGATGAGTGAGCAGCATGTTTGCCATTCATAGAAGAGGGCACTTAAGGTGGCGAGCAAATTGTGGGCGGATGTTCAGCAGATGGACAGGCAAGTTGGCATCTAAGCATATGGTAAGCTACAGCTGCTTGTGACGGATGAGCAGATGGATCGGTAACATGGCAACAAAGGATGGCAAGGTGAGGGCACGCCTAGGGACGTGCAGGCACAGACTGATAAACCAGGGGAAAAAACCTGATTAACCAGTAAGATGCTATATGATTATCTAAAGCTTGTTAAGGGCAAGCATGTGACTTGGCAAGAGGATATATACGGATGGTGAGCTAGCCTAGGGACATGCATGAGAGCAGATGGATTGGCAAAGGTTGACATTAATGGTGAGGCGACCAGGGAGGATGTGCAAGCAGATGATACTGCATTCAACGGCCTACTTTGTGTGGAACAATTGCAAAGCACAGGTTGAGCGGCCCGAGATGTTGCAGCACACACCAGAGCGGTGTGCCATGTGCACGCGAATGTGTGCATGTGCAACCCCACCTGCGACGATGGATTGGCCCATCACCACCCGCTTGTGCTGGCGCAGCCGCAGCCGCATGTTGTGGCACTCGGACCCCGGCAGTGCATGGCCCTCGCAGGTAGGAGCGCAGTTCCTGTGCGACAGCGCCGTGCGCAAAGGCAGCTTACGCATGGGGCGGGGTAGCCCGCAGGCTATAAAGCTCATACAGGCTGGTGAGCACGGGCCAGCAGTTGCTGCATGACACCGCTCGCGATGATAGCTCCGTAGAGGAGTGAACTAGGGTCACAATGATACTCGGCCCTTGCAGGCGCAAGCCCGGTGCGCAGCACGGTGTGCACCAAAGCCTGGTTGCTTGCGCAGCACGGTGTGCACAAATGCCTGGCTGCTTATAACTACCCGACACACCCAGTTTGATCCCCCAGCCTCACCCAAACAGTTTGATCCCCCAGCTTCACCCAAACACTTTGATCCCCCAGCTTCACCCAAACACACCCCTGCCACCCCCACAAGGACCAGACGCACCCCTTTTGGCTGCCACACACTTACAGAATGATTGCCCCGCCTCTCCCAGACACACCCCACGGCACATTTCTACTGATCCACCATACCCAGGCGCACCCCTGCCACGCCCTGATGAGCCAGACGCACCCCTTCTGGCTGCCACACACACACACACATACACACACAGAATGATTTCCCCAGGCGCACCCCTGCCACGCCCTGATGAACCAACTTTGCCACAGCCAGGCGTACACCTGTTCACAGACCTGCACAGGTCGGGGTCGCACTCTCTGCCTGCTGCACAAAGACCTGCACACACAGACCTGCACAGGTCGGGGTCGCACTCTCTGCCTGCTGCACACACAGACCTGCACAGGTCGGGGTCGCACTCTCTGCCTGCTGCCAAGCAGGGGCAGGAGCGGTTGCGGCATTGCCCGATGCACCTGCAGCCCTTGAACCTGCACACCCCATCGGCACAGTGTGGTTTTTGGCATGGTCCACATGCATGGCAGCAGCGCGCGCTTGCATGCCGCTGCGCACCAGCAGGCCTGGGGCCTGCACACCCAAGCCGTGCATTGAGTAGCCATGATGATGTCTGTTAATCAACAGGCTCGTGATCACCATGCACTCAAAAGGATCCTGCCAAAGGTAGCTCCAACTTTTTCTGGCAGCACAACTCGAAAAATATCAACTCAGGTGGATGATCTCTGCTCAGTCCGCAAGGGCCTACAAGCGTAGTCGGCCCATGGTCCAGCTGGTACTGAGTCTGCACTGTGCCATTTCTACTGAACAATGTGCTCCCTGGCCTGCACAGAGTAAGCTGGACCTTGCTCAAGGGAGACGGCCTGTAATTTCGCAAAAGCTGCAAGCAAGGACCTGTTGTTGGCAAGGGCTGCACGACCTCCACACAGGGGAAGGCGACTGCTGCTTGATCTAAGGACACTGTATTGGGCAAGGCCCTGCAAGCAAGAGCTTGCTGCCCATGCATGGGGTTGCTGCCCGTGCAAAGGCTTGCCACCCGTGCAAGAGCTTGCTATCCGTGCAAGGGCTTGCTGCAAAGCTTGCAGCACGGGCAGTGCGCAGCCTGATGGCGTATGGGACGAGGCTGCAGTGCGCAGCTGTAGTGACAGCTGATCGGTACCCTGGGCAGCATCATACACAGACAGTGCACAACAGGAGTGGACAGCACACAACAGGAGCGGCAGCTGACCCTTGAACAAAAGCGCTTGGGGCCACACACACTCAGCAAAATGCATAGGGCGGCGGCACAAGCTCACCTGTTGGAGCACTTGGGGCCGCACGCGCAGTACTTCTCGCAGAAGTTCTTGTTTTTCACACAGGGGCAGCTGGAAGTGCACACGCCAGAGCCGTCTGCGGCACACATGGCCACAACAGCAAAAGGTCAGGCAAGGCTCACATGGCCACAACAGCAAAAGGTCAGGCAAGGCTCTCATGGCCACAATGGCAAAAGGTCAGGCAAGGCTCACATGGCCACAACAGCAAAAGGTCAGGCAAGGCTCACATGGCCACAATGGCAAAAGGTCAGGCAAGGCTCACATGGCCACGATGGCAAAAGGTCAGGCAAGGCTCACATGGCCACAACAGCAAAAGGTCAGGCAAGGCTCTCATGGCCACAATGGCAAAAGGTCAGGCAAGGCTCACATGGCCACAACAGCA
>LKMJ01004932.1_pt1 | contig 12582 bp, 24 predicted proteins | sample 643391 | NCBI WGS metagenome assembly LKMJ01 (sample SAMN04112250, study PRJNA286221) | soda lake metagenome | biome: soda lake; feature: Kulunda Steppe; material: water; isolation source: sample PL-Br10 brine of Picturesque Lake | place: Russia: Kulunda steppe | collected 2010-07
CCCCCTTTCTCTCTCTCCTTTGCTTGCACACCCGCACTGTCTAGCCCTCCGCCACACGCACCCGCCCCTGTTGCCCACCCACCCTGCCTCTGGTGCGTGTGCCCCTCTGCCTCACGCGCAGGACCAGGCCAAAAGCATTCGCACGCACCCTGGAAGGTGCAGACTTGGAGGGTGAGTGCGCAGGCCTGCCACCTTCCACGAAGAGGCAGCGGCTGCTGGTGGGCAGCCGCGTGTGCGCCGCCATGCTCGGCCCCCGCGGCGGCCCCCGGAAGAGGGTCCACAGCCGCCAAGTCCCCCACAGCGTCCCCGCGGCTGCCGCCTCCCGCCCCCCTGCAGAGGACGCAGCACAAGCTGGATCAGCAAGTGCTGCGAGCGCGCCGCTGCGCCGGCAGGCGCCGGCAGCGGTGGGCGGGGTGCTGGTGGGTAGTGCTGTGCTGCGCGGCGCCGCCCAGCCGCCGCAGCTGGGGCAGGAGGCAGGCGGGCGGGCGGGGGGCGTTCCTTCCAGCCTGGTGGCGCTGCGCAGGCGCTTTGGCGTGGGCTGCATCGTGCCCGCGTGGTTTGCGCGGGGGGCGCTAGTGGAGGCAAGCAGGCAGCCGGACCAGGCCTGGGGGGTCCCTGGTTGGGTCAGCCGCTGTGCAAGCCGCGAGGAGTGGGAGCAGGTACTGTTGGCTGAGGCGCAGAGGCGGGAGAGGGTGCGGCAGCAGCAGCAGGAGCTAGAGGAGCTGGAGGAGCAGCAGCAGCAGCGAGAGCTGGAGGAGCAGCAGCAGCAAGAGCTGGGAGAACAGCAGCAGCAAGAGCTGGAGGAGCAGCAGCAGCAGGCGCAGGGCGCAGGGGGTGGGGTAGGGGGAAAAAAGAAGGCAAAGCGCGCCAGCAAGCTGCGGGCCGTCAGCATGACCAAAGCTAAGCTTAAAAAAACCCTGACCTGGCCAAGCGTGCACGCGCTCATGCCCTTGCACGTGCCTGGCCTACCCGCCCAGCCTGGCCCCGCGCCGGCTTGCCCCGCCGCTGGCGGCGAGCCACCGCGCCCGGTGTTCAAGCTGACCTGGGACGCGCGAGTGCCGGCGTACCTACTGCTGCCGGACTTAGCCATCACCGCCCCCAGCCTACCCGCGCCCTCGTCTACTCACCCCTTCCCCCCATGGCCCCAGCCGCCGCGCCCCTCCGGGCTCGCCGGCCACGTGACCGTCGCGCGCGGACTGGGCTCGCCCGACACGGCCGCGCGCGCGGTTGACCTTGCAGTCCTCGCAATGCAGGCATGCAGCGCAGAGCTGGCCGAGCAGCTGGCCGCATGGGGCGGCGCGCTGTCCACGCGCCTGTGTGCCGCGGGCCAGCAGGCAGCCGGTGCAAAGGCGGCGGCGCAGCATGGGTGGCAGGGGGGTGCGCGAGCGGGTGAGGGCGCTGCGGCAGAGGAGGGCGCGTGTGTGGGTGGGGTGGGGTCGGTTTGGGCTACTGCCGCTGCTACCTCTGCCAGGAGTCAGCTCGGGTGCTGCGACTTAGTGCCCCTTGCGCAGCTGCCTGCAGGCCCGGTTCAGCCAAGCAGCTGGCGCGTCGAAGCGCAGCAGCGCCTTGTGGCCTTCCTGGAGGCGCAGCAGGTGGAGGAGGGGGAGGGGCAGGTAGAAGGTGGTGTGGGTGGGGGCAGGGGCGCCGGCCATGGCGTGCCGCGCCTGCCCCCCCTCAACTTTGACCTGGAGGAGTACGAGGCGGCGCAGCGGCGGCCGCGCAGAGGTGCGCACGCTTGCGGGGTGTGGCCGCCAGCCATGCGTGTGGCAGTGGTGGTGTGTGGGGTGTGGCTACCAACCACGCATGGCTGCTGAGTGTGTGTGTGTGCGCGTGTGTGCGTGCGCGCGCCTGCGCGGTCTCCCTGGTTGGGAACCACTGTGTCCTTGCACTTATCCAAGGCTTGTAGACACGCTCGTGCTGATTGGTAGGAGACATGCTGACCCTAAAAAGTATGCTAGGCACACGCATGCACAACAAAAAAACAAACAGACAGACAGACAGACAGACGCAAGTGTGCATGCACGTGCGTGCGGACACAGGGGAGGAGCTGCGCCACTTCCTGGCCCTGATGCGGGCATGGCCTGGCGCTGCCTTGCCTACCCCCAGGCTGCCGGCCCCGCTACAACTGTCCGTGGCCACCCAGCAGCCCCTGGCTGGCAGCCTGAGCCTGCCGCGTGTTGGCTGTGGCGGCTGCGCAGTGTGCAGGTAGCTCGTGCTCTGCAGTGCCTGGTGCCTCTATTTGTGTTGTGTGCATGAGATCGTATTCAGTGGCAGAGTGTGTTTGTACCGTCCCAGTGCAGCTGCAGCCAAAGCAACGGCTGCCCGCCTAAATCTCTTGCTTGCGCACTCCCCATTCATGTCTACTCCATCATGCTTTGTTTGCACGTGCACATGCATGCATGCGCAGCACACCACAGCGCACAGCCCTGCCTGCCCACCTGCTCCTGCACACACGCAGCCCTGCGCACCACCCTGCCTGCCTGCCTGCCTGCTTTTTGCACACACGCAGCCCTGCGCATAACCATGCCTGCCTGCTTGTCTGCGCACACGCAGCCCTGCGCATAACCATGCCTGCCTGCCTGCCTGCCTGCTTTTCTGCACACACCCAGCCTGCGCACAACCCTGCCTGCCTGCCTGTTTGACTGACTGACTGACTGACTGACTGACTGACTGACTGACTGACTGACTGACTGACTGACTGACGGTCTGTAGGGACCCCGCGCGTCTGATGGAGCCATGCATCTGGTCGGGCCTGATCACAGGGTCCCTGCAGATGGCTGCACACCAAGCCACGCATGGGTACTCGGACCTATCCAAGGCACGACAGTACCAGGTGAAGGATGGGGCCCTGAGACCTGCTCGTGCCAACCACCATGTGTATATGTATATATGTATATATGTATATGTATATGTATATGTATATGTATGTGTACATGTATATGTATATGTATATGTGTGTAAATGAAGGGAAGGGGTGCGTGCGCGCATGTGTGTATGACATACAAGCTTTCTCAGGCCGTGCGGGTAGGGACTCCTTGGCCCCGTACGGCATAAACACGCAAGCTGACATATGCGTACACACTGGCAAGCATGTGCGCACCCACCCTGCACCCACCTCCGTGCGCAGGTGGCAGCCGCTGGGGCCTCCATGCGCCGCGCGCATCGCGCCCTCATCAATCAGGCCCTGGTACTCAGGGCGGAGCCTGGTCAGTGGCTGCTGCCCAGTACCGCCGCCGCGACCGCCGCCACTGCTGTTGCCGCTGAAGCAGGGGCAATGCAGAGGCTGCGGCAGCGGGCCAGGGCAGGGGGCAGCGCGGCGAGGGAGCTGGAGGCGGGTAAGCTTTGCGCGTGCACGCGTGTGCATGGTGTACGTTTTGTGTTGTCCCTGATGCGTTTGTGTTCTATGGTGCACCTGGTGTGGGTTTTGTGCGCGTGTGTGCATGGTGTATGTTTGTGGGTGTGTATGTGTGTGTTTTATGATGTCCCTGATGTGTTTGTGTTTTATGATGTCCCCGGTGCGTGGGTTTTTTGGTGCCCTTGGTGTGGGTTTCTGTGCGTTTTATTATTTCCCGGGTGCGTGTGCTCTGTGGGGCTCCTGGCGTGTGTTTTGTGCTTCCCGGTTGCACTGCTGACTCTCAAATGCACACACACACGCACACACACACAGGCGCACACACACGCACACACACCCACCCCTGAGAGACGGGGTGCGGGCATGCTTGTGTGTGCGCCTGCACCCGTGGGCTTTGCGGCTGCGCAGGGTTGCACACCGTGCACACCGTTGCTTGCACTGCCGCTTTGTTGAATGCGCACACGCACATGGTCCCTGCAGGCGACCATGCCTGGCAAGGCGGCAGCGACGGTGCGGCGGGACGGGCTGCAGCGGCAGAGGTCACGGCGGCAGCGATCCAGGCGGCCGGGCTAGGATCTGGGTTTGCAGGGGGCATGGGCGAAGACCTGGAGGGCCTCCAGCATGTGCTTGTGGCAGGCGCGGTCGCAGGGGCTTGCGGACACCCTTACGTGGCGATGCAGGTGAGTTTTTTGGGGGAATGGGAGACATGGTCTGGGACTGCCTGAGGGCAAGTGGCCAGGTTGGCCGCTGGGCTGTGCCGCTACCCTTACGTGGCGCTGCATGAGAAGTTGAAGGGGGGGGCTGGGGAACGTGGGCTGGGACTGCCTGAGGGCAAGTGGCTGGGTTGGCCACTGGGCTGTGCCGCTACCCTTACATGGCGCTGCATGAGAAGTTGAAGGGGGGGGCTGAGGAACATGGTCTGGGACTGCCTGAGGGCAAGTGGCCGGGTTGGCCGCTGGGCTGTGCTGCCGCTACCCTGATGTGGCACTGCAGGTGAGGTCAAAGGGGGGGCTTGGAAATATAGACTGGAACTGCCTGGGGGGAAGTGGCCGGATTGGCCGCTGGGCTGTGCTACTACCCTTATGAGGCGCTGCAGGTGAGGTCGAGGGCGGTTATTCTGGGCTGGAGCTGCCGGCAGGGGGAGTAGCAGGCGCAGCTGCTCGGGTGTGCTTTTTCTCTTGCTTGGCGCCAAAGATGAGGGAGGGAGGGAGGGAGCTGCCGCTGCTGCCACCCCTGCTGCAAAGGCTGCAGCTGGCCTGGCTGGTACCTCCATTGCCTTTGCTGCCGCTGCGGGACGCGGCGCCCTTCCGCTGCCGGCAGCCCTCTCCAATTGGCGCTGCTGGTACCCCCACCCCTGCCGCTGCTTTTTCACTCTCCCTCCCAACACACACTCGTTTTGCCCATGCTCCCCTCGTCTTGCCCACGCTCGCTGCTACCGCTGTAGGACGCGGCGCCTTCCCGCTGCCGCTGGTGCAGCGGCGTGGACCACGAGGCTGAGCAGTGCAGGCTGTGGGGACTGCTGCAGCCCGCCGGCTGCAGCGTGCTGGGCACGGGCGTGGCCCCCGGGCGTGCGAGCCCCCACACCATCAGCATGGCGGAGGGGCCTTGCTCAACCGACAGCATGGCAGAGGGGCCCCGCGGCCGGCCCGCCTCAGGGCGCGCGAGCCCCCGCACAATGAGCATGGCGGACAGCCCTCACGCGGGCGTCCTCCACGGGCAGCTGCCTGGCTCCGACGCTGGGCAGCACATGGATGGGCGGCAGGGGCAGGGGCTTGAGCAGCAGCGAGAGCAGGTGCATGAGCGTGGGCAGCAGCAGCAGCACCAGCACCAGCAGCAGGCGGAGACAGAGGGCGAAGGGGGCGAGGGGGATGAGGAGGAGGGGGCCATGGGGCAGCAAGGGAGGCCTGCGGGGGGAGAGGAGTTGGGGAGGAGAGACACTGGGGCTGGACTGCAGGGTGTGAATGGAGGGTGCCGAGGACAAGGGGGGGTGGGGGGCGCGGCCCAAAGTGGTGAATACGACGGGACGCAAGCGCATGAGAGTGCAGAGCTGGTCACGAGGGGCTACTTGGTGAAGAATATGACATGGCAAACGCTGCAGGTGCGTGCCTGCAATCGCGTGAGCGGGTCTGCGCGCGCCGCATGAGTGATGCGTGCTGTGGTGCGTGCAAGAGCGTGTGCGTGCGCGCGCACCCGGGGGCGCACGTGCATCGTGCACGTGCCATTGTGAAAAGAGCCACCAGCACTCAGCGCATGTGCCGCGCCTGCATCACTCAGCACTCAGCACTCAGCGCATGTGCAGCGCCTGCATCACCAAGCCCTCCCCCTGGCCCAGCACTCCCTGCCCAGCCAACCCCCCCTTGCATACTCACTCTGTTCTGTGCAGCGTGTTCTGCGGGCCTCGGACCCCTTGAACCCCAACTGGCTTGCATGCCCTGCTCTGCTCCCCTCTCTGCCACAGACCCCGTTCCGCGCGGTGGGGCCTGTGGCACTTGGAAGCCCCCTACATGTGGTGGGGGCCTGGGCACTTGGAAGCCCCCTACACGTGGTGGGGGCCTGGGCACTTGGAAGCCCCCTACACGTGGTGGGGGCCTGGGCACTTGGAAGCCCCTTGGGCACCTGGAAGCCCCCCCTGGGCACTTGGAAGCCCCCTACACGCTCCCTTGCTGGAGTCCAGAGCGTATGCTGATGCCCTGCACCCCTCCCAGTGTGCCCTGCACAGGGCACGCAGCGCAGCGGGTGCGGCGCGGCACACACACCGCCCTGCACCCCTGGCCCCTCTGCCCCGCTTGCAGTGCAAGGTGGAGCACCGGCCTGTCTGGGCGGACGATGCGGACGGCGTGAGCCCACCGCTGGCAGTGGACAGGAGCGTCCAGGTGAGCACTTCAAGCAAGGCTGGGCTGGTGTGGCTTGGGCTGGCTGTGGTGGTGCTGCGGGTGCCACACGTGTGTGTGTGTGTGTGTGTGTGTGTGTGTGCGCGCGCCCGCAGGCCGGCTACAGCGGTGCTGTGTGGCGGGTGCTGCAGGCACGGCTTGGATAGGCTGCGGTGATGTGGCGAGTGCTGCGGTAAGCTGCGGTTGTGCTGTGTGGCGGGTGTTGCAGGCGCAGATTGGGCGTGCGAGTGACGGCAGGCATATGCGCACAGCAGGCAGGTCCTTGTGCGTTGCCAATTGGTTTGGTGAGGAAGGAAGGGGTTTGCAGGCGCGCGGAGGCGTCTGGCATGCACTGGTTTGCAGGGGCAGCAGCTGGCATCAATTGCGCGGGGTCAAGGCAGTGCAGGGGGAGGCAGGGCATGCCAGGGCTGCGCCTGCTGCCCTGCTGCATCAAGCCATGCTAATGCCCACGCAACAACTGAACAATGCGAGCATACACCCAAACGCTGGTGTGCATCCTGCCATGCCATTGCACTCATTTGTATTGGGGATCCTCACCCACCACTGCGTCACACACACACACACACACACACACACACCTGCGCAGCACCACCCCTGGCTCACGTACATACTGATTTGCATGCACTACAAACACCTGCCCAGCACTATCCCTGGCTCACGTACATACACATTTGTATACTCACACAGCTGCACAGCACCACCCTGACTCACACGCATTTACAATTGCGCACATGCACACACATACACACCTGCTCAGCACCACACCTGGCTCACACACACGCGCTTGCGTACATGCACACACACGCGCACTCACACACACACACACTCCCCTGCACAGCACCACCCCTGGCGCACGTACATACACATTTGCATACATGCACACACACACCTGCACACCTCCACCCCTGACTCACTCACATTCACACTTGCTTACATGCACACACACACCCCCACACATCACCACCCTGGTACAGGAAAGGGACTTCCCTGGCACCTTGCCTGCAGCTGTGCTTTGAGCTACTGTTTCCATTGATGTGGCCGTAAGGACGTGTGCGCGCTGTGCTTGTGCTTGCATCATGGTGTGACACAATGTGTGAGGCGTCGCTGCTTCACCCCTGCGCTTCAACCGTGTGCCAACCTTGGAGCCCGTGCACACCAGCATGCTCCCGCTCTTTTTTGCTTGTGCACCTCAGTGTCTATTCTTGCATGTGTCTAAAAGGAAAGCAGCAGGCAGTCCAGCACCTGCCCAGCTCATGCTCCCCACACGTCCAAATGCATGTCCACACGTCCCAGCAGGTGGCTCAACAGGCGGGCCAGCCGTGGCAAAACCCGATTCCCTCAACCTTGGGTGGTGGCCCCCTCACGGCCCTGCTCGACTTTGACTGGCTGGTGTCTCATGAGGAGCAAGGTGAGGTGGGAGGGGCCCTGCTCAATAATGCTGGAGCAAGGTGAAGTGGGAGGGGCCCTGCTCAATGGTGCTGGAGCAAGGTGAAGTGGGAGGGGCCCTGCTCAATAATGCTGGAGCAAGGTGAGGTGGGAGGGGCCCTGCTCAATAATGTTGGAGCAAGGTGAAGTGGGAGGGTCCCTGCTCAATGATGCTGGAGCAAGGTGAGGTGAGAGGGGCCCTGCTCAACAATGCTGGAGCAAGGTGAAGTGGGAGGGGCCCTGCTCAATGATGCTGGAGCAAGTTGAAGTGGGAGGGGCCCTGCTCAATGGTGCTGGAGCAAGGTGAGGTGGGAGGGGCCCTGCTCAATGGTGCTGGAGCAAGGTGAAGTGGGAGGGGCCCTCTGCTCAATGGTGCTGGAGCAAGGTGAAGTGGGAGGGGCCCTCTGCTCAATGGTGCTGGAGCAAGGTGAGGTGGGAGGGGCCCTGCTCAATAATGCTGGAGCAAGGTGAGGTGGGAGGGGCCCTGCTCAATGGTGCTGGAGCAAGGTGAAGTGGGAGGGGCCCTGCTCAATGGTGCCAGCCAGGTTAGGAAACCTCAAGGCATGCAAGGTGAGGCCCTGCTCAATGATGAGCTCTGGGCGCACAAGGTGAGGTGAGGTGGGTGAGGTTCTGTTCAGTGGTGCCAGCCAGGTCAGGAGACCTCGGGGCGTGCAAGGTCAGGCCCTGCTCAATGATGAGCTCTGGGCGCGCAAGGTGAGGTGAGGTGGGTGAGGTTCTGTTCAGTGGTGCCAGCCAGGTCAGGAGAACTCGGGGCATGCAAGGTCAGGCCCTGCTCAATGATGCTGCCAGATCAGGCAACAGGGCATGTAAGGTGAGATGGGCGGGACCCTGCTCAATGATGCCAACCAGGCCAGGCCTGAAGGTGTGCAAGGTGAGATAGGCATGATCCTGCGCAGTGATGCCAGCTAGGTCAGGCGTGAAGCTGAAAGCAAGGTGAGGCCTCTGGTGCAAAATGGTGATTCATAGGTGAGGCCTCTGGTGCAAAATGGTGATTTATACGTCAGGCCTCAGGGCGTTTTGCACGGTGGGGGGGTGAGGCCTTGTTATATTGTGCTGCCCCCTTGATGTCCGGCCAGCGACACGCTTTGCTGTTGCACCCCCTCTCTCCTTGGCTGTGGGGGCATGGATATGTTCAGCTGCCGGAAGCCGAGGCGACCCTGCCTGGTGTTTGCTTGGTGGCCATGTGGCTGCTCTTGCCTGGCTGTTGCTTGGCAGTCATGTGGCTGCTCTTGCCTGGCTGGTGCTTGGCAGTCATGTGGCTGCTGCTGCTGATGTGCGCTTTCGCTGCCGCAGCCCCCCCTTGGCTGTGGAGCCTGGACACAGAGCTGCTGGAGATGATGGTGGCCCTGCGGCAGTCAGCAGCATGGGCGGACCCAACCCTCATGCTAGACCACCCCCAGCCGCACCTGCAGGTAGGCTGTGTGCTTGATGGACGCAGAATTCACTGCGCACTCTCATGCAAACCGTAACTGAGTCTGGGAGGAGGCTATGACGTCATCATGGGCAGATCCAACCCTCATGCTAGATCACACCCAGCCTGCAAGTGGGTTGTATGCTGGATGGACGTGATAAGAAGGGGATTGGGAGGGGGGATGAGAGGGCAGGGCAAGGCACAAGTGGGTGCACTGCCAACCGCGTGCGCGCGGTGCTTGCAGCGCGTGCTTCAGTTAGTTCATGCAGGCGCACAAACATGCAGCATACCTGTGGGTGGACAGCGGGCCTGCAGAGCATGGCTGGGCATCGCAGGCGGCTGAGTCGAGTGCTGTCCGCGGTAGCTCCCAAGCCATGTACCTACGCATAGCCTGCTGCAAACACGACTGCCGCCACCTCAAAAGCCCCGAGTCCTTGCCTGCAGCATTTACCTAATTGCGTGGTTGGCCCCCCTCCTCAATATGATCCGTCGCCCCATTGGCCCTATCCTACATTTTCCCCCATCGCCCCATTGACCCCATCCCTACGTTTGCCCTTGTGCTCCACTTGCGGGGTCGGCTCCATCTCTCGTGGGTTGGGAGGTGCAGCCCGAAGCCCCTCGTACCCAAGCCTCTGGTTGTGCAGATTGGTAGTCGTGCATAAAGGCAGCAAGCGCGCACGCCAGGGCAGTGCTCTCTTGTTGAGGGGGCCTCTTGTGTCAAGGGGGGCTCTCTTGTCGAGGGGTGCTCACAGGGAAGCATATGCCCTTCATAGGTGTGGGGCTCGTGTCAAACGACTATGTAACCCCCACCCCTTTCGCCGCCTTCACCAAACAAGGCCCCACCCACCCCACCCATTCAGACTCCCCCATACCGCTGTGCCACAACCATGGACTGCTACTTACCCACACACACGCATACGTGTGTGCACGCTGACGCGCACACCCACCTATGTACTTGCCTGCGCCTTGCACGCGCAGGAGGGTGTCAGCCTTCCCTCCCTGGAGGAGTGCCTGGCCCTGGCCCTGCTTGCCCAGGAGACCGCAAGGGAGGAGGCGCGGCAGCAGGCGCTGCACCTGCAACGCCTGCGCGCGCCTAGCCGGCCCGGGCTGCTGGTCGAGCCCTTGCAGCACCTTCAGGTGGGCAGCCTGCCCCACCACCCGGATACCCTTGACGTCCATGGGGTGCTGGCCATACACAGCCCTGAAGAGGACACGGATGCATCATGAGCAGGAGGGGCCAGAGGCCTGGTTGCGCAGTGCTGGCCTGAGCGTGAGGGGCGCTGGGCCCAATGGGGCCATGGATCTGCCACAGCCAGGCACTCAGCTGCCTGCTGCCCGGCCGTAGGCCTGGACCTGCCTTGGCAGTCCCTTTGGAACCAGTGCCAGGCGGTGCTGCGGGCACAGCTGCTTCCAGGCCGCGATGCTGCGAGCACAGCTGCTGCCAGACCGCGCTGCTGCAGAGCACAGCTGCTGCCAGACCGCGCTGCTGCAGAGCACAGCTGCTGCCAGGGGCTGTGGTGGCGAAGCAAGGCCAGGACATTGGCCATGCTCATGCAGGCAATGCCATGCTGGGGCATGCTGCAGGACCGGGATGCCGTGCCGCAGTTACTCAACACTAGATGATTATGCACACGCCACGCCCATGTGAGCTGCTGTGCTGCAGTCAGGCATGCACGACAAACACCTGCTTGGAGGTGCTTGTGATCCTGTCCAGCCAAACCTTCAATTTCGTTTGCCAGGGATTAGAAGCCCAGGCAGGGAGGACGCTCCCAGTCATTGTGAGATGTTGAGAGTGCTGGAGGGCATGAGGGGGAGATGCTTCCGAGCTTGCCTTCTGGGGCCAACGCCTTGCAGGCACTGGAAAAGATCCACTTGCATGCCTTGATTGCACATCTTGGACAGTCAGAGATAGATTTGAACAGGAAATTTGACTGGAAACAAAGGCATCCTACTACCTGTCGAGTCACACTGCCGTAGGGCATGGCACGCGTATATGACGGCATGCACATTGAAAATTCTTCTAAAACCTTCGGTTGAGGGAGTGCCTTCTATCACACTTGTGCTCCTATGACTTGGCAGATTGTATTTGTAGCCTTCCATTGCCCATAACACTGATTACATAGAATAAGGTAGGTGAAGTGGAGTTAGCCTGTTTATAAGGACAGGCTGTTTTTGTTTCTAGACGATTTCTTCACTTCAGTAAGTGGTCCCAGAGTACTTCACTGATTGGCCTGTATCAGCATTTAATTTCCACTTGCACATTGCATTGGTCATACAGGGAAAAGCCCTGATGTGTTCCATATCTGTTCATCTGTCTATGTATCTTTTATAGTATTCCTTTCTGTTGTGCATGTACTACAATGAGCTAGTGCTGATTAAAGGTTGTTAGGAAATTGGCATGATGATTGTTGCTGTTATTGCACAAATTGTTTTGAGAGTTGTGTAGCTGCGTCTGTTGAGGGCTTAGAATTGGCAAACGTATACTGCTAGGAAGCTTGTTTTACAATATGGTTACAAGGTCCTAAAAGGCTGAGATCCAGCTCAGTTGTTTGGCTGGCATTCAGGCTGAGTAAAAAAGAACAACATGATATCAAAGCCGCGGATAAATTGAAGTGCTCTTCTCTCAACAACATGGTCTGGGGTCACATGCATAATTTGCTGCGACATGTGATGTGGTATAAGCTTTGACCTTAGCCGTTAGCCCCATTCCAACTTGGAATAACTTAGAGGTAGCGTTGACGTAGCTGTACATGCTGAATAACAGAAGCCTAGCTGGCAACCGAAACCAAAAACAAAAGGTGCAAGAGCTACAGAGGCAAGGTGGTGACCTGAAACCTTCAGCACATTGTCACGCTGAGGAGACTTGTGCAAGGCAAATCAAGTCGTAGAATGACCATGACGAGTGATGTGGACTGGCAAACTGGGAAGGCAGCAACAGTAAAAAAACGGTGAAGAAGGTATGCAGACTCCCTGCATCTCCTAAGGAAAAGGGGCAACCAAACTTGAAACAACGTCATAATCAATATGCCATGCCATCATGGACATTTTTCAAAGGGGCAAGCTGGCTCTTCGAAGTAAGATCTCATCCAAAAAAATTGGCATTTTTTGCAGAATACAATTGTTTTGCAAGTCATGTGATCTCTGTGGGGGTTGTGAGCTTCAGGGACAGAGTCTGCTGCGTGAAACTTGAGGAGGGTCACCTAGCAACTTGGAATGCAGCTCAATGTGCAAACTAGATTCCTCTCGACCCTTGACATGAGCACTGGCAATGGCTTCAACACACAAATAAGCTAAAAAAGAGGCCATACTTGCAATGTATGTTGCTTGCTACACTGCCTCATACTATGCAAAGTAGTACTTTGCAGCTAGTCCCCAGCACTGCAGTCCCTGACTGCCATACCACAAGTGGTGAGAGGAATGGCTGTGTATGCAAGTGCAGCATGTGAATTTGTTCAGATGGGTCAGTGGTGCCTTATTTGAAA
>LKMJ01004933.1_pt1 | contig 12580 bp, 16 predicted proteins | sample 643391 | NCBI WGS metagenome assembly LKMJ01 (sample SAMN04112250, study PRJNA286221) | soda lake metagenome | biome: soda lake; feature: Kulunda Steppe; material: water; isolation source: sample PL-Br10 brine of Picturesque Lake | place: Russia: Kulunda steppe | collected 2010-07
AAGGCCACTATGCGATTGTTGCGACGTGGGTACTCATACAATTATTGCTTACGAAGTTAAAACCCAAGTTTTATAATGGTGGTTGAGAAATAATCAGGTGAAAGATGGACTCAACTCCTCGACTCCACGCCGCACAAGAGACACGCCCGGGTGATGGCCTGTGATCCGTTCGGCCTTCTACTGGGTCACATTCGTCCTTATCGGCCTTGTCTTCGCCTACTTTCTGATTCAGTCGATTGGCATTTTCGCCGTCGCTGAAGTCATCTTCCCGTGATATCCACCCCGTCTCATTCTCCAAAGTGGTTATTAAACCGACGGCAGTAAGTCTGTATAGACATAACGTATTATAATGAATAGCCTCACAGAAAAATTACAACACGGGTTATGGAATCCATCTGAGGACAGACTCAGAGCGCCTTTTCGAGTTCTCATTCAGTTCACCACACTCGCTGTCACTTTTCTGTTCCTCCTTATTCTCGTCGAACGGTTTGTCTCTCCACATATCAACTCAATCATTGTAGCACACGGTATCACCCTCTTACTCGCTACGACTCCATACTTCATATCTGTCTACTTCGGTACACGGGTTCTCGACAAACGCCCATTCAAAAATATTGGCATTGAATGTTCCCGCCAATGGATACGACAATTCTTCTTTGGACTCTTAGTCGGTTCTTTCCTCATGACTACTTCATTTCTTTTCATTTACGCATTCGGATGGCTCGAAATTCACGGCATATACTCTACCGTGACTGCACTCGAGTTCGCTGCACTAACTACCGTCTTCATCCTGTTAGTCTCGATTTTGTACGTCGCCCAACTCATCAACACAGCGTACCTCATCAAAAACACGTCTGAAGGACTTAGTGGGTACATTTCAATTCCGCAAGCAGTTGCACTCGCTGTTATCCTTCGACTCATTATTGTTGTCTTTCTATTCTCATCGAATAGTGCAGCAACAGCATACGCAATCTTTGCTGAAACAATCTTCCAACTCATCTTTATCCTTGGATACGTCTACACCAGTAAGATCGCCTTCCCTGTTGGCTTCGGTACTGGTTGGACTGCGTTCATTCTGTACGTCTACGGGGGGTATTCATCCGGTTTCAGCTCGCCCATCTCACTTTTCATCATTACGTATGACGGCCCTGTAGCGATTACTGGCGGTGAGTTTGGATTCGGTGGTGGACTTGTTGCACTCTTTAATGTTGTGTTTGGAATCTTCATCCTTTTCGGCTGGCTTCGGTATACAGATCAACTCCAACTTCAGGAAGTCATCTACACACGGACGAAAAAACTCCCCTCTGTGTTCTCACGGTTCCGCTGATTCTTTCTACATAGTTCTCAATTGTAGAATTAATTCCTTTTCAAACCTAATTTCAGTTTTTCTCGGCAAACTCACGAGTATGGTGTTTGTGACCGCAGAAAGAAATACGACCGGTGACTCTACTCGTCAACGAAAAACTCGATGTTTTCGATGAACGCCCGTGCGATACGGATACACGATTCGTCAGTCAACGGTACGTCATCCCGTTCAAGGATATCAACGCCCGCAATCTGCCCGCTGAACATATACGCTGACAGCGACTCATTCCACGTCAAGCGTTCAATACCGACACCGTGGAATCCGTCACCGTAGCCAACGCGGTAAATCTCATCTACGTCATCATACGGTTCTTCTGGCCGAGGGTCACGGCTACACCATTCACGAACCCAAATGTTCCCGCCCGTGTGTTCAACGTATCCTCGTACCCAGTCTGTCTCAAATGGCGATTCATCCGTTGGCTCGCTCCAATCGTCTCCCATTCGTGGTGGTCTCATCGTACATTCATACAATATACAGTTGGGTACTTAATACTTGTGTATTCTATCTGTAGAGTTCCTCACAGTCACCGACACCAAAATACCACCCAGTCTTGAGTGTTGGACTATGCTTTGATTCCTTTATACAAACCCCCGTATACTACCAGACAGTAACACACCACCCTGATCGTTGCCCTTACACCGATACTCTCCATACCAACAACGTATCCAGCCTGCTCAGTATGACTGATAACACATCAGACTCACAGGGAGTGACAAGCCTCACTGATATCACCGCCCCACGAACCTCCGACACCACCAGTGATGAAGAGGCATTACAAACTGAAGACTACGGCTCCCTCACAGCTGAACAACGTGCAGATCGCCTTGTCGAAGTCGAGGAACACCTCACTGAACAACTCTCCACATCTAGCGATCGAACAGAAAGCACCAATACACAAGTTGAGATAAACCCGTTGAGATACCTCCCCAGTCTGTCAACCGTACTGAACCGGATCGGCAAGAATACATCCCGGGTATCAGCCCCGATCACAACCGCTGAACTATCCTCCAACAAACAAAAAGTCACTTTCACATGCGAACCAACGCCCGGGGAATACGTCACGTACACCTTTGACCTCCCGACAACACAGCCCGACCCGGGGAACAAATTGACACGACTTTGCCGATCACAGGACATCCCCGTCACACGCGTTGCCGATCTCAACTCACTCCCATTGGTACAGGATGAAGACGGTCACTGGTTACTTCTCACACCACCAAAGAAACGACAGTCCTCAATCACGTTCACTGCCTCCGGATCTCCCATCGCCGGCCATCACTACACCTCAGTCAGTGATCAACTCACGTGTCTGAATCATCGGTTTATTACTGCACTGCTTGTGATGACGCCTTTCCTTTCGATCCGAAACTACCCATCTGAAACAACGGGTATTGATTTGTCGTCAGGCGTCGTTATTGTTCTGTACTTACTGTGTATGTCAGCGATCAGCTTTTTGATCTCAGCCCAATTTATCAGTGATCTCACTCTCGCAATCATTCCGGCGTTTCTGATCGGTCTTATGCTCTCTGTCGTGGGTCTTTTCCCTGTTGTTCACTTTCGTTCGACGTCTGAATGGGTGTTTCCTGAGTGATATCCTGTCTAATTCATCAGATCTTCTCCGTTCGGTGCAATGGACTATGGCTTGTGATTGGTATGTTAATCACTGCAATTTGAATGATGTCTGTCACTCTTCTCGACGTGCGTTGATCTCACCAGTGAATGCAATACCGTGTGTACTCTTCCCGGGGGCGTTTCCGACAAAGTGAACTCCTGTATATCTTCTCAACAAGCCCTCAGAAGAGTACAACGAACTACTCACCCATACCACTATACAGGCTCTTAGTATGGAAACAAAACCTAAGTATTATATACCCCCGGTGCAATAGTATGAACTGAGAAGGACAATGACGGACGCTTCAACAATCGCAGACCGACTCAACACGGAACTTGCCCCATACGCTGGTGAAACACTTCGATTCCTCCTTACCGACGACTTCGGCATCGGTGAGGCTCAATGCCTCCACGAACGGCTCATCAAATGCACCCGTGTCGGTTCACACGACCGCGACAAAATCTCGAAAGCCGCCACGGAACTCCGAAAAATCGGTATCCTCTACAGCAAAGGCGGCGGCGACCGCAAAGTCTGGCAAGTCAACCCGAACCGTGTCAAAGACGCTGAAAAACTTTGCAACCTCACCCACCCTGAACGAGTTGAAGGACAGTCATTTGACAACACCGACCTGTCCGACGCCCCCGAACAGAAAGCAGTCGCCATTTCAATTCCTTACAGCCACAAAGGCAAAGCGTGGAACATCCTCCCTTCAGCATCCGTTGAATTTGAGGAAAAACACGGTGCAACAGTCAAATTTGCACCAAGCGATGAACTCGGATTTATCATCACCGGAACCACGGAAACCGTTGATGAAACCGTTGCCGAACTCTGTGAAGCAACCAGCGGCGACATTACACAGCACGCCGAGAAAACCGGTGAAGAAGTCGCCACAGCCGCCGTTTAACGCCGTCCATATTCTTCTTCGTCAAGCAACCCAACAGTATAACAGAACACCAACGAACCCGCTATATACGCCATAAACAACCCAACTACGAGTGCCATCAATACAGAGAACTCCAATCCTTCAGCAAGAGGAAACTCACTACTGGTGAGTGAAAGACCCACTCCAAGTGGCACGTACATTTTAAACGATGTAACGGCTCCACAAATGAACGCGACTACCGGTGTCGCGATGACGGCACTTCCGCGTTTGATGTAACTTCCTGTTTTCAATACGTCTCTCGTGTCTGTCTCACTACGCCGGCGTAATCCTTCAAACACCATTCCAATACTCGCGGCGGCAGTTCCGAATCCGCTCATCACAACGCCAAAGACGACAGCATTCGTGAGAAGAATCGGTATGGATATCAACTCCCCGAATACTGCCATCACTATGGCTAAACTGAATACGATCCCAACCGATCCCAGTACGAATCCAGTCAGTGCTACCGTTCCGAATACGCCCAGTAAGATGGTGGCTTTGTCACGGCGCCGATCACTTCCGTCGAGTTCACGCCACGCATGTTGAAACATATGTTCACCGTCTTCTTTTTCACAGTCTGTCTGCCTTGTCGCACGCGTTGACTGAGACTCTTCAATTGACGGTTGTTTCACCTTCTCTCTGTACGGCACAGTTCACTCTTCTTTTTCATCCTACTCTTTTAGCCTATTCTATTCGATGTGTGCCTTCCTGTTGTGTGTTCGACTATGCTTTAATTTCTGTTTATACAACCCTGCATACTGCTACCATACCCGGGTGCGTAGACGATGAGCTTTACACCGACTGACTGACAAGTAAACAGTAACTCACTGGATGACGTCTGACTCACAAACAACTATCGTAGAAGAGGACACCACAGACGAACTTGAAGCTGAACGCCGAGTCGACAACCTCCTCGACGCTGAAGAAAGACTTAGAGAACAGTTTGACTCTAACCCACCAGATCGAACCATCTCAATTTCTCCCTCTGAACATCTCTCAAACCTCCGCGATCGAGCCGCTGCTGAACATCCTCCTGAATTTATTGACGCCCCAATCCTCGACGCTGAACTCCACGAATTTAACACGTTCACTGACGAGATCACGTTCACCTGCGAGCCTAAACCCGGGGAAACAGCTGTATTCTCACTAGATATCCCTGAATCACAGTCAGATCACAACAATCACCTTCTCCGTCTCTGCCGGCATCACGACACATCGATCACCCGAATCGCTGACCTCCCTTCTCTCCCAGTTGTCAAAGACCAAAACGGTCAATGGCGTCTTCGGATCCCTCCCACAACGCATCCTGAATCAGTAACGTTCAACGTCGAAGATCGAACTCTCCTCTCACGGCCATCAAAACCCAGTCTCACTGATCGAATCCTGACATACAACCATACGGTTACACGCAAGTTGACCGAAACGATCCCACTTTACACTGTGCGTGTTGACGAATCTGGTGATGCAACCTGTGACACTCGTTCAGGAACCTCTACAGCTGCCCATTTTGGCCTTCCAGCAGTGATCGTTCTCCTTATTGGGATACTCCTTCCAACGTTCACAGCTATCCTCCCAGCACTACTGACCACGCTCACGATTATTGGGATGCTCATTATTCCACTGGTATTCAGTATTCCATTCTTGATCGAAGACCAGACGGCGGAGTACCTCACTGAAGACGACGTATAAACTCCTCAATCCTGTATTTTTCACTTCAAAACACAAATCAAAAGCATATAGTGGCCTTCACACCACTATTAAACCGGCCCTCTTCGCCCCCGCTGACCCTCTTCCGATCAAGTCTCCCTTGATCGGCACTCTTCAATTGACCAGTGATCACTGGCCACTACCGTCCAGATCATTCTTCCCTACGCTACACATCAATCTCTATCCGCGACTTCACCAGTGTTCACGGCTGATCAACTGCCAGTTAGACGTCCAGATCCCTGTTCACTGGTGGTTGATCAGCTCGCAATCACTCCGGATCGATCAGCTTTCCCTGCACAACTCTGATCGTCGAGTAGGACGCTGTTCACTGATGTTTTCGACAGTATTGGCCCTCTTCACGATGGTGCTCTTAACGAGGATATCTCGACGTGATCAGCTTTCAACGGCTGCTTTCTGCCTTGTTGGACTTTGGGTTTGTTCCGGATTATCCCGACCGTATTCTGAGAGACGTCGCTGTAGTTGTTGATCTTCTTTCAGTATTTAAATGATATATGAAGACACCCGGGTGAGCTTGGAGAGCACTGGTCACTGATCGTCATCGTGCTCTAACTATCGGATTCTTGACCCGGGCACTCTTCTTACGCCCTCAAACATCTCCCTGATCGGTATTACGTATTTAAGCGATCAAACATTATTACACTCTAACCAATGTCTCCACATTACACTCGAACAGCATCGTCCGGAAAAACATACGTCACCAAGCCCGGTCTCACAAAGTTACTTGTCACAACGACTGTCACCTCATTCAAGTGGGCGTTCATTATGGCCGGCTTTGCCTACACCCTCACACTTGTCGGCATCGGCCTGACACCGTACGCGTGGCTACTCGGTGGGTTTATCGGCGGTATTATTCGACCATTTCTTGAGTAACTGTCTTTCTTTCTCTCCCTGATATCTGCACGTCTCCCTTCCTGTATCTCATACACGCACACGCACGTGTCAAGCCCCGATGCATCACCCTCTGTGAATTTATCCTCTCTTATACCAAAATAGGCTATTAGTATGGAATAGATACACAAGTATTAAGTACTACCCGGTATATTGTACGAGTGAAGATGATTGATACACAATCCGGCATCCTGTCCGACATTAACAGCCTCCGAGAACTCGCAACCGCCGTTTACAACGGCATCATCTACGCCCTACTCGGCCTTGCCGCCCTCCTCATCGGCGGTGGGCTTTTGGCGATGTTCATCGGTGGCCTTTCGCTGTTCCAACTGGTTAGCATCGTTCTGCTCATCGTCTTGCTCGCCTACGCCTCCAACAAGTTGGAATCCGACGAAGCCGACGAATAAACACTCACCCGCTGACGCTGTTCCTGTTCCTCCCCACGCTTTCATCATCAACCAGTCACAACCTTTCTGTTGGTGTGGACTATGGGTTATACTCGCTTTCTACTCTACCGTATACTACCAGACAACGCTGCTCCAACCACGCCAAACCCAACAATCATCTAATCGGTCACTCAACTAACAACCAAGACAGACCGAATGGCTGAACTCGAAACTGAACACCGACGCCAATCAACCATTCTGATAGACGTCGAAGAAGAAATAAACGACCGCCTCGACGCCCCCACTGGTTCACAAACACGACAACCGCCTAGTGGAACGCCGTACCGTGACGCCCCGATCACGAACGCCTCCCTGCAGGAATCATCAGTGACACTCACCTGTGAAGTCTCCCCCGAGATCGAACGTGACTATACGCTTACTCTTCCCAGCTCGCCAGATGAAACGTCGAACTCACTGGCCAGAATTTGCCGATCACAAGATATCCCCATCACACGCGTGGGAAACCTCACCAATCTCACCGTCGTCAATGATGAGTATGGATCATGGTTGCTTGAAATCCCATCTCAACGTTCAAACTCCCGGGTCTACAATGGTCTCAACTCGATCGCTAGAACAACCCAGTTCATACAGCTCCGTACACAGCTTCCGTCGACGCACTACCATTCACTTTCCCCGGGGAGTTACCTACTCCTGTTTGGAGCCGGCGCTCTGATCGGCGGGTTCCTGTCAACTACTATGATCGGTCTTAGCCTCCTCGAGTCCGTTGTTGGTGCGTTCACTGGTGGGTTCGTGATCCTGTTCACTGCGCTGTTCATCTTCCTCTTCTACATGCAGTCAGACTTTATCACCCCTGATCACGCCGAAACCTCGGAGTAGACGGCTGTGAACTACTCTTGTCTTCAGTTGAATCCGGTTCATATTGGTTTCTCGACGCAGTTCAAGTGCTCTTAGCGAGGATATCTCGACGCGATCAGCTCTCAACGGCTGCTTTCTGCCTTGTTGGACTTTGGGTTTGTTCCGGATCATCTCGACCGTATTCTGAGAGACGTCTACGGGTTTCTTCACAGTACTGAAGTATTTAAACAGACCCGGGAAGAACACCTCTTCACTGACTACCCGGGGGTTGTTTCCGACAATCCAACGGATACATCTCGACGCCGCCCTACGTTCTAGGCGCTCAATCAATGACGCTTGAAGAACAGATCCGTGAACTCGAAGACCGACTTGACCTCACCCAGAGCACAGAGATCGAAGAGACTGGCCGAATGGTTGCTCGCCTCCAAGACTAACGGCTCTTCTCGCCGCCTTCCATACCCCACCGTGTCCGCTGTTCCTCACCACGTCGTAGATCACTACCGTAGACACGCGTTGCGTCTGCACGTATCGACTGTAAAACACAAGTATTAATACACCGGCAATAGATGGTTAGAGTAGAAAGATGAGCCTGTTCGAATTCACCATCGAAGACCTCGACGAGTACAACTACCGGCGCGACGCCCGTGACCTTGGTCGTCGTTACCGTGACGGCGAACTGGACGACACTCGCGAGATTCACGGATTCATCGCACATTACGCTAACATCCTCCTCTACCATACGATCGCGTATGACGGAAAGGTAACGACGACGCTTCACGACGAGAAAGTAATCGTCACCGATCCGTATGACCCGTCCCCTGCTTACGCCGAGTCGTTCCTGTTGGAACTTCGCCGCAAGGTTCCGCCGGCAGGCTCCGGTGAGGGTCGTGAGTTCGTCAACGAGTTCCGTGACGAGGTCGCCGCTATTATTTGCCGTGTCGCCCAAGAAGCCTGTGAGTTTGCCGAACTTCATCACTTCAGGTATCATTCTGACGTTGAAATGCCCGCCTAACCCGTGATATCTGCTCCCCCTGTCTGCCGTAACATCTGCATAGTCACAACCTTCTCTTTCCCCATACCCAAGTATTAAGTAGGTATGGGGGTATAGTATGAGTTGAGAACGCCGATGACCCGAACAATATCCATCGACCTCAACGGAGAACAGGTTAAACACGACGGAGAAATCGCCGGACGCCACGGATACACCCTTGACGGTCAGAAAATCTACGTCAACTTCAGTCCGCCGTTCTGGAACGCAAACGCCTTCACGATGACCGAAACCGTACTGGAACAGGTTCACGATGACTGTGACCTTATCGCCTTCCGTGACAAGGCACACGACCTCCACGTGTACGACGCCGCAGCGTGGACAGATGACGACCACGACGCTGAACGCTTCACCCTCCAACCCGGTGAAATGGGTAGTGAAGACGCCGTTCAGGTCGCCGTCAAACTATGGGATAGTGACGCCTTGTTTGAAGGACAGGGCAAGGAGTTCAACCTTGACGGTGGCAAACATACTGCCGCCGGAAACGTTGCCTAATCAACCCGTTACCTCTCTGATTTTCCGCTGAGGTCTTCGCCGGAGTCGCCACTCTCTTGCAGTCTGTGTTCTACTTTTCTACCGATGTGGACTATGGGTTGAACTCGGTGTATAACTAGATGAATACTATATGACAGCGAACAACTAAGTGAAATGTGACCTTTGTGGCCACACAGCCCCATACCAATCAACTACTGGGACGTACTAAAGTTTAATTCAGACCATAGATAATAAACCTGTAATGCTCCGAGATGTTACGGTTGAAGAGGCAGAACAAATCGTACACGCCTACGCAACGAAGAGTGACGAACAGTTTTCCGAATGGCTCCTCGACAAATTCGCCCACAATCCCATCGGTGACGGCCTTCTCATACCGATCGAAGACATCCCGGTTAATATTTTCCTTGGCCAATATGGTGTTGACGTCCCCACTTTCGGAGCCAATGTCAGGTTCCACCGCGACGTCACTGCCCAACGACGAGCACTCGAAGCTGTCGAACAACTCGCAGGCGTCTTTAGTGAAGCCTGCGGTCTTGACACTGGTGCGTATCGTGACTGCCTCACTGGCTACACCGTCGAGGCTGACGACATTCAGTACAATATGAAGTACGTCCCGGGCGACGGGCTTGAAGAAAACAAACAGTTCTGACGCCGCACCGATATCTGCACCCTCAGAACTACAGTACATCTAAAACCCAAGTATTAAATATCCCCCTGTCATTGGTGAAAGTACGAAGCGAGTTGGAACCCACCAACCGCCACCCAAACCAATGAAAAAATCAACTCTCGCCGGACTCACCGTCATTAGCACCATTATATTGGCGACACTCATCACCGTCGGGGCACTCATCACTCAGCACCCCGTTCTACTGGTTGGCGTGCAGTTCATCGGATTTGGTATGTTCGTCAGCTTTCTGACTTCTTTCATCCGATCCTAACTCTTTCCGACGGGCGAGTTCCTGTTAAACTGTGCTGTGAATCCTACCGTTTTTGGTGCAATGGACTATGGCTTGTGTTCGGGTTGCTATACACCGGATACTACCAGATAGCAGCCCGATCAACGCGTTTAGGGTTCACCATTGAGTACTGCCTACAAAGAGACCCACCGGGATGAAGCAACTCGAAACACACGCCGAACAGACCCCTGAGACTGACGTCGAACAGCGAGCCGAACGACTCCTCGACGTTGAAACCCATATCAAAGACAGCCTCACCGAAGAGCCAACCCGGGAACGATCACTCACCATCAACCCCCGGGGACGCTTCCAACAACTCTTCACCCGTACCAGTCAAGGCGAACTCTTCACGACATTCCACTCAGCCCCAGTCACTGACGCAACGATCGATACCTCATCATACATCACCACTGTCACCCTGACCGTCTCACCGGATCCCGATACACACCTCGACTTCACCCTTCCTGTGCCAGCGAACACTGGTGACGCTCATAACCCACTTGTCCGACTCTGCCGATCACAGGATATCCCAGTCACACGCGTCGCTGACCTCAACAGTGTTACACTTGTCATTAACGATCACGACCAGTGGCGACTCGTCATCCCACCACAGCTCCGAACTCACTCGTACAACCTCACCGTCGACAACTACCAACTTATCGACGACCTTCAAATCCCTGCCCTCTCCGACTACGTCTACAACCTGAACCACCGCCTTGTCAAAACACTCACTGCCTACCTTCCACACTACCGGCCAGAAGAATACAGTGATGGAACCGCCGGCTTTGACTGTCCAACGAAACTTGCAGTCAGAACCCATTACGCCAGTGCGTTCGCCCTTGCGCTTCTCATCTCAGTCGCCGTCGTCTCCACCAATCTTGAACCACTCATACTTCTCACTGGCTTTCTCTGGTTCGTTTTCACCGTCGCTATCTCTCAACCGTTCATCATTGACCGAGAACAGTCCCTCCTTCTCAAACCTGACTGAACTGTTCCTTCCAGTACTATATCACCCGCACACATCGCATAGTGGCCCTCTCAAAACAACCACTCCGATACCCTCGACCCCCGCACAGTCTTCCGGTTTCCCACTACACCAATCTAAAACCAAAGTATTAAGTACCTACCTACCATTGATACGAATGAGAACGATGCAAGGACTCACCGAACTCACGCTGATTGGTGCTACAGTATACACAACCACTTTCGTCCTATTCACGTGGGGCACTATCCGCGACCAGCGAACCGGGCAGATAGAATCGTTCCCCGTCAAACTCGGCGGTCTGCTACTGGTGTTCGGGCACGTACTTGTCCCCATACCGGCGATTGCCGCAGTCGGGCACTTCATCAACTATATGGGCATTTCCGGTGACGGAGTCGGTGGGTTTGGCCTCCTCGCTATCCCGCTCGGATTTTGTGGGGCTATCCTGTGCCTCGCACTCGCCACATACACCGCTGAATACGCGTTCAAACTCACAGACTGGGAGAAAAAAGGTTCGTGGGCTGACTCGGCGTAAACTCACTCACCGCGTACTATTCTTACACTCGTAACTGCCGCTAACCGCCTTCTCGACTACTTCTACCGCCTGATTCCTACCCATCACTATACAGGCTATTAGTATGGATTCAAAACCCAAGTATTATATACCTACCCACCATTGGTATGAATGAGAACGATGCCCGAAACAACGACCCACACCCAAACCGACGCACCAACTCACGAACTCGAAACCGAACAGTTCCGCAACGCCGACTGGGCCGCCGACCGCATTCAAGCAACCAACGCCGAACCCGGTATGGGCTTCACCCTCAACAGCGACCTCACCGAATGGGACACCGCCGAAGGTGGCTACATAGTCACCGTCACTATGCAGAACGTGCAGGAACTCACCAAACAGGATATCCTCGCGTTCTACACGCGATACGAAAGCCTCATCAAAAAATACGGCCTCAAACTCGGCGCGTTCAACCTTGAGAACGCCGACGGCGTGGATATCGACCTAAACGTAAGAGTTGAAGACAAAGACCGAGCCGTCGAACTCGGCCAACAGTTCAATCAGGAATCCGTATTCGACGCAAACACGTTCGACCTCATTCACACCGGCGGACGTGGGGACAAAACCGTCGAAACTCCCGCTGAAGTCCGGCAAGCCGTCACCGAAGCCCTGTAAAGCCCGTACATCACTCTCAACCCTGTTCTGCCGCCGCTAATCTGTTCTCTTTACTATCACCCTGTTCTCTTTGCCTCACGTTGCTCTTATGCGGCTCATATCGATCTCACCGATTACCGTAGATTGGTGAAA
>LKMJ01004934.1_pt1 | contig 12579 bp, 15 predicted proteins | sample 643391 | NCBI WGS metagenome assembly LKMJ01 (sample SAMN04112250, study PRJNA286221) | soda lake metagenome | biome: soda lake; feature: Kulunda Steppe; material: water; isolation source: sample PL-Br10 brine of Picturesque Lake | place: Russia: Kulunda steppe | collected 2010-07
AACGGGTTTTAAGCGCCCGCGGATAACCACACTCCAAGAGGCCGATATCTATGGAAATGCCACGCCGATTTAACACGTACTGCCCGCACTGCAACGAGCACTACGAACACGAAGTCGAGAAGGTTCGGACCGGTCGACAGACCGGTATGAAGTGGATCGACCGACAGCGACGACGCAACAAAGGAATCGGGAACGACGGCAAGTTCTCGAAGGTGCCCGGTGGCGACAAGCCCACCAAGAAGACAGACCTCAAATACCGCTGTGGCGAGTGCGGCAAGGCCCACCTCCGTCCGGGCTGGCGTGCCGGTCGCCTGACGTTCCAGGAGTGATTACGATGGCAGGAAATTTCTACAACGTCCAGTGTCCGGACTGTGAGAACGAACAGGTCGTCTTCGGCAAAGCCTCCACGGAGGTCTCGTGTGCGGTCTGTGGCGTTACGCTCGCCACACCCACCGGTGGAAAGGCCGTGTTCGAGGGCGAGGTCCTCGACGTCGTCGAGAACCGTACCGTCGAGGCGGAGTGAGCGTCGAGGTGATCGACGATGAAATTTAGCGGCTGGCCAGAGTCCGGCGAGCTCGTCGTCGGCGAGGTCGACGAGATCGAGGACTTCGGCGTCTTCGTCGATCTCAAGGAGTACGACGACAAACGCGGCCTGACACACGTCAGCGAGGTCGCCTCCGGCTGGATCAAGAACGTCCGCGATCACGTCCGCGAGGGACAGACGGTCGTCTGCAAGGTCCTTGATGTCGACGAGGATGCCCAGCAGATCGACCTCTCGATCAAGGACGTCAACGACCACCAGCGCTCCGAGAAGATTCAGGAGTGGAAAAACGAGCAAAAAGCGGATAACTGGATGCTGCTCGCCTTCGGCGAGGACGTCGACGACGAGACCTACACTCGCGTCGCCAACGAGATCCTCGCGGAGTTTGGCAGCCTCTATGCTGGCTTCGAGGAGGCGGCGATCCACGGCCACGAGGCGCTCGAAGGAACCGATCTCGACGACGATGATCTCGACGCACTCGTCGAGACGGCCCGCGAGAACGTCTCGGTGCCCTACGTTAACGTCACCGGCTACGTCGACCTCGCATGTCCGGCTCCCACCGGCGTCGACTCGATCAAGGAGGCGCTGAAAGCGGCCGAAGGAAACGGCGAGGTGCCCGAGGAAGTCGACCTCGAAGTGACCTACGTCGGCTCCCCGGAGTATCGTATCAAGGTACAGGCACCGAACTACAAGACCGCCGAAAGCGAACTCGAAACGAGCGCAGGCCGGGCGATCGACGCGATCGAAGCGGTCGGCGGGTCGGGCGAGTTCCACCGCGAACGCCGCACCGACGACGAGTAATGAAATCAGACATCCGGGTCTGTTCGGCGTGGCGCGACGCGCACGAACGTCCGGTGTATACCCTTTCTGCGGTCTGTCCGGAGTGTGGGGCCGGCGCGGTGAACAGTGCTCCCGCACCGTTCAACCCGGAGGATCCGTACGGCGAGTACCGACGCGCACTTAAGCGACGCGCCCGCGAGTAAGCGGTATGAACGAAGTCGATGTCGAGACCGTCACAGACGTCGAGCTACAGGACCCGGTGCTCGTCGAGGGACTTCCGGGAGTCGGTCACGTCGGGAAGCTCGCAGCCGAACACTTGCTCGACGAACTGAATGGGACGCTCGTACGACGAGTGTACTCGGATCAGTTCCCGCCGCAAGTGGAAGTCGGTGATGATGGGGTCGCAGAACTCACCTGTGCAGAGTTCCACGCCGTCGAGACGGCGGGTCGTGATCTGCTCGTTCTCTCGGGGGATCACCAGGCCCAGAGCAACGAGGGCCATTACGAACTCACGGACGTCTTCCTCGACATCGCCGAGGAGTTCGGTGTGAGCGAGGTGTACGCGCTCGGTGGTGTTCCCACCGGCGAACTGATCGAGGAGTACGAGGTGCTCGGCGCAGCCTCCGACGAGAACGTTGTCGAGCGACTGACCGACGCTGGTGTCGAGTTTCGTGACTCCGAACCCGCGGGCGGTATCGTCGGCGTGAGCGGCCTGCTGCTCGGACTCGGCGGACGACGCGGCCACGAGGCCGCCTGTCTGATGGGTCAGACGAGCGGCTATCTTGTCGATCCCAAGAGCGCACAGGCCGTCCTGGAGATCCTGCAGGACGTCCTCGGGTTTGAGGTCGACTTCGGCAGTCTCGAAGAGCGTGCCGACGAGATGGAGGAAGTCATCGGGAAGATCCAGGAGATGGAACAACAACAGAACGTCCCGAGCGACGACGACCTGCGGTATATCGGCTAATATTCCGACGCGTCTCATCATCGGTACCCGGTCCGAATTTCACCAGTCCAGCGACGGATCATAACATCCATGTCTGCGCGGGTGGCACTCTCATACAGATAGGTGGCTCCTGTGACAGAAAAACGCGAATACCGCGACGACTACACCGACAAGAAACTCTACATCCCCGGTCCGACGGAGGTGCGCGAGGACGTCATCGACGCGATGGCCGAACCGATGTTCGGGCACCGCATGGATCGGATGACTGACCTGTACACGACCATCGTCGAGGACACGAAGGAGTTCCTCGGCACCGACAACGACGTCATCATTCTTACCGGCTCCGGTACTGAGTTCTGGGAGGCATCGACGCTCAACCTCGTGGACGAAAACATCCTCGTGGCGACCTGTGGGAGCTTCAGCGAGCGCCACGCTAACGTCGCCGAGCGACTGGGCAAGAACGTCGACACGATCGATTACGAGTGGGGCAACGCGGTCAAGCCCGAGGACATCCGCGAGGCGCTCGAGACCAGCGACAAGCACTACGACGTCGTCGCTGTCGTGAAAAACGAGAGCTCGACCGGCGTCCGGAACCCGATCGAGGAGATCGGCGACGTCGTCGACGAGTACGATGACACCTACTTCGTCGTGGACGCGGTCTCCTCGCTGGGCGGCGACTACGTTGATATCGACGAACACGGGATCGACGTCCTGTTTGCGTCCTCTCAGAAAGCCTTCGCGATGCCCCCGGGACTCGCCATCTGTGTCGTCAGCGATGAGGCCTACGAGAGGGAACTCGAAAAGGACGAGGCGTCGTGGTACGGCGGGTTCCAGCGCTGTCTGGACTACTACGATCGGAAGGGCCAGACTCACTCGACGCCCGCGATCCCGATCATGCTGGCCTACCGCAAGCAGATGAAACACATGCTCGACGAAGGTCACGAAGCGCGCGACGAGCGCCACCGGGAGATGGCCGAGTACACCCGCGAGTGGGCCCGCGAGCACTTCGCCATGTTCCCCGAGGAGGGCTACGAGTCCCAGACGGTCTCCTGTATCGAGAACACGCAGGGGATCGACGTCGCCGAGACCGTCGCCGAGGTCAACGAACAGTACGACATGGCCTTCTCCAGTGGCTACGGTGACCTCAGCGAGGAGTCGTTCCGCATCGGCCACATGGGCGAGCACGACGTCGAGAGCATCAAGGAACTCACTGACGCGATCGAGGACGTCGCGGATCTGTAGTCGCCCCGTCTGGCCACATCTGTTGACTGTTCTTCCGACGCCCTCTTTCGGCCGGGGGATCTCACCGCGAACGAGCGGGTAAGACAGCCGGTACTCTCTCGCTGGTGAACGCTGCATTGTCAGGATCTGACAGCTACCACCCCTCCGTAAGGAATATCATGCGCCCCCGTGTCTCATTGATAGATGCCGTATCGCGGGCACGACGGCTCGTCCTCCCTGTATGCCCGGTTACAGACTGCCGTGAAGCGTCGGATCCGAATCGACAGCCGGTCGCTCGCGGCGTTTCGCATACTGGCCGGGGTGCTCGTTATCGCCGACCTGGTCCTCAGATCCCGTAATTTCGGATTCTTTTACATCGAATCCGGCGTGGTGCCCCGCTCGCTCGCGCGCGAACTGTCGGCTGACTATGCGTTCTCGATCTATCACCTCACCACAGACCCGACGCTGATCGCTGCGCTGTTCGTCCTCCAGGGACTCATTGCGCTGCAGTTGATCGTGGGCTATAAAACCCGTCTCGCTACGGTGTTAACCTTCCTTTTCGTCGTCTCGCTGGATCACCACAACCCGCTCGTGCTGAGCTACGCCGATACGCTGTTTCGCCTCCTGTTGTTCTGGGCGATGTTTCTCCCACTCGGCGAGCGGTGGTCGCTAGACGCCGTCCACCGGGACCGCACACCGCGGGCGTCGGTGGCGAGCGCTGCAACCGCACTCGCGCTCGTCCAGGTGGTCTATGTTTACTTCACGAACGGGCTCACGAAGTCGCTGTCCGAGGAGTGGGTCGGTGGCACCGCGGCAACGCTGGTCTTCGGTATCGACGAGGTGACTTTTCTGCTGGGAGACATTCTCCGGGAGGTTCCAACCCTGCTTGGCATCGGTGGGTTCGTCTGGTATCTCATGTTGCTCGGCTCGTGGCTCTTGCTGGCGCTCGTCGGACGAGGACGACTGGCCCTCGTGGGCCTGTTTGTCGCTGGACACCTTTCCTTTGCGCTGACGGTCCGGATCGGCGCGTTCCCGTACGTCTCGATCGCTGGACTGTTGTTGTTCCTCCCACCAGTCTTCTGGCAGTACACGCGAAACCTGCTCGATCGAGTACAACTCGATGTCGACCGGATCGTAGCATCGGCGCGAGATCTGGCTATCCTCGTTCCGGCCTCACCGCCCATCGGCGACGTCACCCGGTTCGGCCTCCCGGACAACCGGATACGGCGTCTCCGGAGCGGGGTGTACACCGCCACGCTCGGTATCGTGGTCGTGACGATCGTGCTGGTCTCGGCCGCTTTTCTGTTCCAGATCGGGACGGCTGTTGCGGCCGACGATCAACAGCCAGCCGAAGAGACGATCGACGACGTGCTCGTCGACGGTCTGGACGGGATCGCAGGACTTCAGCACGTCGAGACTGTCGCCGAAAGTGCTGGGATCGACCAGCCGGTTGCCTGGGGGATCTTCGCCCAGCCACGGACCGAGGACCGGTACTACGTGTTTCCGACACGTACTGCTGAGGGTAACCTCGTCGACGCATACAACGAACGGACGTTGACCTACGAGCGCCCATACGATCGACTACAGCGACAGCATGGGACGTATCGCGAGCGCTTCTATATGAACAGTGTCCGGCGTGGCGGCCAGTACGGAAACGATGTTCCCCGCCATCTCGCCGAACACGTCTGCGAGCAGTGGGCCGACGAGCACGGGACGGAACTCACGCACGTCAACATGTACATGATAAGCGAAGAGATCACGCGGGAAACGATGGACAGGCCGTCCGAGCGTGATCGGACGTATCTGGAGATCTACCGTCACGGCTGTGGTGATCATGACCCGACAGAGATTCACCCACCGGGCGGATAGTGAAATAGGAACGCGACAGTACAGTACTGGACTATAGCCACTCGTTAGCCCAGGCCTCGATCTCGTCGAAGACAGGACAGAGCGACGCTCCCTTCTCGGTGAGGTCGTAGTACGTCGCGACAGGGGCATCCTCTTCGAGTCGACGCGTCACGAAGCCTGTGTCCTGAAGATCATCGAGGACGCGCGAGAGCGTTCGAGAGCTAGCACCGGTCGAGCGTTTGAGTTCGTTGAACCGCTTTTCGCCGTCCTGCAGGTCGTTGAGAACGATCAGCCGCCACTGGGAACCGATCTGTTCGAGCGAGTCGACGACCGAACAGACATCCTCGCCGTGGTGTTTCTCCTCCTGTGGGGTACCCGTCGACATACGACAAAATAGGCCGGTCCCGTATTTAGGTTCTTTGACGAACCAGATTGCAAAATGAAACCTGTGCGTGTGGATGTCGGCTTCGGCACTCACTCGGGATGTGCTCGTACGTCCCGGAACTCGAAGCGTGCCCCGCCGCTATCGCTTTTGGCGACGCTCACTGTCCAGCCGTGTGCGGACGCAACCTCTTTGACAACCCACAGACCGATTCCGAGCCCTTCGTCGGATGTCGTACACGACGAATCGAAGGCGTTCTCCCGGATCTCTTTGGGCATCCCCGGCCCATCGTCCTCGACGTAGAACCCGGTTGATCGTCCGGAATCACCGGAGATGCTCCCGTCAACATCGGGGAGCACGCCGACACGGATCGTGACGTCTTCCCGACCGTGCTGGATACTGTTCCGGAACAGGTTCTCGAACGACCGGAGCAGCCGGGATCGGTCGGCCGCGATCGGCCCGGACGTTTCGATTTCGATGCGCGCCTGCTGTGTCGCGACGCTCGACCAGGCGTCGCTGGCGGCCTCGTCCAGTTGGAGCCCTTCGGTTTCGGTCACAGTCTGTCCGTGCCGAGCCAGCGCGAGTACGTCGCTGATGATGTCTTCCATCCGATCAAGTCCTGCACGGACGTTGTCGAGTGCGTCCAGTTCGTCGGCCTGTTCTGTCGCGAGGTCAACGTAGCCCTGGGCAACGGAGAGGGGATTGCGGAGATCGTGGCTGACGATGCGTGCGAACGCTTCGAGGCGTTCGTTCTGCCGCTCTAGCTCCCGTTCGCGCTTTTTGCGTTCGGTAATGTCACGGAGTACGCCGACAGTACCCCGATGGGAGTCATCACGTGGTAACAGTGCGATCTGGTTCTCGCAGGGGACAGTGGTTCCGTCCTTGCACTTGATCGTGATCTCGATTGCTTCTTTCTCCTGGTCGTTAGTCGTCTCGAGACGGTCGATCGTCTCGCGGCGACGTTCGATGTCGTCGTCGTCCAGCAGTATCGAGACGTGCTCGCCGAGTAATCCCTCGCGAGAGTATCCCGTCATCTCCAACAGGCCGTTGTTGACCGTCATGAAGTGTCCACCGGAATCTAGCGCGTACATCCCGTCCCCGACGGTTTCGACCAGTCGCTCGTATCGCTCCAGCACTCGCTCTTGCTGGTCGATTTCCCCTCTGACAGCTATCGAACCGAGAACGTGAGCGGTCGTCCTGGCGATCTCTTCGAGGACGTGTAGCTCGATATCACTAAAACCGTCGCTGGATTCTGTATAGATCCCGAGCACACCGTGCAAGTCGTCGTTCTCGACCAGCGGGAAGAACGCAGCGGCGCGACAGCCCTGTTCCAGAGCCGCCGAGCGCCACGGGATACTGGCAGGATAGGATTCGATATCAGTGACGATCTGTACACTTCGTCTCCGGAGGAGTTCGTCAAGTACGCTTTCCGGCGTGGTCGGGCCGACGCCGAACGTCCGCGATGTTGGCCATCCTTCGGGTGCAGTACTCATTACCCAGGGGACGACCTGTCGCTCTCCCGCATCGTACTCACCCACCCACGCAAACGTGTATCTGCCGCCCTCGGTGAGCCGGTTGCAGACGGCATGTTCGATATCCATCGGCGAACTCGCATCTACGAGCAGACGCTTGATGTCGTGGACCATGTCCTCGGGCGAGCAGGCCACCGGACGCGCGGCAGAACCGGAGCCGCGAACGACGGCGTTTGCAACCCACCCGCTGAGGGCTGTCTTGTCACTTTCCTCGTCGAGGTCGAGAAAATCGACGACTTCGGAGACGGTACTATCACCGTCAAGATCGGTGGTTGACATCACTAGCAACGGTACAGAAGGGTACTGCTCACGAATCGCCCCGAGCAGTTCGGATTCCGTTTCTATCGTTACCTGGTCGACAATTACACAGTCGATAGTCCCAGATTCGATCTCGGCGATCGCTTCGTCCAACTGGGTCATCGCACGGACGGAAATCCGGGGATGCGACCAGCGAAGCGGGCTGGCGAACCGTTCGACGACATCGGCGTCTCCGGACAGACACAGAACCGTATTATCGGAGCTCATGATCGCTTGCGATAGAGGGGAGCGGATTGTCGCACTTCCGCAGTACCGTGGTACACGGTTCGACTGCGTGCGTTCGTCAGTAATGTTTTTCGGTTAAAGAAAAAGTCAAAACCAGGAGATCGATCCGAACCAGGAATCGATTACTCGATCGAACTTTCAGTGACGAGTGTGTCGTCTTCGAGGTAGTGTTCGAGATGGTGGCCGTGTTCTTCGACGTCGAGCAGGATCCTGCGGAGCAGTTCGGCAGTTGCTGGATCCCCGAGGTTACGGGCTAGCTGTTCGTGCTCACGGAGCTGCTCGGTGATGTCTCCGAAGATTTCGAGGTCGTTCTCGAGTGACGTTCGGATGTCGTAGACGTCCTTGTCTTCGGGCGTTACCGGGGCACGCTCCTCGTAGTTCGCACCGCCGGAGAGCGGGACGCCACCGAGGGCCTGTGCTCGTTCCGCGAGGATATCGGCGCCCTCTTCGAGGTCGTCCGCGACCTCGCCGAGATAGAGGTGCAGATCGCGGAACTCCGCGCCTTCGACGACCCAGTGATGCTTTTTGACCTGATGATACAGAACGTACGTCGCGGCGAGATCGGTGTTGAGCGCCTCGACGAGCTGTTCGGCCTTGTCTTCCGGAATCCGAAGGGCTTCGCTCTCGTGGACGTCTCCGAAGCGCTGACGGGCGTGTTTCTGTGAACTCATAGCAACTCCACATTACACGGCTATACACTTAAAGATTCATACTCTCTAAAAGAGTTTTACAGATTGGCAAAATAATGTTGTTCTCCAGTTAATCAGTCGAGTGACGATGCCAGCGGCTCACGACTGGCTACGCGCGTGCAGGGGGACATCGAAAACCACCTAGCGAGACAGAGAAACGGTCAGATCCGTCGCGATCCAGCCGTTGCTGTTTCCGTCTTCTGTAAAGACGACGCGTCCGGGGGTAGTTTCACAGACTGCAACAGTGGGGACTTCGCTGTCTGCCGTCTCGCTCTCGTCGGGATCGACCGTGGCGCTCATTGCGTATTGTTAGGCGGGCCTAAATCTAAAAGGGTTTTGGTTACCCTAAGAATCCGGGAACTGTCACGTTCGGATGAGTCCAAAGGGTGTATATTTGGCTATAGTCTATTCCGGAGCATGCATCCCCCGGGCGCGGACACCGTGTTGCTCCGACACGGCGAGGTCAACACCAAGAGTCGGCAGGTGCAACTCGCCATGGAGCGACGGCTCGTCGAGAACGTCCGGGCCGTTCTGGCCGACCGCGAAGTCGACGGCGACGTCGAACGCCGGTGGACACGACCACTGATCCATGTCGACGAGAGAGATGTCGAGGCGGCGACGGCGGCCGCAAGCGACGTGTTCGGTGTCGTGTCTGCCAGCCCCGCGCTCGTCGTCGACGCTGATCGGGCAGCGATCGAATCCGCGCTCGTACGGACGGCAAAGGCGTGTTACACCGGTGGCAGTTTTGCCGTTGAGGGCCGCCGTGCCGGGAATACGACGCCGTTCGATAGCGAGGATATCGGCGAGTTCGGCGGAAAGGCCATCTGGGACGCCGTCTCGGAGCGGTTCGACCCCGAAGTCGACCTCGACGATCCGGACCTGACCTTCTACGTCGAGTGTCGCAAAGCGGAGGCGTTCGTGTTCGTCGAGAAACGTCAGGGCCCGGGTGGACTCCCGATCGGCACACAGGAGCCCCTCGTCGCACTGATCAGCGGCGGTATCGACTCGCCGGTCGCCGCCTACGAGGTCATGCGCCGGGGCGCTCCGATCGTCCCCGTATATCTCGATCTGGGTGATTACGGCGGAGTCGATCACCGCGAGCGAGCGATCGAGTCCGTACGAACCCTGGCGAGCTACGCGCCGAACCACTCGTTCGATCTCCGGATCGTCAACGCAGGGGAGACGGTCTCCCACCTCGCCGAGACTATTCAGGAAGGGCGGATGCTCGCCTTTCGCCGCTACATGTATCAGATCGGGGAAACCGTCGCAAAGGACGGCGGGGCAGTGGGTATCGTCACTGGCGAGGCGATCGGCCAGAAGTCGAGCCAGACTACCGCGAATATGGGCGTGACGAGTCAGGCTGTCGACCGTCCCGTCCACCGCCCCCTGCTGACCGTGGACAAAGAGGAGATCGTCGAGCGCGCCCGGGCGATCGACACGTTCGACACCGCGACGATCTCGGCTGGCTGTAACCGTTTCGCGCCGGAACAGGCCGAAACTCACGGATCAATCGAAGAGATCCGCCGACTGGAGCCTGACGACCTCAGGGAACGCGCCCAGCGCGACGCCCGGGCGGCGGACGTGCTGGAGCTCGGCCGGTGATACGGTATCCGCCCGTGATATGGCACACGTTTTAGGTGAGCGGGCTCCGCAGTATCGACCATGTCACGCGAGTTAGTATCACACGAACAGGGGGCGATCTACGAGTTTGCACCGGAGATGGACCCGATCGCGACCGTCGAACCGGGGACAGAGCTGACAATCGAAACACGGGATAGCCTCGATGGTGCCGTACAGGCGGATTCCGACGTTATCGAGGAGATCCCCGAGGAGGTCAACGCCGCCACGGGACCGATCGCGGTCGACGGTGCAAGCCCAGGCGACGTGCTCGAAATCGAGATCGAGGACGTTCGAATCGTCGAACCAGCGGGACGGGTTATCACGATCGATGGCTTCGGGCTGCTTGATGGACAGCCGGGGATCGAAGCGCCGAAAAGCCGAATGACGCCGATCGAGGACGGGCGACTGTCTTTCGAGGGGATCGACGTCCCAATAGACCCGGTGATCGGGACGATCGGTGTTGCCCCCGCTGAGGAGTCCTACACCACACTCGTCCCCCACGACCACGGCGGGAACCTCGATACGACCGACATGAGCGCTGGAAACGCCGCGTACTTCCCCGTCTTACAGGAGGGTGCGCTCTTTGCGATGGGAGACTGCAAGGCTGCGATGGCCGACGGGGAGATGTGTGGCACCGGTAGCGAGGTCGCCACCGAGATCGACCTAACTGTCGACGTGATCGAGACCGATGTCCAACTGGAGCGCCCGCTCGTCGAGACGCCGGACGCGTGGAAGACGATCGCGAGCGCGGAGACGATGGAGACCGCCTGCGAACTCGCAAACAGGGACGTGATCGAACTGCTCGCCACCGAACACGACCTCTCGACGACCGAGGCGTATATGCTCTCCAGCCTCGTCGGCGGCCTCGAAATCAGTCAGGTGGTCGATCCGCTGGTCACCGTTCGGAACGCGGTTCCGAAGGAGTACGTTTCGGACCCACTGTAGGGCGTCACAGTTCTGCCGGGATTAGCCATCGATCGGCCGAGAACGACCGCAAAAAGTACTCGAACTGGGTCGGCTCGTCTGGACGGGCGCGAATTCCGGCACATACAGCCGTCCAACTAGCCAACGAACGAACGCAAAATCATGCCCGTTCGACCGATACCTGTCGCACAGTCTCCGGATTAGATCACGCCAAATGCATGGGCGCTGCAGGCTCCGGGGCGACTGTCGAATGGATCGACCTTTTAGACGTGAGGCGGCCGAAATCGAAGGTCTGAGAATCAGCTCATCTGACAATAAAGGATGGATTCGTGGAGCTGTGTTGCATACAGCTTGGCCGACGTAGAGAGTCACTTCAGCACGACGACCTCGTTTGGTTCCCGATGAATCCAACAAGAAGTCGCCCCGGATTTGTGCGAATAGACCGATGCTACCGAAGAGCGATCAGAGCCAGCCAACCGGAAGTTCATCCTGATGGTTATCGATCAATGTCAGGAGTGGTTCAATCTCATCCCATTTTGACCCTTTACTGATTTCATTCGCGGTTCGGTCCCACATGATATAGCCCATATCATCGAGTCTCGGTAGGTGGTTATGGATGAGTTCGGTTTCCAGCACGTCGGGCTCATCTCCTTCTGAAACTAGGTCAAGTGGGTCGCAATCATCATCCTTTTGCGGGTTATGATCTAATAAAGCAACGAGCAACTGCCGTCGATATAGGTCTGCGATTGCAGACACGACAACATCAAAGGGCTTCTCTCGCTTTTCAGGAGTCACACTAGTATATCCCCCTCAAAACATCTATTGCCGTATCATCGTGTGCTAAGCAAGTCTCATCTAAAATAATGTTGTCCAACCGTTTCCATACCGTCTCAACTACTCTGTATCGTGCAGTACTGCGCCTGTATTGACCTAGCTCGTCGGTGAATGCGTCCCTCCCGAAGAATTTCAACAGAGCCAGCCCGTGATAGTACAACACCAACGTCCATGCTGGGGTCCTTTTGAATGTTTTTTCGATCTCGGTTCCATCGAATTCGTCCATATAGAAGTTACTCATCGGAGATTTGTTCGGATCGTCTGTGTTCAAAAGTAGACTCGTCGGCGTCGATCGTCTTCCCGTCTCTATCTGGTGATTCAAATGCCTCACGAACCTGTGCACGCCATCGCTTCGCCGTCTTCAGTTCAGATTCGATGGTCGAGAAATTCTGACGCAGTACTGCTTTCGTCTGGTTAAGTGACTCCTCAACTGAAGTGAGTTCGTCTTCGTGCAGTTTTTGATCAGTAGCGAGCGTTTCGAGTTCCTGTTCGATACCATCGAGACGATCAGCCTGCGTCTTCATCTGGTCACGTACCTCCGAGAGTTCGTTTTCAATCTCGTCAATTTCACTCAGTAGATCCGTATCCGCGTCGAACAGATCCTCCATCGCCTGGATATACGCTTCGAGGTCCAAAAATCGTGATTTGAGGTGATTGAGCTGTACTTCCATTCGCCGCCGATTCTTGATTCCCAGTATCTCGCGTAATTGGGCTTGCTGGTC
>LKMJ01004935.1_pt1 | contig 12578 bp, 10 predicted proteins | sample 643391 | NCBI WGS metagenome assembly LKMJ01 (sample SAMN04112250, study PRJNA286221) | soda lake metagenome | biome: soda lake; feature: Kulunda Steppe; material: water; isolation source: sample PL-Br10 brine of Picturesque Lake | place: Russia: Kulunda steppe | collected 2010-07
TAGCTGCCCTGTCCCGAACACCGTGGCGAGCACAGATCGCGTTCGCCACACGGCGGCCCGCCTCGTTTGCCGACTCCATCGACGCGAGGTCGGAGTTCGTCCGGACGTAATCGCCCGCAACGGTGAGGTTCTCGATACCGACATCAGCCGGTGGCCGGTTCTGGAGCGAGCCGACCGTGTTGATGAGCAGCGGTGAGCGGTTCTCGACGCCGTCGTCGGTCTCGACGATGGCCGGGTCGAGGAACTGGTCGACGAGCATGTCGTCGGTCAGTTGCGTCTCCTCGGCGTTGAGATGTGTTTTCAGCTGTGTCCAGATCTCCGTCGCAATCTCCGCTCGCGTACACGCCCTGGCCGGTTTCCCGTAGACGATCCCCGGCGTCTCCCAGTCAGAGGCGATGACCGAGAGGATACCCTCGACCTCCTGGGGGTCGCGGCTGGACAGGTCGTAGTCGGTCCAGAACTGGCGCTGCGAGATTGACGTCAGCGCCCAGGGCGCATCTGCATACACCTGGTGACCACGGGAGAGTTCGACGTCCTCGCTGAGATAGAACTGGATACCGTTCATCCAGGCCGTCTCCAGCCGGTCGATTCGTCCCAACTCGGGCGCGTGTCGGGCCATCTCGGGCGTGACGAACTGGGGAGCGACGTGGACCGGTACCGCGAGGACGAACTCGTCGGCGCTGACGCTGCTACCGTCTACGAGCTCTATCGCCGTGATACGTCGGCCATCGAACTGGAGTTCGCGGACGGGTGTCTCGCTGTAGAGATCGACACCGCAGGAATCGAGCCAGTCGATCCAGGGCGTAATCCAGGCGTCGGAGGTCGGTCCGTCGAGAATCTGCTCCGTCGGCCGCGTGGTGTCGAGTTGACCAAAGAGTAACTGGAGGTAGATGGTGCCGATAGTCCGGGCGCTCCCGACCTGTGGGCGAAGTGCAACGAGCGCCTGTGTCGCGTAGGCGAGGCGGTCTCGAAACTCGGGCGAGCGGTTCTCGGCGTCAATGAACTCCCACCAGGAAACCTCGTCCAGTTCGTGCTGGCGGCGCTTCTCACAGGAAGTCAGAAGATACAGCAGTCGTTCGAGCAAGAACCGCACGTCACGTCGGGGGAGGTCCTCTACGAAGGCAGGTCTGACAGCCTCGAGCCACTCCGGGACCGATTCGGGTGTCGCAGTGCGTGCGAGACGACTCGGCCGGCCAGTCGCCGCAATGAGCGTCTCCTCGGTTTCGACGAGATTGTCGGCAACGGTGCCGTTCCCGTCTGGAATCCGCGCCATCGTCTCGACGACGTGTCTGTAAAACGCCGGGAAGAACCGGAACCCGTGTTCCCCGTGGATTGGTCTGTCTGCGTCGGTCACCGGCATCGAGCGGGCCTTGCCACCAAAGCGCTCGTTTGCCTCGAATACGGACACGTCGAACCCCCGCTCGGTCAGTTCGTGTGCCGCCGACAGGCCACCGATTCCACCCCCGATAACAGCAACGTCGGTCATACAGTAGTTTGGAGATTGAGCAGTATCAGCCGTGTGCCTAACCAGTTGCGTCGGGCGGAGCCGCAGTACCCGTCGAAACGACGGTCGAGTGACAGTCAGCGCCTCGTCTGGCAGCCGCGTATCGAGCCACTTAATTCCGGGTGCTGGAATCCCGTAGTAGATAGATGAGACGACGGGTCGAAGACGAGGTGTCGGACGACGAGCGCGAAGCACTCCTGACAATCGCACGCGGCGCAGTCGTCACGTCAGGCGGAGTCTCCGCCCAGCGCGTGTTGATTACGGCGACGGAGTTCATTCTGGCGCGCGGCCTTGGTCCCGCTGCATACGGGGTGTACGCGCTGGCGTGGCGAATCGCACAGGTGCTGGTCCGGCTCGTCACCTTCGGGAGTGTACCGACGCTCCAGCGGTATCTCCCAGCCTACGAAGCGGAGCCAGAGCGACGCTCCCGTGTCACCGGACTGGCCTACGCAACCACGGTCGGGTTCGGGCTGGCGATGGCGACCGGGCTGTTCGTACTCGCTCCGTGGATTAACGAGCTCACCGTCTCCGACCCGGCGTTCCCGACAGCATTGCGTCTGTTCGGCGCCCTCATCCTGTTGATAGGGCTCGTGATGGTCTACGCCGCCATCTTCCGTGCGGTCGGGTCGGCCCGTGGCGAGGTGTTGTTCAACAAACTCCTCCGTCCCGCCGTCCGGCTGGTCGGAGCCGTGCTGGCGCTCGCGCTGGGGTATTCAGTCGTCGGCGTCGCCGGTGCAATTGTCGTCTGCACGGCACTGCTGGTCGTCGTGGGTTACCCGATGACAGTGCGACTGACCGCCATTCGTCCGTCCCTCCGCGTCGGACGAGTCGACATCTATCGGTTCTACAACCACGCAGCTCCGGTGGCGATGAGCAGCCTTGGGAAGGTGTTCCAGAACCGCGTCGACGTGTTGCTTGTCGGGGCGTTGCTGACGGCCGTCGCCGCAGGGATATACAACATCATCCTGGTACTGATAGCGATTGCATGGATACCGCTGTTGTCGTTCAACCAGCTGTTGCCGCCGGTCGCTTCCGACCTCTATTCCAGCGACGAGATGGAGACACTCAACGCGGTTTACTCCTCGATTACGCGGCTCATCGTGACGACAGTCGTTCCGATTCTCGCCATTCAGCTGGTGTTCGGTCGAGAGCTGCTGGCCGTTTTCGGTCCGACGTACGTCGAGGGGTACGTCCCGCTGGTCGTCTACCTCGGTGGCGTCTTCGTCGGAAGCGCGGTCGGTGCGACCGGCTGGCTGCTGATGATGACCGACCACCAGTACGCCCGGATGATACTCGACTGGCTGCTGGCGGTGTTGAACGTCGGCCTGACCTACGCGTTCATCCTGGAGTTCGGACTGGTCGGGGCAGCACTCGGTACGTCGCTCGCTATCAGTGTCCAGAACGCGATACAGGTGCTATTGCTCAGGTACTTCGAGGGACTGTGGCCGTTCGACAGGACGTTTTTCACCCCCATCGCCGCAGGTGGCATCATGACTGGAGTGATGTTCGGTATCACCACAGTTACCAGCGGACTGCTCTCGGTCGGTCTCGGAACGGTCGTCGGGCTGGCCGTCTACGTCAGTTCCCTGCACGTCATCGGCGTCGACCCTCGCGACCGGTTCGTCGTCCGCGAGCTCACAGCCCAGTTTCGTCCCTACGTCGACGGTAAGTTGCCGTTCTGAGGTGGTTTCGGTGGGGCAAAAAACGGTGGAAGGGACAGGCGGTCTGTAGTGCAGGTACAGAGCGTCAGTAGTGGATACTCTCACCTTTCGCGCCCTTGATAGCCTCGTGGACGGCTTCGGAAGCGTCGGGTGGATGTGGATAGGCGGCAACGTCCTCCAGCGTTGCACCCATCTCGATGGCGAGCGTGAGTTCGGCGGTCAGTTCCGAGACCTCGGGCCCGACGAGTCTAAAGGAAATCAACGTCCACGTGGTCAGTCAAGCCCTCGACATCGAAATCCGAATCGGCAACAGCGAGCCGTTCGTCGTGTGCTATCGCGGCCCCAGCAATGTACGCATCACGAGGAGCGAGGACATCACCACCCCGGTGAAGGGTGCGCTGCAATTCGGCCGCAGAACGTGCTACGTCCTCGCTGTCGGCCAAAGTGGTAAGCCATCCGAGCGCCCCGTCGACAGCGTCGAAATCCGCTGGGCCTGATTTAAACACTTCACCCTGATACACCTCGAACAGCACCAGTTGTGGCGCGACTGCTCGTTCGTCGAGATGTGTTTCGACGTACTCGACAGCAGTCTCGCTTCCATCGAGATAGTCGATGAGGACGCTGCTATCGTAGAGGGTCATCGGTTCCCGACGCCGTGTTTCATCTGCTCGCGGGACCCGCGTGCCTTTTCGGCCGCGTCGGTGCCGCTCCAGAGACCAGCCCCCTCCCGGACGAGTTCACGCCGCTCCCGGACGAGTCTCGACAGGAGATCGTCGAACGTCTCGTCCTCGTCTTTCAGTGCCGCGAGTGCAGCGTGAGTATCCTCCGCTACCCGGATAGATTTGCTCATATCCGTCGTATACAGCCACGTATACAAGAGGATTGCGCCAGTCAGTAGTGGATGCTTTCGCCTTTCGCGCCCTTGATTGCCTCGTGGACGGCTTCGGACAGCGTCGGGTGGATGTGGATAGTCGCGGCAACGTCCTCCAGCGTCGCGCCCATCTCGATAGCGAGCGTGAGTTCGGCGACCAACTCGGAGGCCTCGGGACCGACAATCTGCGCCCCGAGGATGAACTCGCTGTCGCTGTCGGCGACGACGCGGACGAACCCGTCCGTCTCGTCGAGCGAGAGCGCCCGGCCAGAGGCGCGCAGGGGCATCTGTCCCGTAATCGGGTCGAAGCCGGCTTCCTCGGCCTCCTCGACGGTCATCCCGACCGTGCCGATTTCGGGGTCAGTGAACACTGCCGCAGGGACGGACTGGTAATCGAGGGCGGAGGGTTCGCCAGCGATGACCTCTGCGGCGACTTCTCCTTCCTTGAACGCCTTGTGTGCGAGCATCGGCTCGCCGGCCACATCACCGACTGCAAAGATGTGCTCTTCGCTCGTTTTTGCCTGGCCGTCGGTGACGATGAACCCGTTGTCGTCGGTCTCGACGTCGACTTCGCCGAGGTTGAGCGTGTCCGTCACTGGTGCGCGACCGACCGCGACGAGACAGTTCTCGGCTCCGAACTCGCTTACGTTGCCGTCCTCGTCCTCGGTTCTGACGGTGATGCCATCGCCCATCTCCTCCCACTCGGAGGCGCGCTGGCCGAAGTGGAACTCGATGCCGAGCTCCTCAGCGCGGTCCTGGACGACCTTCGTCACGTCGCCCTCGTACAGCGGCATCGGGCTGTCGAGCATCTCGACGATGGTCACGTCACAGCCGAGCTTCTGGTACACTGTCGCCAGCTCCATGCCGATGTAGCCGGCACCGACGACGACCATGCTGTCGGGAACCGACTCCAGCGAGAGCGCGTGTTTCGAGGAGAGGATGTGCTCGCCGTCGAACTCGAAGCCGGGCACCTCGATGGGTCGGCTCCCCGTCGCGATGATAGCGTTGTCAAACTCGATAGATTCGGCACCCTGTCCCTCGCCAGAGGCGACGATTCGGGCCCTGTTCGGACCGGCGAACTCGGCGCGGCCCTCGATGAGGTGCGCGCCGGCGCGTTCGGTGAGCGATTCGACACCTTTCGTGAGTCGGGTGACCAGGCGGTCCTTCCAGGAGACCATCCCCTGGAGGTCGACCGCGGGGTCGGCGTAGATGCCCATGTCCTCGGCCTGTGTCGCCTCGTGAGCGATGTCCGTTGCCGAGATCATCGCCTTCGAGGGAATACAGCCCCGGTTGAGGCAGGTCCCGCCGTATGCGTCCATCTCTACGAGCGTCACGTCGAGGTCTAACTGTCCGGCCCTGATGGCGGCCACGTAGCCGCCGGGGCCGCCGCCGATTACCAGTACGTCCGTCGATGATGTGATATCTCCAACAACCATTGTGTGAATTCCTGATTACTCCAACAGCAGCAGTTCGGGTGTTTCGAGGTACTGCATGACCGTGTTCGTGAACTGTGCGCCTTCAGCGCCGTCGATGACGCGGTGATCGATGGCCAGCGACATCGGCAGAGTGTGGCGAGCAACCACCTCGCCATCGTCGACGACGGGGCGTTGTTCGATGGCCCCCAGCCCGAGAATCGCCGTCTCCGGGTGGTTGATGATGGGCGTCGCGTACTCGCCGCCAAAGGCCCCGAAGTTCGTGATGGTGAACGTGCCGCCCTGCATCTCCTCGGGACTGACCTTGCGCTCTCGTGCCTTCGTGGCCAGTTCGTTGACCTCCGAGGCCAGCTGCAGGATGCCCTTCTGGTCGACGTTCTTCACGACGGGCACCATCAGCCCCGCGTCGGTCGCGACGGCGATCCCGATGTTGTAGTACTGCTTGTAGAGAATCTCCTCGTTCTCCTCGTCCAGCTCGGAGTTCAACATTGGGAACTCCTTCAGCGCGGCGACGATGGCCTTCATGATAAAGGGCATGTAGGTCAGCTTGATGCCCTGCTCCTCGGCGCGTTCTTTCAGCCGGCTGCGGGTCTCGACGAGCGCGGAGACATCCGCCGTATCATGGTGGTGAGCGTGTGGAGCGGTAAAGGCCGACTCCTGCATCTGCTGACCGATGGTCCGCCGAACCCCCCGGTAGGGCTCCGTCGTGACCTGCTGGTCGGGCGTCGGCGTCGCCATCTCTGGGCCGGTCGCCTCCACCTCGGTCTCGTCGGTCGCTGCTGCGCCGGCCTCGGCGGCCTCCTGTGCCTCGACGAACGCGCGGATGTCCTCCTCCTCGACGAACGCCTCGCCGTCGCGGGTCTTCTCCGTCGGCACCTGGTCGATATCGACGTCCAGTTCGCGGGCGACACCGCGAGTCGCGGGTGTCGCGAGCGTCTGGTCGCGGTCTGCGGTTTCGACGCTGGCGCTCTGTACAACGGAGCCAGCCTGTGCACCACCAGCGTCGTCGCCGCGCCTGGTGACAGCGGATTTCGTCTGTTTCTGTTCGCTCGTCTCCTCCTCGGTATCGGACTCCGCAGCGGCGCGAACGTCCGCTTCGGTGATCCGGCCGCTCGGACCGGTGCCGTCGACGGCCGTGATGTCGACACCCTCCTCGCGAGCGAGTCGGCGCACGTTAGGCGGTGCGAAGACGCGACCGTCGCCGGTGCTCGCCTCGACTGCTTCCTGTGTGGACTCGCTCGCAGCGTCCCCTTCAGCGGCCGTCTCCTCGGCGGTGGCCGTCTCGCTGGCCTCGGTCGCTGTCTCGTCTTGAACGTCAGCCTCGTCGACTTCGCCCTCGACTTCGATCGTGGCGACGACCGTCCCCACTGGGACCATCTCGCCCTCTTCGGCGTGGAGTTCGATGACCGTCCCGTTGACTGGCGCGGGCAGGTCGACGACGGCCTTGTCGGTCTCGACGTCCGCCATCACCTGGTCCTCCGTGACGGAGTCGCCGGGGCTGACGTGCCACGCGACGATCTCTCCCTCTGCGATACCTTCGCCGACGTCGGGTAGTTCGAATTCGAATGCCATAGTTAGAACTCCACAGTTTCGCGGATGCCGTCTTTGATGCGTGCCGGTTCCGGCAGGTAGTACTCCTCGATCGCGTACAGCGGGAACGGCACGTCGAAGCCGGTCACGCGGTTGATCGGCGCTTCCTGGTAGAGCAACACGTCCTCCTGGATGGTCGTCGTGACCTCGCTGGCCACGCCGCCAGTTTTGGGTGCTTCCTGGACGACGACGCCGCGACCGGTCTTCTTGAACGATTCCTTGATCGTCTCCTCGTCGAGCGGCGAGAGGCTGCGGAGGTCGACGACCTCGGCGTCGATTCCCTCCTCCTCTGCCAACTCCTCGGCGGCGTCGAGCGTCGCGGGGGTCATCGCACCCCACGTGAACACCGACACGTCGCTGCCCTCGCGACGAACTTTCGCCTCGCCGAGTGGAACCGTGTACTCTCCCTCGGGCACGTCCTCGCGGAACGCGCGGTAGATGAGCTTCGGTTCGAGGAAGATGACGGGGTCGGGATCTCGGATGGCCTGGATGAGCATCCCCTTCGTGTCGTACGGTGTCGAGGGGATAGCGACTTTCAGGCCAGGCTGGTGGACGAAGAAGGCCTCCGAAGACTCGGAGTGGTGTTCCGGCGCGTGGATGCCGCCACCGTAAGGTGCGCGGAAGACGGCCGGACAGTTGAACCGGCCGTTGCTCCGGGTTCGCAGCCGTGCAGCGTGACTGACAATCTGGTCGAACGCAGGGTAGATGAAGCCGAGGAACTGGAACTCGGCGACCGGCCGCATCCCGTAGGACGCCATGCCGATCGCAGTTCCGGCGATACCCGCTTCCGCGAGTGGCGTGTCGATGACGCGGTCGTCGCCGAACTCGTCGATGAGGTCCTGGGTGGCACGGAAGACGCCGCCGTTCTCACCAACATCTTCGCCCATCACGACCACGCTCTCGTCGCGTTCCATCTCGGTGTAGAGGCCGTCGCGGACGGCCTGGACGAGCGTCAGACTCTGTGTCGATTCCGCCTGTTCGGGTTCGGTCTGCTGGCTCATTCTAGTAGCACCTCGTCACCGTGGGTGTCACGAAGTCGCTGGAGGTAGTCGAGCTGTTCGGTGAGTCGCTGTGGCATGTCCGCGTAGACGTCGTTGAACATCTCCGCCGGGTCGGGGCGCTCGAACTCCTCGGCGCGGTCGATCGCGTCGGCGACCTCCTGTTTGATCTCGGATTCGATGGTCTCAACGTGCTCGTCGTCGATCAGCCCCTGGTTGCGCAGGAACGTCTCCATGCGCGGGATGGGATCTTTCTGTTTCCAGCGCTCGACCTCCTCGTCGTCGCGGTAGACGCTCGGGTCGTCCGCGGTCGTGTGTGCGCCAAAGCGGTACTGGACCGCCTCGATAAGCGTCGGGCGGGTCGCCCGACCGATCTCCTCGTTGGCATCGGAGCCGGACTTTGCCTTCTCGACTGCTTCGCGGGTGACCTTGTACACTGCGAGGGGGTCCATCCCGTCGACCTGCACGCCTTCGAAACCGTAGGCGTGGGCCTTCTGAGCGAGGGTCTTGCTCGCAGTCTGTTGCTCGCGGGGCACCGAAATCGCCCACTGGTTGTTGTTACAGAAGAAGATATTCGGCGTGTCGTAGACGCCGGCGAAGTTCAGCCCCTCGTGGAAGTCACCCTCGCTGGTCGCGCCGTCACCGAAGTAACAGATGAACGCGCGGTTCTCGTCTTGCATCTGGGAGGCCCACGCGGCTCCCGTCGCGTGGGGAATCTGGGTCGCAATCGGTACTGCGGGCGTGAACATGTTGACGTCCTCGGGCGCGACTTTCCCTTCGGTGTGACCCATCCAGTACAGCAGAATCTGGTAGAGGTCCCAACCGAGAACGGTGCCGACACCGTGTTCGCGGTAACTCGGATAGACCCAGTCGTCGTCGTCCAGCGCGTGGACGCTGCCGATCTGGGCGGCTTCCTGCCCCGACAGCGGTGGGTACGTCCCCATCCGTCCCTGTCGCTGGAGGCTGACCGCTCGCTCGTCGAAGTGGCGAGCGAGTTTCAGTTGCCGGAACATCTCGACGAGCGTCTCGTCGTCCAGATCTGGCACCTCTGCTCCCTCGCGGACGTTCCCATCGTCGTCGAGTATCTGTACCATGTCGTCTGGCTCGCGCTGTAACACGCTCATGAGAAGGACCACCTCTCTGGGTGCATATGTACAACCTTCTGTTGCCCGTGATTTATTGTTTTCGTGATAGAACGTTCCACCTTTCGAACATATGTGCCCCTCTCCCACCCATATCACCGAATTGTGGTGGAAAAACGGTCATTTCTTACGCGTATTCGGTGGAGTAACTGGACAATTGCCCACCATATTTTTACTATGGTTCGAGTTAATCTTCGCAGAAGAAAGAAGAAATAGCCTGTTGGGATAGTTTCGCGAGACACCGCAGAAACAACGTCGGGAACAGTCCGGAACACAGCCAGGTGTCAAAAGTACGAGGGCTGACCCGGCGTCAGGCAACCTCTTTCGCGCGCTCTCGCGCTGCGTCGACGTCCTCGCCTTTGAGGACGCTCTCGATGAACAGCTCGCCAGCGCGGTAGGACGACCGAACCATCGGGCCGCTGGCACAGTAGCCAAAGTCCAGCTCCTCCTCAGCGATCTGTTTCCACGTGTCGAAGACGTCGGGATGGACGTACTCGCTAACCTCCAGATGCGAACGGGAGGGTTGGAGATACTGGCCAAAGGTCACTACGTCGACGCCGACTGCCTTGAGGTCGCGGAGTGTCTGATACACTTCGTGGTGGTACTCGCCGACGCCGAGCATGATGGAGGTTTTCGCGTAGGCGTCTGACTGCTGGGCGACCTGCTGGAGGACCGACAGCGACTGCTCGTAGCCCGCCCGGCGGTCCCGCACCGGCCACTGGAGGCGCTCGACTGTCTCGACGTTGTGGGCGATTACGTCTGGTTCGGCGTCGATGATCTTCCCGACGAGTTCTTCTTCGCCCTGGAAGTCGGGAATCAGTACCTCGACCAGAATATCGGAGTCGCGCTTTTTGATCTCCCGGATAGTCTGGGCGAAATGCCCCGCGCCCTGGTCCGCCAGGTCGTCGCGGTCGACCGACGTGAGAACGACGTATTCGAGTCCGATCTCGGCGACGGCACTGGCGACGTTCTCGGGTTCGTCCTCGTCGAGTGGCTCCATCCCGCCGGTTTCGACGTCACAGAAGTTACAGCCCCGCGAGCAGCGCTCGCCCATGAGCATGAAGGTGGCCGTGCCGGGGCCGTTGCGCCCGCTCCAGCACTCGCCCATGTTCGGACACGACGCCTCCTCACAGACCGTGTGCAGGTCGTGCTCGCGCAGTGTCTGTTTGATCTCCGTGAACCGCTCGCCCGAGGGCGGGCGCATCTTCAACCACTCGGGCTTTCGAGCCTTGCTCATTGTGTGAATCTTCGTCCCCTGCGACTAAAAACTGCGGCTCTTGGGTCGGGAGCAGTATCCGAATATGCATCCAACAGTGAGAGCACCAAGGAAGCCCGAGAAAATCATGCCAGCAGCGCTTTGAACACGACTCGACGGGGCTATCCGGACAGAACACCTCTCACCAACTCACGCCTTGACGCGCCAGGTCGTCGCGCGGGCGGTCGACCACTGCTCGATCTCGAGATCGGAGGCCGACTGCTCGAGCTGTCGCATCAGGACACCGATCTCCTTCGACGACATCTCGACCTCCTCGGCGATGAACTTGCTCTTGCAGTAAAACTCCCCATTTTGCGCCTGCTCGCGGAGGAACTGTGCGAGTCGCTCGTGTTTCGGCGTCTCGTCAGCACTCATCACGCTCACCCCCACGCGTCCGAGTCTCCCAACCTGCCTCGAGTCGCGCCAGCCGGCTGTTCAGTTGTGTTGTCATGGCCTCGCTCCGACAGTGCGGGGAGACCACAATATAAGCCAGTGAGGATTCGGCCAGGTTTCGACAAATACGACGCGATTAAACACAGCTTACGACGATTAACCAGTATTTACTCCAATTAACCGGCCGCCCGGACGCTGTTCACCGGAATCGAGTAAAACCCATCACTCAGACGACACCGCTCGCCAGGGAGACAGAAACGCCTATGTGCGCGGACCCCTCCCTCCAGATGTGACACGAAGCGCTGACACCCGAACGGAAATCGCCGTCGAAGACGTACTTCCGGCGTTTGCGGACGCGTTCACGTTCGAGCGCTTCAACGCGATGCAGTCCGAAGTGCTGCCGGCCCTCCTCGAGACCGACGAGAACGTCGTGGTGAGCGCCCCCACAGCGAGCGGGAAGACCGCCGTCGCAGAGGTCGCCATCTGCCAGACGCTCGATGCAGGCGGGACGGCGCTGTTTCTCGCCCCGCTTCGGGCGCTTACGAACGAGAAAGAGCGCGAGTGGGAGCGATTCGAGGAGCTGGGCTACTCGGTGTACGTCGTCACCGGCGAACGGGAGCTAAATCCCCGGCGTGCAGAGCGCGCCGACATCCTGGTGATGACACCCGAGAAGGCCGACTCGGCGACGCGGAAACACGACTCGCGGCGCTACTCCTTCGTGACCGACGTCGACTGCTGTATCATCGACGAGGTCCACCTGCTCGACTCCGACGAACGCGGGAGCGTGCTCGAAGTGACCATCTCGCGCTTGCGTCGACTCTGTGATCCCCGCGTCGTCGCGCTGTCGGCGACGATGCCAAACAGCGACGACGTCGCGGCGTGGCTCGACGCCCCCGAGAACACCACATTTTCCTTCGGTGAGGAGTACCGACCGGTTCCACTCGAAGCGAGGGTGGCGACGTACAGCCACGGCGAGAACGCCTTCGCCGACAAGTACCGCCGACTCTACCGGGCGCTGGACCTCGCAGAAGAGCACATCCGTGAGGAGGGACAGGCACTCGTGTTCGTCTCCTCGCGCCAGGACACGGTGCAGGCAGCCAAGAAGGCCCGGGACGAGATCGCGTCCCGGGATATTCCCGTCGATGCGCGTGGCGACTACGATTTCCACACCGAAACCGAGAAACTCGATGACGACACGCTGCGCAAATCAGCCCTCGACGGCGTCGGATTTCACCACGCAGGGCTCTCACGAAGCGACAGGAACCGTATCGAGGAGTGGTTCCGCGAGGGTCGCATCAAACTGCTGTTTTCGACGTCGACGCTCGCGTGGGGCGTCAACCTGCCCGCCCGATGTGTCGTCATCCGTGATACGCGATACCACGACCCGCTCGAGGGCGAAGTGGAGATGAGTCCGCTCGATATCCTGCAGATGCTCGGGCGCGCCGGTCGTCCGGGCTACGACGACCAGGGCTACGCGTGGGTCATCTGTGACGGTGCCTCCTCCGATCGGTACCGGCAACTGCTGAAAGACGGCGAGACCATCGACTCACAGCTCGCCGACCAGTCTGGTGAGGGAGAGAGTGGGCCCAGCGCGACGGACCTGGCGGTGCACCTGACCGCCGAGATAGCGCTCGGAACGGTCAGGGACGTCGACGACGCGATGGACTGGCTCGAGACGACGTTCTACTACGCGCGCGCCCAGCGCGCAGACGCCTACGTCACCGGCTCGGA
>LKMJ01004937.1_pt1 | contig 12578 bp, 19 predicted proteins | sample 643391 | NCBI WGS metagenome assembly LKMJ01 (sample SAMN04112250, study PRJNA286221) | soda lake metagenome | biome: soda lake; feature: Kulunda Steppe; material: water; isolation source: sample PL-Br10 brine of Picturesque Lake | place: Russia: Kulunda steppe | collected 2010-07
ACCACCCAATGCAGGCCTGCAAGTGGGTCAGCAGCCTAAGGGAGGCAAGAATAAGAAAGGGTGGGTGCAGGCACAGTTTTTGAAGAGGCAGGAGAGGGGGGTTAAGCAGGGGGAGGTGGAGCACGGGCTGATGGATGCCAGCGAGGAGCAGAAGGCTGAGTTTGCAGCATAGCTGGACACAGTGAGAGATGCAGCAGAGGATGCAGATGGGGAGCCAGCAGCCGAGCCGATGGACGTGGAGCAGCAGGAGGCTGAGCAGCAGGAGCAACAGGAGGCTGAGCAGCAGGAGGAGCAACAGGAGGCTGAGCAGCAGGAGGAGCAGCAAGATGAGCAGCAGGGGGATGAGCAGGGGGGGGAGGGGGAATTGAGCAGGGGGGGGAAGAAGGAACTGATGAGGATGAGGGAAGTGTTTGAGTGTGGAAGCAGCTCGAGGATTGAACAGGAGACAGACTCTGAACAGGACCTTCAAATTGTTGATGGTGCAGCACCGTAATTAACAAAGAATCCCGACCGTCAGACGTCAGCATGAAAATTACCGTAAATTACACCTGCATTTTCCTAAATTACGGTGAAAACCGTAACTTATGGTGACGTAACGTAATTTACGTCTGACACCGGCAGACGTAATCGCCCAGCCCTGATTACCAGACTGTCTCATTCCTGATGCACACCACTTGATGCTTTACTGTGAAATTTGCCATTGCTTCCATACAGAAGCAAAGTGGATGATCGGGGTCTCAGAAATTCACCATTGCTCTGCTTTGACATAGGTACAGAATTGGGAACAAAAGATCCACTTCTTGGTCAGAGAGGTAAATGAAAACTTAGGTATTGCTGCTTGTGCTTCTTGCCGCTTCTCACCCAGACTCAATTGAAGTCATTTTCAGTGCATACCAATCTTCACTCCAGCCTTCTTTGCCTCTTGCCCTCCCTCTTTGCCCCCCTCTCCCCGTAACATTTCTCCCTTCTGCATTTGATTCATCTTAACTCCATTCCTTACCTGCCAAAGCCAGTCACCTAAGCAAGCCTAAAAATTCAGCACAGCGGCAATTCTAGCACATTTGCACTTCAACAGCACTTATCCTCAGACGAGAGCACACCTGCTTCATTTTTGGCCGTGCTAAGGAGGAGCGCCGGAAGGCTTCGTAGCGATCAAGCTGCTGATCTGACATGGACGCCATAATGCTGCGTGCACACAAATGGACAGGACATGGACTCATGGATGCTGCATGCACACACCAAAAAATCACAGCACAGGCTTGAGTTGCTGCTTCTGATAGCTGATGCATGGCTGGTGACAAAATGAGCGCACATTTTCAGGATGTGACGCAACAACCTTTGGCAAGCGTCAACTCTAAAGCGTCACTCCCAAGCCTGGAAAGGTGTAAGCACGCCACGTGTACACGATGGAAAGGAGCTTTCCCATTACACAACAGCACAAGGATTACCCCCTGTCCTGCTCCTACTCAGTCTTCTATCACCCAGCGCACAAACTAAGAGTAAACTTGAGCCAATCGATCCCCTCTTTAAAGTCCTGAACCTTAGCACTCAATTTATAGCCCTACCTACCTTGCTCTCCTCTCTGCCTCCTCCCTTTCTTTATTTGAGTACGCGCCTGGCCCCAAGCCTGCAGCCTCAGCCTCATCCACGCCATCATCGACAGCATCCCCCTGGTCCTCAATCTGGTCCTCCCCAACCTCCTCATCATCTTCATACTGTGGCTCGTACTGTTCATACTCCACAGGCCTGCACGCCAAACGCATGCGTGCCATGGCTTGCACATCAAGCCATGAGAAGAGGAAGGCAGCAGGCACGACAGATGGGGCACAAAAAGCAGAGGCGCATGGTGCAATTGTTCTTGGAGGAAATCCAAGCTCACAGGTACATCAAGGAACCTTGAGCTCAGCGTAGGATTGCCCCGAGCATCATCGGCTCTTAGCGCTGGAGGCTGGGGCCATTGGTGGTGCTGGTGCATTCATAGTTCCAAATTCATTTGGTTGCGGCATAAGATTTTCATACCTGTATATGTTTACAAATGAGCAAACAACTGCACATAACACTGTTTTAGAACCCTGTTCATGAATCCTGTGCGCTGCATGGCTTTGGTGTGCAGTTTGTTGGAACAGGTACCTTCACCAAAGACGTGAGTGCCAAGACTCGCACATGTGCACGCCTGAGATGACCAGTGGCAAGTGCTTGGATTCACACGTGAACGTGCACGCGTGTACGTCCAATCAAGCAAACAAATTAAGGCCCCGCCTCTCTGGACTGCGAGATCTCTGTGCAAGTTGACTCAAGAGCCTGATGCACGCACCCTTGCTGGTACATTGGCTGTTGGTACATGGGCTGTTGGTACATGGGCTGTTGGTACATGGGCTGCTGGTAGTATGTGGATGGGTCTTCGCCAGGCACGGGCGGAGGGGGCGGTGTCCCTGTGTCTGTTGTCCCGTCTTCCCTTGCTGTCCCTACCCCCAGGTCCTGGTGCTTCCACTCCTCTCCAAACTCCATCTGTGCGCAGCATGTTCACGGCAAAGGAATTGCCTTGTTGCATGCTACCAATCTTCATGAGGGAACAGTTTTCAAAATTCATTCTACAAAACTCACATCAAACAGCTGATCCAAGTCCATGGTGCCCTCTGGCTGGGGGGAGGGTGACCGGGAGTCAGTGTACTCCAACGGGCGTGGTTCCTGCTCCTGCTCCATCTTGGAAGATCTATAAGTTATCTATTATCACTTGGGAAAATTTACGTTTGAGCCACTCGCGCTTCTTTTTATGACATGCCTTTGCTCGAGCCCTCAAATCAACTTTTTTTCTTTTGTGCATATGGTATTATGCTGACATGATATCTAATCTCAGAATGCTATAGTTTGACCATGCATTCGCAAACCCACAGCCCAGTGCAGCACAAGGTAGGAGGGATTCAAAATCTTTCTGTTATTAAATCTGTGTCTGAAGTGCCAAGCACAGTGATCCCCCTTGATGCTCGGCATCCCTATGCAGGCACATGCGTTTGCGTGCTCCCACCTCGGAGGCGGCCCTGCCGCTGTGTCTCCCCCTCAACAATTCAAGGCGCAGCAAAAGCAACATTTGATGCCGATGCAGCAGCAGAGAGCCATCCAGCTGCCGCCCAACAGCCCCAACAGCCCCGAGAGCCCGTTGACCTTCAGCCGGAGAGCACCCACATGCAGGGTGCTCCTGGATGACAGCCCTGAGACGTCCAGTACTCACAACAGCATACTGAATGTTCACATCTCTGGGCCCCCTTCTTCTGGAGCAGGGCAAGCGCTCTCCCTGCGCACTGCCCTGCTGCCCCGCCTGGAGGGGGCAGTTGACCACCAGCATCCCCCCCTGCAGCTCCCCTCCTGCCAGCCCACCTCTTCCCTGTTCAGTGCCGAAACCAACAGTCTGAGCTTCACCACTCCGCAAAGCAGCTTTGGAATAGCGGAGTGTGGGAGCCCACAGGGCAGCGGCACGCCGTGCAGTGAGGGCCTGGCACGCTCCGCCCCCTCACCCCCCTCACAGCTGCTCAGCCATTCCGGCAGCCACCAGCCCCAACCCACCATCAGCAGGAAAGCCTCTCCCAACGCAGCATGCTGCAGCCCGCCGCTTGGCAGTAGCGATGATGATGATGGCGAGGCGCTGGTGTTCACGCGCAGCGTGGTGCGGCGGGCAGGACGCGGGGCGCGGGGCAGGGGTGCATTGACCAATGAGGAGGATGGAGAAAACCAGCAGCATGCAAACCCTGTCTCTTCAGCCGCCATTCTGAGGCAGCAGCAGCAGCAGCAGCAGCAGCAGCAGCAGCAGCTCTGGCACCAGGTGGACGCGCTTCGCCGTGCGAGCAGCGACTTTGAGGACATGCAGGACAGCGTGCTAGGGGTACGCAGCGTGCGGCGCACCCGGCAGGCCAGGCGCAGAGCGACCCTGGCCGATGAGGAAGACTCGAGCGACAGCAGCAGCGCGGGTGGCAGCAGCGTGGGTGGCAGCAGCTGCCGGAGCAGCAGCCTCGCCCGGCCTGCTGTGGTGCCCCCTGCCACGCACCCTGGCCCGGCTGCAGGCAGCAGACCCGCCGCCTCCTCAGACCCGCCCCCGCCCCACACCCATCCCGCACCATCAACACATGGGCTGGCACAGCGCCACGTGCACCCACCACCACCACCTCCATCGCTTTCCCCCCCCGGCTCCTTCGTCTCCCATCTGCTGTCCTTTGAGGTGCCCCGTGCGCGCATCACCAGCGGTGCGCCCGCCCGCCTGCTGCTCGCTCCCCGCCCAACTGCCCAGCCGCTCCAACCTCACACAGGCCTGGGCACAACCATCGTACCCCCCAACCTCAAGCAAGCCCGCCCCTGGCTTGCCGCCTCCAACACCCCGCAGCCAGGCCCTGGTGGTCAGCGTGCGCAGCAAGCCGCGCCGCCGCCGCAGCATGACCCTGCCCGCCCTGCCATTCCAGGCGTCAACGGCCCTGTTGCTCGCAGCCCCCAGAAGCCCCGGTCCCAGCCCCGCCACCAGCCTCCCGTAGCCCCAGCCCTCGCCAGCCCTTGGCAGCCCCAGCCCCAGTCCGGGCCGCAGCCACACCCCAGACCAGGCCCTGTGGTCATCGACCTCGTGTCCTCCTCCCCAGGGAGCGACGCCGGCAGCAGCTGCAGCAGCAGCCGCAGCCGGCAGCAGCCTGCCACCATGGCTGCGGGCGGCTCCCAGCCCAGACGCAGCGGCAGCAAACGGCAGGGTGGCGCAGAGAGCGCTGGCGCCGGAGGCAGGCAGGCAGCCCCTGGCCCCAGGCCTGGGCCACGGCAGCCGGTGGTTGAAGCGGCACAGGGAGCCCGTGGGGGCGGCAAGGGAGGCGCTGCCGCCAGCTGGGGCGCACCCCCCTCAAATTCATGTGCACCCCCCGAGCAGGCGCATCCCCCGACGCGGCCCCCCCCGGCTGTGCCCGCTGACACCACTGCTACCGCTGCCGCCGTTGCCGCGCCCGGGCGCAAGCGCGGTGGGGCCAGCAGCGAGCGGAGCGCGCAGAAGGCGTTTGAGGCGCAGCGGGAGGCGCTGGCGCGCGTGCTGTACCGCAGGTGGGCAGGAGGCACAGGCGGGTGGCAGGCACTGTGTGTGCGTGCGTGTGGGTGTGGGTGTAAGGGCTGCCAGTAGGGCGCGCGCTTGCGCTGTTGTGCAATGCAGTGCTGCGCAGCCTCTGTGCACTGGGTGTCCAGGTTTTGCCCAGGGGTCAGGGTGTGTCGTCTGTAACGTGTCGGCCGTGGGATAGAGGCTTGAGGTTGCAGGGGTTTGGAGCACCTTGCAGGCCGTGGAGCGTGCTGGCTTGGCTGGGGGCCTGATGCCAGGGGTCTGACGCTGCCTGATGGGGGGCAAGCGCCCATGCACACACAGGCGCATGCACGCACATGTATCGAGCACCGGCCCCTGCCTCAACTCCATTTGTCTTTTGTTTCCCCCCCTCTGTCTGGTATGCATGCGCAGCTGGAACGACAACGTGTTCAGCGGCCGCCTGCCCCCTGACCTGCCGCTGGTGTGGAATGCCCGCCTGGTGGCGACCGCCGGCCAGGTGCTGGACGACGGCTCGTGCAACAGCCTGAAGACGGCGCCGGGCCAGTGAGTGTAGGGTGCGGGCAGGGTGTGCGTGCAATAGGGTGCTGGACGACGGCTCGTGCAACAGCCTGAAGGCGGCGCCGGGCCGGTGAGTGTAGGGTGCGGGCAGGGTGTGCGTGCGATAGGGGGCTGGACAAGGGCTCGTGCAACAGCCTGAAGAAGGCGCCGGGCCAGTGAGTGTAGGGTGCGGGCAGGGTGTGCGTGCGATAGGGGGCTGAACGACGGTGGTGCCCATACAACAAAACGGCGCGGTCGGTTGGTTGCCACCGCTGATGCTTCAACCACAGGCGCTGGCGTCTGCGCCTTCATGCTGCTGGCGCACGTTTCCACTCACCCCTGCCTGCAAGCTCATACACTCGCATGCGCACACATGCACACACGAGTGCACACATGGAGCAAGCGCGCGTGATTGCCCCTGATGCGTGGGCGGTGCCTGCCTGTGTACCCTTCGCAGGCGCATCCCCTGCCGCCTGGAGCTGTCGTCAAAGCTGCTGTCAACCCTGCCCCGCCTGCGAGCCACACTTGCGCATGAGATGTGCCATGTGGTGGGTGGGTGAATGTTTGCAGCCACAGGTCCTGTGCTGCATCTGCAGCGCGGACGGTGGGCGCGGCAGCAGCAGCAGCAGCAGCAGCAGCTGTGCTGCATGTGTCACAAGGCGGTCCGTGGAGATGTCGGTGCATATGTGTAGGGTGGGTGAGGTGCAGCTTTTCATGTGCAAGCGCGTGCGTTGTGTGTGGGTGGCGCAGCACTGGGGTGCACGCAGAGGCAGCGTGCTGTGGCTGTCACAAAAGGTGCGCCTCCCGGATTCTGATGATGGTGTGTTGGGAGAGGCGCAGCGTCGTGTGCGTGCCTCGTATGCGAGCGGCACAGCTCTAGGATGCTTGCAAACGTAGCGTGCCGTGCTCCTCCCATGCACAATCCTTGCTGGCACCCTGCCGCTGCGCACGCGTGGCGGCTTGGATGTGACCAAACACCTCTCCTCTGTTGGAGCGCGGCTCCATGGGGCTGTACAGTGGAGCTGATCCGCTGAAGCGTATGCGCACCTGACATTGGGAGCAGCGGGTCAGCTTAGGATGTGCTGGCAGCTTTGGGTGTGCCAAGTGCTGAGTGCCGCAAACATGCAAACCTTGGTTGTGTGCTCCGAGGGCGTGGGTAGAGAAGCTGTGTAGGTGTGGGTGATGCAGATGTGCCTCGGCAGAGGTCAGGCTCCCTGCCATGAGAGCTCCGCGCCGGCGCATGCTGAGTTCCTGCTCTCCACCTCTGGTGTGCCACCCCCCACTCAAAAGGTGAATCCACACACGCAAGCTGCAGGGGCGCACGCATGCAGGCAAACGTCCAGCGTGTTCACACACCCGCGCGCAAGCACACTAAGTCGTGCTCGCGTGTGCACACAGCGCAAGCGTGGTGTGCCCTGGTCTGGGCACATGCACCCACCCACACGTGCACACACACACACACACACACACCACGCACGCATGGATGCACCCTTGCGCACAGGCAGCCTGGGTGATTGAGCGAGAGTGGACTAACCCGCACGGGAGTGCATTCTGGAAGTGGGCTAACGCACTGATGGCACACGATGCACACTGCATCCGTGCAGCAGCAGCAGCAGCAGCAGCAGCAGCCGCCCCGCCACCGGGAGGCGGTCCCACCTCCTCCACCTCCTCTGCAGCAACGGCGCTGGGATTGTCTGCAGTTGGAGCAAAGCATGCGGTCGTGGTGGGCAACGGGGCGGGCGTTCAGGGCTGGGCGGGGCTGGGGAGCAATGGCGCGGGCCTGCTGCCCCTGGGTGGGGGCGAAGAATCCAGGGATAGGGAGGAGGGCGTGGAGGGTGAGGACGGCCGCGTCATCATTACGCGCCTGCACAGCTTCCAGACTCACATGCCTCACCGCTGGCAGTGCCGCAACGCTGCGTGAGTGGACCTGGCACGCGCACGTGCGCGCAGTTTTCTGAGGCTTGCAGGCTGGAGCGGGCGCAGCTGCTGCCCTTGCGGCTTCTGTGTGCAGCACAATGCTTGCGGCGCACCGTGTGCATGGAGCAACTAAGGCAAAGGAGGTGCTCCCCATGTTTGCATGGAGGCATGCGTATGCGTGCGTTCAAGTGTGTGTGTGTGTGCGCGCGTGCACTCGTGTGTGCGATCACAAGGCAAATTGGCCTTTGCCGTTGGATGTCTTGCAGCCAGGCATGACCCACGGGCCTGCTGCGCCTGCTGCGCCTCATGCAGGTGTGGCAAGGTGTACTCGCGCCACCGCAACTCAATTGACACCAGCCGCCACGTGTGCGCCAAATGCCAGGGGCGGTTGGAGTACCTGGGGCGCTTTGGCAAGGGCAATCAGCTGCTGGTAAGCAGCCGACTGTAGGCAATGCAAGGACGGGGGGCAGGGCAACGGGTTTATTGGCCCTTGTTGATGTACATGAACTTCAAAAGCACGGCACGGTGAGAGGCCCACGGCCCTCCTCTCTTGTACTCCATCTCCTGCCCATGAACCCTGCTTCCTTAACCCCCGGCCATCCATGGCTGCCATGGCATTGTGGTGCTCATGCAGGGCCCTGCTGTGCTGCTCTGCTGCTGCTGCTTTCGCTGCTGCTGCTCTGCTGCTCAACTGCTGCTGCTGCTGATGCTGATGCTGATGCTGATGCTGCTGATGATGCTGCTGTGTCTCTGTGGCAAGGCTTATGTGTGTATGCTTGGCTGCCACTTGCGCCATGGCGCGTTTGCAGTGCCTGCTGCTGCTGCTGATGCTGCTGCTAAGCTGTGGGGCTCTGAGGCTGTGCAGAGGTGTCTGGACCCTCGCCCGCCACAGCCCTTGCGCCTATGATGCTGCGCCTGCACCAAGTCGACGCAGTGCAAGGCCTGCTTGCTCGCTAACTTTCCTGGCACTCAGCCGGGACAAGGCACTGGCCTCATGAGTGGGCGCTCATGAGCGCGCATCCATGTGTGCATGTGCCTTTATGTGCCTTTATATGTGTGTGCGTGTGTGCACGTGCCTGCCCCCATGCGTTGCAGGCCCCCCGTGCCCAAGCACCACCTGGTACGCCAGGCCCGCCAGCTTCCGGCCCCCAGGCCGCCACACCCTCGCCCAACGCCTACGCACTGTTCGTGAAGGAGCACATGAGCATCGTCAAGATGGCACACCCCAAAGGTGAGCTGCTTCCCCATGCTCCATGCGAAGCATTTGGGGCACATGTGAGCATGATCATGTCAAGGTTATTCACCCAAGGTGGGTCGCTGCGGCAACGCGCAGCAGGGCACAACGGACCTTGCACATGAACAGTTGTTTACACACACGCGCGTGCTGCATGTGGGCATTCGTGTGCGTATGTGTGCGTGTGTCCTGGATGCATGCGCACACGTGAAGTACGCACAGCACCCTTCCACCCAGCTCAGGCACGGATGGCTGGGCAGCCCTCCTTTTGCTCCTCTGCCCATGTGCTGCCCATGAATGAGTGTGAGATTAATGTGCACTTGTGCACTTTTGCATACACACAAGCACACTGCAGACACACATGCATGCATGGATTACCCCACCCCTGCGCAGGCACCCCAGGCAGCGTCCTCATGAAGGCCGTGGGTGCCAAGTGGGCTGAGCACAAGGCCAGCCAGAAGCAGCCTACCCACAGCCGCGCCAGACAGGCTGGAGGCTCCCTGAGCAGCAGGGGTGCAGCTGAGGCTGACACGGACGTGCTGCCCCTGCCGCGACGCCTCAGCACAGAACTGGAGTGCTCTGTGGGCTCAGGCTTTCCTGTCGCCGGCGCGGTGTCCAAAATTGGCCCCGTGCCGGAGTCACCTGCCCACAGCAGCGTGGCCGACTCAAGGAGTAGCAGCAGGGGCACAGCTGACACCTTCCACACGAGTGCCAGCGTCAGCACTGGCAGCTGCGGCGGCGCAGGCGCCACCTCGTTCCGCTCGAGCACCAGCGCAAGCAGCAGCGGCGTGAGCATGGTGCAGTGGCCGAATCTGAAGTAAGAGCAGCACTGGCGCAGCAGGCCGGTGAGATATTGTAACAGACCTGCATCATGGACATGTAAGCTAACCCGCTTGAGTCATTGATCTGAGTTTTCTACTGGAGTCTAGGAAATTGTGTTGGGACCCTAGGTAGTAATTCACTTCTGGTAAAGAAAGAAAAGCAGACTACGCCAACAAGGTAACCCGGTAGTCTATTAGCTTCACTAGTGGACCTGTGCTTTTTACATGATGCTAATTTTCTGGGTTAAGAGGCGTGATGGACCTGGGCTTTCAGCAGGTTCTTGAGCCTGCTGCGTTCCTCAGTTGGTATCTGCCGCTGCTGTCTTAGGCAGAAAGAAGAAAAGAAAAAGTGTGTACACAGTGAAAACACTCCCTATATCAGTTCAGGTGAGATAGGTGAAAGAGGGCCACCTAGGGCCTAGGTGTACCAAGACCCCCAGGGACCCCAAGGGAAGAGATATGAAGATGTTATGTTTGGAAACACATGAATGTAGTCATGTGGGGCAAGCAGACATACTATGTCCCTAGTAGTGATGCAGTACAAGCTGCAATTAAAATCTTGCCTGGAGCAGAAGAGCAAGTCTATGAACAAGAAAATGAGACCCCAAGTTGGGACTCAAGAAATGAAAACAAAATTGCGTAGGCAGCGAAATCACTCCCAACGTCATTTAAGGAAAAGGAGACATATTGGCCCGAAGGGAAACCATGCCAAGATATTCACAACTTAATTGAAGTTGTAAAAGTAACATCATTATGCCTGCCGATGATAAGCATCTAATTTTAACCCAGAGTGGGAAATTGCTTCATGATAAGTATGCGCCATTATTGTGGCATGGACAGGCTTTCTTGCATGTTTGCATGACAATGCGCAACACTGAGCAAGGGGGGGCCTGCCAGTGACTGCCAGTGGTGCCTCGCATTAATTGAGATGTGAAAGCCTTAGCCACTACAAAAGAGGATTCTTCACAAATTGATAGCTGACTTGAAAGGGCAACCTTTGGTATGCATTAACTTGATGTTTTCTGCGTATTGATCCTGCAGAAATAGTGGCTGTTTCTATGCTGTGGAGCCGCATAAAGTTTACACCATGGAATTGGAAATCATGATACTTGGGTTGTTGATGCTATACGCCAAGGAGCTACGCCACTAGCAACACAAATTAGATGCCACCCTCAGGATTATGTCAGCAACTCCCCAGGGAAGTGCCTGATCCTTCTGAATGTATCAAATTTTTAGCAATCTCTGGCGACGTTTGGCACTTCATGGTGCGAGCAGTATCTTGCCCTGCAAGGTAGAGCGCATAATTTCACCACTAACAAGAATCATTAGACCCACAAATGATAGCCAGGGCATCGCACAAGAAAAAAGAAACATAAACATGATGCAGCACATGCGGCTTATTGTTAATCAAGAGCCAAAGTGACAGAAAGCTGTCTCTCTGGGCATTCCTACCTGGAAGCCCCTTGAAGAATAGTCCTCCCCATACCTACCTTGGTGCGGCGCTCCTCCAAATCATTGTGGGCCATGCTGGCTTGATCCAGTGGGTAATTGGCGTGAGTATGGATCTGGGAAAGCATTTGGGAAGGAAACACAGAGGTGGCGTGTCACGCATGATGACTCAGACGTCTGAAATATTTGGCAACACAATAGTGTGTGTAGTTCCACACACCAAAACACCCTGGCACGCCACAGAATGTGACAATGATCTCAGAATGACAGCGCAAATATCTGTCGGCTTGGACTCCTAGGCATGGCTGTCCTTGTCCTTCAAGCGGATAGGCGCAGGAAAAGGCGATCCCTTGGTCAAATGTATTTCAGAGTATTTTAAGCACTGTTGTACACTTTTCTCCCTCATCATGCCTATTGGTGCACAAGAGAGACGCTGGAGCTGGAGCAAAGAGGAATTCATGGTCTACCAGGAATCCTCGGAGATGGTGGGCAGCACACCAGATCCCAAATAGGCTTAGCTTTGTGGTCATTTGCTTGGTTATGGTGGGGTGTAGGGAATTCTTGATAACGCCAATTGGAACAGCTTCAAAACGCACTGCCAATAAGGGCACAGCATTTAGCATTCTGCTTCAAGCACGCACAGCACCTCGAGACTGCCCTTCTGAATCATGTCAAAAGTGCGGCCTGCAAGCTCCTGGAAAGCACCAGCAGGGCAGGAGGTGAGCACAAGCTGGATGTGCGTGTGCTGCTGCCGCATAGGAGCGATGCTGAGCCGGTGCCATGGAGGCCAAAATTTTGATGCATGCATTAGTGCTAGTGCTCGTGCGGACAAGCATCAGGCCTAGAGCATGACAGCTGCCGGGTGAGAAACAAGGCTGAGCCATCATGGACACTTAGGGGGTCTTGGGCAGCTGTTCGAGTCAGCACAGCTGGCAGAGGACCTTTGGAACCGATGCACTTCCTCCTGCTTGCAGAGGGCTGAAATTAAAAAACAAGCACATAAATGCTTGCTTGTATGTTGCACAGACTTCCATTCAGCGTCCATGTTTGCCACAGCGCTCGAAGGTAGACGCCGCACCCACGATCAAGCCTTACCCACCTGGTGCAGAGCCTGGATGGCACACAGCGCCTGATCAAACCTTACCCACCTGGTGTGGCCTGAATGACAGACAGCACGGATGGGCGCATAAGCTTGATATTCCTTGGTGTAAGGACGCTGAGAGAAACGGGAGGAACCTGTTTTGTGGAGTGTCAGGGTCAAGGCATGCACTGGCTAAGGATGCATAGATGCCGCTGAAACTCATGGCTTGTGCATGCGCATATCACCCTGGTAGCTGTGGCGTTCCAGCTTTGCAACGCAAATTTTAGTGTTTCAAGATGTTTTAGTGGCAGCGTTTGCCAACATCAGGTGGGTCCCTTTTCTTCGGCAGAGGTCCACAACACGCCGCACCTGGCAGGCTGTCACAGACTCAGCGTACCTCTCCGCTTGCGGCCCAAATGATACCATGGTGCCCAGGTGCTTCAAGCACTTCAGGCTGTGACAGACTCAGCGTACCTTTCCGCTTGC
>LKMJ01004938.1_pt1 | contig 12577 bp, 13 predicted proteins | sample 643391 | NCBI WGS metagenome assembly LKMJ01 (sample SAMN04112250, study PRJNA286221) | soda lake metagenome | biome: soda lake; feature: Kulunda Steppe; material: water; isolation source: sample PL-Br10 brine of Picturesque Lake | place: Russia: Kulunda steppe | collected 2010-07
AGTTCAATAGACAGGTCACGGGTGTCATCGAATTTCGTTACACCGAGTACCTTGTCAAGGTTAGGAGTGATGGGCGGATCAGCGTCTACGAGCAGAGGGAACCTGACCTGGTGTGACCAGCTACCGCGGCCCTCTGACAGCTGTGCAACCGTAGACCTGTTTCGGTCTGCAGGCGAAGCAGGCCGAATGCCTCGGAGTTCCGTGATGATGAGAGACGAAGTCTGTCGAACCACCTGGCTCCGAGACGGTTCACAACAACGTTTAATACAGCCGACAACGATTTGCCTATTGGTATGTGTTTACTTAGTTCGGATTGTTCAATGAACCGATCCTGGAATCGACGGGTGACTGAGCAATAATGAACCCTGACTCCAATGAGCAGTTCGGTCCGTTCATAGGCGGAGAAATGAGATCGTCCGAGGAACTGATTCCTGTCGTCGACCCCGGGACCGAATCGACGGTCGCGAGCGTCACGTTAGCGGATCAGGAAACTGTTCACGAGGCTATCAGATCGAGCGTCGCATCGTTCGACGAATGGAGTGAATACGACCGGACAGAGATCGGGCGGATGTTGCTCGATATTGCGGATGCAATACGGGCAAACGCCGACCGCTTAGCAAAAATTGAAACCTACGAGAACGGTCGGCCGTTGTCGACGTCTCGATTCCTCGTCGACCAAGCAGCCGATTACTTCGAATACTACGGCGGAATGGCCAACAAGATTCAGGGAGACCAAATTCCGCTGCCGGGAAATAAGCTCGATTACACCCGAATCGAACCGCTCGGCACAATGGGTCATGTCGTTCCCTGGAACGGATCGTTGGTACTTTGCGCCCGAGGACTCGCCCCTGCGTTGGCCTGTCAAAATACCGTCGTGGTGAAATCGGATCCAAAAACCCCTCTGTCCGTGATCGAACTCGCCCGGATAGCGTCTGAAGCCGGACTCCCCGACGGCGTGTTAAATGTCGTTCCTGGTGAGGGAGAACCGACTGGACAGGCACTCATTTCAGACCCTCGAATCGACGGAATCGTGTTTACCGGCTCGGTGGATACGGGTAAACGCGTCATGCGAACAGCAGCCGACCGGTTGACGCCAGTCGAACTAGAACTTGGCGGAAAGAGTCCGAGTATTGTATATGACGATGCGAATCTCGACTCTGCCGTGGAGGGAGTCACCAATACGTTCTGGAACGCCGGTCAGGTCTGTTTCAAACCGGCCCGTGTGTTGGTTCAAGACTCGATCTACGATCAGTTCAGGGACGAACTCGTTTCACGCACTGAATCGCTCTCTATCGGTCCGGGCATCGATGACCCCGACCTCGGTCCACTGGTTAGTACCGAGGCTCGGGACGAAGTACACCAGTATGTAGAGGACGCCCGCGAGAGCGGAGCACGGATACTCACTGGCGGTCGAATCCCGCGTGAGACGGGGGCGTTCTACGAGCCTACAGTAGTCGGTGAGGTAGACGATGACGACACGATTTCTTGCCAGGAGGTCTTCGGGCCAGTCGTTACGCTCCATCGGTTCGAAGACGACGACGAAGCAATCCGAAGGGCAAACGATACCAAATATGGGCTGTACTCAGCCGTCTGGACGAAAGATCTAGATAGGGCACACAACACTGCAGCAGCACTCGAGGCGGGAACAGTCGCGATCAACGAATTCCCGCTCACTTTCCCACAGGCACCCTTCGGGGGATACAAACAGAGTGGAATTGGTCGCGAGAAAGGCATGCAAGCGATACGGAACTACTCACAGCTCAAAAACGTAATTGTAAGTCTCGAAGACACGCTCGAATAGTAGCATGGGTAAACTCAACAGGGTGAGACAGTTGTATGACTGAAACAAGCACAAATTCACTCAAAGTCGGTGCGGCACAGGTCGCGGAAGTGTATCTGGATAAAGACGCGACCGTTCAGAAAGACGTTGAGTACATCCGAAAAGCAGGGGAGCTCGACCTGGATCTACTGGTGTTTCCGGAGACGCATATTCCTGGAAACCCAATCTGGTCGCAGTTCGATTCAGATCGGTCGATCGAGGACTTTTACCAGGAGCTGTTCCGAAACGCCGTCGAGATTCCGGGGCCGGCAATTGAACGCCTCTCGAAGGCGGCGAACTCGGCTAATATTACGGTCGTCATGGGTGTCAACGAGCGAGAGAGAGACACCGCTGGGACGATGTACAATACGACCGTAGTAATCGACTCTGACGGATCAATTGTGGGCAAACGTCGCAAGCTAACACCGACACTCACTGAGCGAATATACCACACCGGTGGAACCGGCGAAGACGTCAGAACGTTCGATACATCGGTCGGAGAGCTCGGGAGTTTGCTCTGCAGTGAGCACCACAATCCGTTATCGATATTCGCGACACTCGCGGCTGGTGAGGAGATACACGCCGCCCAGTGGCCATGTTTCGCGTGGTGTGACACCGACTGGATCGATCGGCGAGTTGGTGTCCGGTCTCAGTATCACGCTCTTGCTGGAAACGTACCGACCGTGATTGCTACCGGCGTGGTAGATGAAGCTCTTCACGATGCCATCGGATCCAGTTCCCTCTCCACCGGAGCCGGTCACTCGGCGATTCTCTCGCCGGAAGGCGAATATCTTACGTCGATAGCTGAGGGAGAGGGGATAGTCCACACCGAGATTGATCTCGAAGAGCGAACGTGGTCGAAAGCTGTACACGACATTGTCGGTCACTACAATAGATTCGATATATTTACTCTCGAAATCGATCGCTCACCACAGGAACAAGTCCGAAACATCAACGCATCCGACCAGCAGAATCGAACGAGCGAACAGGCCGATGGGTACAGTCGGATTGATGACGAAGCTGTCGAGTGTATAATTGAAGCCGTTCAGGAGGAAACAGGATGCGATCTTACACGGATAAGCACTGAGAGGATTCTCGAAACGGCAAATCAGTCGCAACAAGACCAGGATATTAGTTGAGGCTATGGATTAATTAGTTCAAGCTAGTATGTACTACAGAATCCAAGGGAGAAAGCTTTAATACTGTACCATTTATTTTTATACCATGTTAGGTAGTCACTAAACAACATACCATCATTTACCAAAGAATCAGCCTATCTCGAACGGAGCGGTGATTCAGGTCCAACCATCGACAGTTCCCAACAGTACCGTTATACAAGTAAACGACACCAACCTCAGCTATGAAAGAAAAATCGACGACAAGAAGACAAGCATTGAAATCCCTCGGCGTGGCAGGAGCTGCAGTGAGCCTGGCAGGCTGTATGGGTGCATTTGATGATGATGGCGAATGGGACGAACAAATCGGCGTATTGATGCCCCAGACTGGCCCGCTCTCGGGGATCGGCCAACAAGCGGAGCAGGCAGTCGAAATCGCCTTCGATCACGTGAACGAACAGACGGATATGGATCTCGGATTCGAAATTAAAGATACAGAGGGCGAGGTCGAGGAGGCAAGATCTGCAGCGATGGAGCTGATAGAAGACGGGGCACCGGTGCTGACAGGAATGATCGACAGCGATGAGGCATTGGCTGTTCGTGACGTTACGGAAGACGAGGAAGTTCCAATCGTAAATTCGTACGCCAACAACGACGATGTTACTGAAGACGGGACGGAGTACACGTATCGCTACATCGGCGATTCGATCCAGGAAATGCGGGGAACGATGGAATTCTGGGAAGCAGAAGGCGCCGAGAATGTCGCACTCATCGCAGCAGATTATTCGTTCGGCCGTTCGGTTGGGGAGGCGATGGAGTCGTTAGCTGATTCGTTCGGACAGACTGTCGAGGATACGTTATTCCTCCCAGTCACCACGAACAACTTCAGACCCGAAATCCGATCACTCGATACTGATTCCCTCGATGCGATTTTCGTTGCGTTCCCTGGAGAGAACGGTCCTGTTCTCGTCCAGCAACTCGAAGACGAAGGTGTGTTCGAGGATACGATCGTGACTGGAAATTACTCTTATAGTACAAATACAATGATCATGGCGGTCGGTGAGCAGTTACCGGGACTTACGGCATGGGGTGTCGAAAAATCTGGAGCTGGCGAACTGCAAGGCGAGTTCAATGATCGTTTCGATGTCCGGATGGATAGTCTCCATGCGCTGCCGTATGACACATTCAACGTCGCGTATGAAGCGCTGGCGGCTGCCGACTCGATAGATCCGGAATCGGTAAACGATGCGATGCGTGAAATCGAATACGATGGATCGGTCGGCATCCCTGCATCGTTCGGTGAAAACGGACACAACGTTGGATATCGACAGATCATTACCGAGTGGCAATCGGCGGATGGCGAATTAGACGACCCGTCTATATTCACCTCAGACACACTTTCGCCTTGATGGAAACCATGCTTATCGAATGCGACAACATATCTAAAAGTTTCGGCGGTCTTCAGGCTCTCGATGAGGTTGATCTCTCGGTTGATACTGACGAGATTGTCGGCCTCATAGGACCGAACGGAGCTGGCAAGACGACGTTGTTCAACGTAATGACTGGAATATATGCGCCCAATGGAGGATCAGTTACCTTAGGGGGTGAGGAAATTGTCGGATGGAAACCATATGAAATCTGCCAACATGGTGTTGCGAGATCGTTTCAGACTCCACAGCCACTCAGTTCTCTGACTATCGAAGAAAACGTAAAAGCGGCAGATCACTTCGGTCGGGTAGATCGAGAGCAGATTCTCTCGATATCAGAAATACTGAAGATGTTCGATCTCTGGAAAAAGCGAGATCTTATGCCGGATAAATTACAACTCATCGAAAAGAAAAAGCTGGACCTGGCGAGAGCGTTAGCAACGGCGCCGAAACTAATTTTCTTGGACGAAATCATGGCTGGTCTCACCCCAACTGAAAAGACGGAAATCATCGATCAAATTATTGAATTGCATGAGATGTACGATATTTCGTTTCTCGTCATCGAACATGATCTCAAAGTCGTCCGGGACCTATGCGATCGCGTCGTCGTAATAAACGAAGGGAGTAACATCGCATCCGGGTCCGCGAGCGAGGTCTTCGACAACCAACGCGTACAGGAGACGTACATTGGAGGAAGCGCATGACGTTATCCGTCGAGGAACTCTCGGCTGGATACGGTGAAATTCAGATTCTGCACGGAGTGACTCTCACCCTCGAAGAAGAAGAGATCGTCTCAGTGATCGGCCCAAACGGAGCCGGAAAGACGACACTCATGAAATCTATCGCTGGTTTGCTCGACCCGACAGATGGGACTGTCGAGTATAATGGCACTTCCATTACAGATCTGGATACTGAAGACCGGATTCGATCGGGTCTCGCACTCGTCCCGGAAGAACGTAACCTATTCAGAACAATGACTGTACGAGAAAATTTGGTACTCGGTTCGTATGCCTCGAGAAAGAACAAAAAAGATCGACTTGAACGTGTGTATGAAACGTTTCCGAAACTCGAACGACGGAGTAATCAGAAGGCGGGGACGCTCAGCGGCGGCGAAGCACAGATGCTCAGTATTGGTCGAAGTCTGATGACAGATCCCGAGGTACTACTCCTGGATGAACCGTCGCTAGGGCTGGCTCCAAAACTGATTCCCGAGCTATTTGAAACGATACAGAAAATCAACGAAGAGGGTGTAGCAATTGTCCTCGTCGAACAGGAGATGAAACGCGCACTCGAGATCTCGGATCGGGGTTACCTGCTGGAGAATGGGAGAATCGAAATCAGCGATATGGCATCGGAGCTTATCGATGATCCCGAAATCATCAGTAAGTATCTAGGTGGTGAGTGACGTGCTAGGGACAGCACTATTTATTTTGATCAACGGGCTCATTTTCGGTAGCCTCATCGCACTCACTGCGGTCGGGTTAGCGCTTATTTTCGGGGTCTTAGATGTTCCGAACTTCGCACAGGGAGAGTTCGCGACGTTCGGTGGACTCGCAACGATCTTCTTTTACAATCAAGGATTGGGCTTACTTGCAAGCGCAACAGTAGCCCTTGTACTGACATTCCTCTCTGGCATCCTTATCGAGCGGTTGGTGTTTGCCCAGTTCTACGGAAAGGAGGAGTTCCTTCTCTTGGCGTTTTTCGCCAGCTTCGGAATCGTTATCTCGTTCCAAGAGTCACTCCTGCTTCTGCTCGGGCCGGAAGTGTATCAGGTTCCGACGGTTATCGGCGGGAGTTTCGAAGTGTTAGATGTCACCCTTCGTTACCTGGAGTTGTCAGCCGCACTGGTCGCAATTATAATGTTGGTGTTACTGTACATATTTACCCGTTATACCTATTATGGGCTCGCGATCCGAGCAATCGCGGACGATCCCGCCGGTGCCGCAGTGGTTGGCATCGACAGCAATCGAATATACATGTTGACCTTCGGCATCGGTGCGGTACTTACAGGCCTAACCGGTATCCTGTACGGGAGCGTGTTTACACTGTTTCCGGCATTAGGTATCGAACTGACTGGATTCGCCTTCGCGATCGTCGTGGTCGGTGGTGTCGGTAGCTTCCAGGGAACTGTCATCGCGAGCCTGATAATCGGCGTTATCGACAGTTTCACCGCGACAATCTTCGGCAGCCGATATCGGTTAATTGCAATTTTCTTGTTCCTGTTCGCGGTGTTGATGATCAAACCAGGAGGACTGCTGGGTGATACCCATGAGTGAGAACGAATCGACAAGAATCAAGGAGTTGATCGCGACCGTATATCCGCATCGATGGCGGCTGTTCGCTGCTGTCATGGTGGTATTCGCGGCCATGCCGTTCCTGGTATCGCAATCAACCGTGGTTACGCTTTCACTCGTGTTCATATACGGTATTCTGGCCTTTTCGGCGATTGTGCCGATCGGCTACGCGAACCAACTTATCCTGTGCCAAGGTGCGTTCTTCGGTGTCGGTGCGTACTCGTTCGTGTTACTGACAACATCGGGAGTTCCGTCCTGGGTATCGATCCCTGCTGCTGTGCTCACAACGACTGCTGTGGCGTTGATGTTGGCTCTCCCTGCACTACGTGCGAAAGGAATTTATCTCGGCATTCTTACGCTTGTTTTCAACTTGATCTTCGTGCAGGTACTGATTGTATTCCCAGATATTTTTGGCGGTGATCAGGGACTTTCCAGCCCGGATCTATATCTTCCGGAAGCGCTCGTCTCGGTCGTTCCGCGCACCGTCATCTACTACTATCTAACGATGATATTTTATTTAGTCATATTCTTGGGATTCCACCGATTGCTCGACGGAGAGATCGGCTGGTCGTTGCTTTCGTTGAAAGAAGAAACGTACGTGGCCGAATCGATCGGTGTCAACACCCGAAAATATCGTATGCTGTCTTTTGCCTTCGCCGGTAGCGTTGGTGGAATCGGTGGTGCGATCTACGCACCCGTGACTGGATACATTTCGCCTGGGACGTTCGACCTTGATGCGACGATCGATATCATTCTCGCCGGAGTTCTGGGCGGAATTTCGGTGTTAGAAGGCGCTCTTCTCGGTGCGTTCGTCGTTCGGTACCTCCCGGAGGCACTGGCCGTTGTAGACCAGTATAGAATGGTCCTTTTCGGGTTGCTGTTGATCGCGATCCTTATTTATCTGCCCGAGGGTGTTGGCGGATATATCAAAGAAAAGCTTCGTTGACACCGTTCTCCGCCTCGAGACTGAAGAATTCCACGGTACCGCATCGATATAGCGGGATACAACTCAAATCTGATAAGAACTGTTTTTAGAGTGGCCATTAAACTGGTAATTCGAACGATGAAATCCAATCAACAGGGACAATTGTCACTAAATGAAGACGAGATTGCAGTCGTGGTGGTGGATGTGCAGAACGCATTTGCCTCCGAGGAGGGATCTCTTGCAACCGATGGCGTCGACATTTCCGGTCCGATCGAGACACTCCCAAACGTTCGGCAGTTCATCGACAAAGCACGGGAAACTGACGTCGACATCGTATTCACCCGCTCGGTTCGGAGGACCGACGAGCGGGATGCACCGAGCCGTACTCTCGAAGTTGTGCCGGAAATATACCAGAATCGAGAACCGATCTGTTTGGAAGGCTCTACCGACGTCGAATACGTTGACGGGTTCGAGCCGACCGATGATGATCACGAAGTCACAAAACTACGATACGATGCCTTCAACGGCACAAACCTGGAGCTGTGGCTCCGAATGAACGATATTGAGACCGTGTTGCTCTGTGGATTCATGACGAACGGATGTGTCGAGGCGACCGGTCGAACCGCGTACGAGCGAGGATTCAACGTAGTACTCATCGAAGACTGTGCAGATAGTATAACAGAGGAAACCCACCAATCCGCTGTCTCTAATTTTCGGACACTTCTCGGGACGGTCACCACTCACGACCAGGTCGAGTTTGTTTAAACGAACTCGCCCCGAACGAATACCTGACAATTGATATCGACATTCTCGGCTCCTCAGAGCGGTTGTGCTCACCATCACTGGGGTTGCGCTCACCATCACTGGACACGTCCTGGACGCTGGAGCCACCGAATAAACTAATAGGGCCCGAACAATGTGTAGATGCATGGAAACGTCAAGACAATCGATTGTTGAAGAGTACTTTGAGGCACTAGATTCCGGGGATTTTGAGCGTGCTGCCAAACAGTTCACGCCAGATGTGACCTACATCCATCCGCCGATGTACAGTGATGATACCCACATTACGGGACGAGACACGCTGTATTCATTCTTCACTGATGTCAGAGGGAAGCAAGAGACAGAGCATCACGTGGAGCGTTTTGTCGGTGACGAAAATTCGGGTGCTGTCGTTGGATACGTGACCGAAGCCGGTGAAACGACGCCATTGGAATATTTCGTCGCTTATGCAGAGTTCGTGGACTCAGAGATTGAGTACTACATCGCGGGGTTGCTCGGAATGAAATGACTGACTCCGAGAAAGACCGACCCGATTGGTGGCTGACGAACGAACGGATAAAGTCGCAACTGGGACTTCCCAAGTACGATCCACCAAAATTCGCCGACGAAACGTACGTCTACAAAATAGTTGATCGTATCGAAAGAGAACGAGATTGCAGCATACAGTTTGGAGCTATCAACCCTCGTTATCCCGATGATTGGTATGTATGGATCGATGGCGAGCAAGCATTTTCCATTGGCAGGCAACGGACTATCGATGCGAATACAATGTACAAAATGACTGCTGAGGAGTTCTGTACAACGGTTGAAACGTACGTCGAAACTGAGGAATCCGATTCGTCAGGTTCCGGCAGTAGTTAATCCATGTGCGATAGTCGATGACGTGTATTGCTATCTGCGTGACTGTACACCCGGCCTGAGCAACCGATATAAAACACACCAACGATGGTTGGTCATATAGTTAAGTAATTCTGGTGTATATGAGGATGTACATGGTTCAAATAGGAGGTTCCTACAGTGCCTGATGTAACTGGCTACAGAGCGAAATTCGGGACAATAATCCCATCGACGAATACCGTCGTCGAACACGACTTCAACATGATGGCGCCGCATGGGATAACCTGTCATTCGGGGAGAATCCGTATTCACGAGGAAAACCTCAGCTCGAACGAGGCGTTCGAGGACTTGCTCGAGCAAATCAGGAACAACATCGGCGATGCCATCGACGAAGTGATGACCTGTGATCCTGATTATATGGTGATGGGTATGTCGGCCGAAACCTTCTGGGGCGGAATAGAAGGAAATCGGAAATTCGAGGCCATGGTCGAGGAGAGGTCCGGTCTCGGTCTCTCGACCGGAGCGACCGCGACCCGCGAGGCTCTCGATAAGTTCGGTGCCGAGACGATTTCGTTCGTCACACCGTATCAATCAGTAGGCGACGAACAGGTTCGCGCGTTCTACGAGGATTGTGGCTACGAGGTCGCCGACGTTCGAGGGCTGAAATGCCGGTCGGCAACGGCAATCGCAGAGGTGACAGAGCAGGAACTTGCCAACGCGTTGCGGGACATCGACGGTCCGGAGGTTGATGCACTAGTACAGGTCGGAACGAATCTCTCGATGGCCAGGCTAGCCGGTGTGGCAGAACGATGGCTCGATAAACCCGTTATCGCAATCAATACAGCGACACTCTGGCACGCGCTCCGAGAGAACGGATTCGACGATCAATACGAGGGTTACGGGCGACTGTTGCGCGAACACTGAAATCATACGAAGGACCCAGAGAGACGGTCTGAAAGAGCCTGCAGAAAACCGTTCGCAGTCTCGCCTATAGCGAGAAGAGTAGAATATGTTCTCGACCATAGTGAGCCCACTGCGTTATGCTCCCTCTCCGGTACTCCTGTCACGGTCAAGCACAGGCACAATTTTTTGTGATAGTCGACCAACTGTAGATCATGGAGTACGAAGTTACTGCCACAGAAGAGGTACCGGTAACAGATCTTTCCGAACTGGATGACGTCCCTGTCGACCTGGACGTGCGCTCTATCGACAAAGCACTCGGCTGTCAGAACCTCGCGGTAAGCGTCTGGCACTTCGAGAAGGGCGAAGAGATCAACTATCATGCTCACTCCGAACAAGAGGAGCTATTCTACGTTCTCGACGGCACGTTCTCGGTGAAACTTGGACGTTCCGGAAACGAGGAAACGATCGAAGCCGACGAGGGAACGTTTTGGGTCGCAGCTCCACTGATCGGACGCGGCCATCGCTGTATTAGCGAGAACGGCGGTGCTGTACTGGCAATCGGCGCACCGCCAGTCGAGGACGAGGGTCTCGACCCACATGAGTTGTCCGACGAGGAAATCGACGAAGCGCTCGAACAATACGGGAACTAGCCGAGCGGTAGCGAAAGGGCGGATCAATGCCACACGGGTGTCGACCAATGTGAGAGATGTAATATACAGTTGATTTAGAGTAGTTTGTGAGATGACCGCTCGCATCTCAGAATTCGAACTCCAAATAGTATATGGATACTGTCATTAAACGGAAAAGGCATATGCACTCCTCGAGTACTCTACGCTGTACCAATGAGCAAGCAGACCCTCTACGACAAGGTTTGGGAGCGCCACAAGGTCGCGGAGCTACCCAACGGTCAGGACCAGTTGTTCGTCGGGCTCCATCTCGTTCACGAGGTTTCGAGCCCGCAAGCGTTCGCCATGCTCCGTGAGCGAGACCTCGAGGTCGCCTATCCAGACCGAACTGTCGCAGTCGCAGACCACATCGTGCCGACCGCAGAGTCCGACCGGAGGCGTCCGCTGCCGGACGAACAAGCCGAAACGATGCTCGCCACGATGGACGAGAATGCTGCAGAGTCGGAGATAACCTACTACGGTCTCGATTCGTCGGAGCAAGGTATCACACACGTCGTCGCCCCGGAACTGGGCCAAACGCATCCGGGGATGATCGTTGCCTGTGGCGACTCCCACACCTCTACCCACGGGGCGCTTGGAGCGATCGGTATTGGCATTGGGACCAGTCAAATCCGTGACGTCCTGGCCACGCAGACGTTCGCCGCCAACAAACAAAAGGTCCGGCGGCTTGAGCTGAGGGGAGAACTCGACGAGTGGGTCTATGCGAAAGACCTGATGTTGCGTGTCTTGCAGGAACTTGGAATCGACGGGGGCGTCGGTTACGTCTACGAATACGCCGGCTCGGCGGTCGAGAATCTCGATATCGAGGAACGTCTCGCGATGTGCAACATGTCCGTCGAGGGCGGCGCCCGCGCTGGCTACGTCAACCCCGACGAGACCACCTACGAGTACCTCAAGGGCCGGAAGTTCGTCCCTGCTGGTGAGGAGTGGGAGCGCCGGAAGGCGGAGTGGGAGGCCATCGCCAGCGACGAGGACGCCGAGTACGACGACGTCGTCGAAATCGACGTCGACGACCTCGATCCAATGGTCACCTGGGGGATTAACCCCGGACAGGCAGTCCAAGTGACCGAACCAGTCCCGGACCCAGCCGACCTTGAGGGCCAGGAACGGGCTGACGCAGAGAGAGCAATCGATCACATGGACGTCGAGGCGGGCGAGACAATGGCCGGCGTCGAGGTCGACGTCGCGTTCATCGGCACCTGCACTAACGGTCGCGTTTCGGACTTCGAGCGCGCTGGGGCCGTACTTGAAAATAACGAAGTCGCCGACGGCGTCCGTGGCATGGCAGTGCCCGGCAGCGAGCGCGTCCGGCGACGGCTTGAGGAGCGGGGCATCGACGAGACGTTCCGCGAAGCCGGCTGGGAGTGGCGCCACTCCGGCTGCTCGATGTGTATCGGGATGAACGGCGACCAGATTTACGACGACGAACTGTGTATCTCATCGTCGAACCGCAACTACGTCGGGCGTCAGGGGTCGGAGGACGGCCGGACCGTCCTCGCGAGTCCAGCCATGGTCGCTGCAGCGTCCGTCGCCGGCGAAATCGTCGATGTTCGGGAGGTGATCGCCTGATGGCCTCGAACGAGCGCGGAATGCCAATCACGCGGGCCACCGGAACGGGTGTTCCAGTCAGAGGCAACGACATCGACACTGACCAGATTCTGCCAGCGCGCTTCCTCAAGGAGGTTACGTTCGACCGCATGGGTGAGTTCGCCTTCTACGACCAGCGACGTGACGACGACGGTGAGCTCAACGACCACCCGTTCAACGAGTACGAGGGCGCGGGAATCCTCG
>LKMJ01004940.1_pt1 | contig 12576 bp, 15 predicted proteins | sample 643391 | NCBI WGS metagenome assembly LKMJ01 (sample SAMN04112250, study PRJNA286221) | soda lake metagenome | biome: soda lake; feature: Kulunda Steppe; material: water; isolation source: sample PL-Br10 brine of Picturesque Lake | place: Russia: Kulunda steppe | collected 2010-07
CCCAGTGGACCTGGACCTCACGCCAGGCTCTCACACCCCTCACCCAGTGGACCTGGACCTCACGCCAGGCTCTCACACCCCTCACCCAGTGGACCTGGACCTCACGCCAGGCTCTCACACCACACACCTTACACCTTTGTGCCATGCCCATCCCCCTCGCACCTCTGTAGTCCGTGCTGCGCGCGAGTTCGCCCACCACTACGCACATGCTGGACACCGTATGCGCTGCTGCGGTGATGTGCCACATGGAGGAGGGGCTGTGGGGGAGCATGTGTTGCAGGCACTCTAAGAGCTCGCGTCTGCTCCTCCAGTCCACGTCCCTGGCCTATATTAGAAAGGAAGGAAGCCACAAGCGCAGCAGCGCATATGCTTTGCCGGTCAACACTTCTGGCCAGCGTAAGAAAGGAAGCCACGAGCACAGCAGCGCATATGCTTTGCTAGTCAACACCCCTGGCCTGTGTAAGAAAGTAAGCCGCGAGCACAGCAGCAGGAACAGCAGCAGCAGCAAGCCGGTGGTAGACTGGCACAGGAGAAAACACATGGATACGGCACATGCATGCAGGGTGTAACATGCAGGCCTCCTGAGAGAAGAGAAGGCCATGAGGGCAAGCCATGAGACACATGCACATCCAAACCAGGCAGCGCCAAGGACCTTGAGACATGCTGGTGCAGCAGACAGGGCAGGTAACGCTAGACTTGGGGCACATAAGCATACCAAATTGAGAACAGCGCACATGCTCACATGCAATACACGTACACGCATAAAAGTACGCACACACACATGCGCACACACATGCGCACAGGTGCATGCACGCATGCACACAAATGCACAAAGACACACACACACAAACACAGAAGCAGCACGCAACACCACCATAGCAGCGCAGTTTGCACAACACAGAACGCATGTAGCCATGACAGTGCACGAAGGTCATGCATGCCACAAGGGCTGCCACATAAAGCAAACACCTGACAAAGTTAAATTTCAAATGATGCACGTGCGCCCTCCTCCATGCAGGGCAAGCGCGCATAAATACATGCACACGCACATGCACAGCACATGCACACATAGACATCACACGCATGCACGTAAACCATCACATACACGCATACGTACGCAAAACACGCAAAAAGTTGCACAAACTTCTAGACATCTCTTCATCCTTTGCACTGGGCCCGCGCACTGGAAGGGCATGTCACTTTTGACAGCTGGAGCACCAAAAGCACAATGCAAACTGGCAAGCAGAGGAGCTGCAAAAAAGGAAAGCCTACCCTTTTCTGCACGCGGGCGCGCCAACTCGCGTGCTCGGCTTCGTATGCATCAGCTGAGTTGAGCCCCTGCTGCATATCATGCTGGCCTGACCCTCCTAGCACCTGCAGGAAATACATATACAGGAGAAAATTATAGATGATGCATGCTTGATGAGCACGCATTGACAGCCATCCTAACGCAGCTAGTTCTCATTCATTTCTTTTACGGCTTCAAGTAAGGCGTTTGCGCTGTGGGAGGTAGGCCACAGCCTGCCAACCAGCTGGCCAGTGACGCATGCACTGCCCAGGGGGTGCAATGCATAGGATGCCTGCAAGAGATAAGTAAGAGTACATCACGAATATGTCACGTGTGCGCTGCAACAGGAGACGCAACAAACTGATTGCACCGGGCAAACAAACAGACAGTTAAGGTGTGCACACATATCTGCAGCCATGTAGGCATATGAACACACACATGCTCACATACACTTTACATGCAATGAACCACATGAGCTATCACACTATCACATGCACAAGTGTAGACAGACTCAAACATGCAAGCATGCACTTGGCAGGCGATGGCCAAGCAACCAGCACATGATAGATTTTAGAAAACATTTCTTTCCAACGTTCAGAATAAATCGTGCTATTCTTAATAGAAATAAATTTTTATCTTTCTTATTATTTTATCTAGAAATTAAAAAGTTACCTGGCAAGCCCAACGACCTAGCCGGCAGTCAAAACCTCCACGTATCACCTCTAACTTGTAGGGCAGTACCTGCTCATGAATAGAGACTGGGGCTTGAGGAGGCGGTGGAGGGGGGTCAACAAACGTCTGGCAAACCAGATCCAGCTGGGTTTTGTACGCGTACGCCACGAAGCACAGCGCAGTGATGTCCTGCAGAATGGAGGCACAGTGGGATCTGGCATAAGCGGTGTGGTTGGTGTTGTGTGGTTGGTGTTGTGCGATTGGTGTATGCCAAGGCTGCCAAGCAGGGCAATGGCATATGGTCAGCAGCAACAGCCTGCCATTGTGTGCAAGCTGTGCAAGGTCAGCAGTAACATGCAGCAGCTGAATCAGGATATTGGTCTCATTGTCGAGTTGAGGGACGGCCGGCCGCTCAAGCTGATCCAGCGGAAGCTCGTGTCCGCATGTAAGGAGCTCCGCTGCGCGGCAGTATTAACCATAATGCTCAAACCAGCGTTGATTCCCTTACTCAACGGCTCACCATATCTCACCATTTAATTTGAGAGTCCATACGTTTTGTCTGGCTTTGACCAGCCACAGGCTGTTCATCCTCACAACCAAACTTCCATACAGCCAGACAAGGTATGCACAGCAGCCACCCTGTAGGTCAGCAAGGTCGCACGCTCCTCTGCACTTCCACGCAATGTTGTGACAAAAGCGGCTCGCTGAAACAACCCGCCCCCCTACAGCCTTTCTGCGCCACTGCTGCACAGATTTCCTGGGCCACTTTTGCGCCAACCCTCAATCCAACTTGCATCTGAAAACTGGCATTTGTGCCACTGTCTGGGTCAAGGTTGCAGACCACCTACTTAAAAATTCCGTTCTCCCTTGGCCTTTCTTGATGGGGAAATTGCTTTCAACAACTGCGCTCTACCCTTGCCTGCTGCAAGTTAAGCCAAGTGTTTTGGCCATCACCCTGCTCCAGCAACCACTTTGGCCAAGCTGCCCTCTCTCTTGCCAGCTGAAGCAATTCCGCCATGCCCCTCGACCAGCAAGCTACCTAAGCCAAGCTAGCAGCATCAGTGTGGTGGTCTAGGTATGCCTTTGTGAGAGTCCTACGGCATACGCAAGAAAAACACAATGGGCCACTCCTCCTACAGATTATGCCGAACTTGGTTTGCCCTGGCTTTTGGGTCTGCACACTTTGAGGCCGGTGACAGCAGTGCACTGCGCAGCCCTGTGATACCTCGCAAGCAGCGACCCACAGCCGTCACCCGACTAGTGGCAGGTGCGTAACGAGGCATGCCTGCTCCACAGGCACAACCACAAGGGTTGGCAGTATTCTCCATTATGACATAACGACAGAGCCATGTTAGCCCCGATCTCGGCGTCACTTGCAGGCTCAGAGCTTGCCACTCAGCCGCCACCTGTGGCAGCTTCCTCTTCAAATGGCTGTACCTGAGCCCCTCAGCAGCGCGCACACAAAAGCAAGGTGCTGCATCAGAAACACGCTCCTCCCTTCCCATTCAAGAACACCACAGCCTGGGTCAGCCTGGATACATTTGCGGCTGTAGTAGAACAGCACAGCCTGGGATACATTTGCGGCTGGATACATTTGCGGCTGTAGTAGAACACCACAGCCTGGGTCAGCCTGGATACATTTGCGGCTGGGCGTAGCCTGTGCCCTGGAGGCGCGCCATGTCAGCAGTGCACGGTGGAGGCCACCCACCAAACTCAGTGCCCGAGAGCATGCTTTGAACGGCGACAGCTGCTGCATAGGCGGCCAAGGTGGTTTTGGCCCTCCGCCCAGGTGCTGTGGCGGTGGCTGGGGCCCTCCTGGCATCCTCTTCTGCTTCACCTTCTGCCAATGTTCCAGCATCTTCGTGAGCGATTCCAGGTGTGCTGCAAAGTCCTGCATTGGCAAGGGCCACCGCAGCCACTTTTAAGCTTGCAAACCTCCGAATGCCTGCACCAGCAGGGCATTTGCGCAACTCTGTGCCTTCCCATGCTCCAGATCTTGATGGGTTGGTGGAGCAAGAGCTGGATGGCGCCCCTGATAAACATGGGGAGTGAGCCGGCCTTGCAAAGGGCATCAATCCCGCGCTCCCCCTCTGACACACCAGCTCATCAATTGGTCTGGATTCCACGTCTACCAGGGTCCGGCTGCCCCTGGAGGACAGGAGGCGTCCCTCGCCCTGACCCCACAACCATAACACCTGATCCCTTGCCCTGACACCACAACCACGCAACCCTGACCCCACAACCCTATCACACATTATTGTGCCCTGTCCCCAAAACCGTACGACCCTGATCCCAAAACCATACCACTTGTTCCCTTGCCCTGTCCCCACAACCATACGACCCTGACCCCACAACCATATCATTCTCTTGCCCAAACCCCAAAACTACGGCCCTGACCCCACAACCATATCACACGTTCTCTTGCCCTAACCCCACAACCATACGACCCTGACCCCACAACCATATCACACACTCTCGTGCCCTGACCCCTCTACCATAACACCTGTTGCCCTGCCCTGACCCCACAACTATATAACCCTGACCCCGCAACCATGCAACACATTCCCTCGCCCTGTCCCCACAACCATACCACCAGTTCCCTTGCCCTGACCCCACAACCATGCCACACATTCCCTTGCCCTGTCCCCACAACCATACCACCCATTCCCTCGCCCTGACCCCACAACCATATCACACGTTCTTTTGCCCTGTTCCCACAACCATACCACACGTTCTCTTGCCCTGTCCCCACAACCATACCACACGTTCTCTTGCCCTGTCCCCACAACCACAACACCTGTTCCATTGCCCTGATCCCCCAACTATACAGCCCTGACCCCAAAACCATGACACCCGCTCTTTTGCCCTGTCCCCACAACCACAACACCTATTCCATTGCCCTGATCCCCCAACTATACAGCCCTGACCCCACAACCATGACACACCTCGCCCTGTCCCCACAACCCTCTCTTGCCCTGTCCCCACAATCATACCACCTGTTCCCTTGCTATGTCCCCACAGCCATGCAACCCTGACCCCACAACCATATCACACGCTCTCTTGCCCTAACCCCACAATCATACCACCCTGACCCCACAACCATATCACATGCTCTATTGCCGCAACCCCACAACAATACCACCCTGACCCCACAACCGAATCACACGTTCTCTTGCCGCAACCCCACAACCATACCACATGCTCTCTTGCCGTAACCTCACAACCGTATCACATGCTCTCTTGCTGCAACCCCACGATCATATCACATGCTCTCTTGCCGCAACCTCACAACCATATCACATGCTCTCTTGCCCTAACCCCACGATCATACCACATGCTCTCTTGCTGCAACCCCAACCATATCACATGCTCTCTTGCTGCAACCCCACAACCATATCACATGCTCTCTTGCCGCAACCCCACGATCATACCACCCGTTACTTCGCCTTGACCCCACAAGCATAATACACATGTGACGTCGGGAATCCTCTGATCCTTACACCTCACACCTATCACACCTCAAAGCCTTGACATCATGCTCTTCTGATCCTCACACCCCAAAGGCTTTATCTTCTGCCTCTATCACGGGAGCCAACAAGCAGGCCACATAGCCAACAAGCCTTTTTTAATCCACGGAGAGGCTTGAGAGTGTGCAACGACAGAACCAGCATCCTTGGGCTGGACATTGAAGCCAGCTTCCGTCTGTGATCTCCTTCAAGGTCCTGCACCACAGACTCCAGCGGCTACTGTGCAACTTCTTTGAAACCATGGATTTGCATGCTCCTTTGACCTCACCTCAATTCCGGACTCTAGAGGGTCAGGGTGTGATGCTTGCAACAGCTCCCACTGCTTTAGCGCAGGGTCGGCGGAATAGAACACCGTTGCATCTGGAAATGAGCACGGAGATCGGTGTGCGAAACCCTTTGCCCGTCTAAAGACCCCCAAAAGCAGATGCGTTGTTCTCACAAGCCAGCTTTTAACTTCCGAGCCAGGCACCTGCATGTGCCCAGCAAAAGGACAGCGTTGATAACCACAAGCACATCGACACAGGAGGGAAAGCACATATGCATGTGTAAGTGTGTGAATATGTGTAATTCTCACTGTGTAGCTCTCATGTGAGTGCGCAAGCCGCTTGCGCTAATGTGGCCTTTGCATGAAGGGCAGGTGTGAAGGAGCCGCTCGCTCGAGATCCATTTCTTCGAGCTCCTCTATCGGGTCTTGGTGGAGGCTGGAAGCCCTCGCTGAGCAGCTACAGCTGCGCAACCCTTGCTTGAAATCCAGCGCTCGGCTCCTAGGCAGGCCACGATGACTCATGGTTCATCAACGATCTGGATACAGCACCCTCGCCTTATCAGGAGGCCCAATGATGCATGGGTCTCTAGCCCATCAACAATCTAAACACAGTGCCCATACCTGAGGCCCGCCACCCAGCTCCTGGAAGGATCTAAGGGCATGCGTCTCTGCTGCATCATTGATCTGGATAAAGCGCATGCAGCGGTGCAGACGGGCCATCCAGGCTGAGTGCCAAGCCCTTGGCAGGTGTCCCGAAGAGCCACCTTCTGGAATGCTCATCTCTACATCGATCAAAAGAGCACGTGTGTGGCATTCCATTGGTCATCCAATCAGCACAATTGTGGCGTCTTTATCAGTCATCAACCATCGCAGCCGGTGCACCACAGTCAGCTGACCACGCTGATTTCACTTTGGACACGCCAGAGGACACCATCAGCACAGTCGGCACAGTCTCTTCTGGTGAAGAATGGCATGCCCAGCATGAAAGCATGAAAGATGATCCCGATCACCTAGCCACAACCATGCCACGCATAAACAAACAGCACATCCATCCAAAAGCACTTTCACTAGTTAACAGTCTCAGCCATGGACAATGCCACTGCTGGCGTTGCAAGCAACTGCCTTCTGTGCAGTTGCTGCGCCTTGGACGAGAACGACAATGACGACAGCAGCAGCAGCAGCAACAACAACAACGACAACAAAAACAACAACAGCAGCAGCAGCAGCAGGTCTGTATGCTGCAAGGCAACATAGGAATGTGCTCTGTAGCCTGGTAAAAAGGACATGATTAATGTTGAAGAAAACAAACTTTCAATGTTTTGCACGCACCATGAAATTGCACACGTGCATATGTGCACAAGCCTGCATGCATACGCATGCTTACACGCACGAACACACTTGCAAAAGCATACAGTAAACAGCATCCCCAACAAATTGAACATGCACACCAGCATGCACAATCGCATGGAATGTGTGCGGCAACACTTTCAGCTTGTACTTTTGGACTCCCTTTACCTGGCAAGCAGGAAAGCAACAGATGGTTCCTCCCAAAACAATAGAAGATATCTGAACGGTACTGTGAGATTTTCTGAGTCATGGGTTGGGCGGCAGGAGAGACGTCCCGTAGACACATCTTTAAGTAGTCCTGCTGCTGCAAGGAGAGGGGCTCTTCAGCATCTTCGCAGGTTTTGATCGCTTTCGATAAAATCTGTACAGTGCGGGGGCAAGCACACGGTATGAAGGCCATGGTTCATGTATGTGTGTGTGTGAGTGCGTGCGTGCGTGCGTGCATGTGTGTGTGTGTGTGTGTGTGTGTGTGTGTGTGAGAGAGAGAGAGAGAGAGAGAGAGAGAGAGAGAGAGAGAGAGAAAACTGCGGGCGGAACTGCAAATGTACTGATTTGCTGGCAGCCATGTATGCAGGAGCTTCATGGGAAGGAGCACAATCTCCATGTACCTGGTTCAAAGCCTCTGAAGCCTGCGAATCCGACTCCTCCAGGCTATTTCCACTCATGATCTAGGCTTTTGTCTAGATATGCCTCACATCAAATTCCCTAGATCTAGGTAACACTATAGGACATAAGGTGCATCAAGTCATGTATCATGCAGCTACAAGTAGAGATCGAAAAGAGTGTATTGAATATCATTCGGCGTATAAATTAAATTTAAAATTGACCTAATTGATAACCTAAGTCTCAATGGCGAAGAAAAGCAAGAGCGCCGCAGCCTCGCCTACCAGCAAGAGTCAGACCCCTGCACATAAACTGCAAGAAGAAAATTCACTCTCTCAAGAAGCCGTGCACTCACTGCATGTGCCTCCTCATGCCCAGCTACTGCCGCCTGGCACGGTCTCCCAAAAGCCATTGCTTAAACTAGCCAGAGAAAGGCAAGTCAGCAGCAGCAGGAGCTGTCAGAGCAGCAAAGAGTTGTGGCTCATACAAGTCCCACGTACTGTAAGTCAAACAGACGAATCACTTGCCCGGTAATGGCAGTCGGGCAGACTGATTTGAAATAAGTGCACGCGGAGCAACACTGCTTCGTTTCTTTGAGGCCAGCTTCCATGGACAATTGCTTTCTTACCCAAGATTATTTGCGCTGTTTGAAACATGTTTGTGCGCTGCACGGAACATACCTGCCCGTGCAGGTGACTGCACAAAGCCTGGAGGGCATGCAGATCGACTGGCCGGCGCCAGATGACCTGCCAGCCGATCATCAGCCCTCAGGGCATGGCAAGCAAAGGGCTACAGAGGCGCAGCCGTGCACTGTGCAAGGTGCGTGTGAGCACAGCCTTAGGGACGTTTGAGCTGCATGACATGGGTGAGCTTCAGACATGGAGCGCTGCTGTCAGCGTGGTCATGGGACACATGGTCCAATGGGGCCAGGCTGGGCACCAACCCTCCTGCGCTGTGCAATCAGAGCTTGCCCCCTCGATGGGATTGAAACGCACAATTCCCCCGGCCCCTTTTGAGTGCTCCTCCAGGCAACTCAACTGGCCTTGTTGGTGTGCTCACCCTCACTTGGCCTTACAAAGGAGTCTTTACTAGGAATGCACATCCCAGCGTCCCAAACGGCCCCGTTAAAATGAACCGCCCCCACCCCTCAACCCCCCGCTCCTATGGCGTGTGTGCCCCTGAGCCAAATGGCCTCATCAGAACACACAGCACTGCCTCCCTCCCTGGAATGCGCACTCGGGCAGCCTAGATGGCTTTGTTAGATAGAATACACAACCTGAAGACAAAATGGTTTGCCCTACTCACATCCCATGAAGGGGTTGGCACACATCCTGCTTGCATTGTGTGTATCTTGGGTTGAGCATGATGAGAAGGGGTTGGCGCACTGCAGATTGGGCTTGTATTGGCACTTCTAGGGCGTGGTGGCACACTGCAGAGCATATGCTCATGTTGTGTGTGTGTCTTGGGTAGGTCAGCTTTTGTCGCTAGGGATAATCTTGTTTCAAAGGTTTTCCGCCAGCCTGGTTGTTGCGTTGATAAGGTGAGGATGTGTCAGGTATGGGCTGCTTTACTGGATGAGGCGGCCCAATGGCACCCAAAGGGGGAGCCGGTTGCTCATGTGGCTGGGCTCTGCAACCCAGCATGCAAAATGTGGTCGAGGCTCGTGGGGGCTAGGCGACAAGTTCCAAGGGCTCACTGCCAGCCTGGTCATAAGGCTGATTGGTGTGAGGCCGATCAACAGAAGCCAAACAGCTATCCACAATGTCTGAAACCATAGGGCATCGCTGAGAATGGAAATCAAAGGCAGTCTGGTGAGGCAAGGCATGCAAAAGGGAACAAGTCTCCACAAGAAAGGTGCATCGAGTCTGCTACGTGTCGCAGCTTGTGCACTGATCAGGAGCTCTGAGCGCAACTGGACTCTTACATTTGTCTTTCTGGGGGAGGGCTTTTTAAGTACCAGGGGTGTCCTTCGTACGTCATGCGCCCTCTCCTCTGTGGCAGCACCACAGGTCCATTCAGCTGAGGTGTGGTGCCCCTACGCTGATAAGGTGGGAGCCTTGACTGGCGCCACGTGATTGCCACATTAGGCGTCCCATGGCAGGGGCTGCGCCGCGTGGTACGCATCCAGAGGCCGCACGCACGCCGGCGGCCAGCCAGCGTGGCGAGGCGCGCACACATGGGCGCAGTGCGGCGGCTGGTGGCGCGTTGACGCTAATGGGTCTGCACTGCACGGTGCGCGCGCAGGTGTTGTGCACACGCTGGTGACGCAAGACCTGAGTGGGCCAGAGGCCGGCGGCACGCAGGGCAAGGGCTCCGCCTTAAGGGTACCTGTGATGTCGACGGTGCGTGCGTGCGTGCGTACGGTGTGGTTGCCCACCATGATGCTCCTGCTTTGCGGACAGGCAGGCGTGTGCATGTCCTTGCTTTTGCTCATGCCTGCCACATATGCCCACGCGGCGCACGCGTTGGGAGGCGTGCAGTGCACAAGCTTGCACGAGTGAAGGATGACCGCCAGCCTGGTTGTCAGGCTTATTCATTCTTGGCTGCTCCTGCTCATAGCCAGATGCTAAGGAATCCATGACGTCTGATCAAATAGCACAGTCTGTAGTGCCGCTGCAGCGCGCAAGGCCAGATGCATGCAGCCCCGCTGCATGCCCCTCTATCCTGCATGTGGGACCAGGCATGACATATGGTCTCAGATCAGCGACTCCCCGTCACCCTTCATCAAGCCATGATTGTCGACCCCGCCCACACACTTTCCATTTTGCACAGCCCCGCTGCATGCTCCCTATCCTGCATGTGGAACCAGGCATGACATATGGTCTCAGATCAGCGACTCCCCGTCACCCTTCCATCGAGCCATGATTGTCGACCCCGCCCGCACACTTTCCATTTTGCACAGCCCCGCTGCATGCTCCCTATCCTGCGTGTGGGACCAGGCATGACATATGGTCTCAGATCAGTGACCTCCTGCCGCCCTTCCATCGGGCCAAAGCTGTCGACCCCGCCGGCACACTTTCCATTTTGCACTGAGCCTCGATGCCGAGGCGTGCAGAACTGCCCTTTTCTGACCCCGCATATTCACCCGATGCCTAGAGGTGCAGAGGCACACCGCCGCTCGCGTCCACGAGAGGGGGCTGCCTGTGGCTGTATGCACGTAGGAGGGTGTGTTGATGCTGCCGGTGGATCGGAGGCTGCTCCTTGTCAGAGGAGAGGCGCATGTGGAAGAAACAGGTGGGGGTGGTAGCAGGGCCCACGCCAGTGATGGTGGGTTTCAGATTTGGCAGGTGCTGACAGGAGTGCTAAATAAAGATGGCAAGCTTCATTTTTACTTGTTATTGTGATGGAAAGTTGGATTGGGCGTGCATGACGCGACCAAGTGCATGCGCATTAAGTGGTGCAGTGTGTACGCATGGGGCGATGGGAGTCACTGACGTCCACAGGGCAATTGAGTGGATGCGTGTGATGCCATTCAGCCAGCCAGCCCCGCGCACTAGATGGCCTGAGCCGCACGCAGGCTTTCGCCATTTTCACTTTTTAACATTTGTGCACGTGTTACATATGAGACCATTTTACACTTGGTCGGCCGTGGAGGTCCCCTGGATGACACCTGCTGAGCTTGTGTCAGCATCAGCCTGAGGAAAGTGGAGCATTCAGCGAGGTTGCCTAGACCTTCCCCCATGTGCCGGGGCTGCCTGTGTTACTAGAGCTGTGTGCACACCGAATGCTCATAGCCTGCACCATCCTCCTTTTGGTGCATGCCTTGCCCTTGCTCGGCCACGTTTGCCGACCCCCTGCTTGCCTGTGCCGTGCACATCCGCCGTTGCAGATAAAGAAGAGGAGGAGCGTGAGCGGCTGCTGCTCAGGGATGTGACGGAGATCAACAAGTCAGGAGGCGCACCGGCAATTTCCCAGCAGCAGCAGCAGCAGCAGCAGCAGCATGGGTCGGGCCATGGCACGCTGCACAGCAAGCATGCCAGCAAAAAGAAGGCGAAGCATGCCCAGCAGCCAGCATCCAATGAGGGTGGGGGAGAGGTGGCCGCGTCTGCAACTCTAGCTCAGAGCAAGGAGCAGGAGCTGCAGGAGGCTGGACGGGACAAGTCTGTAACGGGGAGCAAAAAGAAGGCCAAGCACGCAAAGCAGGAGGCGGAGGCGGATGAGGGGGAGGCGCTGTTGGCTGGAGTGCAGGGGCAAGGCGGGGAGGGCAGTGGATACGCGCTCAGGTGCGGAGATGGGCAGTGCATGCGTGCTCTGGTGTGGGGAGGGAGTGGGCACATTAGGACATGAGGCCCACATTCCGCCTTATGCTTTTTTAAGGACCTGCAAGGATGCGCGCTCAGAGGCTCAGCATCCACGGGCATGCCACCCGCACAGCTCCCCCATTCAATCATGACGGACAATGTGTGGATGTGTGCTCAAACGAGGGCATTGCAAAAAGCCCATACGCAGCTTTTTAGCTTCCTGTGTTGCATCCTCGCAAACGCATGCTTGGGCATGTTCCCACACAGCCCATGCAAAGCCTTCTTCCTTGCATTCCTGTTGCCTCGCTTCTGGATGCGTGCTTGGCGGCGTTCCCACATGGCTCATATGCAGCTCCCTTGCTTCTGGATGCGCGCTTGGGGATGTTACATGCATGGCTCGATCCCAAAAAGAGCAACGTCCTGCAGGACGTGCTTTGAGCAGCAGAGGCGTGCATTCTTGGGCTGCATGCGCATGTTGAGCAAGTGGCATGCCGCCAGGTGTGGCAGCAGCATGATGCGCTGCTGCTGAGGACACAGCGGTGCGTGCAGCAGGGGGATGCAGGATGAGGACGGGCCAGCCCACGAGTGCGCACCATGCCGCATGCAGCTTCAAAGGTAGTGTCTGCAAATTCA
>LKMJ01004942.1_pt1 | contig 12571 bp, 8 predicted proteins | sample 643391 | NCBI WGS metagenome assembly LKMJ01 (sample SAMN04112250, study PRJNA286221) | soda lake metagenome | biome: soda lake; feature: Kulunda Steppe; material: water; isolation source: sample PL-Br10 brine of Picturesque Lake | place: Russia: Kulunda steppe | collected 2010-07
CGGCCTCAAGCGCCTCGCGCTCGACAGCCGTGAGGTCGCGGCAGGCCTCGACGAGCTCCAGCCCGGCGTTGACGTTCGTGACAGTCTCCTGGACGAGTGGCCCCCCGAGGTTCTCGCGGGACATCACGTCGAACTCGTTGTTGTAGTCGAGCTCCGAGAGCGCGTCGTCTGCCACGCCGGAGGTGTCGAAGCCGACGTGCCAGAGCTCGGAGCCGTCTTCGATATAAAAGGGGCCGGTGATGAACCCGTCGTGGGTACGGATGCGAGCCATCGCGTCCGTCTCGTGTATCACCGTCCGAATCTGGGCGGTGTCCTCCCAGCGCTTCTGGAGCTGGTAGTTGTGCATGTTCGGATGGTCACGGAGCGCCTCTATCCCGTTGTCGAGGGAGTCTCTGCTCGCCCCCTGGACGACCATGCGGGTTTCGAGCTCCCGCTGTGGCTCGTCGAACTCCCACTGAACCGCCGAGAACGACACGTCGTAGTCGACGGTCGTGTCGATAAACGGACAGTCGTGTTGTTCCATCTCCATGGAGATGTCTATCACGTGTCAGGCCTCCTTCTTCGTGTGTGTCACCTGCAGTATTAAATGCTTGCTCCGAGAACGTCCGGGGCACCGATGACCGTTCACGAACACAGCCCACGTCCGTACCAGTGGGTCGGGTCGCTGAGCGAGAAGCGGGCGACACTCACCCCCGACCGGACGGCGCTGGTCGACGCGGATACCGGGACAGCGTACACCTACGCCGAGCTCGACGCGCGGGCGAACCGCACCGCCCGACTGCTCCGCGAGCGTGGCGTCGGAGCGGGCGACCGAGTTGCTGTCGTCTCGCGCAACCGGCCGGAGCTGGTCGACTGTTACTTCGCGACGGCGAAACGCGGTGCGGCGCTCGCGCCACTCTCCCACCGACTCGCTCCCCGTGAACTCGCACTCATGCTCGACGATATCGACCCCGCCCTGCTGCTCGTCGAGGCTCCGTTCTCGGAGACGGTCGCCGACGCCCTCGCCCACGAGGAGTTCACGGCGGGGGAGCCATCGCTCGTCGGCCTTCCTGCGGCGGACCACGAGTTCGAGCGCTCGCCGACAGTCCAGACGGAGTGGACCCTCTATGACAACGCAGTCCCCGCCGATGACTCGCCCGTCGACACTGCGGATGTCGCTCTCTCTGATCCCCACCTCTTCTTGCACACAGGTGGGTCGACCGGCCTGCCGAAACAGGTCGTCCAGACCCACGGCTCCATCGCGTGGAACGCGTTCAACACGATTATCTCGTGGGGGCTGCGCCCGGACGACGTGACGCCGATGCTGTTTCCCTTCTTCCACACCGGCGGCTGGAACGTCCTCACCATCCCGCTGTTTCACCTCGGCGGCACCGTGATTATCTCTCGCGACGTGAAGCCCGGCGAGGTGCTCTCGCTCGTCGAGTGTCGGGAGGCGACGGTGCTGGTCTCGGTCCCAGCGGTCCTCCGGTTCATGGTCGAACACGACGACTGGGAAGCGACGGACCTCTCCTCGCTTCGGCTGGTCAAAAGCGGCGGCGGCCCGTGCCGGGACGCCATCATCGAAGCGTGGAACGAGCGCGGCCTCTCGCTCTCGCAGGGGTATGGCCTGACGGAGTGTGGCCCCAACAACTTCGCCATGCCCGAGGGCTTTCCTCGCGAGAAGACCGGGAGCATCGGCCAGCCCGGCCTCTACGTCGACGCCCGCGTGGTCGACGACGCCGGAACAGAGGTTCCACAGGGTGAAGTAGGCGAACTCGAACTGGCGAGCCCTCACGCCGCCGACAGATACTGGAACAACGAGGAGGCGACAGCGGAGACGTTCGGAGCCGGCCCAGACGGTGCACGCGTCGGCGGCGAGACGTGGGTGTCGACGGGCGACCTCGCCCGCGTTGACGACGAGGGGTACTACTACATCGAGGGGCGCAAGAAGAACATGTTCGTCTCCGGCGGCGAGAACGTCTACCCGCCCGAAATCGAGGACGTCATCGCAGACCACCCGAAGGTCGACGAGGTCATCGTCGTGCCCGTCCCCGACGAGCAGTGGGGCGAGGTCGGGAAGGCCGTCGTCGAGGGCGACGAGTCGCTGACGCTCGACGAACTGCAGGAGTTCCTGGATGGCAAACTCGCCGGGTTCAAACAGCCCCGCCATCTCGCCTTCATCGACGCGATGCCGACGAGCGGTCCCTCGAAAATCGACAGGCAGGCAATCGAGGAGGAGTACGGCAACTCCGGGCCGGAGTGAACTGCACAGTCGCTGTCACTCGGAGTCGACGAACAGTACGAGCAGGCAGAGCGCGATCGACGCCGCCATCGACGGAACCCAGTTTCCGGTCGCTCCAGTGTAGTAGAAGGCTCCGCCGGCGACTGCTATCCCTGCGAGGAACAGAGCTCTCAGTTCGTTCTCCGTGACGGTAATCCTCGGCGCTGTCGTGTCTGTCATTGGTGTTCGTTCCGACAGACATGTTTATAAAACACCAACATCGCTTCCGAGCGCGTTGTCCGTTGTGCCCCCAGTGTGTCTCCGCTCTGGGTGACGCGGTCTCTCATTCGGTGGCGGGGTCGCGCTCGTCGACTGGTCGGTGCTGGGGGTCTTCCCTGTCGGCTTCGAGACCACGCGCGAGCAGGATGACCGCGATGACTGCACCGAGAGGAATCGCCCACATCTCGGCGGCTCCCGAGAGCCCGCGGTGAAACGTCACGGCGGTCGTTGGGGCGGTGGTGCCGAAAAACCAGGCGACGTTCCAGGCCTCGAACGCGCCGAGTCCGAAGTACGTGACTGCTGGGGTCTGTCGAGTGACGGCAGTGAACAGGAAGAGTGCGACGCCGAAACCGACAATCGTGGCGATACCCGTGAGTATCGGGCTCGGTCCACCACTTATCTGCGGGTTGGAATAGCCAACCGTTCGACCGACGTTCGTGAGTCCCCAGAGCAGGTAGATGCCCGCCCAGAGGAGGAGTGCCCCGTCGAGCAACGGGGGGAGGGAGTTGTTATCCATTGTAGCCACTGGTTTGTTCGACGCTGATAATAGCGCACCGAATCGTTCAGGGTGGTGTAGTCGGCGACCGATAAGCGACGGTACGGGAGTACTCGTCTCGACGAACGACTGCAACGTACACCAGCCCGCTCACACAGCCTGTGGAGGGTGTTGATGTTCGGGGACGCCATACCGGTAGTTGACGGAGTACTGTGATAAACCGCAGCTCCTGTGAGCAGCCGTTACGACGCGACGTCTTCGACCGGCGCGCCGGGCGCATTCGTCTTGACGCTTTCCAGCCCCTGTTTGGCCTTCTGTTTCGAGGAGTAGCCCTGTCCGCAGTCCGCGACGATGTTTCCGTTGTCGTGGACGAGCCGCCAGCGCCATTTCTCCTCGGCATCCTCGTAGAGCTCGAACACCGCGTCGCTGCCGCTCTCGTCGTCCTCGTCGACGCTCTCGTCTTTCGAGAGGTCGATAATGTGGGCGCCGGGCGCGTTCTCGACGACGCTTTCCAGTCCCTGTGTCGCTTTCTGCTTGGAGGCGTACCCCTCGCTGCCGTCCGCGATGATGTTGCCGTTGTTGTGGACGAGCCGCCAGCGCCATTTCTCCTCGGCGTCCTCGTAGCGCTCGAAGGTCGCCTTGCTGGCGACGGCGTCGGTGTCGAGGTCTCCCTCGCCCTCTTCCCATTCGAGTTCGACCTCGAGGCTCAACTGGCCGTCTTCGCGTTCGACCTCGACCTCCAGTTCGGGCATGTCCGGCGGGTCGACCGTGATGGTTCCCTCCTCGTCGGCGGGGACCGGCTCGCCCCGGCGGAGCCTGTTCGAAATTCGACGAAAGTAGGACGCGATTGCTTGCCGCCCTCGTTTGCGTTCTGACTCGTGGATTGTTTCCTCTGTCATGCGTGATAGTTGGAGTGTCCACCACATTAGCTTACCGGCCAGCCGGGTGTCGGTCAGCGCTCTCCGGAGCCGTCCGTTGACACGCCCGTGAGAACATCGAGCGTGGCGTCACCGCTGACGACTGTCTCGCTGTCAGCCGTCGCCACTGTCCCGGAGAACGTTGCTGTGTCGCTTTCGCTGTCCGGAAGCTGTCCGGTGAACCGCACAGTCGCGACCGACTCGCTGTCCACGTCCCACTGGACGTTCACCACGCCGTCGGTCGTCGTCAGGTTGAGCGGCGCCGGACCGAACGTCTCGACGGCCGTTGGCGTCCCCGGCGGCTGTTCGGAGAGCACCGTCAGCCCGGGAGTGAGAGGGACGGCGAGCGTGACGGTGTAGGTCGACCCGGGTTCGAGTGCGGCGGGCTCGACCGTTCGCGTTGGCTGGCCCATCTGCCCTCCAGCCGCGTTCGACTCCCGACGCGTCGCTTGCTGTTCGTCCCTGCTCGGTCGACGCTGAACCGGCGGCGCACCCGACGTTGGCGGGTCGAACTCCGTGACCGTGCTCTCGGGACCACCGTTCGGCGACGGAGCAGTCCCGGCGGCCGCTGGCGAGTCGCCGCCCGAGGGCGGCGTTCCGCTCTCGTCGGGGAACTGCTCGGCGGGGCCGAAATAGCGCGTCCAGAGGACGAGGAAGCTCGGCAACACGAACACGCTCCCGAGGAACGCGTAGATGATGGTGAGTCCGGTGATGATGCCGAACTGCTGGAGCGGCGGGAGGATGGCGAGTGCGAGCACGCCGAACCCGCCCGCGGTCGTCGCCGCGCTACCCAGCAGCGCGCCGCCGGTCCCGGTGACGCCGCGTTCGAGGGCCTCCCAGACGTCGTGGCCGCGGCTCAACTCCAGCCGATAGCGCTCGCTCATGTGGATGTTGTACGCCACCCCCAGCCCGATGGTGAGGCTGGTGATGGTCCCGGTCATGACGTTGAACGAGATGTCAAGCAGATACATCGTCCCGAGAATCCACGCGACGGTCATGACGATTGGGGTGAGCGTCACTGCGCCCAGCATCGCGCTGCCGTGGACGAGTCTGTAGGCGACCATCAGGAACGCGAAGACGGTCACCATCGTAATCAGGAGACTCTCGATGACGGTGTTGAACAGTTCGTCCTCGATGATGTTGAACACGACCAGCTGGCCGGTGGCGATGGCCGGCCTGTCTGCCCGGTCGAGCGAGGAGGCCACCTCGCGAGTCGCGTCGGTCGCCTCCCCTGCCGAGGCTCCGCCCTGCATCGAGATGACCATCCGCGTGGACTCGTACTCGCCGTCGCCGGTCCGGTAGATGACGTCGCTGGCCTCGTCGGGCGCGCTCTCGAAGAACGCGTCGTACACCGCTGTGAGGTTCTCGTCGGGCACGTCGTCGCCGGTCGTGTCCGCCGCCTCGAACGTCTCGGCGAACGTCTCGTTGTCGGCTGCCGTCTGCTCCATGACGCTCAGCGGGCTCCGGATGTCTGGCTCGCCGTCCGAGAGCGTGACGACGACGCCCTCGTCGGCGGCAACGTCGGCCGCAGCGTCGATATCAGTGAGCGTGTCGTCGCTCGTGATGTCCCCTTCTATCAGCACTTGCGTCTGTGCGTCCTGTCTGAGGAACCGGTCGTTGACGAACTCCATGTTCGATTTGACGGCGTACTCACCGGGTGCGAGCATCTCGGGCAGGGAGTTCATCCAGTCAGCGGGCTCGTCAGCGATGAAGTCCTCCTGCTCGAACGTGGTGTCGACCTGTGCCGCCCCGTAGACTCCCCCGGCGGTGATAAGCAGGACGATGACCACCACGACGACGGGCATGCGTTTTGCGGCGCGCTGTCCGCCCGCGAGGACGCTCGTGAACGCCCCGCCACCGGTTCCGAACGCGCGCTTGCGCCGGTCCCAGCCGCGGGCTTCGAGGAACGAGTCGAGACCGACTTTCGCCGCCGGGACGAACGTCCCGAAGATGAGCAGCGTCGCCGCGATACCGAATGCCGACACGAGCCCGAACTCCTGGATGGGAGCGACCGGGCTGACGAGGTTCGAGAGGAACCCGAGCACCGCCGTGACTGTCACCCAGACCAGCGCTGCGCCCAGCCCGAGCAGGACGATGTGCATCGACCCACGGGTTCCGTTCTGGCCGTCCACGCGCTGCTCGCGGTGGCGCATGAACACGTGAATCGCGTAGTCGATTGATAACCCGACCAGCAACACCGGGACGGCTATCATAATCTGGTTGAACGCGATGCCGGTCCAGCCCATGAACCCGAACGTCCAGACGAGCACGAGGCCGATACCGAACATCCCGAGAATGATGTCCAGTGGGTCGCGGTAGGCAATCGAGAGGACGACGAGAACGAACAACAGCGCCAGCGGAAGGACGATAGCCATCGAGTCGGCCATCGAGCGGTCTATCTCGTCGCTGATGATACCGGCACCGAAGACGAACGCGTCGTCACCGAAGCGCTCGTCGACGAGGTCGGCCATCGCCAGCTGGCTGTTCTCGATATCCGGTGGTGCCTCACCGTCGACTATCTCCTCTTCGGTCGTCTGCGTGACGAACAGCTGTCGCGCGTCGGTCTCTGTCGACGAGCGGTCGTAATCCGTCGGGACGAACACCAGCGCCTCCCGCGGGGCGTCCTCGCCGAGCACCGTCGAGAGCACGTCATCGACCTCGTCGTCATCCATCTCGGCCAGCTTCTCGCGCTGCTCGGCGAGCGTCGGGTCGAGCTCTTCGAGCTCGTCAGCGTCTTCCTCGATCTCCTCGGCGTCTGCCTCCAGTTCGTCGCCACGTTCTTCGAGCTCGTCCGCGCGTTGTTCGAGCTCGTCGGCCCGGTCCTCGAGTTCGTCGAACTCGTCTTCGAGCACGCCGACGGTACCGGCCTCGAACGCCGCCTCGACGTCCTCGTCCTCGAGGGCGTCAGTCAGGCGATCGGCCGCCTCGAGGAACTGCGCTCGCTGGTCGTCGTCGAGCTCGATAGCGGTGTCCTCGTTGACCTCTTCGAACAGCGCCTCGGCGTCGGCGTCCGGGTCGTCCCGCAGCTCGTCGAGCGCGCCCTCGAGCAGCGCCGCCGTCTCGTCGACATCCTCTTCGCGTTCTTCGAGCGCGTCGATCTCCTCGGCGAGAACGCCCTGTGTGCCGAGCTCGTAGGCCTCTTCGAACTCCGCTTCGGTCGTCGCCCCCTCCATCATCTCGACGGCTTCGAGGAAGGTCTCACGGTGGTTCTCGCCGAGGTCGACCGGGGCCGCCGCGGCCGCCTCCTCGAAGGCGGTATCGGGGTCGACACCCTGTTCGCGCACGTCGTCGAGCGCGCCTTCGAGCAGCGCCGCCGTCTCGTCCAGCTCCTCGCCGCGCTCTTCGAGCGCTTCGATGTCCGGCTCGAGTACGTCCGCAGTCCCCAATTCGTACGCGCTCGCTATCTCCGCCTCGACGGCGTCGAGAGCAGCGCGGAGCTCCTCGGCGGCAGCCGTGAACGCCTCGCGGTGGTCGTCGTCGAGGTCGATGGGCGCCGCTTCCTCGACCTGTGCCCACTGTTCGTCGATGCTCGCGTCAGGGTCGTCGCGGATGGTCTCCAGCGCCTCCGTCAGCAGGTCGACGGTCTCGTTGAGCTCGTCACTACGCTGTTCGAGCTCCTCGGAGTCCGCCTCCAGTTCCTCGGACTCCTCGGAGAGCGTCTCGTTCTCGGCTTCGAGCTCGTCGCTACGCTGTTCGAGTTCGTCAGCTCGGTCCTGCTGAATAGCGGTCGTCGCCACGATGTTCGCGAGGTCGGCGAACGGGTCCTCTGTCGCCAGCGTCCGGTTTATCTCCTCGTCCTCACGGAACTCCTCCTGTAGTTCGAGCGTTCCCAGGAATGAGTCACGCGTCAGAACGTTGTCGTCGCTCCTGAGGACGACCTGTACAGTCGTCGTGTCGTCCTCTTCGACTTCGAAGTTCTCCTCGATGTAGTCGAGCGCGTCACCTTCCTCGGAGTCGAACTGGAACTGGTCCAGCCCGGCCTCGTCGTCGAGATAGGCCATCCCGGCACCCATCCCCACGCTCAACAGGAGCATCACGACGACGACGAGCGCGCTCCGCTCCGTCACCAGCGACACGAACCGGTCAACACCTCTCATCTCATCACATCCCTTCTCTTCGCGTCTGCTGTCCGCTGTCTCTCCGGCGATACCATTGTTGGTTTACCGGTTTGCGCGGACAGTGTTAAACGTTTTGTAGTACGATACTAACAACGCTCTCGTCACAGACTGACTCCGGTGTAACTCGCTGTGTCTGGCGATAAGGGTCAGTTACTGGCGGGCGGGGTCGACGAACGGTTTCGCTCTGACTCTGCCGGGACGACGGTCGCTTTCTGTCGTGTGCGCCATGACCCGTCTTGATAAGACCGTGTTACCTGCGGGTATGGGGTGTATTCTCTTGACTGGCCATAGCCAACCTTGCGGTGATATGTCGATGCAGGCATTCGTCATGCAGGGAATCGGTGAAACAGACATCGTTGAAAAAGAACCACCAACAGCAGGGCCGATGGACGCGATTATCCAGCCCACGCACGGGCTTATCTGTACGTCAGACTGTCACACCGTCCACGGCGCTATTGGCGACAGGGAGAACCTCACGCTCGGACACGAAGTCGTCGGCATCGTCGACGAGGTCGGGGACGACGTGACTGACTTCGAGGCGGGCGACCGGGTGGCTGTCGGCGCGATAACGCCCGACTGGAACTCGGAAGCCGCTCAGGACCACCATCCATCTCAGTCCAACGGTGCACTGGGTGGGTGGAAGTTCGCGAACGTCAAAGACGGGACGTTTGCCGAGTACGCACACGTCAACGACGCCGATGGCAACCTCGCACACATTCCGGATGGTGTCACGGAGCACGAGGCCTTGTATACGGCCGACATGATGTCGACAGGCTTTGCGGCCGCAGAGAACGCGGCTATCCCGGTCGGCGGAACGGTCGCTGTCTTCGCACAGGGCCCCGTGGGGCTGATGGCGACCAGGGGTGCAGCGCTCCAGGGTGCGGGGGAGATATTCGCGGTCGAAACGGTCGACCAGCGAAAGGAACTCGCCCGGGAGTACGGTGCAGACCACGTCATCGACTTCCAGGAGACCGACGCCGTCGAGACGATTCGCGAGATGACCGACGGGGATGGCGTCGACGCGGCAATCGAGGCACTCGGAACTGACACGACGCTTCAGGACTGTATCAGGGCGGTCAAACCTGGTGGAACGGTCTCGAATGTCGGGTACCACGGCGACGGCGAGTTCCGTCACATCCCCCGGGAGGAGTGGGGTGTCGGCATGGCCGAAATCGACATCGTCACCGACCTCTGTCCGGGCGGCCGCCTGCGCATCAAACGGCTGTTGCGAATGCTCGAAACCGGACGGGTCGACCCGACCAAGATGACCACTCACGAGTTCGAATTCGACGAGATCGAAACGGCGTTCGAGATGATGGACGAGAAGTCGGACGATATCATCAAACCCCTGATTCACTTCTGAGCGCTTCTGGCAGTATCCAATACTGTCCTCTGGCAAGGTCTATCTCTCCACGGTCTGCGCCAGACTACTTATGCCGCCGGTCCCAGTGGCGGGTATGGGGCTGACAATCGACCACATTCCGTTCGCCTGCGCGGACCTGGAGGAGACGACAGCGGAGTTCGAACGCCTCGGTCTCGAGCCCGAGTACGGCGGCGTCCACGACAACGGCTGTACGCACATGTCCGTCCTCGGCTTCGACGACCACTCCTACGTAGAGCTCATCGCCGAGCGAGAGCGTGGCGACCACGGCTTCTGGCCCGACCACATCCGGTCCGACGCCGGGCCAGCCGCCTGGTGCGTTCGTGTCCCCGATATCGCCGCGGAGTGTCGCCGCGTCATCGACGCAGGGGTTCCGATTCTCGGTCCCCTCTATGGCTCCCGCGAGCGCGAGGACGGGACGCTCGTCGAGTGGGACCGCGCCGAGTTCGGTACTCGTGAGAACCGACTCCTCTTCCCGTTCGCTATCGAGGACCGTACACCGCTCTCGTCCCGTGTCTCCCCCTCGCCGAGCGTCGCGGACGGGCCGCTGACCGGCATCGGTGAAGTCGTCCTGCTCGCCGAACACCCGACCGAGACAGTCGAGACGTTCCGGTCGCTCTATCGCTGTCCACAGCCGGTCCGGGAGTCGGTCGAGGGCTTCGGCACCGTCGCGTCGGTGCCGGGCTACTCGGTTGCCGTCGTAGGACCGGAGAAACCGTGGCTCGTCGACCGACTCGACCAGTTCAGGGAGTGTCCCTGCTCGTGTCTGCTGAACACTGATGACCTCGACGCTGCCCGCGAGGAGTATCCGTTGGGTGAGACACGGGACTGGCCCGGTGGACGTGTCGCCTTTTTCGAGAGTGAGGCACTTGGGCAGCGACTCGGCGTTATCGAACGGAGCAGCCACTCCCAGTGACGTCTCACAGCAGCCCACACCCCGGCAAGAGCTCACTGGGTGAACTGAACTCCCGTAATCTCGAAGCGTGCTCCACCCTCCGCTCCGTCGGTAATCCGGACCTCCCAGCCGTGGGCGTCGACGACCTGCTCGACGATGCTCAGCCCGAGTCCAGTCCCATCGCCGTCGCTCGAGTAGCCGCTCTCGAACACCGCCGTCCGCTCGCTTTCCGGGATACCTGAGCCGGTATCTTCGACGTAGAAGCCGTCGTTCAACTCGCCGATCGTGACTGTGATGCCGGCCCCACCGTGTTCGATAGCGTTGCGCAGCAGGTTCTCGAACAGCTGTTTGAGCCGACTGCGGTCGGCCTCAATCGTTCGGGAGCAGTTGACGACGAGCGTCCCGTCACCGGTCGTGATGTGTTGCCAGCAGTCCTCGGCGACGTCTTCGAGCGCGACCCACGAGCGCTCGTCGACCTGATTACCTTTGTGAGCCAACGTCAGCAGGTCTTCGATGAGGCACTCCATACGCTCGTGGGCGTTGGCAACGTCGTCAAGGTGGCCGATTTCACCGGTGTCTCGCGCCATATCTAGCCGCAACTGGGCCACGTTCAGCGGGTTTCGGAGGTCGTGCGAGACGATGCTCGCAAAGTCCTCCAGCTGTTCGTTTCTCCGTGTCAGGTCCTCCTCGCGGGCCTGTAGCTGCTCGGTCTTCTCGACCTGTTCGAGTGCAGCGACGATGGTCCCCGTCAGGAGCTCTCCAAGGATAACGTGGTGTCTGTCGAACGCGGCGGGCGTGGCCGAGGTCGCGATGAGAATTCCGTGGGTCTCGAGCGGGAGAAACAGCTCGCTCTGTACCGGAGAGTCCGGATTGTAGACGTCGGAGTCGTCGTGAACGTCGTTGAGTGCGACCGACTCACCCTCGTCGTAGACACGCCAGGCGATGCTCTCCCCCTCCGTCAACGTCGGCGGGTCGCCGATGAGGTCGTTCGCGACATCCGTCTGTGCGGCGGGAACCAGCCCCGACTCTTCCTCGTACAGGTGGATGGCGTTCGCCTCCAGCCCCAGTACGTCCTGTGCGGCGGTCACGCCGATATCGGCGATTTCGGCCCGCGTATCCGCACTCATCAGCTCGTGAGCTGTCTCGTTGAGTGCCTCCAGTTGCCTCTCGCGTTTCTGCCGTTCGGTGATTTCGTGGAAGATGCCCACGACGAGCTGTCGGCTCGCCAGCTCGAACCCATTCGCGTGTATCTCGACCGGGACCGCTGTTCCGTCGGCCGTCTCGACGTACAGCGGCGTCCCGTCCGGGAACCAGCGGTACATCTTCGTGTCGGTCTCTGACGTGATGTGTTGTCGGAACAGCTCTCGATAGCGCTCGCTCTCACCCGATGGGTGGAGGGCTGTCTGTTCCTCACCGACAAGCTTCTCCGGCGAGTAGCCCAGCAGTGTCTCGACCTGCTCGTTGGCCTCGACGATTTCACCAGTTTCCGCGTCTGCGATGACGACCGCGTCCGGAATCGATTCGAGGATAGTCCGGTACTGGGTCCGGTAGACCTCCCGCTCACTGGTGTCCCGGACGGAAGCCATAATCTCCATCCTGCCATCGGTCTCGATAGGGCTCAAACTGATGTTGACAGGAAACGTCGAGCCGTCTTTTCGCTGTGCCTCGAGGTCGAGGTCGGCGGCCATCGTTCGTGTCTCTGGCGCTCCCATGTACGCCTCACGCTGTCCGACGTGTCCGTCTCGCACCTCGTCGGGGACGAGCACCTCGACGGGCTCTCCGAGCAACTCCGCAGGATTGTACCCGAACAGGTCAGCAACGCGACCGTTGGCGTAGGTGATTCGGCCATCGGTGTCGACGAGGACGATTGCATCGGGAGACGCCTCGCAGATGGCCTCGTACTTGTTGCTCGGTGACCGGGACATGCACTTGTCCGTCTAGAGATATATTGGCAACTTAAGCACGAGGTTTAGTATTGGCGTGTGGGCTGTCAGCGTTCGACTTACCCACCCAGGTACAGCTCGCGGATACGCTCGTTGTCGAGAATCTCGTCGGCGTCGTCCTCGAACTCGACCTGTCCCTGTGCGAGCACGTAGCCGCGGTCGGCGACTTCGAGCCCCTCGCGGGCGTTCTGCTCTATCATCAGGATGGCGGTCCCGAGCTCGTTCACCGTCTTCAGCTCGGCGATGACGTCGTCGACGATGGAGGGGGCGAGCCCCGCGCTCGGCTCGTCGACCAGCAGAACGTCTGGCTCCATCATCAGCGCGCGAGCGAGCGCGAGAATC
>LKMJ01004943.1_pt1 | contig 12570 bp, 10 predicted proteins | sample 643391 | NCBI WGS metagenome assembly LKMJ01 (sample SAMN04112250, study PRJNA286221) | soda lake metagenome | biome: soda lake; feature: Kulunda Steppe; material: water; isolation source: sample PL-Br10 brine of Picturesque Lake | place: Russia: Kulunda steppe | collected 2010-07
GCGTTGTCGGCCTGGCTCGCGCCAGTGATCATGTTCTTGACGAAGTCGCGGTGGCCCGGACAGTCGACGATAGTGAAGTAGTACTCGTCGGTGTCGAACTCCTGGTGGGCAATGTCGATGGTGACACCGCGCTCGCGCTCTTCGGCGAGGTTGTCCATCACGTAGGCGAACTCGAATCCGCCCTTGCCTTTCTCTTCGGCTTCCTCTTTGTGCTGTTCGATGACGTGCTCCGGTACGTTCTCTGTCTCGTACAGGAGTCGTCCAACCATCGTACTTTTCCCGTGGTCTACGTGGCCGATAACGGCCAAGTTCTGGTGTGGTTTATCGCTCATGAGTATCTCACGCGCAGAGGCGCTCTATCGGTGACTTAACCTTGTGACTCATAAAACCATTTCGATACAGTCTGTAGACTGTTCGGTTTCCCTCTTGCGGTTTTGTGAGGGTATACCACGGCACGGAGCCGGTTAGTCCTCGAGATACCGGAGGTCACTCATGATAGCACTCGCCGTCTCGTGTCCACCCGCACCACGGCCGGAGCTGTTGAGCGTCCCGGCGTATCTCGTCTCGAACTGAACGATGTTCTGTGTGCCTCGAACGGCCAGGGCTCCGTTTTCGTTGACGAGGCGCGGACCGACACTGACGGACCCCTCGCTGACCTCGCCGACAAGGCGAATCGTGGAGCCGTCTTGCTGTGCGAGCTCTAACGCACTCGGCGGAATCTCCTGGATTCCCGTCACGTTCACGTCCGCAAGCGTGTGCTCTTCCCCGGTGAGGACGTTTGCGAGGATAGCACATTTCAGCGCGGCGTCCGTCCCATCGACGTCGAAGGAAGGGTCCGTCTCGGCGACACCGATATCCTGTGCCTCTGCAAGGACGTGCTCGTACGCGAGACCCTCGTCGGCCATCCGCGAGAGGATGAAGTTAGCAGTCCCGTTCAGGACGCCACGGACTGCAGTGACGTGCTCCGGACCGACGTTCTCGATAGTGGAGAGCACCGGAATTGCACCGCCGACCGTCGCCTCGAAGCGGACGGTCCCTTCGCTCTCGTGCTCTCTCGCACGCAGGTCGTGGTATCGTTCGGCGACTGGACCCTTGTTTGCGAGAACGACGTGTCGGTCGCGGTCGAGCGCCCGTCGGATGTGGCCGAAGGCGGGCTGTGCATCACCCAGCGTCGTCGGTGTCGCCTCCACGAGCACATCGTAGTTGCTTTCCAGCACGTCTTCGGGAGTTCCGGAACCGACGTGCCCTTCATCACGTTTGCGTTCCAGGACGGTCGCACTATCGAGTCCGTCTTCATCTACCGCCCCCGTGCTCGAATCCGCGACTGCAGTCACCGTGTGGCTGTACTCTGTAGCCAGTTCGACCACAGCGAGGCCGACTGCTCCTGCGCCGACCACTGCGAGCTTCACGGAGCGTCACCTCCAGTAAGCGGCTCGACGACAGTGAGGTTTTTGTCGGCTGCAACCGCTCGAACAGTTTCGAGCGTCTCGGCTGTCGTCTCTGTCTCCGTAGCAAGACGGAGTCGGGCGCTCGACGGTTCGCCAGTTCCCTCGGGCGCAGCGAGAGCCAGGTCGCGGACGGATGCCGCCGTCGATTGCTCGATTCGTGACAGTGTATCTGAGAGGTCGCTCTCGACGAGATGGCCGACCAGAATCACTGTCAGTTCTGCCGTGTATCGCTGTGAGCCTGCTCGTACGACCGTGACACCAGTCTCACGAAGCGCGTCTACGATGGCCTCGAGTTGTTCAGCGGTCGCCGCCAGGTCGACTTCGACGGGGATATGTCCCCGCGGTGTGAGATTTCCCCGCTCGTGGAAAACGGAACGAAGATTTCCCTCGTGTGCTGCAATCGGTTCTAACGCTCGACGCAACTCACCGGGCCTGTCGAGTAGCTCCAGTCTAATCGTGTAGACCTGTCTGTCGACTACCTCAGTCATCGTCCCGTCCACCTGCTCTCCCGTACTGTCTGAACCGCATACGAGTAGAGCCTTATCAGGTGCAGCAATAAGTATCTCGTCGTTCGTGAAAGAATTGGTCGGGCCGAAAGCGAGGCAGAGACGTGGACCGCAGGACGCAAATCACAATACCCCAGCACACGTACTGTCTCTTGTGGCCGGACCAATCCGATTTCGACACTCACCTTCTTCCTGGAGTTACAACCGAGTCGAGCAGGCACTGTATACACCGCTGGATGCGAAGTTCGGGGCTACCATGCGCGAGCCCCTGGTCGACCCCCCGCCAGGGTACGACGCGCGTCGCCTGGAGATGGGTAACGGCGACCTCGCTCTGTTCGCCTGGAGCGATAGCGATGGCTACTGGTTAGGCAACACTGAGACGCCGAAATCGCTCTGGCGCACCGAGAAGTACACCTTTGACGAGGTGGACTACCCGCTGGCACGCTGGGCACAGCGTGAGCTGCTGTCCGAGCTCGAATCGACTGCACCGTGGCTCACTCCCTACGACCACGTAACGTGGTTCTTTCTGCCGGTGCTCTTCTCGAAAGACGGCCGGGATACCACTCGGACATTCTTCCGAGACCACGCGTCGGGGTTCCCGGACGCAGGTCGGGACGAAGGGCTGTCCTTCTACGAGAAGCTGCTCTCCACGGGAATACTCGACGACCACCGCTACACGATGGCGACCAAGCTCGGCACCAGCCAGCAGCTCGACCTCGTCCGGATGCGGGCGGCGATGGCCGAACTCAACACGGCGAAGCTGTTGGCCGATGCGGGACACGAGTTCACGCCCGAAATTCCATTGGACTCCGGATACGCCCTCGATTTCCGAGTTCGGTCGGGGACGCTCGTCGAAGTGACGCGACCGGAACCCCCAACTCGTCGGCGCGCAGGCACACCCGCAGGTGCGCTCCGCGAAACGGTAGATGGGAAGACCGGAACGCAGCTTGACGCGCATCCGGGTACGGTCCTGTTCGTCGACTGCACCTCCTTCCGAGACGACGAGTGGTTCGCCATCCGCGATGAGCGACCCTCTGTGGGATACAAGCCAGCCGTCGTCTACCGGATGCGACCGGACAAGCCGCCAGAGGGATACGTTCACGGACAGCCTGCCCTCGGTGTCGCATCGCTCTTTGAGGACTGACCAACCGGTCTGTACGGTAGCGACACTGTTCCCATCAATGGAAAAGCTGACAGAATAGTTTAAGTACTTGCTCCGCGACTTCCTTGTCGGAACGCGCGTATCGAATCGAGAGACTGAGTCGGTGTGTCCCCCTCCATTCTCGTCCTGCGTGCATTGCACAAGATATGGTTCCGCCTCCAGAGCCCTCCGCTGAACCAGTCGCAAGCATCGAAACCGAGGAGTACGCTTCTTCCGAGCAACAGGACCAGTTCGAAACGGTCAGCCTCGAATCGAAGGAACCCGCTCATAGCATTCTCCGATGGGCGCACCCAGTTTTCACGGTAGTCGTGTTCTGCACCCTGATTCTCAGTGGCGTCTACAGCGTCCGCTACGGGACGGACACTATCACTCTCGCTGACAGTAACATCGATACACTCGATGGAATGTATGCGCTTGCACTCATCTTCCTTGGACTGCTCGTAGCTGGCCGCGTGTACTCCTCGATGGACCGAACGAAACGGCTTCTCAGCCGGATGCGGGGACGACCACTCGTTCTCGCTGGTTGTGTGTACGTCGCTGTGCTGTTCGTCGCTGGCTCGGTAGCGCCGTTTGTCGTCTCCGAACCAAACGTACAGCCAACTATCTCGCTCCAACCACCCGCGTGGAGTTCGGTATCGGACGTCGTCGTTCCGACGTGTCACGGGACAGTCGTTGACGGCGACTGTCAGGGAACGCTGTCGTATCCTCTCGGAACGAACGCAGGAGGTCAGGACTTACTCACTGTCGGTCTACTCGGCCTCAGCACGACCCTGCAGGTTGCGGTGACAGCGTCGGTAATCGCGGCGACACTTGGTATCACGACAGGAGTTGCTGCAGGATATCTCGGCGGACGAGTGGACGAACTGCTGATGCGCTATGTCGACATTCAGCGCGCGCTTCCCGCTTTCTTCGTGTACATCCTGTTGATTCTCCTGTTCGAACGAAGTTATCCGCTGATGATTCTTGTGTTCGGACTGCTGTCGTGGGGTGGGATTGCTCGTCTCGTACGGAGTGAGGTCGCACAGTTGCGGACGACAGCTTACGTCAGAGCCGCGCGACAATCCGGGGCTGAAACCTCCGCCATCATCAGGCGTCACGTGCTTCCGGCACTCACAGGGACCGTTCTCACCGCGATAGCGGTCCTGTTTGCGAAGTTCGTCGTATATGAAGCGTCACTCGCATTTCTCTCCCTGACCGACACGACCGTGCTGTCGTTGGGTAACGAGATTGCGGGAGCGGTGGGTCGGACAGGCGCTGACCCGGTAGGGGGCGACACCGGTGCGCTCCACAACTGGTGGCTGGTCCCCTGGATTATCTACGTTCCCACGGGCATCCTCTGTTCGCTGTTGCTTGCCGTCACTCTGCTCGGAGACAGTATCCAGGATATTATCGACCCCCGTGCATGAACAAACTCAGTGTTCGGCGTCAAGTCGCGGGTCGAACACGACCGCGACGACATCTTCGAGGATGGTGGCGAGAATAATCGTGAACGAAATCAGAAACGTGATAGTCAGGACGAGCGGGCCGTCGTTGATACTGATGGCCTGCCAGGTGACCTGTCCAAGACCGGGGACGCCGAGGACGGCTTCGACGACGAATATCGAGACGAGGAGCAGACCGAGGACTTCTGCCACGAAGAGTGAAGTGATCGGAACTGCCGCGGCGCGGAGGACATGCCGAGCGAACCGTACCCGGCCGACCCCCTTCGCACGCAACATCTGGGTGAGGTCCGTATCGAGATACTCGGCGCTCTGTGTTCGAACCTGTTGCATTTGAACAGCGGCGACGTGCGTTCCCAGAAGGAGCGTCGCGACGAGCAACCAGAACAGGTTCCATCCCGACATGAAGCTAGCGTCGAGTTCGTAAAACTGAACGTTGAGTTCGTAAGCACGAGCTTCAAAGTACCTGAGTATCAGTGCCCCGACGACGAAGTTGGGGGCTGCAAGCACTATGTACGAAACGGCCCGGATACAGCTGTCGGACCATTTCCCCTGCTTGACAGCCGCGACGTATCCAAACACCGTTGAAGTGAGCGTTCCCAGGAGCACCGCCGGAATAAGGTACGCAGCAGTAATCGGTGCACGCTCGGCGAGCACCGCCGTGACGGGTTCTCCGAACCGCTGGGAAGTTCCCCAGTCGAAAGTGGCGAGCGACGTTATCCAGTCAACGTACTGGGCGTAGAACGGGTCGTCGGGGTGCCAGAACTGGTCAGGTTCCCCGAAGGTGGCCTGCGCCTCTGGCGACTGTGTGAGGTCTCCTAGAGAGAGCGCGAGAGCAAACAACACAACGGTGACGATAAAACTCGCAACCCCACCCCAGAGAACACGGTATCCCAAATACTGGCTTCGGTTCACGACAGAAATGGCGACGAACGAGTACTAAACGGTATCGAAGACTGTAATATCTTTTTGCGTTTTGAATCAGCCTGTAGCTGTTGCTGCCGGGCCTATCGTACCTGAGACGGAGAGCCCACGAAAAGCGAAAAATGTAATATTAGCATATAATTCTCGCATATGTCGAAGGAGGAACAGCTTCAATCATCAAGGTTATGTAGCGCTCGGGTTTATTTAATCTATTACGAGCATCATGAGAGAGAGTTCCGGCCCTGGCGTCGAAAGCACCCGTCGCCGGGCGCTGCTGGCGTCCACCGCAGCCGGAGCTGCTGGACTCGCGGGCTGTCTCAGCCGGTTTCGTACGGTCAGGAGTCAGGAGACACCGGATCCGGTTTCACTCGATATTCTCACTCTACCAGGTGACGACGACGCAGTCGCAACGCAGATTGGGCGTCACCTGGCAGGACATCTCGACGAAGTCGGCATCGATACAGACCTCGTACTGTTTCCGGAAGACGAACTTCGACGGGAAGTCCTCATCAACCAGGATTATGACCTGTTCGTCTCGGCCCATCCAAAAATTCGGGACCCGGACACGCTTCGACCCCTGCTACACTCCTCGTTCGTCAGTGAAATCGGCTGGCAGAACCCGTTCCAATTTACGGAGATCAACACTGACGAGCTCCTCGAGGGACAGCAGCGACAGTCTGGTTCCGAGAGGCGAGAGACAGTTGTCGACCTACAGTACGAGACGATTAGACAGCAGCCGATTATCCCGATTGCAGTTCCAGACACCATTCGTGCGTCTCGTTCGGACCATTACTCGAACTGGGGAAGTTTTTCCACAGACCTGACGCAGGTACTAGCACAGCTCGAGCGCCTCGATTCAGACGTGGAGGTGCTTCGTCTGGTCTCGACCGACGGTCGGGTAACGCAAAACCTCAATCCAATTGCAATTGAATACCGAAGCAGAGGTGAGATTACGGGCCTCATATACGATTCACTCGGGAAGCGATACGGCGGGGATATACAACCGTGGGCGGCCCAAGAGTGGGAGTTCTCGGAAGACCGGAACGGCACTGTCGCGACCGTGACGCTCCAGCCAGACCTGGAGTTTCACGACGGGACACCGATTACTGCAGAGGATATCGTATTCACTGTCGAGTTCTTACACGATACGAGTCTCGGCGAGTTCGAAGTGCCGGTCCCTGCCCCCAGGTTCCGTGGGCGAACTTCTCTCATTGGAGAGGTGACAGCTCTCGACGACAAAACGCTGGAGTTCACGTTCCCGGAGACGAGTCCCAACGTCGCAGTTAGGTCACTCACCATCCCGATTTTGCCACAAAGCGACTGGGAAGAGACGGCAGAGCCAGCAGATATCGGCGGAGTCGAGATCTCCGAAACAGTGACCGAGGCGCTCGTTCGACAAAACGAGGAGCCACTCGGGAGTGGACCATTGCAGTTCGAGTCGAGCACAGAGAACGAGGAACTCGTGTTACGCCGAAACGAGAATCACGCTCTGAACCAGGACAACGGGTCGGCCCCGACACCGATGCAAGAGCAGTTCTCCGGCGGCATTCCGTTCGAACAACTGACACTCAGAATTGTGCGGTCCCACGACGCCGCACTCGGGCTACTCATCAACGGCGATGTAGATGCTGCAATCTCCGACCTCAACCCCACTGTCGTTCCGCGGATAGGGCGAGAGCCGGAGGTCGAACTCCACATCGAGCAGTCATCAGGTCTGTATCTCGTCGGCTGTAACACCCTCCGCGAACCGCTCGGAAACCCACACTTCAGACGCCTCATCGCGCGACTTATCGACAAAGAGTCGATACGGCGAGACGTGTTCGGCGGCTTCGCACGCCCGGCGGCGAGCCCCCTTGCCGGGACCGAGTGGCTCCCGACTGACCTCCGATGGAACGGGAGCGACCCTGAGTTGCCGTTTTTAGAGTCTGATGGAGCAGTCGATGTCGACGCCGCTCGGGAGCACCTCCGCGATGCCGGGTTCGAATTCAACGAAGACGGTCAGTTACTCAAACAATGAGCCTCATCGTTCACTACCTGCAACTGGTGGTCGTCGTCGGAGCATGTCTCGCCTTCGGCCTCTACGCATTTGTCGGTCCGGATCGGATCCGCGCGCTCCGCCCCGAGTTTCGTTCTCGCCTCCGCGATGCCGTTCCGCATCTCGGATTTCTCGGGCTCGTGTTCGTTCTCGCCATGTTCTGGCGACCGATTGGTGGAGAGGTTTCCTGGACGGTCGGTTACAACATTACTCACACACTCTACGATATCGAGGGGTATCTCGTTCCAACACTCCAGAGTATCGAAACGACCGAACTGACCTGGGTACTCTCGATACTCTACGTGTGGGGGTACGTCTTCTTGCTCGTCTTCCCGCTAGTGGCGTACCTGTTCGTGGATAGCCTTCGACTGTTTCGCGTCACGATTCTGGCATACATAATCAACTACATCATTGGTCTCATCAGTTACACTGTGTTCGTCGCCTACGGCCCCCGGAACTACATGCCTGGAGAGACGCGCGGGCTCATGTACGAGGTCTGGCCCGAAATCGAGACGCTGACGACCCAAATCAACGCCAACACGAACGTGTTCCCGTCCCTGCACACGTCGCTGGCAGTCACCGTTGCGCTGCTCGCGTGGTACACCCGAGGGACCTATCCAAACTGGTTCTACGTCGCGACGGGGCTCGCCGTGAGCATCGTTTTCTCGACGATGTACCTGGGACTTCACTGGGGTGTCGACGTAATCGCAGGTATCCTCCTCGCCGTCGGGAGCGTCTGGCTCGCGTCGGAAATTGCCCCAGAGTCGGACGATGACAGCCTCATTACCCAGGTCGGTCGCGACATCTTTGCAACGACGAATCGGCTCATCAACCGTGTCCGGTCGTGAGGCAGTATCAACCACCGTTTTGACTGAGCTGGCTCGCTCTCCCGGATACACGGGCTGTTTTTAACCACGGAGTAATGGCATGCTATTTTATACAGGGCATATATATTCCTAATATGGTATTCGATGCAAGTGACCACCGAGACCACGAACAGGTAACATTCTTTAGTGATGAGGAAACGGGGTTACAGTCGATTATTTCGATTCACGACACGACACTCGGACCGAGCCTTGGCGGGACGCGGATTCTCGACTACGATTCTGAGGATGCAGCTCTCACGGACGTACTTCGGCTCTCGCGAGCGATGACGTACAAGTCGGCGGCAGCGGATCTTCATCTCGGCGGCGGGAAGGCTGTCATTATCGGTGACCCCGAGGAAATCAAGACCGAGGCCCTGATGCGAGCCTACGGCCGCGCTGTGGACTGTCTCGACGGTCGATACATCACTTCGGTCGACGTCAACTCCGGCGTCGAGGATATGGAAATTATCAAGGAGCACACCGACCACGTGGTGGGGACCAGAGACGGGCTGGGGGACCCATCGCCCGTGACTGCACACGGGGTCCTCCACGGCGTGAAGGCCTGCGTCGAACATGTCTACGGTACGGACACGGTCTCGGATATCGACGTAGCGGTACAGGGGCTCGGCAAGGTCGGCTACGCCCTCGCTGCGGGGCTGGCAGAACGCGGTGCATCCGTCACGGTCACAGACATCAACGACCACAAGATGGAGGAGTTCACCGAGGAACACGGTGGCGACTCGGTCGCTCCCGACGACATCTACGGCGTCGAGTGTGACGTGTTCGCCCCCTGTGCGTTCGGCGGCGCTATCAACGACGAGACGATCTCCGGCCTGACCTGCGATATCGTGGCTGGTGCCGCGAACAACATTCTCGCGGACGAACAGCGCCACGCCCAGATGCTCACGGACGCCGGCATCCTCTACGCGCCCGACTACGTAATCAACGCAGGTGGAATTATCACTGTCTATCACGAGTACCACGACGGCACCGAGAAACAGGCATTCGATGAGGCCGAGGATATCGGTGACCGGCTCCTGACGATGATTGGACGCGCCGAGGACGAAGATATCACCGTGCTCGAAGCGGCTGACGCCTATGCCGAGGAGCGAATCGAAAGCGAAGGCCGAACGACACCTGCCCAGTCCTGGTAGTTCAGGCGTCAGTGATCACAAGTTACCTGAGCTTCGACGAGCCAACGAACGGACCAATTCGACGAAATGTATCGAACATCATCTAAGAGAGTCCGGAAGTTGCTCCGGAAAAGGTGAGATACACAGATTACGTCCGTTAGGAGCCTGCTATTTACGGTACGTTCAGTATAACAAATTAGCATCTGCTGGAACATCGTTCTGAAGTGTTGTTCTAATGAGTGAAGATCCAAGCAGTGATTCCGGAATCGTAACCAGACGAGATGTGCTGAAATCGGTCGGTGGCGTAACGGCAAGCGGAGTTGCCTTCTCTACGGGGGCAAGTGCAAACCCAGGAAACAGTCGGGGACAAGGAAACGGCCGAGGGCCACATCTGGAGCCGACAGACGATAACGTCGTCTTTTGTGGCTGTTCACAGGTCTGCATCTGTGACGAGTTCGATTGTGGAGGCGTAACCGTCATTCTGGAGAATGGACCGCAACAGCGACTCGACGCCCCGGGTTGCCTGGAAGTCGAGGACGACAAAATACTGGCGATTATCAACTTCTCGGATGGTGGAACAAAATGGTGCAATCCGAACACCGCATGTGCTGACTCCGACAGAAAGGGTTGTGACGAGGTCGGTACTGCGCCACAGTTCGGAGCCCGTTGTGGGGAAGCGTTCTTGCGGGAGTGCTGACTCCGGGCCAGACGCGAACGTTTCTGGGGAGATTCGGACTGCTGAGCTGACGTGCTATTCTGTTGCAGACTCCGCAAAAATATACAGTAGAACGAGAGCCACGCTCAGTGGCAGTACCAATTTCGTTTAATCTCTGCAGCAAAACGAAGGAGTATGACACTCGACCCCGTCCACGTGGACGGCATCGCGCAACTCGCTCGCCGGGTGACACAGGAGGTCGACGACCGGGACCACACCGACGTCGCCGAAGAAGCGCTCGAAGAGCACCTCCAGGACAGTCAGCCCGACGACGTTCAAGAACGAGCGGGTCATTCGACGCCTCACAGGCTGACATGGCTGCCACCCCCTTCGATATCGCCCTCCACCGGTACTGTAGTTCCGCCAGAACTAGTAACCGAACTGGAGCCTGAACTGTCGTCTGCCGTAAAACGGTTTACCCACACCATTGCAGGTCGCTACCTTACAACCGGCAAGATCCATCATAACAAGTGTTAGACTTATAATGTTCCAGTAATCCAAAATTATCCATTCAGTCGACGTGTTTTGTGCACGTTGAGCCGGTACGAGCGAACTATATTATTTATGATATAATATCAAATTTACGCCAGAGATCGTCAGTAATATCGTTCAATTATCAATCGGACGAACATAACAATGTATTTCATTATCTATGGTAGATTTATGCAACGAAATCAGTTATTCACAGTCTGTGTTTGTGTGTTTGTATTCTTAGGTTTCGCGGTTACAGGACTGTATACTTCGGGCGAAAGTTCGTTCTCCGGGGTGGAGAGTGTGGCCGAAAGTATCGAACCGCATACAAGTTTCGAGGGGCAGACAGGCGAGCACGCTTCTGGAGAAGGTGGGATAGCGGAGTTGAGTAACCTCTCCGAGGCAGAGACCAGTATCGCTGGAGAGGAGGAAAATGAAACGTCCGGATGGTCAGTTGCGTCCGGCGACGTGACCAGTGACGGGCAGGAGGACCTTCTCGTTGGTGCACCAGAGCACAACCAGACGCAGGGCACCGGTGCGGCCTATCTCTTCTTTGGACCAGTTGCAGAGGGAGACGTCGAGCTGTCTGATGCGAACGTAACCTTCACCGGCGTCGACGAGGGCGACATGGCCGGTTGGTCGGTCTCGATTGGGAACGCCACCACTACCAACGATAACGAGGTACTCGTCGGTGCGCCCGGAAACAGCGAGGCTGGTGAAGATGCTGGCGCAGTCTACGTGATGGAAATTACCGAGGAAATGGATGGGTCGACAGTATCGCTCGCCGATGCCGACCACACGCTGTACGGTGAGAGCGAGGAGGACCAGGCCGGATACGCACTGGATAGCCTCACCGACAATACCACAGTGGACTCGGCCCACGAACAGAGCGAAAACGGGCTTCTCGTTGGTGCACCCGGCTACGAGGGTGACCTCGGAGCAGCATACGTGTTCCAGACGGTGACAGATGCCGAAAAAAACGTCACGGACGCACAGGCAACGTTCACCGGTGAGTGGATTCCGGACGCTGTTGGGTTCGACGTCGCGTTCGCGGGTGACGTAGACGGCGATGGGACTCAAGACGCTGTGATTGGGGCACCAGGGTACGGTCTTGACGAGGAGGGTGCGGCCTACCTGGTTCTCGATGTCCTGGACAAGTCCGGGACGATCGAACTCGTAAGCGACGTCGATGAAAGCGACGATGTCAACGCCAAGTTCGAAGGGGTTCACGACGGTGACAGAGCCGGACATGCGGTGAGCCTCGCGGGAGACTTCAACGATAACGGCTTCGACGACATCATCATCGGCGCCCCCTACAACAACGCTACAGGAGAGGATGCCGGTGCTGCGTACGTCCTCTTTGGGTCCAGCGACCCGAGTGGCATCTACCCACTGGAGGATGCGAACGTTACGCTGACCGGCGAAGCGCCCGGTGATAACGCCGGGTACGCGGTCTCTCACACAGGACCGGGTGACATTACCTGTGGCGGCATCGACGACGTGCTCGTCGGTGCGCCAGGGAACGATAGCGCTGCCGAAGACGCAGGTGCGGCCTACGTCGTTGCCGGGGAGACGATAGACGAAGATGAGTCACCAGAGGAACGTTCGCTCGGTGATGCTCACGCGAAATTGCAGGGTGAGTTTTCGGGTGACATGGCCGGGTTCGCCGTCGATGGGAGCCACGACCTCAGCGGCGACGAAGCCAACGACATCGTCGTCACAGCTCCGTTCCAGGACCACCACCAGAACGTGGGCGTAACATACATCATCCACAGCGAGTGCCCTGACAAAGAAGTAACAGAGGAGATGACGCCAACCCCAACCCCAGAGGAAACACCCACACCAACCCCAGAGGAAACACCCACACCAAC
>LKMJ01004944.1_pt1 | contig 12570 bp, 8 predicted proteins | sample 643391 | NCBI WGS metagenome assembly LKMJ01 (sample SAMN04112250, study PRJNA286221) | soda lake metagenome | biome: soda lake; feature: Kulunda Steppe; material: water; isolation source: sample PL-Br10 brine of Picturesque Lake | place: Russia: Kulunda steppe | collected 2010-07
CGTCGAAGGACACACTGCTCAACGCAATCAGTGGCGATAATCGGGTTTGAAACAAGCAGATCACACCGCTCGCAGAATCGGCCTCGTTTCGGCAGTCTACACGGTTAGCACACTATGCACCACAGATGATAAAAAAAGCCAAGGGCCGGCTTTATGGCTAAGGGTTAAAGCCCAGAATATAAAAGATATAAGCATAGATGGGAACCAGAGATCAGATCGAAAACCTGCAAAAACGAATCAAGAAACGGTCAGGTTTGGCTGACGAGCCACCGGAAGAAAAGAACGCACCGACGATTTCTGAAGCGGACGCAGAGGTTCTACTTGAATTCAGTCGACAGCTAGACCTACTCAGTTCAAAGTACACAGATTACAGGCATCTCAAACTCCTCAGACATTGTGTTATTATGGCAGAGCAAGTCGGTGGGCTCGCAGACGCGCTTGAAAGTCGTGATGCCGCCGAAGATGTCGTCGTATGGATCAACAGAGAACGAGCAGTCCCTGAATACAGCGAAGAAACTAATCAGGACTACCGAGTGGCTCTACGAATTTTCGGTAAACGCACTCTTAAGATGGCTGACGATGAGGTGCCGGACTCGTTAGCGTGGGTGCCGACAGGCACGAGCAACTCTTACGATCCATCACCCAGTCGGTCGGACATGCTCAACTGGGGTGAGGTAAAAACAATGGCCACTGAGGGCACGACCAATCAACGAGATAAGGCTCAAATTACGGTGTCGCACGAACTCGGTCCAAGAGGCGAAGAGATGCATGAGGTTTTGCTTGGACAAGTGAACGACGCAGACCATGGAATTCAAATCAGCCTTGATGGAAAACAAGGAGAGCATTCGGTGACCCTAATAAATTGTGTTCCTTACTTACAAAAATGGTTAAGCAATCATCCCGCACCAGACGATGACGATGCATACCTGTGGTGCAAGTTTGATGATCCATACGATAACGCTAGTTACCAAACATTCCTTGAAAGATTCAAAAAAGCAGGTCGGAGGACCAGTATTAAAAAGCCGGTAACGCCGACGAATTTTAGGAAATCAAACACATACTGGCTCGCTAAACAGGGAGCAAACGAATCGTTCATCAACGAGCGACAAGGCAGAACACCGACCTCTGATCACGCGCGACGATATATTGCAGAGTTTGGTCCCGAAAATGAAAACAATCAATACGCGGAACTTCAGGGGTTAGATGTCCAAACAGAAAAAACAGAAGACAGAACACCGCTTACGTGCCCTCGGTGTGATAAAGAAACACCACACGATGAAGCGTTTTGTGTTTGGTGTCACCAGGCCCTCGAACCACAAGCAGTAGACAAATTAGAGGATGAAGAGGCAGAACAACGGCGTGAACTCCTTCGACTTGCCAAAGAAAATCCAGAGTTGCTTGACGCTGTGGAGGAGTTGGAACCACTTGTCAAAACACTTGGTGGAGATGCCAAGATCATAAAAACAGCTCGGGAGTTTGTGGAAGCAACAGAATAATCAGATTCAACAAAAATGACAGAAGTGAACGATTGGCTGCTGAAGATCAATAATAACGAGTCGCGCTAAGCTCATTATAGTATTTAAACCAGAATGAAAATAAGATTATATTTTATGCACTGATGCCACAGTATATTCTTTATGTCTGTTTAATTTCGACAGACGACCGAATTCACAGAGTGACAGAAACCGATAGACTGCGACAGTCTATGATATATTCGGTCGAGATCACAACACGACTCTGACCGAACAGAGAACTTGCTTTTATTGGTTTTTCAGACTTCGATGTTTTAACAACATACCGAAAATAGGAGATTGATATATTGATTGAATTGTGATATATCCTATGCAAAGGTATAAAAATGGCCATCCTTATACTATTGCAATTTTGTTATTAGTTCAGTCAAAGTTTGTGTAATCATCATCCCAGTGACTGAAGTGCGGAACGTCAGCATGATCTCCATGAACAGCTCGTCCGCCCCGACCGCCTCTATGACGTATTATGTCCTTTTTTTCTGAGGAGAACTCAAAATTAAGAGAGTATACTACTTCGCGTTTACCATCAATGATTTCAGTTCTTGACGAAATGAGTCCTGCTATCTCTGCATCTATGAGCCAATCGGTGAGTGTACCACCAGAACTATCTTTATTTCCAGCAACATTAACGTAATCAACAATCTCCGTTCGTTGTTTATCACACTGCAGTAACAAGAACACAGTCTCGTAACCGACCTTCCGGTCCAACAGTTTTGAGAGGGATTGGCATCTCATACTAATCTTGTCCCCCAGTTATTTTTAAAACCTCGGCCTATAACCTGTTTCAAATGAGTAGGATCTCATTATAACAGCCGATGTTTTGAGTTCTCACAATTCATAGCCGTACCAATCGTCCTCCACAACATCAAAATAGAGTATATTTGCAATACGAATTAGCGGTCAGCAGCATCTACATTCACTGATTGCCATTTTCACTCGATATCAACCTCAAACTGTTTTGTTGACGTCTAGAAAAACACACTCGGCCGTCATCAAGAATCCATCTAAGACTATTCTGCTGGATTGCTAAGCATCGTATGGACTTATTTGATTTCTATTATTTATATTGAATCTTTCACCGATGAAGCCCTACACAGAACCCTTTCGGCATGTTCATTCCTCAAATAGTATTATAATTCACGTGCGGTGTATTTCTGAATGGTCAAAGAGAGTCACAAAAAATCGTTTACAATAATATTCTCGTTTTTAATTATTTGTTGGGCGAATATATAATATAAATATCTGTTGGATCCGAAGATGTTCGGTTCTGACGGCACCAAGATTGTCACTCCCAATGGATATGTATGAGGCGATCGACAGACCCTGACCAGTACGTCAACGCGAACAGAGAGCAACTAACTCAGATCATTAAGCAGTCTCCGAACGATTTTGCGCGGGCGCTCGCGCTAGCGGCACTTGTAGAGTACGGTGATGATGCAACCATCGAATCAGTAACAACAGAACTAGAGCGGTTAGTCGAGGCAACCGACAAAGAGATTTGAGTGAGAGTCCATGCCCACAGAAAAATATACCAGAGTGTACTTGCGGACACAGCTGCCCGCCGAAATCAGGGAACATCGGCGAGAAGATAGACTGGACCCAACTAAACTCCCCTCGTATGACTATCTAAACAAGAAAGGGTTTGAAACGCGTGGCCTAAGCAAAGCAATTCAGCGTCATTTTGACGAAGATATGACCTTACACGAGTTTCTGCGGGAGCAAGGATTTGGATACCAGAAACAAGGAGAGTGGCCAACTACACACCAGAGGACGATTCGTTTGCTCAATGGCTATCGAGACTCACGTAAAAAGAGAAACAACGACAAACCAGATACGACATCAACCCTGGAATCAGCTCTAAGAGGAGTCCTCCGCACGATGCAGGATGTACATGGGATCGACAATCTACTCATGTTTTTTGAGTATGAGGCACACAGGGAGGAAACCAGCCGGACAAAGCAACTGGAAGCAGTTCTTGACAAGATAAAGAATGATTGGTCAGGAGGTGGAGCTCAGAATTACATACGGTACCTCAAAGAATTTTATGATTATGTCATAACGCACACAGAACATACCGAGAATCCAGTCCGGAAGGTCCTGTGGCAGTATGATTTCGATACCACTCCCGAAAAAGAGATACAATCATTGAACGGAAAACAAATCAAAAGACTGTGGACAACAATCAAGCAGCTACCTGACCGACACGACCGCTGTGAATCAGTAGAGAATCTAACAAGTCGATACGGTATCAAGAAATGGCAGACCTATATGATGGCACTGTTGGTGTTTTGCATAGCTGTGGGTCCACGCACAAAAGATATAGTTCGTACAGACTGTCGAGAAAACTTGAATTTCGGTGACGACCCATACGTGTACTTTCCACTCAGAAAAAACCAACCCAGTGAAGTGCCAATACTTGCCAGACCAGAATTTTTGGAGGCGTATTGTGATTATTTGGATTATATTCATGCCAACTGGAACGGGAAGCTGTTTCCAAGCGAACAATCGCACTCTGGCTCACGTTCACCGCCAACGCTAAATCATTGGTTGAGAGCACTCGCAGAAGAAGCGAATATCAGACTCGACGACGGGAGTTTACCGACGCTCCAGAACCTTCGTCAAACCTGGCAAAACCGATACATGGAGGTACTCAGGAAATCCGACGTACATTTGAAATTAGTTGCTGATGATGCTGGAACGAAAACAGAGAGAATAGTAAAGAATAGATACTGGTCGGATATAGAAAATCGAAAATCCATTCGAGACCTGGTAACGAATCAATTTGATGATTACTTGCCGTTAGACGGTTTACCAGAGTCAATGTCAAATGTGCTTGATCAAGCGGACTATGTTGATTATCAACAGAGCTTAGATGAGTATTGAACTGGAGCAGTACTGTTACAGTAAACAAGTTCGGTCATCGGTCGGTGCGAGCCCGACAATATCGATCTCGTCTTCGCCATACCACCACCGACCAACCTCTGAGTACGGTTCAAACACCTCAATTCGAATCCTCTCCCAAATCACTTCTTGACACACGTCCTCAAAAGTCTTCGAAACGTGAGTGGTGAGGTTCGGTCAATCGTCCCATTGTATACGATTTCCGGAGCCTCCTCGATGCTGGGTCGATTAGGCACAACATACTGGAACCAGAACCGAAGGAACTCATCGGCGACATAGTGTCTCGATCGTTCTGATTTCTTCGCTGACGTCGTGACTGGCACTTCCCGGTCGATTAGCCGATTCATATTGCTTGAGGCGAAACTCGTGCTAGGGCAATGGACAACACTACTGGCTTGAATTCCAATCAGAACGCTCGGTAGAGCTCAAAAATGACCACACAGCCTATAGCGGTGTGCCAGTTATTGATCACGCGCAGTAATGGCAGGGTAAATTACTTGTATTCTATAGGTAAATGATAGATGTGAAGAGATTATTCATACGAATCTTATTTATCATAGATCCCCGCTCGCTACCTGCTTTTTGTGCAAATATAACTTCCAGATTCAGAGATTCAAATATACGGGTGACCTCCGCAACCAAGATCCGACCTCGGAGCGCTAAGTTATGAGTGAAGGACAGATCTCCAAAGAACCTCAGACACCGGAACCCGAAACTGTTAGAGACGTATTTCAGTCCCATCATAAGCACTTTTTGGACGTTAGTGGAGAGGTATCAATTCAACAACTAGAGACCGAACACGGGATCAAGCGCCAATATTCGGGGAGACTCCTGTACGAACTCCTTCAAAACGCACTCGACAGCTCCGATTCGAAAATCTTGGTCAAACTCGCTAATATAGATTGTCTCGGCTCCAACCACGCGCTTGTCGTGGCTAACGATGGCGATGCTCTCACCGTCGACCCCGAATATGATTACCAGAATCCACCTGAGCGCCGTGAGGCCCGGCGTCCTGATTTTAATGCACTCTGTTCGATTCGTACTTCGAACAAATCGGCCGATGATAGCGTTGGGAACAAGGGTATTGGATTCCGTTCAGTCTTCGCGGTTGGAGAGTACGCACGCGTCTGGAGTCAATATAGGGAAGCATCTGGATGGTGGGGTATCGAACTTCACCTCCCGATAGATGGTACAACTTGGAAACAGCGACTCACAGACCCGGATGTACGGAGAGGACATGAATCGATTTTGGAGTCGGCTGATGTTGAGATCGAGGCAAACGATGGACGTCCGAGTTTCCACTTCCCGTTGCCTTTACAGTCCAATGGCCAGCCCGAGTCAATACCCAACCCCGGTACGTATACTACGGCTGTGATTGTACCGGTTGAGTCTGAGTATCTCGGTAACCTACAAAAATCATTCACTGAGATGCAAGAAAACCACCTCTATTTTCTCGGCCTCTTCGAAGATCGGCAGGATATCACAGTCCAATTCGAAGACAACGAGTCGTCTTTTGAGCGATCAACGTGGCCCGAACTGGACAGCAACGCTACGCACTCAGTCGCACATTGGAGTACGGTTGATCTTGAAGACGAAGCAAGAATGGCAGATCTAGATATTTCCGAGCCTGGTGCTGCAGTGGCGTGGCCGAATCGGCATACCGTCGAAGAGGATTCCACCGAGAGTACCCAAGCGCGGATTTACGGATATTTGCCAACGAAACTTGAAAGTGCCTTCGGGGTCGACATTCACGGTGATTTTCAACTTAGAACCGATCGGACTGGCCTGCAGCTCGGCGACGAGGTCATCGGGTCATATAACCAAGTCTTGCTACAAATCAGTGCAGAGATTCATTTAGTCTCTGTCTTAGAACACCTCGGACTATCTACAAAGCGAATCGAGTGGGAGCACGTCGATCCCGAGGATATCGGTTCAGCTGGCGAGAGTCCCAAGAATGAAACCCTTCGTGAAGACTTCTGGCAGCTTCTTGACCCTGGAACCGCGAATTCGAATGCGGCAGACGAAGTCGTCGAGCATGTCCAATCGTTGTTATTCACAAGCGACCATGGCGAAAGTAAGAGCCGTTACCGACTTTGGGCAGAATTCGCAAAGCAATACTTCGAGGAAGGGTCATCATTCTCACAGCAAACCTATCGTGACTTTTGGCAAGCCTCGAAACACTGGGTTGACCAAATCTGCGAGTACACAGATAATTCAAAGACGTGGCGGGTAATGGTGACAGCACTTTGTGATGCTGTCCGGGAAACCGAAGCACTTGTCGTCCCCGTAACGTCGACTCAAGGCCCAGAAGATGGTCGACTCAAAGCTGTTCCACTACCAGAACGTGGGTCAAGTTCGAACGGAGGCAATCAGCGTCGTCACTCTCGGGCCGTATTTGTACGGAATACTGATAAAGAGGCGTTGCCGCTCCCCGAGGCTCTAAGAAGAGCAGACCGTGCCGTAACTAGTTTTCAATTCCCATCTTCTATCGTCGTTAAGACACCACAGCCCCTGGGGACTAGAGATTTCAATCGATGGCAGGTACTCTCCGAACTACGACAGATACCGAATCGTGTCTCGTCGACAAACTTCCAGCGAGACTGGAATCCAGAACCACTTGGAGCGGATCGAGAGCAAGCGTGTGAACTCCAACGAGGACTCATTCGGTTCGCAGCCGATCTGTATCTATATGAATCGCGTGGAGGAACCGATCCAACAAATAAAGAAGAGTTCTGCCTCGGATGGCGAACTTTAGATACCGCAGCAATCGGTAAAAACACGAGAAAAGCGGGCAGAGCAATCGCCACACTCTATCTTCCATCGGGCGAAGAGATGTGGGAGCCTGCTCGACAACTAACGCGAGATCGTGTAGACGAATCACGTCTCGGGTCGCTCCCAGAGAACTTGGACATCGATTCGTTCTTGTCTTTTTTGGGTGTGGGTCCGCCGCAAGACGATGGGCCTCAGCTTACGCTCATAGAGGGAGGATCCCAAGGCCGCGTACCCCCTCGAAAGATTCCCCCACAGCTAGAAAACGCTGGACAGGGCAACGTAGCAAACGTATCACTTGGTATTCTGCCAAACACGGAAAGAGACACTGCTACACCCGAAGATTGGCGGGGAGCAATTTCGAATGCTTGGGGTGACTGGTTGGGTCGACTGGTGAACGCAGAGCAAGAAATTCGTGCCAGAGAAAATGGCGATGAAGAACCACGATCAAACCTCATCGAACCTCTGTCGCACCGAGCATGGTACCCAGTCGACAACGATAGCTCAGGAGCAACAAGTCCAATAGTAGCCGACGAAACAGACGCCGCAATCGAACCGCGTTCAATCACGCTTCAATCCCTGCGACAAAATAGATTTAAGAGAATTCTTTGGGACGTCGACTCGGAATTGTCCGACAGTGAGTTCCTTACTGCATTCGGCGCGATTGAAGGGATCGGCAGGGATGTTCTGAGTCGGAACAACAGCGAACCCGCATTTAGATTGTTGCAACAGCTGTGCTCAGAGAATCTTCTTGAAGCGGTGTCTAAAGATAGGGTCGCACGACAGGCACTCATCGAGTTGTTCGGCCGAATTCTAGAATCAATTGTTGCCACAGACCATGATACACATGAACTGGGTGCTCTCCATTTACTCAGTTACAAACCAGACCAGAGTGCTGCAAAATTCAATTCGAACAAAAGCGCTGCTGCACTCGATGATCGAATCCTCGACTGGAAGTCACTTGATCAAAAGGGGTGGATTGTCACAGGAAGCTCAGACAGAGAAACAATGCGACGGTTCTTTCCAGAGGAACCTCTAGTCGCCGGAGATATCGGGCGGGAAAATCTTCAAGAGTACGACCCCTTGGAGGATCGATGTGTGACAATCGAAGGAATAGTAAACCGAACTCCACTATCGAAAGATGTTGACGATCAGTCTGGAGACGTAGAGGAGGAAATCAGGTTAGTCGTTCCGAAACTGTTGGCTTTAGCCGAGGCGGAGCTTCAGATCGACATGGATACGGTGTCCATACTCGACAACTGGCGTAAACGTAGATTTGAACACGTCGACAATTGCTGGGTCGAATACAGGGCCATCCTCGGTGATACTCAAACAAAAGAACATCGTTGGCTGAAAGACACTCTTGGAAATGCGCTCTATCAAGATAGTGAAACACCGAAGATATTCTTTGATACGGCTGATGACGAAGAGAGTGTACCACTTGCCGAATTCGGAGAGCCACTGACGGCACTTCTATTTGAAGAGCCACGCAAAGACGTGGGATCATTGTTTGCCAGAGCACTCAGTGAGTTCGATAGTCCAGACAGCGAACGCAGACTCAATCGACTCATAACGAAGGCAGACGCAGCACCGTTGGTTGACTCATATGAACGTCGATTCCGACCGTTAGACGAAGAAGAGGAGGCACAACTAAGAGCCAAGACGGAAGCTGCCCTCGAAAAGATTGGACTCAGACTATCCAAACAGGCACAAGATGGACCCTACGATCCGAAATTAGGTCCCTCAGAAGTAAAATACCTTGAGAACCCTGACAGAGCTGCAGACGTTACACAGAAAAAAATCGAGCGCACACTCCGTTCGATCGAACTCCCTGAATCCCAGACAGCTTACGCCCCGCAGTTCAATTGTGAAAGCGAGTACTACAGAGAGTGGCAAACTTGGTTTGAAGATCATCACAACCGACTGATCCCGTTCCTTAGACATCTTTGTGAGACGAACGAGTATACAGATCTCAACGCAGATGATGTCGAGAGACAACTCGACGAATTCATCACCACCACTGCAATTTCGAAGCTCAGTTTCGAACCAGAATCTGCCGTCCTTGATTGGCTGAAAGATGAAAAAGAGCTTCCAGCCAAATCGATTCCTTCAGATGACAAACTAATCAAGAAGATGCATGAATTTTCGCCCAGATACAAACCCGTCAGCGAACTTCCATCGGCGAGATCGGAAGATCGGGTCTGGTGTCGACAGGATTCGGTCGACTCACCAGACTCTGGCGGAACGGAAAGAGGGACGTTTGACGAATCCGAGGCGATAGAACGAATGCGGCGGCAGGGGGCGGTCGGTGACGACGCCGAAGTCGCATTTAAACACATCGTGGCCGAACAGACCGCGTCGTGTCTGAACGACGCTCAATCCGACAACAAGTACGATCAAGTGAGAGAGATGCTACTTCGACCATTCAAAACCGAGGGTGAGACCGCGACCAACCTTCGCCAAGGCTTGAACGAATGGGAGCAAAGCGGTCGAGTAGGTGACCTCGGTGACGGCCTACATATCTCACAGGTGTGGGACGGGGCTGGATTCGACTTACTCGGAATAGAGCGCAGAGAGAGTGAGTACGAACTGGTAAGATACGAAGTAAAGGCGCTGCCAGGGAGTGGCACCAAGGCGAAGGTCCATCTCTCAAAAAAGCAGTTTGCAGTCTACCGCGATGTGTGTCGAAAACCGGACACGGAGATCAAGAAACGACATCTTGGAGACTGGAAACTCGTTGGGGTCGACCCCGACGGTAACGCCGAAGACTTGACTACTGATCTTTTGGAACTTCCTGACCTCTTAGGCAACCTTCGCTCTGCTGGGTTTGGACACGACGGGATCGTGCTCCATGTTAGTAGGAATCTGGAGAATCCGATAAGCTAAGGCTCGGTTGAGGGGGTCATAGAAACATTCGCAATCTATTCAGCGTGGCGCACCAAAATGACAAAATGTTGAATTTTACACAATAACAGGAAACAACTCGAAATATAGTGGTTAACTATTTGTTATGGATACATATATTTAGACGGAATATATCCACCACAATCAACTGGAATTTCTTCCCACATTCGTTTTATTGCAGAGTAACTTGTCCAGTCTTCCTGTCGAATTATTTTCTTTGTCTCCAAACAAAATAGATCCTTAGGTACAATTTCTTCAATATATAATACTGCTATTGGAAAGACTGGTGATGAGAAATTTATATTATTTTTATCAAGGTCAACATGTGCTTTGACTAGGTCGCGGCCACCTAAATCTAAATCGTCCTCGTTGCCAGCATCCATCATCAGAATCCCTTCTATGACATCAAGATTGGAACTAACAAGCTTAGCAATAGAATGCTCACCATTTCTACAGTTGCTAAAGTGATGACATGATATCGTTGAGGAATTGTCAGAGAGTGCTTCAACCACCTTTTCTGCAGAATTTGATAATCTTGCTCTTCTTGCGCTGGCTTGAAAATCATATTTTGTGTTTCCACGCCGTTTGTGCTCATATAATTCAGACCGGCAGGTGCTTGTCGTACTAATTCCAATATTATCAGAGATTAGACTCCAACATTCTGAAGATCCAAGTGCTAATAACGCATCAGTATCTGCAACTAAACGATGGACAGGGGTCTTACCCATGTGTCAACCCGCATTTCCCATTAATCAGCTAAAAAACGACTGGTATCTCCTTTTAACAAAGCAGACGTACCTGAGGCATTTTCTTCTAGTACCTGTAAGTGATCTCCTAATAGGGCGAGAGCTGCAGGTTTCTGTAATCTACCCTCGTCATAAGCCTCATACACTTCGATTCTTTCAGAACGAGTCATCGAAGCCGTTTCTGAATGCTCTAAAATGTCACGAGCATCTTCGAGCCCTGCCTCTTGAGCAGCTTCTATAATGTCTTCACGACCTTCGATACTCGTGATGCTCATATTTCTATGCTACCTAGTCTCGATGCTGCATTATTAAAGATTTCGGCGGAACCTCGCCTACTGATATGATATCTTCTATCGTTGGTCTCTGTTTTAAGTGAGCTCGCTACAGTAGATTCGGTCGTTGAAGCAGCCTAAGAACGGCGCTCTCGGCTGCATCGTGCCACAGTTGAAGCACAACAAGCGTCACCAGTTGAACTGGTTCATTTCAATACAGGACGGGACAGCATCATCATTGGCTGCATCCGAGGGTTCATCGAAGTGTGTATCGGGGAGATCGATTCACGGATGACAGTTATATCGGTAATTGAATCGACCACCTTCTGTGATAGTATTGGTAATATCACCTGACGAGGTTAATTATATTATTTATGTGGAAAGGATGGAAGGTACTCCCAAATGTATGTCGACGAGGCCATCAGGACAACCGCAAGCATACCAAGGGCCGTCCGAAGTGGGCCAGTCTCACCTGTGGCGATAGTAAGCACTGCCCACCCGATTCCAACAAAGACAGTGAACTTCTGAAACCGGATTATCTTTCGCTGCTGGCCAACAATCTGTTCTTGTTGTTTTTCCAGTTGCGTCCGTGTCGAGCCATCTGTAGCTGCTGATAGAGTCGCCTCCCGGCGAGTCGAAAGGCCCGCATGGAGTAATGCTTGCGTCGCCTCACTGTTGGATAGGTTGTGAGCCTTCGCATACTCCGTGATCTCGGATTCGATATCTCGATTTACCCGAGCGTTCTCTGATTCCTGCGACACACGTCCAGTAAGCACTGTGAATTCATCAATCCGCTGCATGTATTGACTGTTGCTCACCACGTTCCTATCACGATCTCTGGACACTGCCGTCGTACCCTCCTCTCGGCGTTAACTACCAGATCCCGACAGTTCGACTTCGAACAGGCCCAAACAGTTGAGTCGTCGGCTCCCCACGTCGTGAATACATCGTGCAAACCCATAATCGAGAGTTCGACATTATCATTTGGGGTGCAACCGGCTTCGTTGGTCAACTCGTTGCCGAGCATCTCACGAGAGAATATACTCCCGCTGAGCTAACCGTGGCTCTCGGCGGACGCAATGAGACAGCCCTCGAAGAACTCGCAGACCGACTCTGCACCGAACACGAAGACTGGAACGACCTTCCAATCGTGCTCGGTGATGCCACCGACAAAGCGAGTCTTGACGACCTGGCCGAACGAACCAGCGTAGTCTGTACGACGGTTGGCCCCTACACCACATACGGGACGCCACTCGTCGAGGCGTGTATTGAAGCTGGTACTGACTACTGCGATCTCACCGGCGAGATCACCTGGATCAGAGAAATGATCGACCGGTACCACGATAAGGCAGTTGAGGCTGACGCACGGATCGTCCACAGTTGTGGGTTTGATTCGATTCCGGCTGATCTTGGGACACAGCTCGTCCAGACGTATGCCATAGACGA
>LKMJ01004946.1_pt1 | contig 12569 bp, 14 predicted proteins | sample 643391 | NCBI WGS metagenome assembly LKMJ01 (sample SAMN04112250, study PRJNA286221) | soda lake metagenome | biome: soda lake; feature: Kulunda Steppe; material: water; isolation source: sample PL-Br10 brine of Picturesque Lake | place: Russia: Kulunda steppe | collected 2010-07
ATTGCTTTGGAAAGCCTTAATACCCAAACCCGGATACGAGGTAATGCGAACAAGGCCCGGGTGGTGTAGTGGCCCATCATACGACCCTGTCACGGTCGTGACGCGGGTTCAAATCCCGCCTCGGGCGTATTTTCCCGAACGTAACTTCCCTAGCGAGGCGTTTCATCGCCGAGCGAACTCCACGTTCGGGAAATCGCTAAAAGGGATTTGAAGCAGGGAGTGGAGCGGCGCGGAACGACTGGGGTTCAAATCCCGCCTCGGGCGTATTTTCCTGCGAACTACTTCACGAGCAACCAGCTTTGCTGTGTTGCGAGTGTCCGTGAGCAGTAACTCAACCCAAGGGATTTGAACCACACAACGAGCGAGCATCGCGAGTGAAGTTGTACCGGGTTCAAATCCCCGCCGGCTCACTCTCTGCGGTCGTTTGCCGCCTGACTTCTCACTCACTGCGTTCGTGAGAATCCCGCGAGACGGAGTCTCGCGTAGCTCGCAAACCACAGGTTTGCTCACTCCCAGTAACCGACATCGTCATCAAGCCGATAGAAACCCTGGTGAGAGCGTTCTTCGCGTCCGCCGGGTGGCGAACCAACAAAGACACCAAGTTTGTCTAATTCGGGATAGATCGTCACATCGGGGTCGTTCATCGTCGAGAACAGGAGATAGCGAAGCGTCCCCTCGGAGTCGTTGATGATTTTGTGACCGCCAGTCTCATCAGCGGGCAACGCCACGTAGTCGCCGCTGGTGAGCGGGTGCATCTCATCGGCAAGCCGAATTGTCCCACTCCCATCCAGGACATAGAGCGCTTCTTCGTTCGCCGTATGATAATGATAGGGCCACGATTGGTCGCCAGACTCGAGTTCATACAGACTACAGCCGAGCTGCTCTGAATCTGCGGCCTCACCTAACTGCTTTCGCCGCACATTCATCTTCCCATCGGACAACTCTGTCCACTCAAGGTCAGCTTCATTTACGATTTCCATGGGAGACAGTGAAACAGTGAATTACTAATCTTTTTGCTACAGGAATTGACGATAAGAAGGCGGCCTGCTCTGCAAAACTCTGGTCGAACGGGAAGGGATTAACGATGAGATGGACATTTTGAGAGAGAAATAATACAAACGACTTGCCCTCCACTTCGTTCCGTAGCTACTACCCTGACCGGTACGAACGTTTATACTCGTATCAAACAAACAATATATATGCCAGTCGGTTCACGCATCTCAGTCCTACTCGCTGACTTCGGCGTTCGCTCGATTGTGACACACGCACTGATGGCCATTGGATTCATTGGTGCCGTCATTTCAGGGCTGTTCGTTGAAGGACAGATCGGAGTCGTATCAATGGTTGCGTTCATCAACTTCACCGCGGGTCTGTGGGTTTCACACGCAATTCACTCGCTCGGGAACGCAGCAGTCGATGATGAATACAACGGCGTCCTGTTCGAGGTACTCAACCGTGTCCAGTGAACCAGGTATCGATTATGGGCGGTTCGGGCGCACGCTGGTACTGATTGGGTTCGTGACTGCTGTGTTTTTGCTCCTCATCGCCAACCGGCTTGAAGGGGAACTCCTCCAAGTTGGCTCGGTTGCAATCGGAACGGTAGCGTTCATCACCGCGATGATTGGCTTTCTGGTTGCCGCTGGCAGCGTTGCTGATTTCTAACTGCTCGTGATTTGCTCTTCTATGTATCGTGCCCAGAGCCCTCTTTTGGTGTCCATTACATCGAAATCAAGATTAAGCAAATGGATGCTCCTGAGCAACCATCAAGGAGGGAATTATACTGGGCTCGCCACAGCTAGCTCACCCAACTGGTTTGCCGTCCTCGGTCCGTGGTGCAATCTGGTCGATAAACTCCTCAACAGCGGGTTCAGTGACCGTTACATAAACCGCAATATCCCCGAGTTCACCGGGGTCGTCAACATTAAAATTCACAACCCCCTCGAAGGCGGCCTGCTTTTTGATACGAAACGAAAAGGAGTTGCCCTGTCTGGTATCGAAAAACACGCCGCGAGCGGTATCGAGGATTGCCTGCCGGTGGAGTAACTCGGAAAAATGGTCAAGGTCGTGGACTGTAGCGGTGAGTTCGCCGTGGCGAAACGCCGGCGATGCCGTCGGAAAGATGTTGGTCATCGCGTCCGAGACGCGGTCAGTTACTTCCGTATCGTACACCGGGGCAGTGAGTTCGACGTCGATGGAATAAATCATAGCTGAAAGGGCAGTGGTCGGTTAGTTCTGGTCTGTACTGAGCGTATCGGCGGTCAACAGCTCTCGAATCGCCTCACGAAACGACGCCAGCGAATCGGTATTGTCGATACGCCGGTCTGCTTGCTCGATAGCCTCGCCCATCCCGAATGCGAGTTCGCGCTCGTCGCGTTCGGCCAGCGACTCGCCGCCGTCCTCCGCACCAGCATCGCGGCCGCGCAGGTCAAGCCGTTCGGCACGCAGCTCGAAGGGAGCCTCGATACTCACGAGCGTAAACGAGTCGCCGAATGCTGACTCGAAGGCCTCGACTTCGACATCCGAGCGGATGCCGTCAACGACCACGGTATCGGTTGTCGCAAGTTCCGCTTCGATCATCGGGAGCGACCGCTCGGCAATCGCAGCCGGGCCGTTTTCCTCCCGGAGTGCCTTCGCAACGGCTCCGTGTTCGGTTGCAGGATTGAGTCCGCGGTCGCGACACTCCGCACGGATGACATCACCCATCGTCACCACGGGAATGTCGAGTTCCCGAGCAACCGCAGCGGCCTCGCTTTTGCCGCTGCCGGGCAGACCGACGATACCGATAACGTTCATCGACCGTTGCTTTGCTGACCCGCCCAATAAGCACTGCGTTCGATGCCGACAGCGAGCGGGACTCAATCCGAAACATCCAGTAACCCGCTGTTTATTAGCCACGCCAGCCAACAATCCGCTATGACCGCCGGTTCCGGACCGCAGCAGTGTACCCGGCACCGGAGACCAGTACCGGTATCCCGTTTCCAACTATCTGGCAGTATCCAGCGGCATCCCAGATGATGACAGCCACGCTCATTCCGGCAATACCGGTATCCCTCCGTCGCGGATTACGGCTGTTCATTCACTCGAACCTGCTTATTTCGCTCGCTGCGACGGGAACCGCCCTCTCGACGATGATTCTCGCCGGGCTCACTCCAGACCCACTCGCCCTGTTTATTGTCTTCGCGGTGACGCTGTTTGTCTACTCGTTCAACCGACTTGCCGACCGAGCCGAAGACCGGAAGAACCTCCCCAGACGGACGTCATTTATCGACCGCTACGGCACACAGCTGTTCGTCATCGGCACGGCCCTGTATCTGGTGGCAACTGCTGTCGCCATCATCGGCTCAGTGCCCGGTGCGCCAGCGATGGTGATTCCCCTCATCGTGGCCGTCCTGTACTCGGTTGTCGGCCTCAAGCGTATCCTGCTCGTGAAGAATCTCCTCGTGGGGTTGGCCTGGGGGTTGATACCGCTCGGCGTCGGCGTCTACTACAGCGCGCTCTGGACCGTCGATATCCTCTTTCTGTTCGGCTTTACGACGGTCATGCTGACGATAGCGGCGGTTGTCTTCGACATCAAAGATATCGAGGGTGACAGAGCGGAAGGCGTTCGGACGGTCCCCATCGTCGTCGGCGTTCGCCGGACGCGACTGTTCGCCGCAGCGTCGACAGTTCTTGTTGCTGCACTCGTCTTACTGGCAATTTTCGTCGGCCCACTCGATACCCAGTATGCAACCTTGCTTGCGTTCACCGCCTACGTCATCAGCTACAGTCTGGTTGCGACTGAAGACCGCTCCGTTCTCTTCTACGGCGGTGTAATCGACAGCGAACACATCTTTCTCGCCGTGCTGTTGTTTGTCATTGAATACGGGTTATAGAGAAGGTCGTCAGATAGCGAGGAAGACGTTAATCAGCCACTTGGTCGCGAGTGCAACGAGCGCAGATATCCAGGCCATCAACACGAAGTGCATATACGAGTTGATTTTGTGGCCACCATCGACCGTCCGAATCATCAGTGCGGAGAGCAGGGCAGAGAACATGATGACCACAATCAACAGGAATTCGATAAGCGGGATATTGTAGACTTCCGGATTGATCAGCTGTCCAGCGTCGAATCCTGCACCAGGGTCAAGTTCCAAATCATCCATATCAGACAGGATACTCACAACTTCGAGCCCGATAAAGAACGCAAACGTTGCAGCGGCGGTAATTCCGTACAGTAGCCCAATGAGCGTCGTCGTTGCCTGTGCGCGCATCTGCCTGAGCTGCAGCACCTCGTTCATATTCTCGGAGATGAGTTCGCCGAGCAGTTTCGGCTCCCCGCCGAGTTCGCGACCCATCAGATACATCTCGCTGAACGTCTGGATGAGATATGACCGACAATCAGCAGTAAAGTACCGCCACGCCTCCGTCGCCTCGATACGCATATTCAGTCGTTTGTAGAGGTCGTTGATGTTCTCCGTGAGCGGGCCAAAATCCTTCTCACGGAGGGTCTTGAGAACATCAGAACTCGTCGATTGTTTGACTGACTCGGTCGTTCCCAGTGCCCGAATAAAGCTCGGGAACGACTCGTCTCGCTTTTTCACCCGCCGTTCGGCAAGGTTGAGAACGATACCCGGAATAATCAACGGCGTCACCGGGATGACAGCGTACAGGACAAGCGGGAGCTCATCGCCCACAAAGGGGATGAACATCTCAAGCGTGACTGGACTGACACTGAACAGTCCGCCAAGCGAGATAGCAAACAACAGCACCGTCAGCACAACGCCTACAATAAAACTCCGCTGAATGCTGGTCTCGATGCTCGATGGTCTGTCCTCCGGATGATACCAGACGGGGTCATACGGCGACATCGACCGAATACCGAGGAAGAACCCAGTCTGGACGAACACGTACATCAGAATAACAGCACTGACCGTCAGCGTCGGATTAGTACCTGTCAGAATCGGCAAGACGACCGCAAACACGAGCGCGAACGTCATCGAGAGAATCATCGAGAGATAGAGGTCTTTGAGGACATCGAGATTATCGAGCGTCGACTCGTAGGTCGTAGTGTAGTTCTGGATAATCTGGTCCTGTTCAGCCAGCAGATAATTGCGAAGCGATTGGCCGGCGTTGACGGTGTAAGCAAGCCGCTCCAGAAAGTCAGCAACGGTGTCACTTGGCACCTCTCGTGCTCGTCGACGACAGGCATCATCAAGGCTCTGATTCCAGGTATCGACCAGTTCCACGATTCGTCGCATCTCCGTCGCCAGTTCGCCGTACTCCTCTTCCGCGGCAAGTGTGCGAAAGACCTCCATCCGGTCGATGTTGGTCGTCGACAGCACCGTCATATGTGTCACCAGCAGGTGAAAGCGGTTGTTCAACTGCTGTTTGCGCTGGCTGAGCAGAATCTTGGGATAGAAAACTGCCGTCACAAACGCGAGTAACCCAAGAAGTGGAACTGGAACCCGGATAGAAAGCGGTAGTTGGATAAAGGCAGCGATGACGACCGTTCCGAGAAAAAAAGCAAGCGACGGGATGAGGATGAACGTCACGTACTGCCCCATCGGCATCGACATCCGGCGATAGGACTCAAGCAGGCCCTGTATGGTCTGCGAAAGCGTGAGATTAATCGTGGCGTTCGACCCGTCGGTAGACATCAGTCTTGCCGATGGATATTGAACGGCAGTCCTTCGACGCCATCACGCTGGAAGTCCTCGATAAGTTCGTTCACTTCGTGATAGCCGGTAATCCCCTCCTGAATCGCCCGCTCGATCATCCGCGCTCGGAAATCGACATCGTCGTAAATATCTCGCGTATCCTCATAGCCAAGCAACGTTGCAATCTGCTCTTCGAGCACGTAGGAGTTGTTCCGCCCCTGGAAGACAATCTCGTCCTCGACCGGGTCCCAGTAGAAGGCCTGTCGAGTGACGACACCATCCATCTCCTTCGAGTAGCCCTCGATTTCCTGGACGCTTGTCACCCGACGGAGGACGTTATCGCCCTGTTTGACGCGGTTCTGGAACAGCGCTACATCGGCATTGTCCATGAACGTCTCCGGGACGTTAATCGGGTCACCGGTAAATCGCTGAATCATCGAGACGATATCGCTCGCGTGGAAGGTCAGCATGACGGGGTGACCGGTCTGTGCCGCCTGGAAGGCCATCCGCCCCTCTTCACCACGAACCTCACCCACGATGATGTAGTCAGGACGTGACCGGAGTGCAGCGGCGACGAGGTCGAACATATCGATTGAACTGCCCTCGTCATCGCCCTCTCGGGTGAGCAGTTGCTGCCAGGTGTTGTGTGGCGGAATGACCTCTGCGGTATCCTCCGCCGTGTAAATCTTCGAGTCCCGGGGAATAAACGACATAATCGAGTTGAGTGTTGTCGTTTTCCCGGATGCCGTCTCCCCGACAACGAACACCGTCTGTTCGTTTTCGAGACACATCCAGAGATAGGCTGCGAGTTCGGGACTGAGCGTGCCCCATGCGGTAATCTGGAAGATAGAGAGCGGGATTTCGTCGCCCTGACGGATGGTAAGCGATGGCCCTTTGATGCTCACGTCGTCGGAGTAAATCAGGTTGAGACGGGAGCCATCGGGCAGGGTCGAGTCCACAATCGGGTCCGAATCGCTCACAGGGTCACCGATTCGTTCACCCATGTTCCGCAGCCACTGGTCGAACTCAGCCGCGCTGTTCCACTGGACCGTCGTTTCGAGCATGCTGTAGACGGAGTGGTCGACGAACGTCTCGTTCGGCCCGATGACGTGAATGTCCTCGTTTGCCGGGTCACGCATCAACGGTTCAAGCGGCCCAAGGCCGACGATATCGCGGTTCAGCCGGTAACGGATGTTCTCGTAGGTCTGTTCGGTGACTTCTATTTTGCCAAGGTTGGTGATTCCAGACAGTCGTGTGAGGACGCCGCTATCACCTGCATTGCCGGCAATCTTCGTCGTTTCCTGCAGCAGCTCTTCGATGCGGTCGTCGTATTCCGCTTCGTCCTGTGGGGCAGGTTTCGAGACGCTCCGTTCCAGCAGGCGGTTTCGGACCTGCTCAAACAGCCCGTATTCATCCTGTGACAGCGATGGCTCGATGGCGTAGTATTTGATGTCCTGACCGATATCGCCGTAGATATGACAGTAAATCGGCCCACCGACGGGATAGATAACGTTCGGTCGATGGCTTTCGTAATCGTCGTCGGCTTCCTCGATGAACATGGGGAACTCCCCGGTAATCTGTTTGAATTTCTGGAGATGTTCCCGCAAATGTGGTCGTCGTGCTGCGTGTTGTCTGAGTTCGTCCGATGGGTTTGGTCGTCCGTGGTCTGTCATGGTTATGCGACGCTCCGGCTTTCGATGACGATACCCGTCCCGGAGCGAACGGAGTATCCGATGGTATCACCAACCTGTTCTCCCATGCCTGCAAAGCGCAGGACGCTAATCTGTCGGCGGACATCGTTGCCCACCTCAATCATCTCGAGTTCGAGAAAGACATCAGCAATCGACCGGAACGGGCCGATGGCTTCCTCATCAAGCGTAGTGGGGTCGACGGTAATCATGACCACCTTGCCATCCGAGATGATGTCACGGAAAAACGAGATGATTTCGAGCGCAGCCTGGCGCTCTTCGTTCTCCCGGACCAGCGCCTCGAACTTGGGGTCGTTACGGAGAATGGCATCGAACGTGTCGATAATAATAACGTCCGACTGCCACATTACCTCCGCCTCCATCAGCCGGCGAAGCAAATCTTTTCGCTCACCATCATCCTCAGTCGAGGCGAACGTATTCTTGGAGTCGCCGATATCGGCGTGCAAAAAGAGCACGTTCTCGTTGAGCATGTGTTTGACCATATCATAATCGAGCGAGTTCATCTGCTCCAGAAAGCTCCCAACAGTGAGTTCCGTCGAGAGATACGTGACGTTGTTTCCCTCCTCACAGAGCCCGTACGTGAACCGCTGGCTGATGGCGGATTTGCCAGCGCCGTAATCCCCCTCAACGAGGACGATACTTCCCGGTGGGATACCACCACCAAGTTCCTTGTTCAGGCGGTCCCGTTCTTTCAACCCAATCGAGAACAGGTCGTTGCGTGCAACGCTCATGTTGAATCACCGTCCGATACTCGGAATTCGATGGTATCCTCGCTCCCATCGACATTAATGAGGACGCGGTGGTCACCAGCTTCAAGCGGTTGGTCGATGGTTATTCGTATTACCTCGCTCGAACTCCACGTATTCCCTTCACCGAGCAGTTCGAACTCAAGGTCATCCGCACCGACAAACTGGCCGTTAACCAGTACGTCAATATCAGTTGTATCTGGGACGAGATTGCTACTCCCAGTATTTTTCACAAGGATGGTGATTTCTTCCTCATCCTCGTCGTAAATTGCGTCACTGCCGCTGTCGCTGATAATATCGATGCTCGTTTTGACCTGGTCGCTCACTGCGGGACCTTGCTCTTCGATGGCGTCTGCGATATCATCGACGCTCGTCGTAAAGACGCCAGCAACGCTCGCTGCGATGAGCATACTTGCGATGAACAGAATCATATGTGAGACGGAGACGCTCGCCATCAGGCGGTCACCTCCACCGGACCAGCAACCGAGATACCGATATCGGTGATGAGCTTTACCCGCTCAGGTTCAGCAGTCTCGCCAGCCACCGTCAGGTCAGTGCCAGGTTTCCAGATGGTGCTATCGTCACCGTCGACAGTCACCTCATCGAACTCCTCGGTTGGTTGATACTCCCCATCCACAAGCACCGTCAGCTCATCGACGGGAATGGTTGTGACGCCAGTATTCTCCGTCGTAAATTCGAACGAGTCGTCCTCCCAGGTGGCCGTGACGATGGTGATATCGGTCTCGTGGACCGTGTCGATGCGTTCGGACTGGTCCGAGACTCCATCGGCCAGTGCTTCGCCAGTGGACGAGATTGCGGCATACATCGAGCCCAGTGCAATAAGCAGCCCGAAGAAAATAACGAGCAAACTCCCACTGGTGCTAAATCCCATGCACAGCACCTCCGTGGAGTTGCCCGCTCAAGATGAGGGCGGACTCCATCGAGTCAGTCTCGCCGTTTTCTTCCTCCGAGCCCTCATCTGGCGAAACAACGTCGACGCTCGTTTGTCCATCCACACCAGGAGCCGTCACGAGTTTCACTGCTGACGGCTCGGTATCGAGCTCGATTGTAATCGTCAGCTCCTCGTTCGATAACCAGAGGTCAGTCTCGGAGTCACCTTCAACTGACGCATTTGCCTGCCAGTCAGTAATGTACTCGCCATCGATAAGGAGGTCCGTTTCCGAAAGCGACAACGATGTCGTCCCGTTGTTCAGTGCCGTAACGGTGAGTTCCTCTTCTTCCGTATCGTAAATCGCCTCAATCTCACCGAGTTTCGTATTCTCGGCAGTCAGCGAGCGGTCAGCCCGGTCATCCTGTGCGTCAGTGACCATATCAAAGCTGCTCGAAGCGGCTGCGTACCAGACGCCGAACGCGAGGAAGATGCTAATGAAGATAATTGCCGCTGCTCCACTAACGCTGAAGCCCATCAGCACCACCTCCATGGATTGCCGCGAGCCCCGCTGGACCACCGTCGAGCTGGCTGATATACTGCAAGCTTTCGGTGTGGTCGTCGATAGTCAGGCTCCCGGTCGTCGTCTCCTCGAATCCCTGCAAGTACGCCTGCAGGTCGGCTGCAACCTCCTCGCTTATCCAGTCGATGGTTTCGTAGTACGTTATCGCCTCCGCAGTTTCCCGGAGTCCTCCCTGATTGACGAGATATTCGAGCCACTCGACGACGAGCAACTCGGACGCAAACCCTGCCGGCAGCGTCGTTAAGTACGGTTTCCCGCTCGTCGACTGGTCGCTGTCGGTTGCTGTCGATTGTCCCGCATCGACACCTCCCGCCGATTCGTCAGCTGTAGCCGCCAACTCCGGCGATTCGGACGCTGATTCCTCCGCAGCAGTCTCCGCTGGCTCCTCCGACAGCGCCTGTGTTGCCTCCTCAAACAGTTCCTCGTCGGTCTGCCCGTCGTCGACAGGGTCCGACTCTGCCTCCCCATCGAAGAGTTCATCATCACCGACGGTCTCCTCCGGCGCTGAATCAGCTTCCTCGTCGGTGAGCACTTCATCGAACAACTCATCATCCGCAAACGAGTCGCCGCTCTCTTCAGTCTCCTCCGCGAACGAATCTGCTGCATCTGCCTCATCCTCTTCGTTGTCGTCGATATCGACGTCGTCGGCCCAATCTGCTTCGCCGGATTCGTACTCGTCTTTGAGGTCTGCGAACGATGTACCGCCGGAATCGTCGTCGCTATCGGTGTCGTCCATCCCAAACTCCTCGTCGTCTTCGAATCCTTCCTGAAACGCATCGCCGTCCTCGAAACCACCAGCATCGTCAAACGATTCGTCGCCACCCAACACGTCGTTGACATCGCCTTCCGCCTCCATCGGGTCGTCGCCTTCGACAAGGTCTTCGTCAAAAAAGCCCTCAGCGTCGGCTTCCACGATACCCTCATCGACATCAGCATCGTCGTCGGTCGACTCATCATCCGAAAAGAGTCCGAAGCTGTCACCGTCGCCACCCATCCCACCCATTCCGGGTTCGATATCGTCCGCAAACGGGTTGACGCCGCGGGTCACCATCTCGTAGATATCCAGTAGCTTGCGGACGTTTTCTTCGACCTCCTCGACGCTCTCGGAGATCTGTTCGTTTTCGTTACGCACCGTGTTAACCGTCGATGACAGGCTCCCGACTTCGTTTTCCAGCTCGTCCAGTTGGTGTTCAAGTTCGTCGGTACTCGCACTTGCACCACCCATATCACCAAATCCATCCCCTCCATCCTCGAATCCGCCAAGGTCTCCGTCGTCGTCAAGTCCACCAAGACCACCAAGCCCGTCGTCACCACCGCCATCGCTTCCGTCACCACCAAGGCCGCCAAGGTCATCACCACCGCCGAGGCCGCCGAGGTCGTCACCGCCATCGTCCATTGACATCCCCTCGCTGTCTTCTTCCTCGTCTGAGAGCACCGATTCGAACATATTTCGGATGCTCATCCCGACAAGGCCGGCAGAAAAAAGGACGAACAGTACCGCGGCAGCAGTCACCTCCGGAACAGCAACCTGTAACGAAGGTGTAAACACGGTAGTACTCATTACCTGAAAGGAGCGTTCTTGCACTCTTGAATGTATTGTTTCTGGTATCATTGCTGATAACTTAGCGATAGATGCAGAGTATATAGATTTAAATAAAGATATAGTGCTAGAAATAAAAGTCGGACGTTAATTTCTAAATTCACGCCTGAACAAAACGTACGACAGACTGCGCAGCCGTCAGTCAGACGTCAGACAGATATCAGCGTCGTCTGCCGCTCGGTAGACCGGTCAGAACCCCCAGCGACAGCTCAGCGCTGTGGGGTTGTTCTCAAAAACGAAAGTGGGCTCTACAATCGCTTTGTCTCCCTGTTTGCGCTTTTGACGACAAGCTCGCCGGTTGCTGGCTCGAATCGAAGCGAGCGGCCGTAATCCCCGCCCACGTCCGCTGCGACGATCGGGATATCGTACGAACCGAGCGTTTCACGGACCTGTTCGGCATTTCGGTCACCGATGCTTTTGTCGCTGTCGGAAAAATCGAGCATATCACTGCCTCCAGCGATTTTGGCTTCGATACAGTCGGTGTCAGCGCCCGCATCAACCATCTCGGAGACGAGGAGTTCGGTGCCAGTGTCTGCGAACTTTGCTGGCTTCCCGTCTCGCATCTCCTCGGCGACAGGAAGCATGACATGAACGAGTCCAGAGATGGCTGTTTTCGTGTCATAGAGGGCGATACCGATACACGACCCGAGCCCGCTCGTCGTCAGTTCGGCCCCTTCCGTTGTCACCTCGTACTCGGCAATGCCGACTTTGAGCCGTTCCGGCGTCTCCCTCTCGGTCGAACTGCCATCGTAGACTTTCATAATCAGACCATCATGTCCCAAAGATATCCTCGACACTCGCCTGCGTTTCAGTTGTCCGGTCGAGGTCAAGTTGTTCGAGCGCCTTGCGAAGTTCCTGTTCGTTTGGAAGTGCCGTAATTTCACACTCGAAGTCGAGTTCGTCGGTCATCATCTTCGAGTCGATGAGAAACGCATGCCGTTGAAACTGCCCAAGTTGCGCCGCAAGCGGGTCGATTATCGACCGTCCCATATCATGAACGACGCGTGGGGGCGTGTGTTCGACCGATTGCTGGAGGACGTTTGCCCAGCCGTCGACGAATCCACTCGTCATGATGTTTCCGAGTTCCTCGATTGCTGCTTTGTGCTGGTCGGTCAACCCATCCCCCGCAATCTCGACCGGCATCAACGCCTCCGCGACGGTGATAGCTGACTGTTCGTCGAACAACACCAGCAAGAACCCACTCGGAGTCCCAGTAAACTCCACGACTGTCCCGACGTACACCTCGTCGCTGAACTGTTTTGGCACATCTTCAATCGGCGCAAACGAGATTTGAGAGACTTCGGCTTCCGTCGCAATCCCGGACATCATCTCGACGTTGCTCGCGGCCTGCCGTGCCCCTTCGCGAGTCATCTCGTTGAACGCCGCGAGTTTCTCGACCGGAATTG
>LKMJ01004947.1_pt1 | contig 12566 bp, 10 predicted proteins | sample 643391 | NCBI WGS metagenome assembly LKMJ01 (sample SAMN04112250, study PRJNA286221) | soda lake metagenome | biome: soda lake; feature: Kulunda Steppe; material: water; isolation source: sample PL-Br10 brine of Picturesque Lake | place: Russia: Kulunda steppe | collected 2010-07
GCATGCAGGCGCGAGATGAGCGGAAATGCAGCCGCGCGAGAGGTGAGCAGTGGCATGCAACAAGGTGGGCATGCAGGGGCGAGATCGGTGTGCATGTGGGCGTGAGAGCGTGGGCACTCAGCTGTACACATGGCAGAAATGTGAGTGCGGTGTTGCGACAGCTGGTACGAATACAAGACAAGCAGAAAATCCAAGCAGAAGACGAGTGCAGTTGAAGGCCGGGTGCGCGCACTTGCAGGCCTTAGCCCCATCTCGCCAGTCAATACAAATCTTGGCACAAAAATCCAACCACGTGAAACCTCCCACTCCCTCTTCTCCCTTCTCCCACACGCTCTCACACACATGCATGTGAGTAGGGTCGCTGAAAACAGCACATGAACGCAGTACACTTGACAATTTCTGTGCTAATTTGCCTAAATATGAAGTATTTGTACAGTTTTCAGCGACTCTACACAAAAGTTCTTGCGTGCACACACGTATACATACGCACACATATTTGAGCAGGCACAAATACGCACATACACACTAATACGCACATACACACTTGCACACGTGCACGCGTGCGCAAACACAAGCACGCACTCCAACAAAAGCATGCTCCCACCTTACCCCATGATCACCTGCAGCAGCTTCTGCAGAAGCGCCACCGTTTCGGCCCCCCGCATCGTCGCGCTGTCTGCCAGCTCCTGCTCCTCCAGCACTGTGCCAGGCAGCGAGATGGTGATGCGCCGAAATTCTTGCAGCTTGGACTGCGCTGCCCCCCTGGCGCCGCTCACAGTATCACCACCTGGCCTAACCCAGCTGGCTTCATTGCCGGAAACACCCCCTGCGCCTGGCTCCCTTCCCCCTCTCTGGCCTTCGCACTCGAGTCGGGAGGAGGAGGCTGGCTGCTGCCGCTGCTGCGGCGGCTGGCTATCTGATGTGCTGCGCCTGCGGTGGGGCGGCTCAGGAGGGGATGGGGCGCGGTTGCGGTTGCTGCGCGAGCGGTACAGGCCTAGCAGGCCTAGGGTGAGGGCAAGGCCCAGCAGGCCGGGCGGATTGCCGTGCAGCCAAGCCAGGAACCTCCTGAGCAGCTGCCACACAAAATCAATGGCCGCCATGTGCGATTCAGGATGGCGTGGGGAGAGTAATGAAGAAATCAAAGAATGGGCGGTGCGCACTCTGTGAGTGGACTGCTCACAGCCCTCGTGTCAGGTGCTCTCCTCAGGGCTGATGGCTTTCCCCTCACTGTTACAAACTGGCCCTCTCTCACTCCTGCGACAGGTGGATGTGCTAGAGCTAAGGCCTGTTCAAGAGCAGAGCTGATGGGATAGGGAGAGGGACAGACAACATGTTGTTTGCAATCCTTTCCTGCCTGGTCACCTGCATAAAAGCTGAAAGGGGCCTGTGTGCCTGCGGCTGTCCCAAGCAGAGCACTCCTCACAGCAAAGCCCCTGTAAAGCCCTGTAAAACCTGTTCACCTTGGCTTGCCATCAAGTTATCACTTTCGGGTACACACCAAATGATCATATTACAAAACAATCACATTTTCGCTCGTGAACACTGGCACTTTACACAGTAGTCCTAAATTTAGATTAAAAGTAATCCTAAATTTAGATTAAAAACACTTTGTCAATTATTCTCCGGTAGTCCAGAGAGCCAGGTCATCCCGTCACACTTCTTCAGCATTTCCTCCACTTCTTGCATGACCTCCTCCTCCAGTGCAGCGTTTGGGTTTGGATCCAGACCGAGGGCCTGGGAATGTACATGATATTGAGGACTGGTTGATTGACAAGATTGCCTATTATCTGCGAGCTGATGCGTGTTTCAGAGGGTCTCAGAGGGCCAGTAATGATTACATGTACTTGCTTGACTGCTTAGACACGCCCCACCAAAACCCAGAGATCCAAGGCTAGATCTTTGATGGCTTGCAACACAGGCCCATGAGCATCACGCACCTGGCGCGCATTGGCAACGTTGGCGTCAACAAGGTCTGAGGTGGCCATGCCCACTAGTGTGCTGGAGACGTCACCCCCCCTGCAGTCAAATCATCCGCGATCGCAAGATGCCAGGTCCCCCATACTTTCCAACTTGCAGGTCCTTCTGGAGACGAGGGCGCTCTCACTGAAGCACCTTCACCCTGTGCCTCATCAATTCCATGTAGCTTTATACAAATCTAGCTGTCTATATGGGAGCTGTCATGATCATAGCTACGCGCGCCAGAGCAGACCTCATTGCTCCAGCCTGAAAAATGAGATGCTTGGCCTGCAGATCAGCCATGTTTCCAGCCATAGAGCAAGCTTGCTTTACAAAAGGCGCCCCTGAGCACACCACATGCAAGTATTGACCATGCAAACAGCCATCGATGAAGTAGTTTGCCGTATCGGTGGCTGCAGCATGCGCAGCGTCAGCTTGCCGCAGGCGCCTTTGTTTGGGAGAAAGCTAGGCATGCAGCTGGAGGACGCCAAGCACCCCTACAACACCCTAACCTGAGTGCAAACATGAGCGCCAGCTTGGAAATGTCCACCCCTCGCTTCTTTGCGTGCTCCGCAGCAGCGGCGCAAGCAGCTTTCAAAGCGTCAGGTGCAGGGTGCCATGCTGGGGGGCCCTGCAGCACATGCGGCGAATTCAAGCAACATCTGCCATACGATCACCAGGGCACGTGCTCAGAGGCAAAGAGGGGCAAAAGAGGGATGAGACCTGCAGCGCACCACAACGCAAGCACATGCCCATCTGCATTTCCTGCCAAGTCTGGGCGCACATGTCCTTCTCAATCCTACGGAGTTTTAGAGGAGGCCCATTACCAACAAGGCAAAGATGACCTCTTGCCTGGTTTGTGAAAAGGCCCATCGACACCGTGTGGTGGGGATCAGAGGTCCAGCCTCACACGGATCACACACAAAACCGCAGAGATCACATGTAAGCCCAACAAGGCCATATCTAAGCCCAACACGGATCACGCACAGAACCGCAGAGATCACATCTAAGCCCAACAAGGCCACATCTAAGCCCCACACGGATCACGCACAGAACCGCGGAGATCACATCAAAGCCCAACAAGACCACATCTAAGCCCTACACGGATCACGCACAGAACCGCGGAGATCACATCTAAGCCCAACAAGACCGCATCTAAGCTTAACAAGACCACACCTTGCCCTAAGTCTTACTCGGTTTGTGAGGAGACCCATTGCCAGCGGGGAAGCAGAGATCACACCCAACCCTTTGGCCTGGAATTGGGGCATCAATGCCAGCAACGACTGGTCTGCCAACGTGTAGTGGCTCCAAGACAGGACAACATCAACCATGCCTGCAAGCAGACAGGAAGGGCAGGCAAAGTGAGCAGGCTGCCGCCTGATCATGTGATACAGGACAGAAGACAGAAGCTCATGGTGTGCCTACATGGGCTGCAGGGACTCTAGGTGAGGCCATTCAATGGAGGCTCCTGCTTGATACCAATTTAGCCAGACACTCGAGCACAAGTGGCGTCTTTGGTAAGGATTTATAAAGACTCCCAGGGCCAATAGGCGCCTTCACAATCACGCGACTTCGCTGTGCATACCACCACGCGCACGCTCTCTGTTCCTGCCTTTTGCCACCCCACCTGGCTCCACAAGATCCAGTAGTTTGGTGAACATCTTCAGGGGCAGGCCTGAGAAGCCCACTGCCTTGACCAGGCCCGCTTCCCTTAGCTTGACCAGGGCAGGAATGGCCTCTTTTGCCACCTACAAACGTGGGCAGTCATGGTGGAGATGAGGGCAAAATGTGGTTGGGCCACAAGAAATACAGCAGAGCAATTATTCAATAGCAACAACAGAGCAGCAAGAAGCAGAGCCACAGGCAGGTTCCTAAGTATGAGCGCACAGCTCACTCTTGACCTGGGATTCCGTTCAGACTGATCTGGGCAGTCTTACATAACATGCTCTGCAAAAATACTTGTTGCTGTAGGTATGCAATCCGTTAGGAGAGTGCTTGCATGGTTGGCTGACATACAACAAAACAGATGTACCTGGGCAAGGTCGACATTTTCGACGTCATGACAGAGGACAACATCCAAGTACGGTATCTGCATTTGAGAGGCAGCAGGGGTCAGTCTAAACAATCGGTCCTCGGAGCTTCAGGTGTGCAGCCTGCCTGCCCTAATACTGTATTCCTGGTCAATGAGCATTCAAGGCCACCGAGAAAGGTCAGACGGGCATGAGTGTCTGCGCACTTTAACTGTACCTGCAGTCGTTGAAGGGACTCATGGACTGAGGCTGTCACACGAGCAGCTGAAAAGTCAAATGTAGTCTCGCCATACCGCCCAACCTGCCAACAAAGGAGGATGTCTCATGTTAATAAAAAAAGCAACTATTTTCTGCAGCTCCAGAAGCAAAGGGATTCTGTGGCAGGTGTGAGCCTCAGGACCCGCCTGGGATGCGTCTGAGCCCACACAAAGAGAAATTCATGATGCTGGGGCCCTTGTCACAAGCTTCAGAGACAAAGGCTGCCGTGCACTTCTTTTCATGCAAAACGTGCAGTGTGAAGCGTGCGTAGATGCCTCTGCCCATTCCACTTCAGATAGTCTGTGTTGCGGAGGGGAAACAATGTAGAAACGATAGTTTTTTTTTCCAACCACCTTGCCGTTCTCACCAAACACAGCCCTAATTTTTCCTAATTCACAACAGCACATCAGCTGGACAGACACACACGCATGGGACAGGCACACACAGTGGGCACATATGCTGGACAGGCACACACACGCATGCACGCACACACGCTCACACACATGCAAGCGCGAGCGCAAACTTACATGCAAGCACACAGTGGCAGAATACATCAGGCAAGCGCCCACTGGATGAGTGAATTAAATTGGCTCGAGTCGGGAGCCCAAACCTAGCCTGGAGGCACAGCAGCCTGGGTGCTTGGCTGGCTGTGCAGGGTGCTCAGAAGCCCCTGCAATCCGCACGTCCCTCTTTGCTTGCGCATGTGCACTGATGAGGCGAGGCACATGCCTCTTTGCTCGCACAGACCCACGCATGCCTCTTTGCTTGTGCATGTGCACTGACGAGGCGCATGCTTGACGGGTGAGGCAAAGCGCACAAAGGTCGCTGTTGAGCTTGCAGTTCCATCAAGCATTGCCAAGGGAGTGCCACACCTTTGAGGAGACCACAATCTCGGAGCGGGGCAGGTCCTTCAAGGCTTGCCCAAGCACCTGTTAAGCACATGGTCCAGCCGAGGGGACGGGTGAGGGTGTGAGCAATGCCACGTTGCCAAGCCACCCAGCAGCTCACAATTCGCCGGTCACTAGGGCAACAAGCGCCTGATGAGCATGATGGATTGGGCTCAAGCATCGAGTGCAGAGGTGCGCAATGAGCAGTGATGAGCATCAACGCCCGTGCAAGCTTGTGCACTCTACACGCACAGAAATCAATCAATCAATCAATCAATCAATCAATCAATCAATCAAGAGTGCACACTTTCCAGCGTGCTGCAAAGGTCGTAGGCTCACAGGAGGCAGTCCAGCTGAGCCAGCGAACCAGGTGACCAGAGGGATCAGGGAGTGAATGACAAGCGTCTCCTTCATTATGTGGCCCTGATGCAGACTGGCAATGACCTGGAACTGGTTTGTCTACTTCATGGCTTGGACCAGGCTGCTCATGCAGCTGCGCCCTGGTAGGGCAAGCAGAGCAGGGCGAAGAGGCATGCTCACTCCTCACCTTCTCTGAACGAGTGGCTCCGTAAAAAGGCGAGGTGTCAAAGTAATTGATGCCAGCAGCAAAAGCCCTGTGCACTGCTCTCACGCCCTCGGCCTCGTCAATCTCCTGCAGTGGCATGTGCCAGGCAGCGATGTGTGCTGACTGCAACTAAAAAAAGTACAGGCTCCCTTCACAAGCCCTGGAAAAGTGCCAGGGGTGCCCCTGCCCCTTCCTGTGGTGAAATTGCAGAGTGCATGATTCATACAGTATAGAACAGGACCTTAGTAACAGCGTCCTCACATCAACCAGCAGGCTATAGCCGCACGACCACAGGGTCACAAGACACTCTTGCCCATGCATTAGGGTCTCTGTCGCCCGAGTGCAAGGGTCAGGTGAGGCGCCACCAATGACCACAGAGGGGGCGCCACCAATGACCACAGAGGGGGATGGGATCCCTGGTTGGGCTTGGGCCCTTACATCAACCAGGCCAAATCCCGCAAGTCAAGTGCGGCGTGGCCATCCATGCTCGGCTCACCCACAGCTGCCCTTTCTCATGCACATGCATCATCACCGTCATCATCATCATCATCATCATCATCATCATCAACAACAACAACAACAACAACAACAACAACCACAACAACCACAACAACCACAACAACAACAACAACAACAACAACAGCAGCAGTGGCCAGTCGAGGCCGAGCTGTTGCTGCAGCACCTGTGGCATCTGGGGCGGAGCCTTGCACCTCTTGCACCTGTGACCGAGCCCAATACCGCTGACCATTGTGGGGGAGCCCTGCACCTCAGGGGCACCCGCGCCAGAGCCCAGCACTGCTGACACCTGTGGCAGACCTGCATGAGGACCATGCTTTTCATGGGACACCCCCCCTGAATGACACAAGCCAGTGCACAGGCCTTGCGTGTACGCTCCTACCTCAAAGACGCCTCCAAGAGGGGATGCGCCAAAGCCCAGGATGGACACGGAGAGCCCAGTCTGGCCAAGGGTGCGCCTTGGAAGTGCAGCCATGCTGGACAGGCTGCGCCTGTTGAGAAGAAGACATGGCAGATGCACCTTCTATAATGAAGATGATGATGATGATGATGATGATGATGATGATGATGATGAAGAAGATGATGATGCCGAACTGCCCGGGTGCGCAGGGTGCGCGGGCTTGCATGAAGCGCAAGTGACTTTTGACCTTGAGGTGGGGGGTGGGAGGCCTGAGATCCTGGCGAACTGCTGCTTCTGCTTGTGGAGGTCTACTTGAGGTTGGCCAGTCCAGAAGCCTGCGGAGCATGACAGGCCCGCAACAATTGGCTGTAAGGGTGCCGCGCAGCAGCTGGCATGACTGGTCTGAACGGGGGCATCTCATCACCTTGTATCATACAAGTAAACCCTACTAATGATTGTGTCTTTTAAAACTTGAAAGCAGGGATGCTTTACGTTGATTTCCTTGGAGCAGATATTTGATTTAAAAGTCTATAGTCCAATAGTGTCTTTCAGTCAATGAGCAGAATGATAAATCACTAGAATTAACCATGCGTGTTTACCCAGAGGGATAGGGCAAGGCAGCGGGCAGCAGAAGAGCCAGAGCAAGTGGTCGGGTATATGGCTCAGGCTGAGCCAGAGCAAGCTTTACAATGTGCGGATCAGCATCAGCAGCAGACAGATGTCCTGTGCTTTGGGGCCCTGGCGGAGAGCGTGGAGAGGAAGATTGCGGAGCAGATGAAAAGTGGCAGTGGGCACCCCCACGCGCGCACAAACACGCCGTTCGGGGTGAAGGCGCTGCAAGGTCAGCGGCCAAATATGGAGGATGCTTACAGCGTGCAGATGACCCCCCCTCCTAGCAGCAGTGCAGGGCCTGGTGCAGCAGAGGCCCCTAGCACTCCTCCCCAGGAACCCCCCAACGGCCCTGCCCCCGAGGCCAGCGCTGCGCAGTCAGACGACACCATTCCCCCCGCCCCGACGCTGTCAGAAGATCACAATCTTGCAGTGCTTTCTGTGTTCGATGGCCACGGGGGTAATGAGGTCGCAGAGCACTGTCGGGAGTCCTTGCACAGGCACTTTGCGTACCAACTGAGCCTGCAGCGCGCCACCGACGACGACAGCAGCAGCGGGAACGATGACAGCAGCAGTCAGCAGCAGCAGCAGCAGCAGCAGTATAGCCATCATCATATCGCCGAAGCGTTGCGGGCGTCGTTCCTTTGCACGGACCACGAGCTGAAAGGCACCGAAGCGGGGGACTACGTGGGGGCAACAGCGGTGGTAGCAGTAGTTGGAAAGACGCACATTATTATCGGTCATGCAGGTGCGGGCTTGGACTGCTCGCCGGGAGATGGCTGTTGGCAGGGTGGGAAGCCATGTGTCTGCTAGGATCCGAGTCATCACCCAGCCCCTGACCAGCGCCTCCCTGACCTATGCTCTGTGCAGGTGACTCCAGGGCTGTCATACAGCGTGGGGGTAAGGCAGAGTCTTTGACGCGCGACCACAAACCTGACAGGGAGGATGAGGCGGTGCGTGCCAGGGCACTTGATGCGCATGCAAGGCAGCATGGTGCCACTTGATTATTGTGCCCTCTAGTCCTGCTTGGCTTGGATTGGCTCAGCTTACGCAAGCTGCGGCTCTTATTCACGAGGACAATTGCTTACACGCCCTGAGCCCATGTGCGTGCCATGCAGGCCAGAATTAGGGCAGCAGGGGGGCGTGTGGTCTTCAGCAACGGCGGACACAGGGTGATGGGCATGCTGGCCATGTCCAGAGCCATAGGGGACCACTTCCTGCGGCCCTACGTCATCGCAGACCCGGAGGTGAGGCGCAGGATTTCCGCTGCCCGCGCATGTTTCAGGGAGAGGAATGGACAGTACCCAGCTGCTAGACGTGGCCTGCATGTTCCTAGAGAGCATAGTTCTCTACCTGCCGGCTGATGCATTCTTGTAGGGTGCAGGTGGAATCGTCATGGCTGCCGCCCTGCATGCAAAGCATGCTGTTCTGTCCCCAGACGCACTGTACTCGCATGGCCATCGGTCTTTTAGTCTCCAGAAGTGCTGCGGCACTGTAGCCGAAGACACACTAAATTATGTGCGTGTATGACCAGCTGACCTGCTCTAGTAAAACTGTGCTTGCCTTGCGCCCAGGTGGTTAGGCCTCCACTTTGTGCCAAATGACTGTGCGACACAATGCTTGTTTCCTTCCTTGTTACTTTTGTGTTCAAGCCAAGCCCCCACCTTGCTCTTGATGTAACACACATGCTCTGTGACTTCAAGCCTCCATGCCTCATGTGCAGGTGGTCTGTGTGGAACGGACACCACAGGATGAAGTCCTCGTGCTCGCGACTGACGGGCTATGGGATGTGTTCAGCTGCAAGGTGCGCTGAGCCCCTGTGCGCATGCACTGTGCAGAGCTCAAAAAGTGGTGTGCCAACGCTGACCTTGCCCTAGTTGGAACTGCCAGCACCTACAGCAGCACAAGGACAGGGTGCGTCATTGAAACCGCCGCATGCGTGTTGTTGCAGCAGCTTTCCCTTGAGTGTTCTTGCATGTGTGTGTGTGTGTGTGAGCGCGCGCGCATGTGTGTGTGCGTGTACCTACAGGTATGAATGCCCAGGCGCATGTATGAAACGTGCACGTAAAAGAATCATACAGCAAACATTGGTGCAGGCATGTGCAAGAGTGCACTCATGGTGCTCTGTATGCGTGCCTTCATGCACAACGTGCACTCAGAGCGCCTAAGCATGTGAGTGAGCTAACACACACACGCGCACACACACACACACATACACACACAAATACACACATGTACACGTGCAGGAAGCCACAACACTGGCCATCCGTTGCATCGGGCGCTCCAAGGAACGGGGAATGTCTCGGCATGGCGCATGTCGAGTGGCCGCTAGTGTGCTCACCAAGGTGCTGAGGCGCTGCATATGTATGCATGCACACATGCATGTGTGTGTTTATGTTTCTATGCAGAATTTTCATGTTAGCCGGAATAGAAGTCTGCGCGCGTGCATGTGCGTGTAAATGCTTGCCTACGAAGTAGGGCCCAACTTGCCCGGCAGGGCAAGGGGAGGCCTGCTGTGTTTTCCTTCAAGCTGCATGTGCTTGGCAGGCACTTTGCTTTGTTGCTGTACTGCCATGCCTGCTTGAGCACAAGCTCGATCGCTCAGCGCAAGTCAATGGTCAGTGGTGCCTGAGATGAGAGAGTGGTGATTGTCTCGGAGCTACCGCCGCCAGAGGCCGTCCCAAACCATGGCCCAGATGTTGGCGGCGGTGGTGTGGGGCATGGCGCAGGTCTTGGCAACCATGGAGTGGGACGCCCTTCTCGCAGCTGTGGCATCCAAGGCATTGACCTTTGGCCCCACGTCTCACGGCCCCACATCTCACAGCCCCACATCTCACGGCCCCACATCCCACGCCCCACACAGTAGCAGTGGTGTGACCCCGTGCCTGATGGGCTGCTCCTGCGCTGCGGCTGCATGCAGGTGGCCTTGGAGCGCGGCTCGCGTGACAACATCACTGTCATCGTGGTCGACATCACGGTGCAGAAGCAGCAGCTGCAGCAGAAGCTGGAGCCACAGCAGCAGCTGCTGCAGGATGCCCAGGCCCCACTGCCGCCGCAGCAGATGCAGGCGCAGTTGCCCAACCCGCTGCAGAAGCAGCTGCAGCAGAAGCAGCAGCAGACGCAGCTGCTGGAGCAGGTGAAGCTGCAGCTGCAGGAGGCGGCGCAGCAGCAAGAGGTGGCGCAGCAGCAGCAGCAGCAGCAGCAGCAGCAGCAGCAGCAGCAGCAGCAGCAGGCGCTGCAGCAAGAGGCGGCGCAACAGCAGCAGCAGCAGCAGGAGCAGCAGCAGGTGGGTCAGGAGCCCATGGGGGTCCAGAAACCACCTGCCCACTCCAACCACCTTACCCTGCAGCAGCAGCAGCGGCAGCAGCAGCAGCAGTGGCAGCCAAGGACGACCCTGGCCCAGACAAGGCTGCATGCGCAGTCGAACACAGAGCCGCCAACGCGGCGCGCCTCCTTTGGCCTGTCGGACATCAGGGGCAGCGGTTTGAGCGCAGATGGCCCGCCCTATCAGCCGCACCTCTTGCAGCTACAACCTCTGCAGCATGAGCAGCCAATGGAAGGGGCGTGGGGGCCCATTCCCTCACCAGCAGCTTCCGTCCCAGCCCTGACGCCCCACGCCCGCCCCTCTCATCCCGCCTCCTCCACCGCCACGCCGCCCCCTTCCACCTCCTCCTCCACGGCAATCCACACCGCCACGCCCTCCATATCCTCCAGTGCGACGCTCCCATCGCCCCCCCACCCCCCTCCTCCCTCGCACCCGCAGCGACTGTCCCAGGAGGCACCTCCCGCCCCTCCTGCCGCACAGCAGCTCCTCCCCCACACGCACGCAGAGTACACGCGCAACTGTAGCCGCACCACCAGCAACAGCAGCATGTGCGGCAGCAGCCATGGCGGCGGCGCCGCCGCCGCCCAAGGCGGGGGCCCAGAGCAGCCGCACGACAAGGACGGGCCGGAGGGGGCCGCGTGCGGGGGCGGCGCAGTGGGCAGCAGGGACGGCAAGGGCATGGGCGGCAAGACGCAGTCCTTCAGCGTGGGCACATGCCTATGGCTCAAGGGCCACCAGCCCCACCCCAAGGCGGATGCTGCCATGAGGTGGGTCCGTCTGCTCGCCCTCTCTCACTCCTTCAGGCAGGAGCAGCAGACTTCTCTGTTGCATTTGAGAATGAAGGGCAGGCAGAGGTGCTCAAGGGGGCGGGGAGGGGGGCTATGTTATGGTCAACAGCCCTCGCCCGCCTTAGATGTTGAAAGGATACTGAGCCACGGGGCTGGCAGGCAGGCACGCAGGCAGGCTACTGGGCGCTAGATTAGCTGGCAGATGTGGCAAGCGCCCTTCACGACTGTGCTGCTTCTGGAGCCTGTCCTTCAACGCTGTGTGCGCGTGCATGCATGAGTGCATGGGGTGGGGGGGCCGGGCGGCACGCCTCTGCGCGTGCATCGCACAAGCTGGGACACCACAAGCAAAAGGGAGAGGGTACGCAAGAGGGCGTGTGCATGATGCGCAAAGAGGCGCCTGGCCGCCCCTTGTCTACTTGCGCGCCTGGCCCATTGTCTTCTTGCACGCACATGCATGACTGCCAAGCGAGGCGCGCTGTGCCTGGCGCACTGAGGGTGGTGCGTGTGTGCGCGAAATGTGCGTGTGCCTCTGCAGGGCGGCAATGATGGACCGCCAGCGCAGCGCCCCGCAAGTTCATCACTCCCAGTCCCAGACCTCTCTCAGCCATCAGCACCTCTACCACCACCAGCCGCCGCCGCCCCACGCAGGCAAGCCCCCGTCCATCACCTGTGATGTGCGCAGATGCGTGTGACTGCGCCCGCGCGTGCCGTGCTCTTGCCAAGCGTACAAACATATGTGCACACTTGCTGTACGCGCGCGCATGCACGCACACACACGCACACAGCAGATTGCAGCGGCGCACCCACCATGTTGACCGAGAGGCTGCGGCGAGGCTGTCCACATGCCATGATGCTGTCCACATGCCATGAGGTTGACCACATGCCATGAGGCAAGAATCAGGGATGAGAGCTCTGCCCAGCCCCTGCACGTGCAGCGGCGGCCAGCGGAGGGTGTGCATTTTCTTCTGGATGGCACGTCGCATGCGGCAGCTGCGTGCGCTGTGTGGTGCGCAAGCAGCACAGGGGCTCTGCTCACTGCGCCGTGACCAGGTGCTTCTGCTTGAGTAGGCACGCAGCGCGACCAGGTGCTTCTGCTTGAGGAGGCACGCAGCGTGGAGACTCACTCCGAGTGCACCAACAAGCGTGAAGCCAACATATGCGCCATCAGCGCGCGCCTGCACGCTCTTGCACACACTGACGCACATCCTCTTCCTTCCCCCCCCCCCTCTTCA
>LKMJ01004949.1_pt1 | contig 12562 bp, 8 predicted proteins | sample 643391 | NCBI WGS metagenome assembly LKMJ01 (sample SAMN04112250, study PRJNA286221) | soda lake metagenome | biome: soda lake; feature: Kulunda Steppe; material: water; isolation source: sample PL-Br10 brine of Picturesque Lake | place: Russia: Kulunda steppe | collected 2010-07
TGTGTGTGTGTGTGTGTGTGTGTGTGTGTGTGTGTGTGTGTGTGTGTGTGTGTGTGTGTGTGTGTTGCGCACATGTGCATCTGTGTGAGCCGACACAAGAAAAAAGCAAGTGAGTCAATCTCTATTGAGATTTTCTCATATTAAGGGCAAAATGCGTGAGTTGCTTGCCTTGAGATGCTTACATGTTTGCACCTGCACAGATCCGACAGCTGTCGTCGCACCTGCCCAAGTCCCCCAGACAGCCGCACACTGGTGAGCCGTAAATACTCTCTAGCCTTTCTCAAAACAGCAGGATCTTCCACTCCAACCTGCTTGGCCAACAACCCCAGGTCCATGCTCCTAAATTCAAATTGCCAAGCACAATCCGTGCTCTCCCATCTTGATATTAATGCGTTTAAAAAGGAAGAAAACGCTTTATTTTGTCACTACGTAATTAGCATGCATAGCATTTGTGACGAATGAAACCCTGTCGTGAATGCACCTCTCTAAGTTGGTAAGCTCGGGGAGTGCAAGTAGGAGGATATGCCAGCGGCAGGTAGTGAAGCAAATGGCCATGCCATCATAGCGGATGATGTTCGGACTTACATGCCCACATTAGAGGCATGGAGCCAGCTAGTTGGCAACTTTCTGTGGCAGGTAGGCTATAGCCATGTATGGTATGTGGAGACAGTGCTCCTGTGCACATGCATACTAGGACAGTGCTGACAACAGAAATGAGCTGTTGCACAATGCGAGCTCGCTGGTTTTTTCCTGTGTGTCTTGAACCCTCTCCTGGATTCTATTTTTGCAGGTATTCTTTCCCTGTGCGGCAGCGCTTGTCGTTGCTTTCTGTTCTCTCGCCCTCATTTTGTACTGGACCCAACAAGAGGATGTCTTTAACAGCACCATTGATTCTGGAGGGACACCCAGCAGTTTGCCATCTTCCACAGGCAAGACCTGGATGCTTTGCACACTTGTAATTGCAATGTTCATCAACATTAGGCAGGTAATTTTGGCATTCATGTCGGACCATATTGCTATCACATCCCTGCTTGATCTCCTGCTGCAGCGCAGTGGTATGCATGCGGCGCACATGCTTCAGATGTCTTTAACCCTCTGCGTTCATTCAGTCAATGCCTCAATCGTAGGTCATGTAAGGCATTATGCTTACTCAACCTTGTCACACATTAATGTGCGCCTCCTTGGCGTTCTTTGGGAATCGCAGGGACGCCGCAGGCCTCTACCAGGAGTATCAAGAGGGGGTTGCTACTTTCTATTAGCTTGGGTATTCTAGAGACACTTTCCGGGACACCATGGCCGGAAAGGGGTGTAGAGCTAATTGTCTCTGGTGAGCAGGACCGCGGCGTGCTGAGCAGTAGTGCAATGGGGTTGGTGCAAGCAAGAACACGAGGGGGTTCAGGGGCACGGATGAAAGACGAAGAAATAGGACCGTAGGTGGTGTTGCATGCTTGCCAACTTGCTCCTTTCCTCATAATCCGGTTACCAGGCAGCAATGCCAATTACTAAGTATGAAGGTCGATTGTGAAGATAGAAGTCAGCAAGATGCTTTCACATGGGAGAAGTAATGGAAACAGGTCATGGTATGTGATGGGAACTGTAGTTGTGCTGTGGGCTTTGAATATCTCCATGCATGCATGTCTTGGCAGGAATTGCAGCTGTTCCAGTCATGGTTATGATGGCCTTGCCGTGATAATTATGTCAGGTCACAAAGCTGTACCTGCCGAACGAGGGCAGCTTAGCTGAAGCCAAACAGGCTTGCAACCAAAACCATCATAAAACAAGCAAGGTGGTGTTAAGTGATCATTAGTGTGTCTATTCTGGCCGAATTTTGCCTAGGCGTCGGAGCCTTGCAGATGCTCTCCCGGATCTTTTCTTTTATCATGACTATGTCTGAAGGTGAGGTTTTAAAGGTTAACAGACCTTCTTGAGTCAAGAAGTGCGAATGCTAGCCTGCTCATGAAACGCAATAAATAGTCATGGGGGGGAAATTAAAGCTTGTATTTGTTCTGGCGTTAAAAGGTAGACACATATTGAGCTCCTAGCCACGCTGCAGATGACTGCAAGGCAGGTCAACAAATATGTTTTCGGGGATGCTGTGTGCCCTTTTTGTAGGGAGAGCACACCATTGGTGATAAATGGAGTGTTTGCTGCTGTTCCCTTGGATATCAGAGTGCTGTATCCAAGTGCCTCTCCCTTAGGTCTACAACATCGTACGCTCAGAAAGTAAGAGATGTTCCTAATGGTCTTTTAAGTTCCTACTGGGCTTACTGGCTTAGTGGATTCTTGCCACACTCTAGGCCAGTGGTACTGGTGGCAAGCCAGCCTGAGATGAGGTAAGGGTTACATGATTGTGCATGTATCTCCCAAACGAGGGCAGCTTTGCTCAAGCCTATTAGGCCTGTCTAAAGTGAGTACCGGTGCGCAACCTTCAAGGTAGCTACTAGCTACTAGGTCTCACCATGGTAGGTAGTCATATGAGTAGTAGTTCACATGGTGCACGTGCTGCTACTAGTATAACTACCTACCATGGTCACACACTAGATTGCAAGGGTTTACAAGAGTTTACAAAAAAAGGCCTTCAATCAAAAAGTGCGACTAGCCTGCTCATAAAAAGCTTCAAGTGCATGTTTCCTTAATTCACGCAAACAGGGGTTACCCTGTTGGCGTAGTCTTTCTTTCTTTCTTTCCTCAAGTGCATGAAGGAAGAAATAAAGCATATTGTTGTTCTGGCTCAGAAAAGCAGACACATCGTCAAAACCAGCGGGATGAAACAGAGACACACAGATCCTGCTGAGAGACCGCGTGTGGATGGATGCAGCCACCACTAAGTTGAAGAGGAAGTGCTGCTCATCTTGTACGTCATTAGCATTGCACAAGCCACAAGTAGGGGAGGTATTGTGAGTCCAGGTCATTGTTTGAACTTGTAGCCTAGATGTAGCAGGTGAAAAGTCCTCAGGCTCCTCGCCTGAGGGTGTGGGCACAAAGTCTGGTGTCACGCTGTGAAAGATGTCATGTGGAAGGTCAAATAACATGTATCTGGGAAGGATCTATAGCGAATGTGTGACCAGGGCCCTCTTTGTAGGAAGGGTGCACCATTGATGATACCTGAAGCGTTTGCTGTCGCGCTCTCATGGATGCGTATCAGATAAAGGTGCCCAATAATCCAAGTGCCTCTCCCTGAGGTCCACAACAAAACAACCGAGATCAATGCGCTCACACTTCAGCAGCCTTTCTTTGAACATTTAGGATTGTGTCAGACCATCCATAGCAGATAGGATGTGGGATGATCAGCAATCATCGTACCGTGAGCTCAGTTGCATGTCACATAACGGTTAGACACACCACATTGATGAGCCAATGCATTGCAATCATTGCATGATGTATGCAATCCCTCAGCACTGCTGGTAGGTTATGAAGCCCACCAAAACTCCTTACTTAGGAGTGATAGTAGCACCTGTTGAGAGACGCATGTGCACGCTGGCACCAATTGTTTGGTGTGAGCATACACGTGCCCGATCTGTAAGGAACGCTATAAGAAGGGTCTTTTAATGGGCTGGCCAGGGAACGATCCTGGTTTATGAACTGGCCTGACCCCAGTCCAGCCCGAAGCCTGAGCCTGGTGGTTGGTTAGGTAGTTGGAGGTGATCTGGTGATCAAGGAAAGCCTGGTTTCGTTACATCTGTGCGGCAGTACAACGTGTCTGAGTGTACTGCCACGCCTCCGCCACCATTGGAAGTTGATGCTGAAGGCATTCCTGTTCATGAAGTTGAGGATGTGCTAGAGTACAAACCGCTCTCCCAAGTTGCTGGCTTCAAGCTAGGACAATTGTGCTGAAACTACCAACTGTGATGGCACTCCCTTGTTGGTGTAGAGGCTCCTTGTTGGTGTAGAGGCTCAGAGCCACGCTCTTAAGAGTTTATAGCAAACACTGTTCTGTACTGAAGTAAAGGATGGGCTAAACCTGCTTGGCATGCAAGTAAGCTCTGCTTTGCCCAATCTTTTTGTATTGAATTGTTAAAGAAGAACTCATGAATGAAAATGTATTGGTGACAGCAGATTCGGGGCCTGAAGAGGAGGGCAGTTCCGGAGCCCCGTAGCCTTTCGTACTATGCTACAAAGCTCTATGGCTACTATACGGAGCGAGGCCATAGCACTGTAGCGTACATCCCTAGCACTTGCAAACGGTCTCCTGACAAACTGTAACTGATGCCTAAGAGAATTAAAAAGCGCCTGTTTGAATGAATTCAAGAAGAGGCATCACCATCCAAAAATGATTGAAATATAAGTGTGGGTCTGGAGTGTTTACAGATGAGCTTCTGCCTAAACACTCATGCAAAAAAACGCGCGTGCTCTTACTTAAAAGATAGCTAGCACCTTATAAGATAGCTAGCACCTTGCTCTGACGATTCTAGGTGCATACTAAATGGAGTGTTTGTAAATATCATGCATGCATTTCAGGTTCTACTTTGATCCAGACCCAATCTACTCAGTCACCTGTCAGGAAAGCCTTGGTTCCCACAACCCCCAAAAGCGCAAATTCATATGCTTGCATTCTTGTGCTCCACATCTTTTGTGCCCTGATTGTTGCTCCCTTGCATTATGAAGTTGTGCACCAGTGCAGTAGTCATTGCAGCACTAACATTCAATAGAGATCACAGAACAACTGGGACATCTATTTTCAGCCCAAATGCATCATGATTACCAGATTCCCATAACATCAATGACAAGATGTTATCAGAATTGACCGGAAATCCTAGCGCCAGAGATCAAAGCCAAGCACTGATTCCCAGCCTTATTACATGCATTCTTCGCATAATTTCAGTGACTGTAAGAATTTACACCAGGTTCATTTCCAGCTCATCACTTTATCATGAATTATAATCCATTATGCTAAGTATGCTGTCATGAACCTTATTTTGTTGAATATATGTTATAACTTACAATAATCTCAATAATGACGAGCAGGAGTCTTGACTAATATGATACAATCATGTTTTATGATCAGGCTGATCAGGCCAACATTTACTTAATTTCATATCCATTTGAAGATCTACCTATGCACCTATTGAAAGATATCAAAACAAACAATTCGACCAGGAAGTGCAAGAAGTGCTGCAGCCAATCAGCTGACAATTGAAACACTTCTTCGTGATATTTCAAATTGTTTGTTTGCACTTTATTGCTACTTTGATAGCCGGCCTATAAACTTTTCTTGCTTTGGCATTATAATCAAGGATTTGCTCTGGTAAATCTCAGATTTACCAGAACAAATACAGGCTGTATCCAAACTTTGCATTTGCTTAAAAGGCAAAAGCTCCATAAGGTTCGGTTTACTGATCCTCTTACTTCTTATCACACTAACAATCCATTACAACAGACACCAATGAATCGACACTCTTTTTTGACTTGTGTATATGCTTTTGAATGGTATTTCAATTGCTATTTATGTACAATTTCTGTGGGCCTCTGCAAGGTTGCCTCGGGAGCTCAAGAAGCTCTGGGGGTCATCAGGCTCAGATAGCTAGCTACTAAATGTATTAAGTGCATTATATAATGCAGCATGCCTGGTGCCACTTGCTTTCAGAAAATTATTTGGTGAGGATCCATTAAGAATCTTAGTTTTAAGATGATAAGCTTAGGTTCAATGGAAAGGGCCAATAGGGATTTGTCATTCATGAAGGGAGGCCTGCCAGTGCGTCTAATATACTAAGTGCAAGAACGTACTTCAGGAGACCCGTGACTGAATGCGGCTGATAGCGGCTGATATCAGCCGCGTGCGTCTGAAATGCGGGTGAGAGTGTCTCAGCCGCTCATCAGCCGCATCAGCCGCTCCTCAACCGAGCCAGGAAATGTCTGACATTTTTGATTAAGTGGAAAGGCAATGGCCCAGAACATAACTCTTGGGAACCAATGTCTAACATTGCCACTCCTGAACTGACTTTGGGGCCATACTGGAAGTCCATTGGTGGAAAACCAGACAAGCCCAAGGCAACTCCTAAAGGCAAAAAGGCTGCGCCAAAGCGCAAGGCTCAGGCTATAGTACGTCTGAAGGCAAGGCGAAAGCTTTAATGCATATTAATTCAATCCATTGCAGGCTCTTACAAGGATATTTCAAGCACTTGGTCGGTGAGGATTTTAGGCTTAATCTCAGGCTCATACTCTCCTGAACGGCCGGGACGTCCGTTCTTAAGCAGTTGGAGATGTCTCGAAACCAGGCTTTAAAGGAAAGGAAATTTCCTTGGTCACCAGATCACCTCCAGCTACCTAAACAACCACCAGGCTCAGGCTTCAGGCTTGACTGGGGTAAGGCCAATTCATTAACCGGGATCATTCCCTGGCCAGCCCATTAAAAGACCCTTCTTATAGCGTTCCTTGCACGATTGGTCGAGCGCACGGGCGCTAGCGCTAGCGCTTTATCTGATTTGATTTGTGTTTGCCAAGCTGCCACCAATCACAATATGTTCTCTGTTATTTTTGTTCCTTCTATGCTCCTGATGCCTGATTTACATTGTCTAAGTCGTCACCTTCCTGATCTGGAGTTTTGCGTGCGTTATACGCCACATGTTCATGTTAGAAAGTTTTCAAACCAAAAAATGAAAATTATTAACATTGCGCGGCTCAACATGAGGGGTACGTGAAAGGGCTTCCGAGCTCGAATGCGGCCCATGGTGACCCCATTGTCGGCTGAGCAATTGCGTTACGAGAGAGATGCCGCATCCCAGCGAGACGCCCATTTTTCTGGCCAGCAGCAGCAATTGCACAGGCCAGCACACCCTGAAGCATTCTTGCAGAGCCTAGCTAGCAAATTCTTCCCAAGAACCAACAATGATGAGAGTGCAATTCATACATCTCCCAGAAAACTCGTGTGGCAAACAGGCAGCGGAGGCGGCAGCGGCGGCAGCAGAGTGCAGCAGCAGCACCCCGAGCAGGCTTGGCAGCGGCTTGGCTGCAGACCAGCTCCAGACTTCCAATTCAACAATGAACAAGGCCAGGACTTTCAGTACGCCTCATGGACTGATCGGGATGGAGACGCCTGGCCCTGGGATGCAAGGACACCGAGGTCCTTCCACCAGGAGCAGGTGACCCCTCTTGGTCAGGATCTGGGAGAGACCGTTGAGCAGCAGCAGCAGCAGCGGCGGCAGCAGGAGCAGCTGTACCACCAAATGCAGCACGAGCAAATAATGGGGAGCATCAAGGGCGGCAATGCTCCGGGCTGGGGGAGAGGCCTGGGGATGCTCCGCAGCAGCAGCATGCCGTCGGGGGTGTCCGCCGCGGATGGCACTCCAGCACGGCCCCCGGCCAGGCTTAAGTTTGGAGGTGCAGGGGCTACATCTGCAGGAGCAGGACGGACACCTGGCGCAAGTGGCCTGCGTCCGCTGTGGTGCTTTGCAAGCACCTTGCTGGTGTGGCTCACTCTCGTGGCTGTGGGGAGTATGCTGTGGTGAGGCCAATCCCTTGTGCGCCGCTGCATGGCAATGCACACTTTGGCAAGCATGCACGCGGCTATAGCATGCCTGGCCTAGCACACACATGGGAATGCGCACACAGGCAGGCTGGCAGGCAGGCAGGCAGGCAGGTGACGCTTATGAGCCTGGGCCTGCGGTTGTGAACGCAACGACCGATCATACTTTGCACCTGGGAGCGCTGGTGAATCTGCCGCAGTGACGGTTCAGCGGCTGCTGCTTCACGGGCCCCAGGTGCCGTAGTAACCGCCCCTTGCGGGTGCTGCATTGGGCCCCTGCTTGCTGTGGATGACGATCATTGGCCCCGTTGCACATGTTGGTGGGGGGTGGGGGGCAGGGCCCTTGGCGTGGATGGGTGGCCTTGCCGGCGGGGTGGCACAGGCGCGCGCCTGCGGTCCGCCAGGTGAATCAGCAGCAGCAGCAGGTGCATCAGTGCACACTGCCTTGAGCACTGCATGGGTGCAAAGTGTGCAGCCAGGGTGCTTGATGTGTAGGCGCTGGGCCAGGCTCAGCTGCCGCACGGCAACGTCCGCACCTTGCCTGCCGTCTGCACCACCCCAGTGCCATGTGCCCCCATCCTAGGCCTTGCGAGGGTCACACACCCTGATGCCAGCAGGCACAGCTACTGCCCCTCATGCTTGCATGCCAGAAGCCAAGCCAGTGACAGATGATATGGCGGCCCATGCACGTAGGTGGTCATCCGTGCAGAGCCCCGCCTCCCTATCGCTCCTAAATGGGGCGCGCATGCTGCCCGCCAAGCACGCTCACGGACCGCAGCAACAGCACAGCCCTCTTGTACCCTCCACCGAGGAGCTGCCACCTGCTGCGCCTCGCTCAAGCGCCTTGCAGCAGCAGCAGCAGCAGCAACCTCTGCTCCTCTCCTCGCCTTCCCCCATCCAACCGCCTGAGCTGGATGAAGCCCCTGCGTCTGTCATGCCTGCACGCCCAGAGGCAGGGCCTGGGCTGCCCAGCAGCAACCTTGGCACCCTGCCCAGCAACCCTGATCAAGCAGGGGTAGATAGCCACGCTGCTGGCGGGGGCCAGCACCTCCCTCTACCCTTGCCTGCTGATGCCACCGCTGCAGCACCTGCCGACGCTCCCAGCAACGCTGCCGGGGGGGGCCAGCTCCTCCCTGCACCCCTGCCTGCTGATGCCACCGTTGCAGCACCTGCCGACGCTCCCAGCAACGCTGCCGGGGGGGGCCAGCACCTCCCTGCACCCCTGCCCGCTGATGCCACCGCTGCAGCACCTGCCGACGCTCCCAGCAACGCTGCCGGGGGGGGCCAGCACCTCCCTGCACCCCTGCCCGCTGATGCCCCCACTGCAGCGCCAGCTGCTAACCCCAGCAACACTGCTGGGGGGGACCAGCTCCACCCAGTGCCACTTCCCACACACGCTACAGCTGCAGCGCCAGCAGCCACCCCCAGCAGCGCGCAAGGCTCCCCCGCAGCCAGCGTCACCGCAGGGCCCGCAACAGCCGCCGTGCACAATAGTGCTGGGCCTCTGCCAGTGGCCACAGCTGTGCGCCCAGGGCCAGTATCAGTGGAGGTGCCTAGGGCAGGGGTGCTAGGCCCGGATAGCAGCACAAACACGAGCCCCGCGCCCGCAGGTGTGCGTGACGTGAATGCCGGGCGTAGCGGGCGGCCACCCTCCGTCCGGCTCACACCAAGCTCACAACAAACCATGGGCAACGGGCAGCAGCCAGGCCAGCCTCCTGCCCAACAGGCGAAGCCACCCGCGGCTGATGGGCCTGCAGGGGGCGGCAGCCATGAGCAGGCGCCTACAGCGATGCAGGCGGGCGGTGCTTGGGATGGGATGGCAGCCTGGCTGGTCTCTGCCCTGGGTTTGGACAGCAGGGAGGGCAGCGCGCAGGTGCAGGGGAGCACGCCAGACGGTTTTCCTTGCACGTGCAGCAACGGTGGAAGTGGTGCCAGTCATGCAGCACTCACGCCAGTGGGGCAAGACACCGGGCTGGGGGCCGTGGCTGTGCCTGAGCAGCTAAGGTTTTGGACCCTGGAGGAGTTGAGGGCGCAGTTTGACCCCGCCCGCGACCCACGCTACATTGACATTGGCAAGTTTGACTGTTCGTTCATGCTGCTCAATGGCCTGCTTTGGCACAGAGCTCATGCTTAGGGGCTACAGTTTGAGCGCATGCCAGCAGAAGGCAAGGCCTGCCAATGCGCATGCTCTTGGTTGCAACTGGCAGACAGGCGCCCTGGCCACTGGGGCCGTGTGCTTGGCTGCGCAGTCAGCTGCATTAGTAGTAGCGCAGTGCATCCAGCACCTGCTACTGGTTGACGCGTGGCGTGAGCACAGCTGTGCTTGTGCGCTCCCGTGTCCTGTGGCCGGTCCATGGCTTCCAAAGGTTGTGTGCCTACCCTGCTGCCATCCAGCACATTGTGGAAATCAGTGCTGCAGCACCCCTGTGCGCTGATCTGCGGCGGCTCGCAGGCAGCTGGAGGCATAGCAAGCCCACTGGCAAAGGCCCCATCGAGCGTCAGCAGGTGCGCATGGCCTTGCCTTCAGATTTGTCCTGCTTTTGGATCAGGCCTTGCAGCAAAGGGCTGACGGCTGCAGCTGTTCTGTTTGAAATAGAACAAAGTAGAAATGATAGCAAACAAAAAAACGGCCCTGCATGGTGCACACGGGATGCGCAGACACCCAGCAGCCAGCTTGAGCAGGCCTCCACACGCGCACGCGCCCTGCACATGCATCAAGCACCAGCTCCATGCACCGCCCTGTCTGAAGCCCCGGAGGCCTGGCAAGGTAAGCAAGCGGCCCACCAAGTGCTATGGGATCTCACTGCTTGCGGCCACCAAGCAAGCGACCCACCAAGGACCACGGGCCTCGCCGCCTGTGGCTGGGAGCCTGCAGGCGCTGCCTCAGAGCAAACGCAAGCTGTGGTGGGGCTGCGCAGTGCACCCACAGCGCACAGTGCACCCATGGGCCTCTGCCTGTGGCTCTGCAGGACGGTGGCCTAGAAGGGGACCAGCAGCTATTTGTGAGGCCTGGCATGGGCGCCCTGGCACTGGGGACGCGCCGGTGGCTGTCCGTGGGCTTCTCTGCACCGCCGCATGCCCTGGAGCTGGCAGCAAGCGGCATGGTCGGCAGGCGCAAGGTACGCGCCTGCAGCTAGCGGCGAGTGGAATGGCTGGTAGGAGCAAGGTACACGCCTGGGGAGTCTAGAGCAGCGGCAGTGATGCAAGGAGGGGCTCAGGGTGGATGGGACTGAGCCCCATAGGTGCAGGAAGAGGGACACGCCACTGCTTGGACTCGGCATGCAGGCTTTTTTGTGTGTGTGTGCTTGTATGTTTGTGTTCTGTGTGCCTGTGTGGCCTATATGGGTGTTGCTGGGGACTTTGCATGGACGAGCCTAACAGCCTTGACAGCATGTTTCTTCTTACAAGGAGCACTGGACTCAGTGTGCAGTGGCGTGGCCCATTTCTTTAGGCATGCATGCTTGAACAAATGTTCACAGCACTGGCACCTTACCTGATATTACAGGGAGGCAAGATCACACATTTTGTACCACCCTGACTTTGAGGTCCCTATGCAGGCTCGGGATTTGCATGTAGGCAATTCCTGAGCCCTCTGTAGGGTTTTCGGGTAGTGCCTGCCTACACCTACCAAACTCAATGCAGGAAAGTGCACAGTTTTCCTTGAGATGGTCAATGGCTGATGCCCCAACCCTTAGCTCCTGCAACACGTAACACGTGCTCGTGATGATATCGCCCTGAAACTTTCTCCTGTGCGTGTGCAGCTGCTGTTGGCCTTCCAATCGGCCTCAAGGGTGGGCATGAACACAGTGCGAGTGCTGGCCTTCAACGATGGCCATACCAGGCCATTTGCCTTGCAAGTCATGCCTGGGGTTCTGGACAGCTTCATTCTCTGGTGCGTAACCAATGCCACAGCCCCACTCTGCCCTCCCCATAATGCCAGCAAACGCTGTGAAGTGCACTGCAGGCCTTTTCTGGAGAGGCAGCTGAAGGGGTTCCTGCTTGCAGAGGCTGGCATGCACCCAATACATCACCAGCAGGCAATAGGCCCCGATCTTCCCCATGAGCCAGTGCCATGCAGTCGTTGCACCTCACTGACAGAGTAGATGGCGTTTAAACAATGCATACTAGCATTGCAATTGGAAATGGTGGCCAGAGGCTTTGCAGTTGAGATTAGTTATAACAAAACTAGGCTTTCCTTCATCACCAGATCACCTCCAATTAACCTCTAACTTCCTAATCAGCCATCAGGCTCAGGCTTCGGGCTGGACTGAGGATTGGCCAGTTCAATAACCAGGATTGCTTCTTGCCCAGTCCATTAAAAAACCTTTTTGCATAGTGTTCCTTACAATGGGGGCCTCACAGGCTTGTCGTGAGCGCGTGGTGTGTGTGTTTGTGGTGTGCGCGTGCTTATATTCTGCTTGTATTCCAGTGCGCATCTGCGCGTCTGCAGGGCACGTCTTTGTTTTGTGTGTGCGTATTTGAGCCTACTTGCACCCGCCATGGCATATGGTCCCCCTCTGCCCCTCTGCGCATGCACGTGCAGCGAGGGCCTGGACTGGATTGTGTGGCAAGCGCGACACTATGGCTTGCGTGTGCTCCTGGTACTCAGCAGCGCCGCCAGCCCTGCTCGGGGGGGTATGTCGCAGTATGTGAGGTGGTTAGACCCCAGGGGCACCGCCCATGACTTTTACACGAGCGACACCTACCGGGTGAGGCATGCGCGGAAAAGTCGCATGGCACGCACTGCACAAGCATGTGCGCGCACATACACACACACGTACACGCACATGCACGTGCACACGGGCTCCAAACATGCTGTTAAATCACCTAGCATTCACAACCAAGTAAATGTACACTGGTACCAAAGCGCCGCACCAACACCAAACAGGCATACAATTAAATGTGCAAACACACGCCCCTCAAGATGAGCACGGGGATAATGTGTGGCGTGATGGTGATGGGCGGGTCAAGTTTGTTTGTTTGTTACAAGACGCGAGCGGACACAGCAATGTCCTTAAGGCAGGCAAGGCAGAAGAGCTGAAAAACGCTAGGAAAAGGAGAACTGCCAGAAAAGCCAACTAGCTAAGATGAAGCCCCCAA